>OJKY01000302.1_pt1 | contig 44665 bp, 56 predicted proteins | sample 1596571 | NCBI WGS metagenome assembly OJKY01 (sample SAMEA4350170, study PRJEB24818) | metagenome | biome: human; feature: gut; material: faeces | place: Denmark | collected 2013-09 | reverse complement strand
GTGATATTGGTCAGGGCTTCCAGTTTGGACTGCTCCTGATGGAACGGTTCTGTGTCTCCCGCAGCTTCGCATCTAAGCCTGTGAGATTCTCACGGATATTGCCCAGCTCCAGTTCGGATGCTGCTTCCTGTTCGGTCATCTGCCGCAGTTCTTCGGTCACAGTCTCGAAGGTCTCTTCCAGCTTCTTGATTGTCTCTTCTCTGGCAGCCTCATCGGATTTGGCACGAAGCAGTCTGGAATTCAACTCTGCCTTGCGGATATTGATCTGCTCCATCATAGTATCGAAACGTCCCATCTTGGACTTGATGGTAGCCCGCTGGTTCAGCTCGCCGATGATGGTATTTTTCCCGGCCTCAATATTATTATTGAGTTCGGTGATCTTGTTCTGGATAGCTTCCAGATCAGCCTTTGCTTTTGCCGCAGCTTCTGCAATCTCCTGCACCTGGGTATCCGTATCCTTTTTATCGGTTAAGATATCCTGCTTTTCCTGCTCTTTGCCGGCAATCTCCTCTTCCAGGGCTGCCTTACGATTGTTCAGATGGTTCTCACTGCCGTGTGCGGAATTGATCTGCTCCTTTAAGACATTGATCTCACCCTCTAACTTACCGCGCATCAGACCGGTATCCGTCAGTTGTTCCCTGGCGGCTTCGATAGCGGTATCCAGACTCTCAATCTCCTGCTGGATCCGTTCGTATTCTTCCTTGATACCCTCATATTTTTCACCGGTCTCAACAAGTTCCGTGCTTGCCAGATTGTATTTTTCTTCTGCGGAAGCAAGCTGTTCTCTCAGTCTCTTATTTTCCAATAAGAACACGTTGATATCTAGGGATTTCAACTCTTCCTTTTTTCTCAGATAGACCTTTGCCACCTCGGACTGCTTCTCCAGAGGTCCTACCTGCTTTTCCAGTTCGGACAGAATATCATTCACACGCACCAGATTCTGTTTTTCGTTCTCCAGCTTTGTCTGGGCCGCTGCTTTCCTGCGTTTAAATTTCACGATACCGGCAGCCTCATCGAACAGTTCACGCCGTTCCTCGGGCTTACCGCTTAAGATCTTGTCGATCTGGCCCTGTCCGATAATGGAATAGCCCTCCTTACCGATACCGGTATCATAGAACAGCTCATTGACATCCTTTAATCTGCAGGGAGTACCATTGATCAGATATTCACTTTCTCCGGAACGGTAGATCCGTCTCGCCACTGTAACTTCGTCATAGTCGATCGCCAGCTGGTGATCGCTGTTGTCCAGAGTAATGGCAACATAAGCATAGCTCAACGGCTTTCTGGTCTCTGTTCCCGAGAAAATAACATCCTGCATGCTGGCACCACGCAACTGCTTGATGCGTTGTTCTCCCAGCACCCATCTTACCGCGTCCGCAACGTTACTCTTACCGCTGCCGTTAGGTCCTACGATACCGGTGATTCCGTTGTGGAACTGAAATACGATCTTATTGGCAAATGATTTGAACCCGTGGATCTCAATACTTTTTAAATACATATCCTCTATCCCTCAATAGCAGAAGCGCCTCATAAGCTGCCTGCTGTTCTGCCGCTTTTTTTGTTCTTCCCTGCCCACGGCCAAGGCATTCTCCCTCCATGTCGATCTCTACCACGAAAGTCTTGTCGTGTTCCGGTCCGCTCTCCTCTAACAGCCGGTACTCGAACTCTTTTTTGAGTTTCCCCTGAATCAGTTCCTGGAGATTACTCTTGCTGTCGTAGAAGAGACGCTTGTCCTCTAAATCCGACAGAATGAAGCGGTCAATAAAAGCCTTGGCAGGCTGCATGCCACCGTCCAGATAAATGGCACCAATCATGGCTTCCATACCGTCAGAGGTGATGCTGTCTCTGCGTCTGCCGCCGGTATTCTCTTCGCCCTTTCCCAAAAGCATAAACTGTCCCAGTTCCAGGTCTCTGGCACAGAATGCCAGGGAAGGCTCGCACACCATGGAGGCACGCATCTTGGTCAGCTCGCCCTCGGGAACATCCGGGTGTTCCCGAAACAGGAAGTCGCTGGATACCAGCTCCAGTACAGCATCTCCCAGGAATTCGATGCGCTCATAGTTCTCTGTCTTGTTGATCTTTTGTTCATTGGTATAGGAGCTGTGGGTCAGAGCCTGCTTCAGCAATGCTTTGTTGTGAAAGCAATAGCCGATGCGCTGTTCCAGCACGTCCATTGTATAACCATCCAACATTTTTTTGTCCTCACTATATTCCGTAGTCCCAGCTATGGTAAGAAACGCGGCACGTTTGCACTCTGTCGCAGAGCGTAACGGTACATAGGCGTGGAAAATACCCACGCCAAGTACCGACGTCTGCTTACGGCGCGCTTATTCTTACCATAGCCGTGCCTACTGGACTACATCAAATTGCGATTGTATAAACTGAAAAACAGGAACAGTGCCTTGTGAGCAAGCTCTCGGTCACAGTTCCTGTTTTGTCTTTGCATGGCTCGTAGCTTTACTAGTTCACTGCGTTCTTGATCATCTCTACTGCTTCTTCTACAGTAGTAACCTGCTCTGCAGACTCTGCAGGGATCTCGATATCGAACTCTTCCTCGATACCCATGATGATCTGGTATACATCCAGGGAATCAGCACCCAGGTCATCCTGGAAGGTGGTCTCCATGGTGATCTCATCGGGATCTACATTTAATACCTCAGCAATAATTTTCTTTAACTTTTCGAATTCCATAACAGTTCCTTCTTTCCAAATATTTTGTAATTTTAATTATTTTCTGCAGCCTTATCTTCCAGACCGATCTGTTCTTTGATCTTTTCGTTGATCTTCTCTTCCTTAAATGCGATGCATTGCAGGATGGAGTTCTTCACTTCCACAGCCTTGCTGCTTCCGTGGGTCTTCACTACCAGACCGTTTAAGCCAAGCAGCGGAGCTCCTCCGTACTGGGAGGTATCGAAGCTCTTCAAGGTCTTCTTCAGCGCGGGCTTTACTAACAGTGCGCCGATCTTACTGCGCAGTGTGGACATCATTCCCTGCTTTACCTGATGCAGCAGTGCGGAGCTGACGCCCTCGTACATTTTCAGTACCACATTGCCGACAAACGCTTCACAGACGATGACATCTGCCACACCTGCCGGAATATCTCTGGCTTCTACGCTTCCGATAAAGTTGATCTCGGGACAATTCTTCAACAGAGGGAAAGTCTCCTTGACCAGCGCATTACCCTTCTCTTCCTCAGCACCGATATTCACAATACCGACTTTGGGATTCTTAACGCCCATAACGCTTTCCATATAGACACTGCCCATCTTGGCAAACTGTACTAACATGGAAGGTCTTGCGTCCACATTAGCACCACAGTCCAGCAAAAGGCTGACACCGTTCTCCGTAGGGATCAGGGGAGCCAAAGGAGGTCTCTCCACGCCACGGATACGGCCTACGATCACCTGTCCGCCTACCAGTACTGCACCGGTACTTCCTGCGGATACGAAAGCATCGCATTCACCGTTCTTCACCATATACATGGCTTTGACAATGGAAGAATCCTTCTTACGGCGGATCGCCATAACCGGAGGTTCTGCAGTCTCGATGACTTCTTCGGCATGTACGACTTCCAGCTGTTCTGCATCGTAGGTATATGCCTTTAATTCTTCCCGGATCACCGGCTCCTTACCTACCAGGAATACTTTGACACGTTTGTCCGCATTGACAGCCTCTACAGCGCCCTTTACGATCTCGGTGGGAGCATTATCTCCTCCCATCGCATCTACAGCAACATTTACATATTCTGCCATTTCGTCGTTCCTTTACCTGTTTGTGTTTATCCGCTTATCATCAAACCGCTCCGTGGATCGCACCAAACAGTTTGATGATGGCAGATTCATTCTTACTATACTAAAGGCGTATATAAAAAGCAAGTGATTTTTTTGTGAAAGCAAAAGGAGACTCCTTTCGGAATCTCCTCTTTTCTTTTCACTTAATTTCGCTTCATTGATTTATAAATTAATCAACGCTTACGACCTGCTTCTTATTGTAAGAACCGCAAGCCTTGCAAACTCTGTGAGGCATCATCAGTGCACCACATTTGCTGCACTTTACCAATGTAGGAGCGCTCATTTTCCAGTTTGCTCTTCTCTTATCTCTTCTACCTTTGGAAGATTTATTCTTAGGACAAATAGACATCGTTACACCTCCTTATTCGCGTTGAAGATATCTTGGATTGCTGCCATACGAGGATCCGGTACGAAAGTATCGCAACCACATTCCTTCAGATTCCTGTTCTGACCACATACAGGGCAAATACCCTTGCAGTCTTCCTTACACAAGATCTTTGCCGGCCAATTCACCAGAATTTCATCGTACACAAAAGCCTCTACATCCAGCTGCCATCCATCCATAAAGCTCTGCTCGGTATCTTCTTCCTCACTTACTTCCGCTTCCGGAGAATAAACGATTCTGTCAAACTTAAGCTTCATTGCTGTAGGTACTTCAGTAAGGCACCTGTCACATTTCGTGTCAAAGGTAAGCTCTGCAGTGCCGGTTACTTTTGCCTTGTTCACACCGATGTTGGTAAAAGTAAGATGAATGGGTGTCTTCTCCATAATAGAGAAATCTCCCTGGCGGCTCTTAAAGCTTGTCATCTCAAGCGGAATGGCAACAGTCTCTACCTTGCCTTCGGATGTTAATACATCAGATAAACTTACTAACATAGCGACTCCTATGCAATATGTTGCGTAGAAAACACAAGTCTCCTACGATGTGTTGATTCACACACTGACTTATTATACATAGGCAATACTCTTTTGTCAACAAAATTTTGTAGGATTTTCATACAATTTTTGTATCCTATGTCCGCCTACTTTTCCAGTCCGTAACTGCGGATTGTCCATCCCATCTCATCATATCCAAACGTCATAAACAGATACGATAGCGAATCCTCCTGTACCGGCCGGAACTCTACTTCCACCGTGCAGTCACCCTTGCTGTCCGTATCCACCCCGGAAAGTCCCTTGATGCCCATGATCTCAACTTCGCCTGTGTATTCCTCCTGAAAATATGTATTTGTGAAATCCTTTGCGATCCGGTACACAGCCATTCTGTCTGCTGTTCTCTCCACTTCATCCAATATTTTCAGTTCATCATCACCGCTCATAAGACCGTATCTCAGGTTTAAGAAATAATATATTTCTATGTCATCAGGCCGTTTTCCCTCTTCCGACCATTTCACATACTGCTCCGCCTGTTCGTCGGATACATTTTCCTGATTGGTAAATACGATCATGATGAGTGCCATGTCCGGTTCTATATCTTTCTTTTCGATAATATTCAGGGAACGAAAATACATTTCCGTATAGTCTTCCTCTGCAGTCCCGGCATCCACATCACCCCTAAGCATATAATATGTACTTCCGTCAAATTCAATATAAGAAAGGATCCATTTTTCATTATAGAGGTAATTTGCCATCAACAATTGTGCCGGATTCCCCTGTGTGGACTGCTCATAGAATTCATCCAGCAGTTCTACCCCACTACACTCCTCGAATTGAGTACTTAACACATATACCGGATAAGCCCTCAGCTCTTCTATACTTAATGGAAGTTCAGACAGTTCCTGCAAAATCGTCTGTGGTTCTCTATTCCCCTTCAAATTTTCCAGGATAGTATCTGTCTGCACAAACTCTTCCGCTTCCTGCGTTGTCTCCTGCGACTGTTCGGCTGTTTGTTCAATGGTAGTGATACTTACCGTTTCATTTTCCTGCACATTGCTTTTCCTCTCAGCTTCCTGCGTTTCTCCGCCGCAGGCTGTAAGAAATATACATACTAAAATCACTCCGGTCAGACTTTTCATCTGCCAATATTTTTTGCTTGTCTTCATATTACAATCCCCCAACCTGTAATGATCATACTGCTGCATAAAATTTCCATGAACAAATGCACATGGGAATCAATTAAAATTTTCTTATTTCTTTTGCCAGACTAAACGGAATGATTTCTCCCGGTCTTGTCTCAGTATATGCCTTTTCCTTATGCATATACTCTACAATATCTTTTGCTCTGTAAGCACTAAACTTCGTAATCACCTTGTCAAGAATGCTCTTTTCTCTGTCAGTCAATACGGAATAGTCCATATTGGCAGTCGGATAGATATCAAGCATGGTATCACAGCTATAGTTCATTTCTTCCTGAATATTCAGTTTCTCCAGATTCATCAAACTATAGTTTTCACTTTTCATTATATTTTTCTATCATTTCTTTTTTTAGGCCAACTAACGCATCCATTCCTTTCTGGGTTGTAGCAAAAAATTCATTTTCACAAACTTGATTATATTTTACATATGTGGATTCACCACCTGTTTCACAAATATTATTTTCATGCTCTTGATATGAAAATATTGGTGTGAATGCATTTTCCACATACACCTGATATACAGGAATCTTCTCTCCAAGACCATCTGCCTGATTTTCGATAAAAACTAAATATTCCCCTCCCACTTCCATTATATTAACAAATCCTCTTTCGATGGAATATGGCTCTGAATATAAACTAAGTGACCAACGGCTGCAAGTAAGATATATATCTTGTCCCACCGCAGGCTCTGTTCCCTTATAAACATCTTCCACTTTGACCAGTTGCCTGCTTGTTCCTCCTATATGCTCCACATCTCCCAGTACAGATACCCGTATAATAACTGGGACCTGCGGTAAATTTACCGATAAATTCTCTGTCTCTTCAAGACATATATTTTCTGGAAGCTGTGCTACGTAAAGCTCATCTAAATATGACTTATCTTCTGCTATATTAGTATACGTTCTTTTTTCAAATATACCAAATACAGTTATCACTATAACAATTAATAAGATAAAGCATGAACCCCATTTGCATTTCACAGTTCTGTCCCCTTTCTTTCAATGCGGCCATCTGCAATTTTATATACCTGGTCTGCCAATATCTTCATATCCTCCTGATTATGACTGGCTAAAAGAATTAAGGCTCCTCTTTCTTTTTCCTGTTCAATTAATTGTCTTATTTCCTTTATTCCTGCTTCATCCAGTCCGTTTGTAGGCTCATCCAGCATGATAACATCTGGCTTCTCCATGATGGCCTGTGCAATCACCAGTCTCTGCTTCATTCCCATTGAGTATTTACCAAATACCCTTTTGTCAGCCGGGTCAAGTCCAACCCGTTGTATTGCTTCTTCTACTTCCCGCTTACCAATCACTCCCTTTAACTGCGCAAGATATAATAAATTTTCCACTCCTGTCTTATTGGGATACAAGCCGGCATGCTCCAAAACAATCCCCTGACTTGGTAAAACAGCAAAGTCTTTGTGCAGTTCTTTATCATTCCAATAAATATTACCTGAATCAATCTTCATCAGACCCGATAATGCCCGAAACAACATGGTTTTTCCAGATCCATTTCTACCCCAAAATCCATATATATTTCCTGTTTCCATTTCCAGACTGATGTCATTGAGTATTGTCTTACCCTTTATTTTTTTATGAATATTGTTTGCAATTAATTTCATATCAAATTGTCTCCATTTCCATGTCCTCTGCCAGTAAATCCTTCTTCTGTATCAATTGTCCTCCCATCAATACAGTAACTATACAGAATAGAGCCGGAATCAATATCGAAGTAACTAAATTCAAAGAATATCGGCTGTTGGCTAACTCAACTTCTAACAATGTGCTGCGATGCCATCCTAAAACGGTATGTGCTACTGGATTCAACCACAAAAAAACATATATGATGTCTTGTTTGATTTGCATTTTCGTCAATATATTTATGATACTGAGTGCTGCGGTACAAGTCATTTGCACAACCATAACCAATGTGAATGCAGCACTGCTTCCAATATTGATCGCAAGTAAATTAACTAACAGCACCAGGGTAAAATTCCATAACATAAAAATCAGAGCATGGCATCCCAATAAAATAAATCCACCTACGCTAAAAATCACCTGATATCGCAATACAGAAGCAATAGCGGTTGTGCTTAGAAATACCAGTTCAAATATGCATATGAAATTAATTAACTGTAACATTTCCTTTCCATACCATTTCATTCGATTCGGGCACCGACTAAACACATAGATACTGGCTGTGCAGAAATGACCATACAGCTTATTCCCAAAAACCAATATCATAATATAGTTTGGCATCATACGAAGCATAAATCCAATTAACTCCACTAAATTGCAACTCATGCTGAGTTCACCTCTGGATCCACTTAATTGTAATACCAGTTCTGATAGCGTTATTACTCCGTCAAACGGTCTGATAAAACCAAGCGATATGCAAATTCCGGAAAGTATTCCAATTAAAATTACTACTCTTTTTTCATGATGCATATTACCATTTATCCTTATTCCTTCCATAAAGGTAAAAACCGAATATTGTTATTATTATAATTCCTACCCCCATCAGTGGAACGATAATATTTTTAGGGGTATCATCAAAAAGAAGCAAATACTTATACCAGCTTAATGAACTCTTATTTCTATCCAGAATATTAAGATATGTAGTCGCATTCAATAGAACAAAAGTCGGTAAGATCAGCAACGTGCGATATTTAACCGTCAAAGCAAATGAGATTGCTACGGGAAGCGTACCAAGGATTCCTGATACGACACCAAAAAATAGTGTTGTAAGAATTGCATACAAACCAGGAGATGCTATATAGATTGCGCTGCCTATGTAATTATGAACCATTGTGGCATAATCTGTATTGTAAATGCTTAAATTTGATAAATCTCTTATTGCATTCATGGGAAAAGATAGCATATTCATTAGTATTTCTAGCATAAATGGAACCGTAAAGACTATTGTTGTTGTAAAAAAAGATGCCCACAATTTACTTTGTAAATAACGATTTTTCCCTAAACGATAAATCATGTATACTTCTTCTTTTGTCTGCTGTTCTTTAGTATAAGAAAAACCAGCAGGTACAGCAACCAGGATAGGGTAAATCATCACAATTAATAATTGAATGTTTGCACTAAAATATACTTTATTCAGGCTGAGCGCTAATAACTTCATTGGCTGATACATTTGTGAAATATCAGTACCTCTAAATGTGAGAACATTCGTTATATAATTCCCCAGCACTACCGCTAGAAGTAATATAAATGTCAGACTTGCTTCTTTTTGTTTTAATAAAAAAATGGTTTGCTTCTTAATCACTTTTATTAACATACAATTTCCCTCATATAACTTGGGATTAAATGCTTTATTATGCACTTAATCCCCAATTTTTACAGCTTATCTTCCATCGTAAGAAACAGTTGCATATGCAGCTGCACTTGAGTTACCTCTAAATTCAAAACCCACAAATATGTTTGATGCCTTAACATATAACAGATTTTCTTTAGAAATACAATTGAGCATTTGGAAACTTCCCATTAATCGTATTAATTTCCTTTTGCTCAAGTAGTTACAGCAATAACCGTTTCCATTTTCTCCATGTCTTTCGTTGTCACCAATCTTATCTGGATGCGCTGTACCTGACAGAAAAAGAGATTGAAAATATCTTTGAGTTTACCATGCTGACTGACCGCTGAGTACTAGATTTTCATACAATTTTTATTATCGCAGCATCATTCCATTTTCTGGCAGTTTTAAGACAAGTCTGTCTGCTATTGAATTTTAGAACTTCTCCTTAAAGGAAATGTATCAGTTGTTTTACAACTACCGTAGATCATTCTCTATCTATCCAATATAAATATACATCTTCCAAGCAGGGATAAACTTCTTCCACATTACCTGTTTTCAAGGCATCGGCACTGATGATCCTCAGTCGATGTCCTTTTTCTGTTAATGTAACACTTATGATCCTGGCTCCACTGTTCTGGTATTCTTCCCCTTCCCTCTCTGTAACCAACACATTATAAACTTTATGTTCCAATTCAGCCAAAAATTTCTGCGGAGTATCCCTCCGGACAATCTTCCCATTCTTTATCAGCAGTATCTCTCTGGCCATGTTTTCCACATCCGCTACTACATGTGTGGCTAAAAGGACAATCTTATCCTTTGCACAGCCACTGATAAAATTTCGTATCCGGATTCTTTCCTCCGGATCCATCCCAGCCGTTGGTTCATCCAGAATCAATATCTCCGGATCATTTAATAGCGCCTGTGCCAGCAGGATTCTCTGTTTCATACCACCTGAAAAGTATTTCAGCTTTTTATACCGTTCCTCTTTCAGATTGACGACCTCTAATAAATTTTCAATCTGTTCTCTGGCATCTTTTCTGTTCATTCCTTTTAAAGCAGCCATATACCAAAGGAACTTTTCTGCAGTAAATGCTTCATAAAGACTCTGCTGCTGTGGCATATACCCGATCTTCGCCCGGTAATCCGCTCCCATCTTATAAATATCTTCTCCGTCTGCCGTTATGCTTCCCTTATCCGGGCGCAAATTATCCGTCAGCATACCAAACATTGTACTTTTCCCTGCGCCGTTTCTCCCTAGATACATACTGAGCTTTTTCTACTACTATCCCCTCGCTCAATATCGGCACTATAACTATAACCTTATCTGGGAATATCTGTACCTGCTCTAAGTGCTCTAAGAGGTATTCTACTTTTAATTTCTCATTACCATCTACATATCTGGATACCTCCTCATCTATGTTAGCCAGTACCTTATCTATCTCTGCAATATCTCCAGAGTTAGCCTTATTCTTTTCTGTTTCTGCTTTGAGCTGGATGATCCTCTCATCTAACTCCTCTGCTTTTTTCTGGTATTCCTGTTTATTTAGGATCCCATCTAAGTAGGCATCCAGTAACTTACTTTTTCTGGAGAGCTCACGCTGTAGATCTGCCTCTGTATGCCCTCCATTTGCCTCTAGGAGCTGTTTTCTGAGCTTAGTAAGCCAATTTATCATATCATGCTTTATTGTGTCTGTATTTGCCTGTAATCGCTCTGATACTACCCCCATTATCTCCATGAGGGAGTTATAAGAGATATTTTCATTATCACAGCCTAAAGGATTTATCTCTCCAGCTTTCCCCATCGTGCTATCTCTTTTTCTGGTTCTCCTGCCTTTAGTCTGCTTTGTACTGCATACCCAGTACTCATCCTTAGATACTCTCTGTTTCCTCCAGTAAGGAGCCCCACAGATACCACATACCAGCTTACCACTAAAAGAGTATCCGCTGGTTTTCTTGCCTCTCCTGTCGGATCCTGTGGCTATTACTCTCTCCTCATGGATCTTACAGATTAGATCCCACTCCTCCTGTGTGACTATCGGAGGGAGAGCGTTTTCTACATATACCCACTCCTCCTTAGGAAGTTTTATAGTTTGTTTACTCTCAAAATCGTGTCTTTCTTTGTTTATAATCATGGTACCTACATTTTTACAATCATATACAAATTTAGGTATATCCATAGGTTTCCACGGTTTCCCTACCGTGTTACGGTATCCAGCATCATTAAGCTCCTTAGCTATGAGGGTAGAGCCTTTTCTTGCCATAATTCCCTCACACATGAGCCTCCTTACCTTAGCCTGTTCTGGATTGATATAATACTTGCCATCCTTTTTATCCCAGCCATACACATTACCGCTACCCTGTAAGGCTATCTCCTGCCCCTGTCTGGCTTTTTCTATTCTGTGATCGTGGTAGTTATGGAGTTTCTTACTAAGATTTCTACTAAACTCCTCCGCTATGATCGCTCGTACACCTGTGATAAGAGCATCATCTGGGGAGTAAAATTTCCCATCCATGTACATAAACAGGAGCTTTCCTGTTTGTACTACCCTGTTAATAAAGAGGTACCAATCCAGAGTATTTCTCTGGAGCCTCTCTTGATCCTTGATTACTACAATATCAAATAGATCCTCATACAGATCCTCATAGAGCCTCTGGTAATCATCTCTGCCCTTTACCATCGTACCGCTCTTACTGCGATCAATATACTCTCCTACCAGTTTCCAGCCATGATCCTTAATACATCCTCTATTCTCCTCAATCTGGAGTTCTATAGCGTTTAGCTGTTCCTCCTCCGCTGTAGATACTCTGGCATAAAATACCGCTCTCATACCAATAGTATCTCTTATATCCGTTATTTTCCTGTATGCCATCCTGTTTACCCTCCTGTAATAGTCCTGTGAGCTCCTGTGTGCCTCATACAGCCACTTTTATATATTAGGTGTAGACTTCTTTACCCTCGATAAAATAGAGGGCTTTATGAGGCTCTTTTTCAGTTTCTATCTATTATACACCCCTTATATACTAGATACAACTAAAAAATGAGGGCTACCAGCATTTTACAGCCAGTAGCCCTCTATATGAAAAAATATTAAGGAGTGCCTAAAGGATTAAGGTAACTTGATTACCTGTCCGATGTTAATAAGGTTTTTATTTTTGATACCATTGAGCTTAACCAGAGTATCTACAGTAGTTCCATACTTTTTAGCGATCTTGCTAAGAGTATCTCCCTTAACTACTGTGTAGGTCTTAGCGGATCCTCCGCCTGTCTTACCAGAAATATCTCCAGCATTTACCCAGCCATATACAGTAGAGCCCTTACCAGAGATAGCCTGTAAATGATACGGATGTACCGCACCCTCAGCCTTGTTAGTTACCTTAGCCTGTCCTGCCTTACAACCGTATGCAACGCCACTAGCTGTAGAGCTGGTATAGTGGAGGCATCCTGTAAAGTTTACAATATCTCCAATATTGTAAGAGCCTCCTCCGTTACCAGATGGCTTAGGAGCCTCCTCTTTAGTAGCCTTAGAGCTGTACTTAGGAGTAACAAAGCCTCTGATATACTTACCGTTTACTGCAAGATCTCTATATCCTACAGCGTTACTCTTGTTACCCTCGATAACCTTAATAACGCCTCCAGATACAGCTACTACAATACCGATATGATCCGCACTACCTGTATTATCTCCTACTCCGTTATCATCCCAATCATAGAGGATCATATCTCCAGCGGATGGAGTGTAAGCATCATTCTCTACCCAGATACCCATATTCTTAGCAAGCTGGATAAACTGATTACAGCTACACTCTCTAGGGATAATATCTGTAAGTCCTGCCTTAATACCTACAGCGGATGCAAAAGTAGCACACCACGCATCTGTATATTTTACAGCATAACTTCTAGGGAGTGGCTTACAAGCGTTATAAGTATCAATAATCTTTTTATGGGATCCGTCACTCTCTTTACAGCCTAACCAACCCTTAGCGATCTCAATAACCTTTGATCTGATTTCTTTCTCTGTCATAATAATACCTCCGATCTAAACACTTAAAAAGGAGAGCCCTGTAAAGGCTCTCCCTGTCTGTCTGATAAATATATTTACTGTGGAGCTGTATAGCTCTTTGCTCTGGCACTATCGCCTAATCCCTTTGTAGTAGGATCGTTTAGAGTGTTCCAAACTGATACCACCACTAAAGAGAGTACATAAGGATTAGAGATAGCTCCTACAATGAGCTCCCCTACCTTACTCCATGTGGTAAGATCCTGTGCTGTAAGTCCTGCATACGCAAGCACAGGAGTTAAAATACTAAGTACAATCTGTACCCAGAATACAGGATTTTTTACTCTAACTTTTAAATTCATACTGTACCTCCTTGTGAGTTTGTTAATAGTTGCTACGATACCTCAAAATGAGGTAAAGAGATAAACTGGATCCCCTCCTTACTTTAATCCTACAGAAACCGCTAAGTATCCTAAGATAAGTGTTACAAGCCCTGTTACAATAAGCCACTTGAATTTATCCCACTTATCCCCATCCTTACCCTCCAGCTTGTTAAGCCTCTCAACGGTTTCATTCAGATCCCCACGCATATACTTAACCTCAGTAGCCAGCTCCTTTATAGCTCCAATCATCTCACTATTGCTTTTGAGTATCTCATCATGCTCATTAAGTCGATTAGTGTTACTCTTTTCTCGCTGTTCTACCTCAGTAAGTCTATGCTCGATGTTAATATCTGCATCTGTAGCCATATCCATAAGATCCTCCTTTCCGCCATAATAAAAGGGAGAGCATTTAGCTCTCCCCCTGTGGCTTACTCTGCAAGCTCTGGTAAATCAAGATCAATGAGGATCTGCTTAACCTGCTCTCTGATTACAGGCGGTACATCATTGATCGTCTTTTTGCCCTTTACAATAAGGGTAGCGTAAATTACTGCCATAGCCTTTACCTCCTTTCTGAGTATTGTTTTTAAGATAATATTGAGTAACATACTACTCATTATCTCCGTCTAAGATTTTTTGTACGGCTTTTCTGAGATCCTTTGGTATATTATCAATAGTCCTTAACCCTTTGCGGATCAAAGTAGCGTAAACCTGTGCCATAATCTTTCTCCTCCCTCTTAGTTAGCTGATAACCCTAACATCTGCTCATACACATCTGCTAAGGCTAACTGTAAATCTGTAGCCTGCTCCTCTAAGGAGCTGTTTTTCTCTGCCATGAGCTGGATGTACTCATCTTTCTCATAGATCTCCTGTGTTTCAATTTCAAACCCATCAAACCCAGAGCTAAGATCTTCCTCCTTAGCCTCCTCATGGATCTCTTTGATACCTGTATTTACATATACATGGTAATCATCAATCTCAAGAGGCTTTACGCTCTCCGCTGTAGTTCTTACGTTTGCAAATTTCTGCATTACCTTTTACCTCCTTTAAGTAATAATTGTGCATATATTCTACATTAGGCTCTACATATTTCTGGTATAGCCTAAAGCTATCACAATGCTGTAGCCAGCCCACATAGATATTAAATGAGCACCACTCACTATAAGTAGGGCTCACATTGTTTTCTCTTTTACTGGAGATGCTAAGCATCCTACGCTTAAATGTTTTGCAAGTCGATTTTCTGAGTAAGGTATACTCTCCGAAAAATCTATAGCCTACAAAATCTACACCTCTTACCTTAGTAGGAAATACTTGCCAGTTATGCTTAAGCACCTGCTTAAGATTTACCGCCATAAACTCATCTAACTCTCTTTTGAGTTTGTGTAATTCCTCTTTACTGCTACCGAAAATAACCATATCATCCATGTATCTAAAGTAGTACTTAACGCCCTTAACCTCTTTGAGCCAGTGATCTACTACAGATAGATTAAAATTACCGTCATACTGGCTAACATAGTTTCCAATAGGAATACCTACGCCATCCACAAACTCTCTACCGTTATCGTCTATGATAATATTTACCGCCACACCTAGCCTCTGGAGGATCTCTATATTTTCCTCTGTGGCTGGACAAGTACTAATACTATCTATGATCTCATCCATTAACCAGATAAGCTCCTCATCCTTAAAGAGCTCTCTATACTTAGCCTTTAGTACATCGTGTACAATGCTGGGATAATACTTTCTTACATCCAGCTTTAAGCAATACTTTGTAGCCTCTGGATCTGATACTAAAATACTGGGTATCCACTTCTCCGCTACTACTTTTCCATCTTTCTTAATCTTTTTCTTATACCCTCGTAACTGATTGATAATAGGCTGGATCCCTCTGTTAGGGATTGCACTATAGGTATCCTTTGTCATGGAATTAAGTAAGTAGGGCTCTATAACCTGTAAGATAGCCCATTGACATATACGGTCTGGGTAAAATGGTAATTTATAAATCTCCCTCTCCTTATTACTCTCTTTCTTTGTAAAGATTTCATATTCTGAGGTATGATACCTGTGTTCTATTAGATTTTCCTGTAGCCTCTTTAGGTAATGATCCAGATCTTTCTCTATACACTTTACCTCTGCATACCACCCTTTACCTCTCTTTGCGTTCTTGTGGGCTTTTCTAAGATTATCCATATCACAAATCTTAGAAAATAAATCTCCAGTATCTTTCATGTGGTTTGGCACCCACCTTATCATAATTTTGTATGTGCATAAGAGGGAGCTAACTACCTGTTGTAGTACCCCTGTGCTATCGTTCACATAACAATCAGTTCTTAGCTTGCTAGGCTAACATGGTTTACGGATCTCTCCGCACATAAGCACCCTCTTAGCTATTTTTTACCGCTCCTCATAGAGGAGTTTTATGTTTTGGCAAGAGCCACGGTAGCTAAATCTCACTTATATAAATAAGTGTCATGGTGTAACACACTTTTACTATTTTTCTTTTTATATGCACATATAGTAAGTGACTGCTGATATTCCGATTGCGATTAGAGGAGGTATTATTCAGATTAAGATACCATGCACCACATTTAGTACCATTATTCCATTTACCACCTAATTTAGTAACACGAAACGCCTTTTAGCTACCGACAAAAAGGGTAATAAAAAAGAGCTTTACAGCCCTCTCTATTACCCTCTTTGATTTCTTTATTTTGTTGAGTTTATGATGCTATTGTTATGCACTAATCTTTGTCTGAGGCACATACAGCAAGCGACCGCCGACATCCCGACCGCGACCAGAGGAGGCAGCACTCAGACTAAGATACCACGCACCACATTCAGCACCATAATGCCACCTACCACCCAATAAAGCAACACGAAAACCATCATTGTTATTCCAATAATAATCTCCTACTGGGAGGTTAGATGCACCGTTATGCTCCGCACAAAGGAAAAGATCTGGATGATCCTCATCGTATCCAAAGCCACTAATATAGCCCTCTCCTGTGGCAATATTAAAATCTAAGGCTTTGTATCCATCGGCTGTAGTATCATCCTTACACTCTCCATAAGGCTTAACAAAAGCATTGTATACTCCTCTTGCCTTATCGTTATAAATATTGATAGCATCCAGCCAAGTCCAGATATTACCCCAGAGGTTTTCCTCTCCTCTGTAAGATACTGAGCACTTACCATCTACTCCAGCGTTAGGATCAATACCAGATCCATTACCTAAACCAGAGGTAGCACCTGTTACTACAGCCATGTTAGTAGATCCATCGTCTGTAAAAGTACTTACACCCTGTCCGATAACGCTTTGAGCGTTCATAGAGGCATACTCTACTAAGATAAGCCACTGAGTAGCTGTAAGAGCGAAAATGTTATGAGATTTCCAGCCCTTACCTCTGTTAGTACAGAGCTTTCTTACATTTGCTCTAGTGAGGTTCTGCGTAAGTCCACTGGCTGGCTTAGCACCTGCGATAGATGAGAGCATATCTGTAGCAAAATCCGCTACCTGCTCATCCGCCTTAAGGTATGCTCCAGCGGAGGTATCAAAGATAGATCCCTCAAAAGCTGAGAGGTAAATCTTATCCTGTAAGATACCGTTATCATCTAAGAAACCATCCACAGGCTTAAATCCTGCCTTAGGTGTAGGGCTGATATAAAATCTAGCCTTATCATATTTCTTACCTCTACCAGAGGAGGAAACGCTGGATTTTACAGGCACAACCTTAGTATAGAATAAAGGCTGTTCTACCATAGTCTGTACCTTAGTACCGCTAGGATATTCTGTAGTACCCTTTGTAATGGTAGCTGAGGTAGCTCCTGCCTCTGAGTAACCTGTTTCCCCTCTGTAGGCTACCATAACGCCCTCATTAGTAAGGTTACATCTCTTTCTACCACCCCACGGAGTGAGCTTATCAAAATCTGCACCAGAGGTAAGATTTTCTGCTCCTGCTAATCTTGTAAATTTCTTATTTACAAAATCTACCTCTACTCCGTATACATCGGAGCTCTCATAGCCTACAAAGCTCTTAACATCGTCAATCTGCTCCTGTAAATTAACGATCTGGGCTACAGTAGCTCCAGCGGTAGGATCTACGTTTACCTTTACGCTAGAGGCATTAGATACCGCTGTTACAAGATCCACCATAAGGGAGCTTACACCGATACCATTAAATGGAGGCATATAATCCGCTGTAGCGGTACTCTCATCTGCTACTGAGATACTGTAGAGGATCTCTCCAGCCTGTGGATCATTTGCATAAAGTCCTAAGTTTCTTACATAATAACCCTGCCCTAAGGTCTGATTAGAGAAACTAGCGGATACTGTAACATTAGATCCATTCTTTCTCACTACAGAGGCTACCTTTTCCTCCTGTTTGATAGTACCGATACCTGTCATACTTGCCAGATCTCCAGATAGCTTAGCATCGGATACCTTGATCTTAGTAAACTCCAGCTTAGTAGTACCTGCTACCACTTTTGCTAAGAGTTCCTGTCCTTTTTTTGTGATTACTGCACTCTTAAAAGCACCCATTTTATCACACTCCTTTTCTTTAATTTATTGTAATAACTGTAGCTGTGTTTACAGGGCTTGCTACAGTAGTATTACCGCTGTTAGTTGCTTTGCTGTTAATATCGTGGGTAATGATTTTTGTAAACGCCATTCCAACGCCTACTCCCTCATAATGAGGGCTTTCTACCTCATCCTTTACAGCTATATCCATTGTGATAGCTCCAGAGGAGCCTCCTGTAGATAATGCCTGTGCTACATTGAGATCTGAGCTCTTATTTACAGTACTCTTTATATCGTGAGTGATAATGTGAGTACCAGCTCTGCCTAAGCCTACACCGTAGTACATAGGGCTCTCTGTAGCTACCTTAGGGTTAATATCGTTTGTGATCTGATACCTCATAGCCACACAGGATACTACCGCCACACTAAAAGGAGTTGTATTTCCCTCCTCCAGAGTGTTTTTAAGATCCAGCACCAGATTACAGGGGATCATATCCTGCAAAATAGAGGAGATCGTATCAAACGCCCCCTCTATCCCTAAATGAGTTATAATCTCTAAAAAATAATTTTTATAATCTGGATTAACGCTAAAGTTATCATCTCCACAGATACTAATAAGCCTGTTATAAAGCTCTTTCTCCGTATAAGGTACTTTATCATTCCACTTAACCAGCACATTAAAACGCCTTGTTTCTAGGCTGGCTCCTGCCTCTGGGTAAATACCCATCATATCCTCAAAACGCTTAATACCGTACTCATCCGCTGTTTCTATAAACATATTGTTAAGAGTACGCTCAATCTGTTCTAGGATGTACTTAAGCTCTGGCGTTTCCGCCTTTGCTATCTCCTTAAACTCTTTAAGCTGTCGGAGTACAGGCATCCAATAGCCTAATAGATCAATCTCTCTAGCCAATATAAACACCTCCTAACAGAGGTATCTCCTCCTGTGCTAAGGCTAAGTTACTGGCTACATTGTTTAGCTGTGTATCCGCCACATCTAAGATCCCATCCAGATTAAGGAGCCTGTTTTCTATCTGCGAGATACGCACTACTAAGTTACCTTTCTCCCAGTTCTTACGCATTTCTAAGAAATACGCCTCCAGAGTTTCCTCCGCCTTAGGCTTTACCTGCGACCACTGGTAGCCATCGTTTAGAGTTATTCTGGAGTTTATATTTACTGTTTTACCCACAGCGGATACTACTGTTACGGTATGCCCTATAGGAGCTATGCCACTACCTGTACCCTGTGGATCTGGATCTATAGCCTCCTGCACCGCTTTTACCAGTGTGCTAGATGCTACTCCAAAATCACTGTTGATAATGATTAACTTAACAGTGCCTCCCCCATTCCATACAGGGATAACCACTGTACCGCCTACACCATCCAGAGCATCGGTTTTCTCTACATAATCCTGCTTATTACCGCCAAAAGGGTTACTATCAAAGGAGTTAAGGTATCGTGTCCTTAGAGCCTCTGTATCCTCTTCATCCTCCGCTGGGATAAGGAGCTCTGTAAGCTCTCCAGTAAGATCCTTATCAATGTACTCAATGGAGCTAAGCTCTCCAAAAAACTTATTTCCATTAGTACCCTCTGTTTCACATTCCATCTGATAATAAAAATAGCCATCGGCACTCTCTATAAATGCTGTGGCTACATAGTTAAGCTCATTCAGATTAAATCTGGATCCTATAGGGATCTCCATATTAAATTTACCCTTTAGAGTAGCCTTAGTAGCCTCATAAGGGATAATACCTCTTTCCTTACATCGGAGGATTAGAAACTCTCTTACTGCGGTATCTGCATACCCATTATTTACGATATTACCTAGCTGGATATATACATCTGCGTGCTCTGCGGATACAGGGGCTATAGCGTTCATAATAACGGAGCCCTCACGCTTATCTACATCGCTTGCCACCCTTGCTAGGGATCTATCTAATATATTTTCGTATGTCTGATCCTCATACATCCATTTCCACCTCCTTACTACCTACATCTGTTACCAGAGTAAATTTTATGTGGAGTACATCTTTAATCTGGGATACCTCCAGATCTTGTACTCCTGTTATGTGCTCATTCTCAAATAAGCACTCCTCCATATACCGCCTTACCTCACTGTTAAGGTATTCCTCACTGTAGCTATATCCGATGAGATCATAAACCTCATCCCCATAACCCCAGCTATATATAATCCAGCGGTATCTCTTAGTCTTAAGAGCTAAGTAAGCCCACACACAAAGAGCATCTACACCAGTTACAATCCTCCCTGTGAGTGTGCCTTTTTCAAAGTCGATCTCATACTCACGGATAGAGGAGGCTGTTACCTCTTGATCCGTTAGAGTAAGATCCTCTGTTGTTGCAAAAGGAAATAAACTCATTTACGCCTCCACCACCCTTGCTATGATTACATACTTGTTATTATCATTAAGTTTCTGTACCAGCACCATATCCCCAGCCTTAAGCCCATCTGTATAGGTTATCTGGCTTTGTTTCCATGCCCTAGTATCTGGATCTGGGTTATCCTTACTGGCAAAACCGTTACTCTGTGTAGTATCCACAGATACTCCAGATACATAAGGAACTTTTATTTGTCTGGTATACCCTGCTACTAAATAATCTGCTATATACAGATCCTCAGCATTGAGTACCAGATCATCTATCTTTACGCTATTAGAGCTTTGCATTACTCCTATCTGGGCTAAGGTAGGATTGCTTTTTGCTCCCTGTGATTTCATCATATCTAAGAGCTCCAGATATATATGATCGCTTTTCATTCTCTCATCATCTGCCATGCTATCCCTCCTTAGTATCCATCATTTGTTTTAGAGTTACTGTTAAGCTCATGGTAGCTACTCCATTCTGCCATGTGTGAGTATCTGCATCTATCCACACTACACCGCTGAGCCCTGTAGAGCTATCTCTTACTACCGCCCCTGCTCCTGTTACTGCATCATTGAGGTTTACACACTCCAGAGTAAAGGTTTTCTCAACCGTCTTAAACATACTCTTAGCTGTGGTAGTAGCATCCTTGCCCTCCTCTTTAGTGTAAGTCTGCTGGAATATACCGTACTTTTTCACATCTGCATCATTTTGTACTACTCCCTGTGGTTTACCCTCTCCGTCATAAATACGAACCTTATTAACCATGTTAGTAATGCTCTCTTTATAATTGGAGCTGGTAATATTGCTATCCTCTGTGATCTCAATACTGCATACCACCTTACCCATTTCCTCTACATTGAGGTAGCCTTTTTTAGCTACCACTCTGTAGCTTACTCCGTTCTGTTGATATGCCTGTGTATAGGCTCTCATAATAATCTCATAGATAGATACATTCTGTACTATGAGTTTCTGTGTTAATCCTGTCTGAGCTAAGGAGCCTACAGGGATTTCCATATCATCACACACCATCTGAGTTATCGCCTCTGCTGTTTTAGAGCTAAAATTGTAAGTGGCGTTACTCTTGATGGTATAGAAAAGAAGATCATAACAGGTATAAGTAACTGTACCTGTGGTACTGCTTGCCTCCCTCTCTACTACAAAGCCCCTAAAGAGCTCTGTTTTTCCATCATCCTCAAACAGATAAATAGGATCCGCTAAGTTGATGGTAAGAGGAGTAATATTTTTATCTAAGGGAGCGTTTACAATGTGTAGCTCTAACTTTCTGGCTACCTCTGATTTGCTACCTCCCCAGCTCATAGAGGATACATACTCTGTAATGTCTGTATTCTTATGCACTACTATCACTCTTACCACCTCCTAAGGGATCGTTAATACTTGATTAGGATAGATAAGATTAGGATTTTTTATCTTATCCCTGTTAGCATTGTAGATCTTAGTATACTGAGCTCCACTACCGTAAAACTGTTTAGCTATTTTCCAGAGGCAATCTCCACGCTTTACCGTGTAGGTTCTGGCTGTATTAGTAGCCTGTGGCTTTGTAGCCCTTACTGTAGGCTTTACCGTAGCTATAGTAACGGTAGCTTTCTTTGTCTTTATTTTTTTGTACTCTTTTAAGCTACAGGTATAATAAATATCTCCTGTAGCATCCTGCTCTCCCCACACGAAGCTCTCTATTGTAGCCTCCATGTTAAGAGTGCCTGTAATTATAACCCTTATAGGAGTACCAGACTTTCTCCAGTTTTCGATTTTCTCTACATAAGTTAGAGGCTGTTTACGCCCTGCATTATTACTAAAGTTATAATCTTTTGCTGGAAAAAAAGACTTAAGAGAAATTTCTCTTAAGCCTGTATTTCCGATAAGGTTTATATCTCCCACCTGTATGACATTAACCACCGTATTTTTATGGGATACGGATACCGTGTAATCTGACGGTTTTACAGGTAGTTGAAACTTATCACTATTCTGTTGTAACCAAAATTCCACTAAGCATCCCTCCTTATACAGTGTTAGGTAATAACTTTTTAAGTCTGGCTACCATATCATCCACTACCCTATCAGCATCAGCCTCTTTCTGGATAATTACTGTATCTGCCAGCTTTTCTATAGTTACTTTACCTACTCCGCCTACACTAGGCGTATTGCCATCCTGTGGATTTCCTGTACCTCCTGTACCTCCGTTATTATCCTGTGGATCATCTGGATCCCTGTCTATAGGTGTAACATCCTTAAGCTGTACACCTCTGGTACTCATCCGCCTCTCATATTGATCTGCTTGATTTCTGGTTAAGACTTTCTCTCCTTGATGGAGGATAGCTGGGTAATTATCGTATGGTACTCTGTCTTTACCATAAGCAAAACCTAAAGCACTCTTAACCTTGCCTCCGATACCTCCTACAAACTCCTTAGCCTTGCTGATCGCTCCACCAATCTTATCAACAAAACCACTGATAGCATCTATCACTCCGCTTATTACACTTGTTACGGTTCCGATCGCTGTAGATACAGCACTGGAGATACCACCGAAAATAGTGGATACCGCATCAAATAAGCCTTGAAATACACTCTTAATGGTTTCTACGATAGTGGTAATCGTAGAGCTTGCACTGTCGAAAAATCCACAGATACTACCCCAGATCTGAGAGATGTATGGAGCTAAGAAATTGAATACCGTTTCAATTCCTGTAAGTAGCCCATCCACCACCGTAAGGATCACATCTACTACCGCACTGATTATAGGGGCTAAGGTCTGCCATACAGTAGATACTACTGTTACTACTACGGATACAATAGTCTGGAATAATCCCATGTGATTACCGATCATGGTAAGTACTTGCTGGATCACATTTCCCACAAAAGTAAAGATAGAGCTCAATGTAGGCATAATAGCTACAATCGCACCTACCACTACTGTAATGATCTGTTGGATCACTGGCATAGCTGTTACGATGATATTAGTAATAGTCTGGATCACTGGCACGATATAAGGAATGATCTGAGATACACCGCTCATAATCGTACTAATTACCTGCCCTACTACAGGAGCTATCTGTTGTACCGCTGAGATAATCGGAGGGATGATAGGTAAGATCGTATTGATCGCCTGTACTATTCCATCCTTAAGCCCAGAGAACATACTAGCAATACCGCCACCGTCTACCTTTACATTAAAAAGCTGATCGAAAATAGCTTGCAATGCTCCAGTATCAATACCGATATTACCCAGCCCTGTAAAGATTGCATCCTTGATAGATGTAAGGAGTGGTAATACATTTTCCTTAATCTGAGGAGCTACCTTTTCTACCGCTGTTCCTATTGCTGTAGGCAAGTTGCTAAAAATCGTCTGGAGCATCGGTATAAAGTTACCAAAGAAAAAGGTACTTGCACTCTCTACCAGCTCTCCCATACTTCTAGCTACTGCCTCTCCATCCCCTATAGATAAATTACCTAAGAGGTTAGTAACTGAGGCTTTCATCATCGCAAAAGATCCGCTAAAGGTCTGCTCTGCCTCTCTTGCTGTGGTTCCTGTGATATTTAATTTATCCTGTATTACTCCGATGGCTGTATATACATCCGCTAAGTTGTTTATATCGTACTTAGTACCAGTGATAGCCTGTGCATCCTTAAGGAGCCTATCCATCTCCTCCTTAGTACCACCATAACCCAGCTTAAGGTTATCCAGCATCGTGTAATTTTGCTTTGCAAAGCCTTGATAAGCGTTCTGGATGGATCCCATATCAGTACCCATCTTGTTAGCGTTATCCGCCATATCTATCATAGCTTTGTTAGCAATCTCAGCGGATTTATTTGTATCCCCTGCACACGCACTCAAAAGAGAGGCACTAAATGAGGTGACATTTTCCATATACTCATTAGCGGATAAGCCTGTAGTTTTATATGCTTGATTAGCATACTGTAACATCTTATCTACCGCTGAGGTATCTGTACTACCATCGCTATTAGTCTTTGTGTACAGTGTTTCCACACCGCCTATACTTTGCTGTAGTTTAGCTCCCTCTCCTAAGGATTTACCCATAAGAGCTGTAGCTCCTGCTCCTGCAATTCCTACAGCGATTGTTACGCCTTTTGCAAGGCTCTTAAGTGTACTACCGATCTTACCCAGTACAGCACTAGCCCCATCCTTTACCGCTACCATAGCCTTTACAGACATATTACCGATGGATTTTAAGCTACTGCCTATACCGTGGAGGATCTTACTAGCACCGTCTTTTACTGCTATAAAAGGTTTTGCTACCGCCTTTCCTACAGATTTCAGTACACCGCCTACCTTACCCAGAGGAGCACTTGCTTTATCCCTCAAAGTAACAAAAGGCTTAGCTACTGTTTTCCCTACGGATTTTAGGGAGTTTCTAACCTTTGTGATCCCACTTGTGGCTTTATCCCTAACAGAAATAAAAGGCTTAGCCACCAGCTTTCCTACTGTTCGTACACCTACCCTTATTTTATTTAGTCCAGATGTAGCTCTATCGTGGATCCCTACCGCTACAGAGGTAACTTTATCTCGTAGCCCACCTAAGGTATTTTTGATTTTAGCTAAGCCCTGTGAGGCTAGATCTCTGATTTTTACAATAGGAGTAAAAGTAGTGGCTATCTCTTTAAGCCTCTGCTTAATCTTGCCTACTGTACTAACCGTGAGATCCTTTAACTTAATCACTGGAGAGAATACCTTTTTAGTAAGATCCTTGATCCTCTGGGTTATTCTCTCTACCTTTTCTGTAGCTTGATCGTCTACCTCTGCTCTGGTTAATGCTCTCACATTCCCCAGCCTATGCACTCTACTCTCTACCTCGCTGATAGTAGGAGAGGCATTATCCTCTACCTCCACCTCTGGAGTAGCTGTGGTAGTATTGACGGTATCTAAGGTATCCTGTATAGCACCAATAACCCCAGAGGCGTTATCCTGTAAGGATACCTCTGGGGATACTGTTGTATTGCCTACACTATTTACAGTTTGTCTAACGCTCTCTACTACTCCAGAGGCGTTATCCGTAGCATTGATAGTAGCATTAACCCTTGTACGCCCCATCTGTTGCATACTCGCATTAGTTTTATCTATCTGCTCCGAAAATTCACGCTGTAAACCTAGATTTTTCTTAAGGGTAGCATACATATTATCTTTTAAATAAAGTTTTGCACCAAACTCTACCGCCATATATGCCACCTCCTCTATGTGAGTAGATTTATATTGTACATAACACTCTCACTCTTATTTGCCCTCTCCAGCTCTTTGTTATTATCATCTCTCTCCTGCTCGTAAAAAGCCTGTAACACTAAGAGCTCTCCTCTAGGCAATTTATAAAATACAGATGGGAGTACTCTACCGTGTTTCCAGTAGTAATACATCATCTGGGTAAGCCCATCTGTACTTATGAGTTTTTTACTTCTTTAACCGCATTATCTCCGAAACCTGCCAGCTCAGAGATCTCTCCGTAAATCTTAGCGATCTCTCCAGAAAGTAAGATCGCTCTTACCAGATCCTTAGGAGTAGATACCTTAAACTTACTCATAAGCTCCTTGTTTTTAAACATCGGAGCACCTGTAGCATCTACTACACCCTCGATTACTGTAAAGAGCTGGAGCTGGGTAATATCAATATCTGCATCCTTGCCCTTTACATCAATGCTCATATCCTGTATCTCCTCAAACTTAGCTGGAGTAATCGCCTTAATTGTGAGGATAAACGGAGCACCGTATACCTGTGATAATCTGGTAATCTCTACCTCCTTAGTAGGGAGCTTAATCTCTCCTACATCGGAGCCTAAGAGGAGATCTAAGATATTAACCGCCTCTTTCTTTTCTGTTTCCTCTGCCTGTACTGCCTCTGCATTTACATTCTTTGTAGCCATGTTATAGCCCTCCTTAATTTTTCATATAATAAAAATAAGGGGAGGTTTTACCCTCCCCAAACTGCACTCTTATAACTCTTACTGAGGAGTAATCTGATCTAAGTACTCGTACCCTGTAAAGGTAAACGGAGCCTCTGTTTCAAGAGGTTTCTGAGCCTCCCAATCAAAGAGAGTAAGATCATCCATCTGTACTCCTGTGATAGATACACGCTCTGCACCGTAAGCATCTGGATCCGCTAACTTACTGATAAGCGTAAAGCGTACATCCTGCTTATTTCTAACCATGTTAGCTACCTTAATAGCCATTCTGGAATTTACCTTGTGCATAGTGAGAGATCCTGTACCCTTACATCCGACAACCTTGTTATCAGTGAAGAAAGTACCGCACTGTTTAATCTCCTCTTTTGTAAACTCTACCTTTGCCTGTGCCTTATAGCACTCTCCTACATAGTCTCCATCTAACCAGAGCTCTCCAAAGGTACCGTTACAAATTCGCTTTGTTTCTACTGCCATCTGTAATTACCTCCTTAATCCTTATTGATGAAAATATCTACATCCTCGATAGCATCTAAGATAGAGATAGTACCCTTAAGGAATACATGAGAGCCTGTATTAGCCTCCTTAATAGCCTGCTCATCCATCTCAGAGGTATCTACTCCGATACTCTCTAAGTACTGTTTCTGCTTAGCTACATTGATCTCCATAGTAGAGCTATCAGCCTTAAGCCAGCCCTTACCGCCCTCTGTAGCCTCCAGCCCTCTAAGGTAGCCCTTGATAGCTGTAATCAGTAAGCACTTATTATCATAAGAGTTACTGTAGTTACCTATGTAGCTCTTGTTAATAGTGCTGTAAATATCTCCCTCAATCTGATCCTGTATAGCGTTGATCTTGATTTTCTGGAGATCCGCTGTTTCTACCTCTGTAACTGTAGTGAGGGAGTTTACACCTCTTGCAATTACAACACGCTCTCCATCGTTATAGAGAGTGAGCTTACCAGCATCAATAGCGGTATCTACTTCCTCATCGCTATCTACCAGAGGGATAGCTGTTACCTCAGTAAGAGGCTTATAGGTAGCGGATACTCTGAGATCTAAGCCAGCTAACAAGCCAGCAATTCTACTACAGTACTCCGCCTCTGTATACTGCTTTTCTCCTACCTCGATCTTATTTGTAGCGGAGCTGTTTACTACCTCAAAGTTAATAACGCCCCTGCTATCTCCAGCGGTCTTAGGGAGTACTGCTACAGGTCTGCGTACAGAGTTCTTTCTGATACCCTTAACCCATGTAGCCAGCTTAGTAGCCTCCTCTGTGGTAAGATCTGGAGCTCCTACAATGTAATTTACTTTCTGTGTAGCAAAATACTTTGTAGCCTCATCGTAACTCTCTGCTGTTGTATCCATCGTGTAGATAATTACCTTAGATGGAGAGCCGATAAACGCTCTCTCAATATAAGCGGTATTCTCTGCACTAAAAGCACTATCTCCAGTAGGGATCTCATCCACACTACGGAGCACCATAGCCCCCTTGTTTTTGGCATCCTTAAGCATAATACCTACAATGCCTATAGATCCGTTCTGGATGGCTGTTACTGCCTTTTTGGAAAACTCAATAATAATATCTGGTAATCCCATTCTGTTTAACCTCCTATCCGTTTGTTACTGTCTTTGTTTCAATATCCACATCTCCGATAAGCTCATAGTTATCCTCTACAGGTACATCCTCTGTAAAGTTGAGAGTGATCTTTACATATAAAGCACCCTCACTAACTCTTACATCATCGGAGTAGTTTTCTATCTTTGCATATCTAGGCTTTTCCTTTACTCCAGCTAAAGGGATCACAGGTACAACCCTCTTAAGGAGGAAAAGACTTTTAAGCTCCTCCTTTACCTCATAGAGTTTTTCCGCTACCACTTGATTAGCCTCGTTTCTTTTCGCAAAGTAAACAATCTGGAATATCGGATCATCCTCATACACATTGATATTTTTTAGCTCGCTACTGCCTGTAGCCAGCGTTACATAAAAGCTGTTACGCTCAAAGTTATTAGGAACCTCCTCTATATGCACTGGCACCCCAGAATAAGCGGAGGCTATAACCCTGCATACGCTATTAAGCAATCTCATAAGCTACCTCCCTCTATCTCTCTGCCTATTTGCTGTAAAAAGCTCTCTATCAGCCTGTTAAGTCTGGGCTTAGCATCCTGCATACCTTTTTCCATAAAAAAAGAGCCATTTACATAGCTCTCTTTTAACATGATCCCTTTTTGGTTCCTGTTCTTAAGGTATTTAGCTTTTCCGCCTACACTCAGCTTATCCGCTGGTAAAAATCTCTTATGCTGTACATGACCATCATTTACATACAGAGCATACTCTACATTAGTTCCCACCTCTACAAAATCGTGAGGTATCCCCTCTCCGAAAATGGTAATACTATCTACTAACCGTGAGGTATCTACTGGCACATGAGGTATAACCTCGCCATGATAGATATTAGCCATCCTCTGGAGGAGGATCTTCTTTTTGTCCGCCCACTTATCCACAAACTTACTAAAGTTCTCTACAAAATCATCCCAGCCCTCGATAGTAAAGCCCTCCACTATACCTCCTCCTCACTGAGGAGCGATACAATGAGCTGAGTACGCTTTTTATAAGGCTTATCTGCAATAGCCTTAAACTCCGTACTCATAATAGGCTTATCGTACTCATCCAGCTCATAGATATATAAAATATCTCCCCTTTTGATAGGAGCCTCTGGATCTGTGTAGAGTGTAAGATCTGTGGTATTCTTTTTCTGTGGCTGGAGCTGTGCTGTGGTAGTACTACTCTCTGCGGTATGGCACTCATAAGTACCAACCTCTACAAGAGTTTTATTAGGGCGATTAAACTCTCCTAAAGTTGAGGAGTATCTTTTTACTACCACTTGCTTATCATAGAGAAATTGCATACCTTAGCCCTCCTTATATCCACCTACTGGATCATCCAGCGTATAGGATCTAGGGAATAACTGGCGGTATGGGTACAGCTTTTTTTCTACTGATACAGGTAATGGATCATCAAAGGTTACACTCTCATCCGCTAAGGTATAAGAGCTCTCCCCCTCAGCCCCCAGCTTTCTAAATCGCTGGATAGCTAAATCCTCCTGCACATTCTTAAGCTGTTTAGGAAATACATCCGTATATCCTGTAATAATGCCCTCATCGTTTGTAAGAGCCTCTATAAAGGTATCTCTACAAAATGCCTCTATATCCTCTCTTGCTTTTTCTAAGAGCACTGTTAATAACCCCAGCTTTTTTGTGTTATCCTCCGATATTCCACAGAGGATCCTACAACGCTCTAAGCTATCCATAGGAGATCCCTCCTTATTCCTCTACTAACTGTACCCCATCAATCTTAGCCAGCTCTTTAGCTACTGCCAGATCCTTAGTTTCTGCCTTTCCATCCATAAACTGGATATTAAGGGCTGTACAAGTCAAAAATTTATTCTGAGAAACAAACTTGTATACCTTAGCTGTTTCTGTCTTTGCTGTAGTTGCCATAACTATTTACCTCCTGCTTATTTTGAAATGTTAATGATCTTAGCTCCAGCATAGCTATTAAGGAGCTTAATTGTGCTCTCGTTGATGATATGACCTTTTTCGTAATCTCCGCCCTTAGGAAGATCCTCATAGAAAGTAGGTCTAAGCTCTGCAATCTGCACCTGCTCCAGATCTACAGCTAAGAGAGCATCTGCTTTTACATGACGGTTAAGTACCATGTTAAGCACACCAAAATCACTCTCAAAACGATTGTAAGTAACACCAAAAGCCTTACCTACGCCCTCATCGCCCTTAACAAAGCGGATGTTATCCCCACTCTTAGCTAACTTGTTAATAAGGCGTTTTACTGTAGCATTAACGAAAGTGAAATACTCTCCCTGTGCTCCGTGATCCCACATTTTCTGTAAGGCATCTAAGAGAAGATCCTCAGTAAGTCCTGTATCAGTAGCATCAATTACATTCTCAGTGTTTACTAAGTTAAGTAATCCGTTCATCTGTCTAGGTGTAGTATCCTGCTCCAGCGTTTTTGTACCGTTAAGGAAATACCACTCCATATCTCTCTTAGTTTCTACTAAGCGATCATTGACCTCTGCGGTAAAGCTGTTACCAATCCCAAGCGGATTAAGAGCCTGTGCTGTACCAGATACCTGTGTTACCTTTTCAATGATCTGACACACGTTAGAGAGTGATCCTCTTGTAGAAGTAATTACCTCTCCTGCCTCAGCACCCTCTAACTTAAGAGTACCTTTATCCTCGTTGAGTTTACGCTCTCTCCATGTTACTGTAATATCCTTTGCTGGTACTACAGCTCCTCTACCTAAAATAAGAGTAGAGAGTGGAGTATCTGTAGGAGATGTAAGAGCAATCTGCTCACTAAGATCTAATACCTCTCCATCAAGAAACTTTTTTCTTTTTACCATTTCTGCCATCGTTATTTACCTCCTATTTTCTTAATCTGTTTCCTCTGTGGCATAAAATTTTGCATCAAGCATACCCTTAACATCTCCTGCCTTTTTAGCCTTGTTATAGGTATCCTTTTCCGTGTTCTTTGTACTTGTACCTGTAGTAGGTGTAGTACCTTTGAGAAACTCAGCTTTAGCCTTTGTAACTTCCTTAGCTACCTCAGCATCAAAGAGCTTTTTCATACCCTTTACTCTCTCTGTGAGCTTAGCTTTACGCTCATCCTCATCTACGATAGTTGCTAAGTCCTCTACAGCGATAAGATTTCTAAAGCCAGCATCCAGCCCCATCTCCTGTACTGCATCTACTACATCCAGCTTTAAGCCCTTGATAGTAAGATCCAGATCTCTCTTAGCCTGTGCCTGTAAGCGTTCCTGCTCCTCTGCCTGTCTACGCTCATCCTCTGTCATTTTTTCCTTAGCCTGCTTATCCGCCCACTCTTTTTCCTTTTTCTTGATAGCATCCGTTACTCTCTTATCTGCCATCTTTTCATACTCTTTCTGGAGTTCTGCTCTGATCTCCTCCTCTGTCTTTACCTTAGGAGTGTTATCTGCACCTGCTCCAGTAGTGTTAGCGTTAGCTGTGGTATTAGTCTGGGTACCGTTACCCTGCTCCTGTGTCTGTGTAGCTGTGTTTGTGTTTACATCTGCCATAGTTGTTATCCTCCTTAAAATGAGTTATATAATGCTGATCCCTCGTAAGTTATCTGCAAAATATCCCTACTGTTTCTACATATAACAAGCCCACAAAAACATAAGAATAGTGTACTGATTTCAACGAAATACGAACTTTTTTACATAAAAACACGAACAAAAATACATAGTACTTACATATATCTTTCAACATTTCTACAATCAGTAAAAATTTATTTTTAAACAAAAAAAAAGAGGCTAACAAGTTTTTACACCTGTTAGCCTCTCCTGTGAGTTAATCCCACATATCATCCTCTGGTAGATCCTCCAGCACTTTATAAAAGTTAGGGATCTCTGCTATCGTCTTACCCTCTTTAATCTGAGTAAGTACCTCTATCTTTTCATCTAAGAGCTCATCACTATCCAGATTAAAATATTTCATCTCTGGAATACTGATAGCATAAGATAAAAGATCCATGATCTGTATTTTCTTCTCCTCCATTACTTAGGCACCTCCTTTAACATAGCCTCCACACATCCTCTCAATGCTGTTACAATCTCTGGATAATCCTCCGCTAAAATATCTATAAGCTCTGGATGTCCTACGCAAAGAGAGGCATAGTTAGCTAAACTCTCTGAGCAATTAGGATTAGTCCTACGCCTATCTGTATAATAAGCGGATCCATGACCGTATGTAACTTGTCCTGTATCTCTAAAAGTTCCCTTACTTACTGCATCGTAAATATCCTGTAATCCAGATACTCCGCCTCCAAAGAGAGCTCTACGATTATTATCCGCCTCCTCATTAACCTCTTTTTGCAACTTCTTAAAAAGGCTGTTGTACTTTTTCCAATCAATCGCTCCAGATCTATACTGCTCCTTAAGTTTCTCATGCTGTGTATCAAAGGTTTCTTGTTTCTCTTTATATATTATATCACACTCTTTAGCAAAATCCTCAAAGAGCTTTTTAGCCTTATCTCCGATAACTGGAGTAGCCTTATCAAACGCCTCTACAAGAGGTTTATAAGACTGTGAAAACATTTTACTAGGTAACTTATCCTTATCATCCTTAACGGTTATCAGCATATCTAAAAAGTTCATCTCCTCATGTAGGTTAGTATCATAGGTGCCGATATAATTAGGATTTATTTTAGGGATACCCACATCCACAACATAATCAAAATTTTTATTCCACGATCTCTTAACCCTGTGCTCCCCATGTGTTACCTTTAATACTACCTCATCGGATAGCCCATCACACAATTTATCCATCTTAGTATATAGTGCTACCACATTGGGATCTGTGGATGTTTTAGAGTTCATATAATCTAATAGAGCTTGTGTATTTTTAGCCTCTGGCTTAGTTGCATAAAAAGCCTGTGGATAATCTGTGAGCTTAATCTGTTCTGGTATAGGAGTAGGAGTTTCTTTAAGCTCTTTCTCTACTGCCTTTGTACTAACCTTTTCTACAGGTTTTACCTCCTCCTGCTTTTTAGCCTCTGCCTCTCTCCACTTCTCATAGTTCTCAGCACCTCTAACGGATCCTGTAAGCTCGTTAAGCTCATTATCCTCAAAGGTATCACTTACTACAGGGATATATACACATCTACAGTTAGGATGGCGTGGGAGAGTAGGCTCTTCTCCCCTTTTGAATACTTTACCATTATCCGCTCTACAATACTGGCAAGTTCTACTATCTCCGCCATTAGCACAGCGGTATCTAAGCTCCTCTACCCCAGTATCTTTATATACATCATCGTGAGCACAATAGGTAACTCTCTTTGTTTCTGTCCTTGCTACTCTCTCAGCGTTATATCTGGCTGTATCTATGCCCTTATTGATCCTATCCGTGATCTGAGGTATTCCCTCTCCCAGTATCATACTCTGAGTAAGTCCTACCCTTAAATTTCTCCCCAGCCTCTCCTTATCCTGCCAGAGCCTATCTGAGAACATAGCACCACTCCACGGATAATCTAAGGTTTTCTGTATCAGAGCTGGATTAAGCCTGTTAAAATTAGCCTTTACCGTTATGCTCTGCCCCAGATCGTATACCTGCCTTAAAAACTGATCCGTATAGATATTACTAAGCCCTTGCCTAAAGGTAATCTGCTCTTTCTGTCCTAAGGCTTTTATCTGCTCTCCGATCTGCTCAAATAATCCTCTACTCCGTGTGAGTGCTGATTGATTAGCATAGCTCCACTCTCCCCCAGCCTTTTGTACCTTTGCTACGGTTTCTGTTACGCTGGCAAGGATCTCTTTCTGGCAACTAGTATAAATAGAGGCTAAGACTTTCTCCAGCTTAGCCTCATCCTCAAACGCTTTGAGATTATTTTTAAGTACTGCCTCCTCACGCTCCTTAATGAGCTTAGCTCTCCTCACACTGTCCTCATGGAGGATCTTTTTCTGCTCTGGAGTAAGCTCTGAGTAGGGAATACCGTACATTTTCGCTACTTCTTTGTTTACATAGCCTACATTAGCCACTCTTTACACCTCCTTACAGCCTCATATAGCCCTTTTACTGTTCTGGTTGAGGAATTGTAGCCCCCTGTGCATTTAGAGCCTCCTGTGGGCTATTCTGTGCGTTAAGGTTAGGGAATAAATTATTGCTATCCTCTGTAACATTCTGCATAGAGTAAGGATCTGTACTCTGTCTATCTCTTTCCTTATCTGCCTCCAGCTTTTCCAGCACTTCCTTAGGGTTATCAATGAATGGGAGTAAGCTGAGGAGCGTTTCCTTATCCACTTTTCCATCCAGCTTAGTTACTGTATCTACAATTTCTGTAAGATTGTTAGGTACATTTCTACTAAACTCCACTTTGAGGTTAAGTACATCCACCTCACGCCCTGTATTTACATGGATAGGCACACTAAGCACTCTTACCAGCTCCTTTATAGCCTTTTCCATCTTTCTCTCTTTGATAATACACTTAGTTTCCAGCCCAAAGAGCTTAAATCTGATAGCTACACCGCTAAGATTTCCTGCAAAGTTCTCATCTGAGAGATCTGGTACAGCGGAAAACTTGTGGATATTCTTCTCCAGCCTGTTAAGATGGTTCTCTAGTGCCTCCGTCTGGATCTCCTTAGTGATAAATTTAACATCTCCATTCTCCATTACCTCAATAATGCCCTCATCTTTGAGTTTTTGAATATTATCCCCACTCGCTGTCATGTTTTTAAGCATTAAATAGGCGTTTCTAAATGCCTCAAACTCATTAGACACATCGGAGAGCACCTTATCATAATCATTTACAAGAGTTTCTATCTTTTCAAGATCGCTCATCTGCTCCTCATTGTTATAAACAGTGATAATAGGGATCCTACCGAAAATGTGAGGCTCCTCTTTTACAAACTCATAGCTTGCAAACTGTCTAGCCTTGCCCTTACCTGTAGCCCCACAGGATCCATCATCTACACACTTAAAAGTTTCTATCTTAGTAGGGCTATACACCTCTGCATAGTGGGTAGTTTTTTTAGTATCCTCTGTATCAATATCATACAGGCGGATCTTATAGGCTGGCTCCTTTGTTGAGCTGTTCTTATACACCACAATAAGATCCTCTGGGGATACTCTCATCATCTTAGTGTGGCTCTCCTCATCTTGATATACTAAAATATGGGATAAGCCCTTAATCATAGCCTCCTTACCCCACTCTATAAAAAGATCGTCTTTATCATTATCGCTACAAATCTTATCTAACTCATCCTGTACCTTTGTATCCTCCAGCTCTGTAAGGTCTACTCCTACATCCGCTGGATCTGCCTCTACAGGTGCCTTATCCTTTTTAGGCTCTGTATAGTTAAGTACAATAGGATTACCCAGAAAATAACCTACTGTGTTATCAATCGTCTGTCCGAAAAAGTCATTTACAAGCTTGTTATTAGGCTTGTTTTTATCTTTTCTCGGTCTGTTCTGGATCTTATGCTTACCCTCGTACAGCTTTTGAAACTTTACATATCTGGGAGCGATCTTATTTACATGAGTATCTACCAGATCATTAAGAAAACTGGTGCTAAATCTGCCTCCCTCAACTTCTACATTAAACTCTCTATCTATCGGTCTGCTAAGCTCTGCCATATTGCTTATATCCTCCTTTTCTGCATAAAAATAAGCCCTCACTTATTAGGGCTTTTACACTAAATTCTAAAATCTTCTCTTTTAAGTACTCTGATCTCATTACCGCCATCTGCCATAGTCATAGCAAAATCTAAAGCATCAAATAAATCATCGTGATCCACCTCTGGGAATAACAGTAAGCACTCCTCCAGATCATCCATACCCTCTCTGAAATATACCTTGTGATTTTCAAAGTTAGCCGATCTCCTCATAGCTCTTGTTACTTTGTCCTTAGAGGTATTGATATTGATAATAGGGAGTAAGGATAATCTCCTAAGCTCCTGTGCTAAGGATTTCTGGTAAGCTACTGTTTCTACTCCGATCCGCTCTACCATAGGGAATTTATTTCTACCATAGTCAATAATGGTATTAAGTTGGGTATTAAAGGTTAATCTCTCTTTCACATAATCCAGTACATACACATTATGATCTGCATCTACCCCTATTACCATGAGTACAAAATAATCTCCTTTATCCTGCTCTTTCTCCGATATTGCTAAGTCACAGCCAAAACAAAGCCTTACCTTGATCCACTGATCTATACCATCCTCTGTTTTAACTCGTACCTTAGCGGTCTGAAAATCATAGTCAATCTTGTACTCCTCGTAATATCTGAAATACTGAGCCTTAAAGATTTTACCCTTTGCCAGCTCTGTATCATTTTGATACTGCATATTGAAAATGATCTTACCAGATTGCTTAAGAATAGCCTCCAGCCTCTCTAAGCTAAACTTTTCCTCCCAGAGAGATACTTTCTTACCGTTTACCACTCTTATAGCTCTCTGGGTATTTACCACATAATCCTTACTCTTTATCAGATCCTCATACAGATCCAATGGGTTATATCGTGTACCCAGTATATGGATCTCTCCATCTGGCTCCAGTGTAGGAAAAAGAGAGCTATAAAACCACTCCTTAAGGTTACTCCTCTGCTTTTCTGTTCTGGCATTTTCCAGCCCTACTAAGTCATCGCCTATAATTACATCAAAGTGCTTAGAAATAACCGCTCCAGAGGCTCCTAGTGCTGTTAGAGTAGCCTCTTTCTTAATAATGCTACGCTTATTTACAGTAAACTCTCTATCATTCCACACAATATCCTTACTGGTTTTCCAATCTCCGAAAATCCTAATAAGATCCTCATTCTGCTCAAAGTGAGTACGAACCTCTTTAAGAAACGCCTCCGCCTGTGTTTGTGTTTTAGATCCTATCATTATACGGATATTAGGATCTCTGAGGATCCTTGTAATACAATAATCCACATCGCCTACAGTACTTTTACCGAAACCTCTAGGGGCTAGATCCAGCGTGCTCTTACTATTCGATATGTTAGAGATAATGCTCTTATGGAGATCCATTACATTTCTCTTTGTAATGTAGGTACATACCAGATAATACGCTATCTCAAAATCTGCCTCCTGTATGAGGTACTTTATCATAGCATCTCTTTCTCTCTGATCCTGTACCTCCCCTAGCTTATCCTCTACTAGGGATACTACTTTATAATCTAACACATCCGCCTAACCTCCTTTCTACGCATAATAAAAGGGAGCCTGTTAGCTCCCTACATCGTTACCAGTTTAATAATAAGTACTATAGCTACGATCCACAGTATAACCACATTAAACGCCTGTACATTCTTATAACGGTTACTCTCTGGCATAGCATTAAACCAGAGTGTATCTACTACCGATAATCCTACTACCGCTATGGTACAGAGAATAAATACCAGCTTTAATAATCCTGCTACCACGTTCTACTCCTCCTCTCACGCTCCTTATACTCTGCCTCCTCTCTGAGGTCTTTATAAGTCCTACCACAGTATCTACACCTCCAGCCCCAGCCTTTTGTATATTCTGGCTTATGCTTAAGGATATAGAGTGTATGTTTGCATCTTTCCTAAATCACTCATCACAGTACGCCTCCTTATATGCTCTCTGGATCTTAGGGATCTGTATAGCCATCCAATCTATCATCTCCTCATTTTTAGCCCAGCACTTACTACCGTAGGCATTTTGCCATAAACCACTCTCATAGAGAAAAGCGTGTACTATCTCATGGCGGAGTACCTTTTTCTGATATGCTATCAGATCCTTTACACTCTCTGCACTCTGCTTATAGTTAAAAATGAGGATCTCCTTTACACTAGGATCACACCATCCATCCGCCTCTCTATCATATCTGTAATCATCCTCATCTATAATACGGATACTGTATCTGGTTCCTAAGATATGTACCTCGCTATTAAAAGCTCTGTGAGGCTGTGTACTGCCTGTACTCTCAATATCATCTAAAGATACGGTTATTTCCAGCCCTGTATCACATAGCTTTACTGTAGCTGTACCCTTTTCAGTGCTATACCCTGTTACCTCTCCTACCATCTGCTTATATGCCTTAAGATATACAATCTCTCCAGTAATATCTCTGGTTATATCTCCGCTTACTATCTGCATTACTCTTTATCCTCCTTTTGTCTGTTCTCCAGCTCTAAGCTACTGTTATGGCTTGCCACACAAAGGCTCATCATAACAATTCCCACTACTGCTCCTGCCATAAAGCATCCGATCCCTACTAAGATAATCATATAATCCCTCCTAACTGAAAAGGAGAGCCTTTTACAGCTCTCCCTCCCTAACCTCTGCCTTTATTTAACTGTTTCCCACTCCATAGGCTCCAGATCATCAAATACCACAGGTACTCTCTCTCTCTAAGCTCCTTTAAGAGCGGTACTGCTACCTCTAACATCTGCGGATGAGGCTTTCCTGTAGATCCGCAAGCTCTGAGGCTTAAGAAGTGCCTCCACTCTCTAAGGTTAGCTGTCATTACTACCTCTGTTTTGAGGCTGTTAGGTAATACAGATCTTGCCTCCTGTGGAGTTCTTCCCTCACTAATCAGATAATTATAGGTTTTCTCTGCTCTCATACAGCTATCTACCCAGTTATCCATCTCTGGAGTATCCTCTGCAAAGAATACAGGGCGGATAAAAGCTACATCTCCGCTCTTATTGTAATTACAGTATCTTGTACTCTCCTGTGCATAACTAGCTACTCTGTGGCGTACAATCTCATGTGATACACCTCTATCACAAATAAACTTTACAGTAAGATCATAATGTACCAGCATTTCCTCATAGGAGAGATCTTTATAAAATAGCTCCTTTGCCTCTCCTCCAGTAGTATAAGATAATTCCACATTTTCCTCTAAGCGTTTCTGGATAGCCTCAAAAATAGGACAATATCTCATCTGACTAAAGACCTTAAATAAAACAGTGTTTACTCCTACTGAGTTATTACAACAAAGGGTAAAAAACTCTAACCATGCTCTCATATTCCCAGAAACTATATCTCTCTGAGATAATTTCAATGAGGTAAGTCTAAGCATAGGAGCCTCTCCACACCTCTCAGATAACTCAGATAAAACCCATCTAAGATCCTCGTATGTATGAGGATCTACCTCTAAAATTACCTCCCCATGTTCCAACATAGCAAAATGCTCACTCTTAACCAGAGCTCCCACCATTTTTCTATAACTATCTGGAGTAATTTTATCCTCACTCTTATAACACACTCTGGCTACTCTCTCGATCTTCTTTAGGGTATTACTGCCATCAATCGGATCAAAAATCTCATATCCTGCATCTACGATTTTCATATATACCCTCCTTACAGCACCATAGCTAAGCGATCCTTAAGCTCTCGCTCAATGTACTCTCTTACCTCAATCGGATTAACATTATTACCTGTAATATGTACCTCTGTATATCCGTTTCCCTCTTTAATCTCCTCCAGCTCTACTCCTGCCATGCCAGAGATAATATCTTTAATGGTTTTATCTACGATCTCAGCAATCTCCTCATCGGTCTTACCGTTTCTCTTACCTGTGATCTCAATATGTCCTACTCCCAGCAAGCCATGTAACAAAGCATCCATAAAATCCTCATGCTTAGGCGTGTCTTTTCTCTCCGCTCTGGCTCCCTCGATAGCATCAATCTCAAACTGGATAAACTCCTGTGCTTTCTTAAGATCCTGTACAATATCATCCTTATGCCCTGCTCTGGAGATGTACTTTACAGCACTCCCTAAGTTGAAATTTAAGCCCCACGCTCTGATTACATCCTTAGGCTGTGGGTTCAATCTGTTATAGTGTTCTGGGTTAATAGCATTACTCATATTATGCTTACCTCCTTATGTTTGATAAGTAACATAATCACATAAACCTTAAAAAGTTAGATTTATTTACCTTTTTTCTTTTCCTTTGTGCAATTCTTACAAAGGGCTCTGTATTTTCCATAGGGGAAAAACCTTATACCCATTGTGCAATCTGCACTACTTCTTAGCACTTTTCATAAGCTGAGCGATCTCATCTAAGCGATCCTTAGCATCCTGTGAGAGCTCCTGTGCACCGCCACGCTCTACACGCTCTGTAGCCTCTCCCATAAGGAGCATATCCAGCTTAACCAGCCTCTCAAAATCGTTGATATTCTTTACTTTTACCTTGCCCTGTGCAATATCCTTACTAAAATCAGCCATAAGGTTATTGATAAGGATACGGTACTTAGTCCGTACATCCGTTAGCTCCGCTGTGATCTTAGCCTCATTACTGTTCTGAGCGTTCTCTATATTTCTCTGGGTTACTCTAGCTACCCAGTTAAAAGCCCTGCTCCACCCTGCTACAGTTCTCTCCGTTCTTCCTATGGTTTCTGCTACCGCTCTAAGGGATCTCTTATCTCCTAAGCCATAATACAGCTCAAACGCTTTTCTCTGGAGCTCATTCTCTTTACTCAATGTATTAGGCATTACTCCGCCTCCTTTCTCCTCTCTTATGAGGCTATTTTCTTTGCTCTTTGTGAATGAGGAGGAATTTCTACAGTTTTACTTACATTCCTGTTGTTATCTGTTAATTCCCTACCTTTTCTTTCTATCTATCTTCCTTACTATGTTTTCTTTTATAGTACTGAAATTAGTTTTTATATTTCTTTGTGTTATTACATTAACTACTCTTATATGTTTATTTAGTATTATTGCTTTATTTAAGCCTCTTTTTCCGCCCTCCTCCTCCTTTTCCTCATTTCATAGGAATTTCAGTAAGGAGAATGAAATTAAATAGAGCTACCTCTTACAGTAGCTCTTTCTCTCTTATATGAGTTGTTAATACTCTTACGATAGTTTCTTTCTCCGCCAGCTCCGCCTTTACGCCTCTTACCTCTCTGTATACTTCATCTCGGATCTTATTACAGGTATTTCCATGATCTGTAAGCATCTTGTTATATTTCTGTGTCATTCTATCTATAACATTCTGATCTACTCCCAGATCTGCCAGATTTCTTATCTCCTCTGCTAAGGTCATTTCTCTTACACCGCTCATAACCACTTTTACGCCTCTCTTTCTCAGCATCTTCTCCAGCACATCCATGTAAGATGTTTTTACTATAAGCCTCTCTTTAGTAGCCATGTAATAAAGCCCTCATCTGGAGTACACTCTACATACTCATTGTATCGGTTACTAAGCATTACCAACTCATCCTCTGTAATCCTCACGCTGTTAGATCCAAAACGGAGCATAGGGAGAGTAGTTTTCTCCTCTTTCTTCTTTTTCTCCTTAGGTACTTCTTTCTCTGTAAAGATCTCTTTAAGATCTATCTCTGTAAAGCCCATTACCTCTAAGGAATAATCTACCGCCTGTAACTCAAATAACTCTTTTTTGAGTAACTCATCATCCCAGTTACTTAACTCTGCCAGCTTGTTATCTGCAATACGGTAAGCCTTTACCTGCTCTGGAGTGAGATCATCTCTTACTATGTATGGTACTCTATCCAGCCCTGCTAAGATACTAGCCTCTCTCCTCGTATGCCCTGCGATGATAACCATATCTGCATCTACGATAATCGGATTAGTAAATCCGTACTCCTTAATACTCTCCATAACCTTTTTTACTGCATAATCGTTAATTCTAGGGTTATTCTCATAAGGGATCAGATCCAGCGGATCAGTGTACTTTACTTGTAAATCCTTTTGCTCCATTTCTCATATCCTCCTTAATTTCATTATGATTTTCATTTACCATGTAATTACTCTGTACTTTTTACAGAATTTCAATGGAGATTATCTGTTACATATAACAAGCCCACAAAACCTCTAAAAACGTGCATAACCAGCCCTAATACTTATCGTATTCTATACCAGCCTCTTTACTCTGATTAAGAGATAAGCTACTAAACGGTATCTCCATATCTCTCCTCCTAGCCTCCTGCTTAGGAGTTTCGTAAGGTCTATCCTCATGCTTTCTCTTAAAATTTGATTTATCTAAATAATAAGGATCGTGCTCTCTTAACCACTTATCCGCCTCATCTTCTTCTCTTAACCACTTACTCAATTTCATCCACCGCCTCTCTGCATCTCTTACACACCATAGCTCCCTCTGGTATTATCTCTCCACACATTACACACCTGCTATCTGTGGAGATCTCTTTACTCCTTACCGCCTTATACTCATAAATCCTTATGGTATCGTGTACTACTCCGCACTCATCTATAAAGCATGGAGGAGTTTCTCCTCTCGGTTTTCTCAATTCTATGTAAGATCCGTTTTCATCAGTTCCACATTTTATTAAACTCATCTAATCCTCCTCCAGATACGCCTTAAGCTCTCTCTGTATTTTTTTAACCCCACTGTCAATATTTTTACTGATAACACTACGATCCACGCCCATTACAAACGCTAACTCATCCTGTGTATATCCCAGTACCAGCACATACGCTATACTCATATACTGATAGTGGCTTAACTTTCCTTTTCTGTACGCCTTAGTAAACTCTGCTCTATCGCTTTTATGGTATTTATCCAGATCAATAGCTGTTACTGTCTTAAGATCTGTGAGGATACAGGTAGCTACTGTATCTCCTTTTTCACTTAAGCCCTCTAAGCCTCCCCAGTTTCTCAAAAATCTCTTTATATTCTTAGGATCCTTATAGCTCAGCCTTAGTAATTGATCGTTTACTATATTTCTTACAATCGCTCCCAACGCTACCGCCTCCTCTCATTAGCTTTTCTATGTATCTTAGGTGTACCTCCGCTGTAATACCGCTGTATAACCCAGTGCCTTTTACTGTAGCTACACTCTTTCTAAGAGCTATAATCTCTCCATAGGTATAATCATTATCCAGAGGACACATCCACTTAATGGCATCTCCTACCTTAAACATCGTGTACCTCCCTTTTAACAAGAAAAAAGGAGTATAGTTTTTCCTATACTCCTGCTTGATCCTGTATTATTCCTGTGTTAGTTCCTGTCTTAATTCCTGTGCTCTGGCTATTACCTCTCTGCTATATGCTGAGCTATAAATATCTTTAGCCCACAGCTTTTTAGCTGTACTCTCTCCCATGTTATATACCATGAGTACACAATTTTCTCCGCTAGATGCTAAATACTTATCCTGTATCTCTCTTAAACAGTTAAGCCCTACTCTGATATTTTGATATGGATTAAAGAGATCTGTTACTCCCTCCGCCTCCATCCGCTCTGTATGCCATTTCTCGTATATCTGCATATAGCCCTTACTGTTTCCGTTATCTCCTACTTTATCCCAGTGATAACCGCTCTCCCTCTCTATGATGGCTAGTACCGTATAATAATCTACTTCGTACTCTTTACACTCACACCAGAGGTAAACCTGTACTATTTCTGGAAAACATCCTCCAGCATCCTTATACTCCGGCTGGATTTCATAATATCTAAATCCATCCTCGTATACCTCTGATCCCCAGTCTGCACTCATCGTATTATACGGATATGTATAATTAAGATCGTGCTCCAGCTTTGCCTCCTGCTCTGTTTTCGTTACTGGCTCTGTGTTCTCAGCTTGCGGAGCTTGTAGAGTTTCCGTAATATAAATCTCCTCAGTAGGAGGCTCTTTATCTGCTCCCTTTAGATTTACACTCATTATCACAGTAATTACTCCTGCTATTACCGCTCCTACCAGTATTAAAGGCAATATTTTTACTCTGGCTCTCCTCTTTCTTCTAATTCTCCTTTTGCTCATCCTGCACCTCCTGTAAGATCCTGTTTAATCCTGCTATTACTTTCTGCATATTATCCACTTGCCCTACTAACCTGCTTAGGGTAGTGGATATATCATCTGGATCTCTGGAGTACCAGTAACCATAAGTAGAGCTACATATAGCCTCTCCATTCTGCCTCAGATCGCTTACAATGTTTCTTAGCTGTTTCTCATGTACATTAAACAGTACACACAGCTCTCTAGCCTTTACCGCTTTTCCCTCCGATGTATGAAACTCTTTAAGGTACTCAACTATATCACATCCTACCTCTGACACGGTTTTTACCTCCCTTTTAAATTGATATATAACCTAATCACTTTTGAGGAGGATTTTTAGATAAAATAGAAAAAAGTGGTACATCTTTTCTTACAAAATGTACCACTCTCTGTATTATTCCTCTACGATCTCTCCATCTTCTGTTACTTCTACAATTTCTCCCTCGATACAGCGGTAGTATGTATCCTCTTTAATATTCTCTCCATCTACTACTACCATCTTAGCTCCTGTGAGCTCCCAACTCTCCTTATCATAAGGATCCATATAATCTCCATCGCTATATCTGGCTCCTACATATTTCCAATCAGAGAGGATAAGATGAGCTCCCTTACAGCCCTTAGCTCTTGCCTCATGCCCCCATGCAACCGCTACACCAGTAGGATCACTAACAGATGAGGCTCCTTTATACCCTGTAGCAGATGAGGCTCCACAATTCCCTGTAGCAGATGAGGCTCCTTTATACCCTGTAGCAGATGAGGCTCCACAATTCCCTGTAGCAGATGAGGCTCCACAATTCCCTGTAGCAGATGAGGCTCCATAATCCCCTGTAGCAGATGAGGCTCCACAATTCCCTGTAGCAGATGAGGCTCCACAATTCCCTGTAGCAGATGAGGCTCCTTTATACCCTGTAGCAGATGAGGCTCCATAATCCCCTGTAGCATATTATTCGCCACAATTCCTTTTAGCAGATAAGTCTACATCATCCACTACCGCATGTTACGGTACACAATATCCTCTAGTATCTGCAAAATAAT
>OJKY01000278.1_pt1 | contig 46618 bp, 46 predicted proteins | sample 1596571 | NCBI WGS metagenome assembly OJKY01 (sample SAMEA4350170, study PRJEB24818) | metagenome | biome: human; feature: gut; material: faeces | place: Denmark | collected 2013-09 | reverse complement strand
ATCTCGATGATCTCACCGGGCAGCACCACAAGAAAATCGTTCGGGCCTGTCTGCTTGTCCATCAACGTCACCTCCAATCGCTTCTGCATTCAGCCCTCTACTATATATGGCATGAGAAGGGCCGAATTGTTCCAATACTTTCAAACTTTTTTGAGATTTTTTGAAAAAATTTCGGAATGGATGGGATAGGATTGATTTAAGAACATTATAGCTGAAAGCTGTGAATAAATCCATTGCTTTTCGTAACGGCAAAAAAATAGCGGGTATCCGGCGCTCACCGGATACCCGTTATTTCGTTCCCACCCCTGCCTGACAGATGCTCATTTTGTAATTTCGGTCTGAACCTGTTTTACGAACACCTGTCTAATCCGCCGGGGGCGCTTTTTCTCAATAGAAGATGTCGTCCAGCTCCATGGTGGCGTAGGCGTTCAGGTCCAGCCCCGCCCGGCGGCCCGCCAGATACTCATAGTATCCCTGGGCCCCGATCATGGCTCCGTTGTCGCCGCACAGCCGCAGGGGCGGCAGATACAGCCGGTATCCGGCCTTTTCACAGGCCCTCTCCAGGTCTCCCCGGATGATGGTGTTGGCGGCCACCCCTCCGGCGGCCACAATGCACCGGCGGCCCCGGAGACGGGCGGCCTCCATGGCCCGGGGCACCAGCTCGTCGGACACCGCCTGGTTGAAGTCGTGGGCCAGGGCGGCGGCGTCCAGGGGCTCCCCCTTCTGCTGGGCGTTGTGGGCCAGGTTCACCACGGCGGTTTTCAGGCCCGAGAAGCTCATATCCAGGGGCGCACCCTCCACATGGGCCCGGGGCAGGGTGTATTTCCCGCCGGGGGACCGGGCTGCCAGCTGGTCCATGGGCTTCCCGCCGGGGTACGGCAGGCCCAGCACCCGGGCGGCCTTGTCGAAGCACTCCCCTGCCGCGTCGTCCCGGGTAGCCCCCAGGACCTCCATGTCCGTGTAGCCCTTCACGTCCACGATCAGGGTGTTGCCGCCGGACATGGCCAGGGCCAGAAACGGCGGCTCCAGCTCCGGAAAGGCCAGATAGTTGGCGGCGATGTGGCCCCGGACGTGGTGCACCGGGATCAGGGGCACCCCCAGGGCATAGGCGGCGGACTTGGCGAAGCTGACCCCCACCAGCACCGCGCCGATAAGGCCCGGGGCATAGGTCACGGCCACGGCGTCAATGTCCCGCCGGGTCAGGCCCGCCTCCCGCAGCGCCTGATCCGTCAGGCCGGCAATAGCCTCCACGTGCTTGCGGGAGGCGATCTCCGGCACCACGCCGCCATACAGGGCGTGCATATCCGCCTGGGACAGGATGGCGTCCGACAGCACCGTCCGCCCGTCCCGCACCACCGCCACGGCGGTCTCGTCGCAGGAGGATTCAAAGGCTAAAATGTTCACTGGTCATCCTCCTCAAAGGTCCGGGTCAGGATCAGGGCGTCCTCCTTGGGCAGGTCATAGTAGTTCCGGCGGCGTCCGGCCTCCCGGAAGCCGAACCGGGTATACAGGGCAATGGCGGCGGCGTTGCTGGGCCGCACCTCTAAGGTCAAAAACGCCAGATGGTTGGCCCGGGCAAAGCGCAGGAACACGTCCAGGAGCTTTCCCGCCGCGCCCCGGCGGCGATACGGGGGAAACACCGCCACATTGGTGATATACCCCTCGTCGGCGGCCACCAGCAGCCCGGCATAGCCGATCACCTGGCCGGTGGCGGCGTCCTCCGCCACCAGAAAGGCGGCGCATTGGTTGTCCAGCTCCTCGGCCAGCATCTTCCGGGACCAGGGCCGGGAGAAGCAGGTGCGCTCCAGCTGCTCCAGGGCGTCCAGATGGTCCGCCGTCATGGGTACGATTCTGATGTTGTTCATAATTCCCTCGGTGTATTGCGATTTTTACTCCACGGTGACGCTTTTGGCCAGGTTCCGGGGCTTGTCGATGTCGCAGCCCCGCTCCAGAGCGATGTAGTACGCCAGCAGCTGCAGGGGAGCCACCCCCAGCTGGGGCAGCAGCATAGGCTCCACCTCCGGCACCGTCAGCACCCGGGGCGTCCGGGCGGCCATGGCGTCCCGGTGGGTCTCGGTGGTCAGGGCCAGGACGTTGGCGCCCCGGGCCTGGACCTCCACCACGTTGCTCATGGCCTTGTCAAACAGAGGCCCGTAGGTGCTCAGGGCGATGACCGGCGTTCCCTCCTCGATCAGGGAGATGGTGCCGTGCTTCAGCTCGCCGGAGGCGTAGGCCTCGGAGTGGATATAGCTGATCTCCTTGAGCTTCAGGCTGCCCTCCATGCTCAGGGCATAGTCCAGGTTCCGGCCGATGAAGAACACGTCGTCCCGCCCGGCGAAATCCTTAGCGATCTGCTGGATCTGATCCGCCTGGGCCAGCACCTGCTCCAGCTTCTCCGGCAGGGCCAGGATATCCCGGACCATGGCGGTGTAGGTCTCATAGTCCACGGTGCCCATGACCTCGCCGAAATACAGCCCCAGCAGGTTCAGCACCGCCATCTGGGTGCTGTAGGCCTTGGTGGTGGCCACGGCGATCTCCGGCCCGGCCCAGGTATACAGCACGTCGTCGGACTCCCGGGCGATGGAGGAGCCCACCACGTTGACGATGGACAGAATGCGGGCGCCCCGCTTTTTGGCCTCCCGCAGGGCGGCCATGGTGTCCAGGGTCTCGCCGGACTGGCTGATGACGATGACCAGGTCCCCCTCCCCCACGATGGGGTCGGCATACCGGAACTCGGAGGCCAGGCACACCTCCACGCTGCGCCGCAGCATCCGCTCCAGGTTATATTTGCCCACCATGCCCACATGGTAGGACGAGCCGCAGGCCACGATATAGATCCGGCCCATGGCCCGGATCTGCTCCGGGGTCATGGTCAGGTCCTGCAGCACCACGCGGCCCCCCTGGATCCGGGCGGCGGTGGCCTTGCGGATGGCGGCGGGCTGCTCCATGATCTCCTTGAGCATGAAGTGGGCGTAGCCGCCCTTTTCGGCGGCGTCCACCTCCCAGTCCACATGGTGGTGCTTCTTCTCCACCGGCCGCAGCTGCCGGTCGTATACCCGGATGCCGCTGCGGGACAGAATGGCCAGCTCCCCGTCGTCCATATAGGCGATGTCCCGGGTGTGGCGGATCAGGGCCGTCACGTCGGAGGCGATGAAGTTCTCCCCATCGCCGAAGCCCAGCAGCAGGGGGGCGTCCTTCCGGGCGGCCACCAGCCGGTCGGGATAGTCGGCGCAGATAATGCCCAGGGCATAGGCCCCGTCCACCGCGTGCAGCAGGCGGTTCATGGCCTCGAAAAAGTCGCCGCAGTCGCTGTAGTAATAATCCAGCAGCTGGGCCACCACCTCCGTGTCCGTCTCGGACTGGAACACATAGCCCTTCTGCTGCAGCTCCTCCTTCAGGGTGATGAAGTTTTCGATGATGCCGTTGTGGACCACGGCGAACTTGCCGCTCTGGCTCATATGGGGATGGGCGTTGACGTCGTTGGGCTCGCCGTGGGTGGCCCAGCGGGTGTGTCCGATGCCCAGGGTGCCGGGCAGGTCCCCGCCGTCATGGGTCAGCTCCCGCAGAGCCGCCACCCGGCCCTTTTTCTTGCAAAGGCGCAGCACGCCATCGCCGCACACGGCGATACCGGCGGAGTCATAGCCCCGGTATTCCAGCCGCTCCAGCCCGTCCAGCAGAATGGGGGCGGCCTCCTGACGGCCAACATATCCTACAATTCCACACATATTGATGATTCCTCCTGATTTCTGATAATAGGGAGGACAAATACGCAGACAATTTGCCTCGATTTCCGGTCGCAGCGTCTCTGTTTTGCGGTCACCCGCATATTTGCCCGCTGCGTGCGCGCCCGGACGGCGCGGGAGAGCTCCCGCCGAAGGTTCGATCCTCTCTCCTCCTCGTTATCCTGCCGGAAGGGCAGGCACATGGCGCTTGGTATGGGATTTTCCCGGGGGCCTCCTTTCTCGGTTCTGCGTTCTGTATATCAAACGGCCTGGGGCCGGTTGCCTCGGTATAACTTTCTCTCATCGGCGCATACTGGCCATAGAAGGGGGAATGCTCATGGCCACTGCTTTTTTCCGCACCATCATCCTGTATCTGCTGCTGATCGCGGGGCTGCGCCTGACCGGCAAGCGCCAGATCGGCGAGCTGGAGCCCATTGAGCTGGTGCTGACCATGCTGCTGTCGGACCTGGCGTCGGTGCCCATGCAGGACTTCGACTCGCCGCTGATCAACGGCGTGGTGCCCATTCTGACCCTGCTGGCCCTGACCACGCTTTTAAGCTATATCAGCTTCCGCAGCGGGCGGTTCCGGTCCCTGATCTGCGGGGAACCGGCCATCGTCGTCCGTTACGGGAAGCTCCAGCAGCGGGCCATGCGCCACAACCGCATGACGGTGGACGAGCTTCTGGAGGAGCTGCGGGGCCAGGGGGTCACCGACCTGAAGGACGTGCAGTACGCCGTCCTGGAGACCAGCGGCCAGGTGTCGGTGCTTCTGCGGTCCCAGGCCCAGCCGGTAACGCCCCGTCAGCTGTCCCTGAACGTCACCGAGCAGCTTCTTCCGGTGCTGCTGATCAACGACGGGCGGCTGCTGCGGGACAATATGAAGAAAATGGACGTGGACGACGCGTGGCTGCGGCAGCAGCTGAAGCGGGAGCACTTGACGGACCCGTCTCAGGTGTTTCTCCTGTCCCTGGACCAGGGGGGCAACGTGATCTGCCAGGCCAAGGAGGACGTATGAAGCGGTTTCTGATCGTGCCCTCACTGGTGCTGGCGGTGCTGCTGGCCCTGTGCATTCTCAACGCGGCGGCTCTGAACCGCCGGACCAACCGGTGGATGGACCAGGCGGACCGGATCGCCCAGCTGGCGGCCCAGCAGCGCTGGGACCAGGCCCGGGAGGCCATGGACGCCCTGTCCGCCGACTGGGAGTCGGCCCAGGACTTCCTCCATGTGGTCATCCACCACGAGACCCTGGACGCGGCTCAGGTGACGCTGACCCGCTGCCGTACCCTGTGCCGCCTGCGGCAGGGGGACGACCTGCTGCCGGAGCTGGCCCAGCTGCGCCAGCAGCTGCAGCAGCTGGACGAGCTGGAGCGCCTGAGCCTGCGGAACATTCTATAAATTTATTGAAAAAAGCAAGGCTTTTTTCAATAAAAGGCTCTCGCTCCGAACCGCGCGTCCCGCCGAGTCGGCGGGACACACTCTGGCCCGACATCAGCCGTCGGGTCTGCCGAGGCCTGTTCCTCTGGGCCGAGGCCAGCGCAAAGTGTTTTTTGTGACGTACACGCCGCCGCAAAAAACGGATTGGATTTTATTCACGGCCTGCGGGCCGTGAACTCTGCGAGGCAGATTCTAAAATAAATATGCGTTCTATTTCTCACTGAGGAGCTTGTTCAGCTCGCTCATGAAGGTGTTGATATCCTTGAACTGGCGATACACCGAGGCGAACCGGACATAGGCCACCTCGTCGGCTTTTTTCAGCTTCTCCATGACCTTTTCGCCGATGACCACGGTGCTGACCTCCCGCTCCAGGGAGTTCTGCAGCTCCTGCTCGATCTCGCTGGCCATGCGCTCCATGTCCGCCGCGGACACCGGGCGCTTTTCACAGGAGCGCTGGACGCCCCGCAGCACCTTGCTGCGGTCGAAGCTCTGGCGGCTGCCGTCCTTCTTGATCACCACCATGGGCAGATATTCCACGGTCTCATAGGTGGTGAAGCGCTTCTCGCAGGACAGGCACTCCCGCCGCCGGCGGATGCTGGCCCCCTCGTCGGCGGGACGGGAATCCACCACCTTGCTCTCGCGATAGCCGCAATAGGGACATCTCATGGGCATATTCCTCCTCTATGGCGATAATGTTCAGTTTATTATAGCACATGGCGGCGGAATATGCAAATTTCAATTTTCCTCCGGCGGCACAGGATACCCGTCCTCAAAGCGATATTCCGCCCAGAGTCCTCCGTCCATGGCCCGGATCCGGGCCAGGCAGAACAGCTCCGTCAGGGGAAACGGCCCCTCCCGGTCATAGGGCGCGGCCAGCCGCACCCGCCGCCCCTCCCGGCGGCACAGACTCCCCGGCGGCAGGGGCAGGGGGCAGTCCTCCGGCCCGGCGGGCCGCCACGGGGAGTCCCTCGCGGCGCAGGACTCCGCCCCGGCCCACCGGATGGCCCCCAGCGGCCCGGTGATCCGCCGGGAAAACCGGCGGCGCAGACGCCCGCCCTCCAGAAGTCCCAGGGCCAGCCGCTGTCCCTCCCCCTGGACCCAGGCCCGCCACAGGCCCGGCTCCGGGGGGTGGCAGATCACCTCGAACAGGTGGTCCTCCCCCGCCGCCGTCACCGTCATGGTCCCGGCGGCCCGGTCCCCGATATACACAGGATACGTCATGCAGCGCGCCTCCCCATCAAAGCATCCCCGGCAGGGGCTGTGCCAGTGTATGCACAGTCTCCGCCGGGGATGCCCCGTCCCGCCTTACCCAGCAGAGGGCAGGCTGTCCACCACCCGGTCCCACCCCAGGTTATCGGTATCATAGCAGTATGTCTCTCCGTCGGGATAGGTATAAGCCACGAACACGCCGAAGGTCTCCTCAGGGGTATAGCCGCCCCGGATCGGCACCTCCCACAGCCGCAGAAGACTGCCGTCGCCGAAGTCCAGGGTCACACCCTCTCCCTCCGGCAGCTCCTGCTGGCGCTTTCCCATTCCGGCCTGCCGGAGCTTTTCGCTGATACCGGCCCCGGCCAGCTGAGGATAGTGGACGCGGCTGCCGGCCCGCTCCAGCCACACGCCGTCATGTTCCCGGGCATACAGCACGCTGCCGTTCAGAGCGTCCATATACCGGCGGTATGCCGCGCTCTGCCGGGACGCCCACACAAGCGGCGTGGCCGTTAGCGCCAGCAGCACCGCCGCCAGGGTGATCCACAGCCCCAGCTTCAGGCGGCTGCGGTCCTTTTTGGACTGCGGCGCCTCCCGAAATGCTTCATACATGGTCATACCTCCTTTGTTTATGTTCTGTAAACCTTATGATACCATGCCCAGGCGGCCCCGTCAAGGCAAAAAAGCTCCCCCAGGAGAGACAAATGCCTCTCCCGGGGGAGCTCCTGCCTGGGGAAGGTTATGTACCCTCCGCCGGGCCGCTATACCAATCTGCTGCGGGGCAGGCCGAAGCTCACCGCAATGGCGTCGTCCACCCGCTCCATCACCGCGCCGTCCACCCGGCCCATCCGCTCCCGCAGGCGGCGTTTGTCCAGGGTGCGGATCTGCTCCAGCAGGATCACGGAATCCTTGGGCAGACCGCAGCACTGGGCCGCCACCTCGATGTGGGTGGGCAGCTTGGCCTTGCCCATCTGGGAGGTGATGGCCGCCGCGATGACGGTGGGGCTGTGGCGGTTGCCGGTGTCGTTCTGCACGATCAGCACCGGGCGCACGCCCCCCTGCTCGCTGCCTACCACCGGGCTCAGGTCGGCATAATAAATTTCGCCGCGCTTGACATTCGTATCCACAAACGTTCACACTCCGCCGGAAGAAGTACCCGGAAAAAACGGGTCACTTTCATTCTCCCACGCAGCCCGGGGATTTATACCCGGTTTTCCCGCCCCGCTTCATTCTATGGGGCGGCAGGCGGCGGCGTGCGTCAGAACCGCAGCAGCAGCTCCCGCTCCGTCACCTGTCCGTTCTGTAAATACACCCGGGGCACCCGCTTGCTGACGGCGCAGGTCAGCTCATAGGGAATGGTCCCCGCCTGGGCGGCCATGGTCTCCACCGGGTTCCGGGGCCCGAAAATCTCCACCTCGTCCCCCACGTCCACCCCGGGCAGGTCCGTCAGGTCGATCATGGACATATCCATGCAGATGCGGCCCCGCTGGGGCGCGGGACCCTTGGCGGTCATCAGGCTGCACCGGCCGGACAGGCACCGGAAGAACCCGTCGGCATAGCCGTAGGGCACCACGCCCATGCGGGTGCGGCGCTGGGTGGTGAACAGCCGTCCATAGCTGACGGATGTGCCGGGCTCATAGGTCTTGGTGGTGCTGATGGTGGTTTTCAGGGTCATCACCGGCCGCAGGTCCAGCCCCTTGGCAAACTCCCCATACCCATACAGCAGCAGGCCCGGGCGCACCATGTCCAGGTGCATCTCCGGATAGCAGGCGGTGGCCCCGGTGTTGGCGCAGTGGCGCAGGGGGAAGCGCCTGCCGCGCTTTTCCTCCACCGCCCGGATCACCCGGCAGAACAGGTCAAACTGCCGGCGGGTATAGGCCACGCTGTCCGGGTCCGGCTCATCGGCCACGGCAAAGTGGGTGAAGATGCCCTCGGCCTCCAGCCCCGGCAGGCCGCAGGCCTCACAGATGCCCTCCACGCCGCCGTCAAAGTGACTGCCGTCACAGAGGTACCCCAGCCGGGACATACCGGTGTCCACCTTGATGTGGATTTTCAGGGTCCCGCCCAGGGCCGCGGCCTCCCGGCTGTATTCCAGGGCCTTGGCCTTGCAGGTCACGGCCTGGGTAATGTGGTGCTCTATCAGCCGCCCCACCTGCTCCTTGGGGGTGTGGCCCAGGATCAGCACCGGCATGGTCACGCCGTTGGCCCGCAGCTCCATGGCCTCGTCGATGCTGGACACCGCCAGATAGTCGGCTCCCAGCTCCTGGAGGGTCCGGGCCACCTGCACGGCCCCGTGGCCGTAGGCATCGGCCTTCACCACGCCCAGGAAGCGGACCTTCGGCCCGATGTGCTGCCGCAGGCGGCCATAGTTGTGGGCCAGAGCGTCCAGGTCGATCTCCGCCCAGGTTCTCTTTAATGTGGATTCCATGATGATAGCCTCTCTTTATTCTGAAGTAAAGGACAGCAGCCGGGCCGTCAGCACCACGCGGCTGTCCTGAGAAAACTCGGCATACAGCGGGGCCCCGTCCCCGCCCAGCCAAACGGTGCACAGCACCTTGCCGCCGGGGGCGGTGGTGTCCAGGGCCAGGCGCAGGCAGTCAAGCCCCTCCAGGGTCTCCTGTCCCGCGTCCACCAGATACCCCTCCTCCATGGCCCGCAGCAGCCACGGCAGGCAGTTGGCCGGGGCCACGTCCCGCAGGCTTCCGGCGGACAAAGCCGCCCCGTCATAGGACACCGTCAGATCCTCTCCGCTGACGGAGGCCGTCAGCCCCGCCAGGTCCTCAGGGCCTGTAACGGTGGTCCCGGCGCCGGTGGGGGTCCAGTCGCAGGACACGGTGAACGTGCGGTTCTCCGTCTCCAGATGGCAGGTGATCTCCGCCTCCATATGGGCGGCCTGCATCTCCCGGTACCGCTGGCGCAGACTCTCCGCCTGCGACGCGGTCTTTTTTCCGCAGCCGGCCAGCAGCAGCGCCGCCGCCAGCAACCATACCAAGCATTTTTTCACGGTAAACCCTCCCTTTCCGGAAGGCTTTCCGCTATCCCAACATCTATCTGTCTGTCACGCTGCCCGCCTCGGACCGTTATGCGCCTCGCAGAGTTCGCGGCTCGCAGGCCGCGAATCAAGTCCGATCCATTTTTCGCGGCGGCGCCCCCCAAGGGGACTTCCGTTGGGCGTGTACGTCGCGAAAAATACTTTGCGCGGAGAGAGTGTGTCCAAATGAGCAAAAGGCTCATTTGGACGCGCGGGTCGGAGCGGGAACCTAATTTATCCAAAAGAGCAAAGCTCTTTTGGATAAGTCTTACTCCGTGACCTCCCGCAGAGCCGCCGGGATCCGGTCCAGCAGGTCCGATGGGGTCATGCCCCACAGGCCCACCTGCCGGGCGGCCAGGTCTCCGGCCCGGCCATGGAGCCACACCACGGCGCAGCAGGCGTCCATAGGCGGCAGGCCCAGGCCCAGCAGACTCACCAGCATCCCCGCCAGCACGTCGCCGCTGCCGCCCTTGGCCATGCCGCAGTTCCCGGTGGGATTGCGCATACACCGCCCGTCCGGGGCGGCCGCGATGGTCCCCGGCCCCTTCAGCACCAGGTATACCCCGTGCTCCCGGGCGAAGTCCGCCGCCGCCCGCTCCCGGCCCGGGGAAAGATCGCCTCCGGCCCGGACAAACTCCCCCTCATGGGGGGTCAGCACGGTGATCCGGTTCCGCCGCCGGGACAATGCATCCATATGCCCGGAAAGGGCGTTTATGCCGTCTGCGTCCAGCACCAGGGGCCGGGGCAGGTCCAGCAGCCGCCGCACCAGCCCGTCGCACCCGGGGCTGCGCCCCAGGCCGCAGCCCACCAGCACCGCATCGCAGCTCCCGGCCCGCTGCCGGATGGCCTCCTCTGCCAGGGGGGACAGCTTCCCCTCCTCCGACGGCAGGGGGAAGGGCATCGCCTCGTCGCATTTCATTGCCGCCACCGGCCACACCGGCTCCGGCACCCCCAGGTATACCAGCCCCGACCCGGTGCGCACCGCCGCCCGGCCCGCGAAAACCGCCGCGCCGGAAAAGCCCACGCTGCCGCATACGCACAGCACCTTGCCGAAGGTGCCCTTGTGGCCCATGGGGTCCCGCCGGGGCAGAAGCCGCCGCACATAGGCCGCCGTGATCTCCTCCATCCCGTCACCTCCCGGATTTTTCCCTTAGTATAGCACGGTTTTCCCCCGGTGGCGAGATTTTTTTGTCCGCCGCGTCAACAATTCCGCCGGTTGACAATTCCCCGGAAAAGGGGTATATATGGAGTAACGAATCAATTGCCATCAAGGAGGTCCCTTTCATGCTCGATTCCACCCGCCAGTTCATCCAGGCCATGGACGCCAAGAACATCAAGCACTCCGACATTGAGGTCACCCAATCCGGCATGGAGAAGGTCACCGTGATATACACCGGAGACAGCATCCCCTCCATCCGTATGATTTTTTTCTTCAGCAAGGATTGCGAGGACGTGGCCATCCGCGTGTTCGACATCGTGAAGCTCCCCGAAAACCGGGTGGAGGGCTTTTTCAAGGTGGTCAACGAGGCCAACCGCCGCTTCCGCTTCTTCAAGTTCGTGCTGGACACCAATGACAACACCGTTCAGGCGGAGATGGACGCCGCCTTCCGCACCCACGACGTGGGCGAGATCTGCCTGGAGCTGATGGGCCGCTGCGTGGACATCTGCGACAAGGCCTATCCCGATTTCATGAAGGCCCTGTGGGCCTGAAAGCTCCCACTGTAATAACAAAAACCGCCCGGCCAGGGCGGCTTTTGTTATGACGCTCAGATTTCCAGATAATTCTTCACCAGCACCTGCAGCAGCTCGTCCCGGTCCACCTTGCAGATCAGGGTCCGTGCGCCGTTGTGGTTGGTGATATAGGTGGGGTCCTCGGACAGGATATAGCCCACGATCTGGTTGATGGGGTCGTACCCCTTTTCCTTCAGCGCCTCATACACGGAGGTAAGGATAAAGTGGATTTGCTCGTCCTTATCCTGGGCGGCGTCAAACTTTCTGGTGAAATCATCCATGCGGGCTTTCTCCCCTTTCTATTGATTCACCACCAGTATACGCTATTTTTCCGGCGCTGTAAAGAGGGAAAAACGGATTTTACCGGGTGCGCAGCTCCGCCCCCAGGCGCTTGGTGAGCTTCTTGATGACGCCGGAGGCGCACTCCTCGATCTCCGTGGAGGTCAGGGTCTTTTCCAGGGAGCCGATGGTCAGCCGGATGGTGACGGACTTCTTCCCGGCGGGCACCTGCTTGCCCCGGTACTCGTCCACAAAGTCTGCCCCATGGAGCAGGCCGTTTTCGTGGATGCCCTGGGCGATGACGTCGTGCATCTGGCTCCACTTCACCTGGCTGTCGAACAGCAGGGAGATGTCGTAGTCGGTCATGGGATACTCCGGTAGGTGGGTGAAGGTGTTGGTGCGGGAGCGGAAGGGCTTCAGGGCGTCCACATCCAGCTCGAACAGCATCACCGCCAGATTCTTGATGCCGCAGGCCATGGCGGGCTTCCGGGCAAGCATCGCCAGGTTGCCCACCTGCTCCTCGCCAAGGAAGATGTTCAGCCACACCACCTGGTCGGCCCACACCGGGCGCTTCTCCTGGCGGAAGGTGAAGCCCTCCATGTGGGTGTAGCGGGGCATCTGCTCCACGGCGCCCTTGGCCCGGCGGAACAGGGCCGTCACGTCCTTGGCCGGGGCCACGAAGGCGCCGGCGATGTTCTTGCGCTGGGAGGGCAGCAGCTCCCGGGGGTCATAGGGGGCGGAATAGTCCGCGTCCTTGAACACCTGGGCCGTTTCAAACAGGGAGAACTCCGTGAAGTATCGCTCATTTTTCGCCACGGCCTTGCACAGGTTGGGCAGCAGAGAGGAGCGGATCAGCCGCTCGGTGGGAGACGGCGGGGTGGACAGGGCCAGGATCCCGGCGGTGTCCTGCAAAATGGCGTTGACGTACTGCTCGTCCATCCAGGGATAGGTGAAGATCTCCTGCATGCCGCAGCGAATGGCCAGGTACTCCTTGATCCGGCGCTCCAGGTCCTTATCCAGCTGGTTGATGGCCCCGTCAAAGGAGGTGGTGATGGGGGCGGCCTGGAAGTTCTCATAGCCCACCATCCGGGCTACCTCCTCCATGATGTCGGCCTTGATGGCCACATCGCCGGTGGAGCGCCAGGTGGGCACGGTAACGTGCATGTTGTCGCCGCTGAAGTCCAGCCGGAAGCCCAGCAGGCCCAGCTTATGGGCGATCTCGTCGTTGGTCAGGTGCTTGCCCAGGCGGCGGTCCAGCCAGGTCAGGGACACATCGATCTCCGCCGGTTGGAGCTTCGCGGGATACTGGTCGCAGAAGCTGGTGACACGCACGTCGGGATACAGCTCCCGGAACAGGGACATGGCCAGGGACAGGGCCTGGTCGCAGCGCTCGGGGTCGATGGCCTTTTCATACCGGGAGGAGGCCTCGGTGCGGTTGTCGTACCGCAGGGCCGTGCGGCGGACGCCGGCAGCCTGGAAGTTGGCGATCTCCAGGATGACCTTGTCGGTGGAGGGCAGAACGGAGTCCTTGGCGCCGCCCATGACGCCTGCAAGGCCCACCACCCCCGCCTCATCGGCGATGACCAGGTCGTCGGCGGCCAGGGACAGGGCCTTGCCGTTGAGCAGCTCCAGCTGCTCGCCGTCCTTGGCCCGGCGGACGATGATGTGCCCGGCGATGTTGTCGGAATCAAAGGCGTGGGTGGGCTGGCCGGTGGCCAGCATCACATAGTTGGTGATATCCACCAGGGCGTTGATGGGCCGCATACCCACCCGCCAGATGCGGCTCTGCATCCGGAAGGGGGCGGGCTTCACGGACAGGCCCTCTACCGCCGCCCCGATATACCGGGGGCAGCGCTCCGTGTCCTCCACGGTGACGGTGAGGCCGTCGGACCCGGCGCCGCAGGTGAAGGGGGGCAGGGGCTTGAGAGGCAGGTCATACAGAGCCGCCAGCTCCCGGGCGATGCCGTAATGGCCCCACAGGTCGGGCCGGTTGGTCATGGATTTGTTGTCGATCTCCAGGATGATGTCGTTGAGGTCCAGGGCGTCGGCAATGGGGGTCCCCGCCGGGGCGTCAAAGGCGCTCAGGTCCAGGATGTGGGCCTCCTCGGTGGTGGGGAACAGGTCCCCCAAGCCGATCTCCACCGCGCCGCAGATCATGCCGTAGCTTTTGACGCCCCGGAGCTTGGCCTCCTTGATCTCCACCGGCTCGCCCTCACCGTGCCAGCGGCACATGGCCCCCGGGGCCGCCACGGCCACCTTCATGCCCGGGCGGACGTTGGTGCCGCCGCAGACGATATCCCGGATGTCACCGCCGCCGATGTCCGTGCGGCAGATCTGCAGCTTGTCGGCGTTGGGATGGGGGCACACCTCCGTGATCTGCCCCACCAGCATATGGTCAAACTGCCGGGCCAGGTCCGTGGCCCCCTCCACCTCCACGGTGGACATGGTCAGGTCATAGGCCAGCCGGGTCAGGTCCATATCCCGGGGCAGGTCCACATAATCTTTGATCCAGTTCAGCGATACTTTCATGTGTTTCCCCTCCTTTTAACGGAACTGTTCCAAAAAGCGCAGGTCGGCGCTGTGGAACATACGCACGTCATCCACGCCGTAGCGCATCATCACCAGGCGGTCCAGGCCGATGTTCACATAGAACCCGGTGTATTCATTCGGGTCCAGGCCCGCCGAGCGCAGGACGTTGGGATGGGGGGTGCCGCCGGGCATGATCTCGATCCAGCCAACGTGCTTACACACGCTGCACCCCTTGCCGCCGCAGACCAGGCAGCCCATGTCGATCTCGAACCCCGGCTCCACAAAGGGGAAGAAGCCTGCCCGCATCCGCACCGGGACGTCCCGGCCGAACACCTTGGACAGGATGCTCTTGATCATCACCTTGCCGGAGGCAAAGGTGAAGTCCTTGTCCACGATCAGGGCCTCATACTGGAAGAAGGCGCGCTCGTGGCGGGCGTCGGTGGTCTCATTGCGGTATACCCGGCCGGGGTACACGAAGCGGTAAGGGGGCTTGTGGGTCTGCATATAGCGGACGGAGCCGCCGGTCAGGTGGGGCCGCAGGCACAGCTTTTCCCAGCACTGGCCCTTGTCGTGGCCCTCCAGCCAATAGGTGTCCATGCTCTCCCGGGCGGGATGGTTGGGGGGGAAGTTCAGGTTGTCGAAGCCGTACAGCTCGCTGGTGATGTCGGACTCCTCGAAGATCTCAAAGCCCATGGACCGGAACGCGTCGTTCAGGTCATAGCACATCTGGGTGATGGGGTGCAGGCCGCCGGACAGGGGGGCGGTGCCGGGGACGGTGATGTCGAAGTCCGGGTCCACCTCGGAGGCCTTCAGCTTCAGCTCCTCCCGCTTGGATTCCAGCAGCTCCGTCAGCTGGGTCTTGGCCTGGTTCACGGCCTTGCCCATCTCCGGCCGCAGGCTCACGTCCAGCCGGGGCAGCTCCTTCAGAAGCCCCGTCAGGGCGCCCTGCTTGCCCAGCAGCAGGCCCTTGACCTCCTGCAGCTCGCCTTCGCTGCGGGCGGCGCGGATCTTCTCCTGCCCCTCCTGCAGCAGCTGTGTCAGTTTCTCTTTCATATGGCTCCTCCTTGATGGAATCAGTTTTTTGGGACGAAAAAAGCCCTTCCTCCCAATCACTTGGGACGAAAGGCGTATGGCTTCCGTGGTACCACCCAGCTTCGCGGCAAAACCCGCGCACTCGTTTTCCCGATAACGGGGGATGAGACCCGTCCGCGCATTTCCTCGCGGCAGCTCCCGGGCGAACACCGCAGCGCCTGACGGACCGGCTTGCAGCCGGTGACCGGTCCTCTCTTGGAAAGGCGATGATTGCGGAACTTCCCGTTCAAAGCATTTTAAGCACCCCCATTTATACCATATTCCGCCGGAACTTGCAAGGGAAAATTGCAAAATACCCAAAATTGCTCCGGCCCCGGCATGGAAAAAAGAGGCTGGCGCTGGCCAGCCTCTTTTGGTTATACCGTTATGGGAGACGGGGCTCAGCCCACGTACTTCATGCCGGAGTTCTCGGTGGCGGTGATGTCCTTGACCAGGTTGGCGGACCACTCAGAGTACGCCTTGTTCATCATGGCTTTGCGGACCTGGACCATCCAATAGGGATCGTCGGTGCCCACGAAGTACATGACGTGGTAGCCGATGTAGCTGCTGCCGGTGGCATCGTTGGCCACGATGCCGGTATCGCCGGCCTTGCGGCTCTCGTCGAAGCACCAGTCGTTGAACTCGCTGACCATCTGACCCTTATAGACCTGCTTATACAGGCCGCCGTTGGTGTTGGAGCCGGTGTCGTCAGACAGCTCATTGGCCAGTGCGGCAAAGCTGGCCTCGGTGGCGTCGCCGTCCTTCCAGGCCTGGAGGGCGTTCTCGGCCTCCTGCTTCTTGCCGGCCTTCAGCTCCTCCAGCTTGGCCTGGTAATCCTCGGCCTTGCTGTCCAGACCGGTGGTGTCCACCTTGAACAGAATGTGGCGCACGTCCACGGTGTTGTAATCGTTGCGGGTCCGGCTGTGGAACACCAGCAGATAGATGGAGGTGCCGTTTTCCACGATCTCGGTGTCGCCCTCCTGGCGGCTCTCGTCAAACACCCACTTGGTGGCGGCATTGCCGCTGTAGGTGCCGGCTTCGGGGTGGGAATAGGTGCCGATGGGCTCATAGTCCTTGGCCGCCTTGGCCAGGAGCTCGCCGCCCTTGACCTGCTCCAGGGCCGCGTTGGCGGCGTCCTTGGCCTTCTGCAGGGCAGCGGCGCTCTCCTCCTCGGTGGGCTGGACGGTGTTGCCGTCGGCGTCCTTGGTGGAGGCGGCTGCGCCGTTGAAGGTGATCATCTCATAGTTGGCCACGTCGAAGGAGTTCTTGTTCTCCTCATAGTACTTCTGGAGCTCCTCGTCGGTGTACTGCAGGCTGTCGATGTAGTCCTGCTGATAGTGGGAGGCGATGATGGTATCCTTCAGGATGCCCTGGAAGATCTTCTTGGTCATGTTGCTGCCGTAGAGCTGCTTGAGGTACTCGCCCTCGCTCTTGCCGGCGGACTTGGCATAGGAGGCCAGGGTGTCCATGGTGGAGTCCAGCTCCTTCTGCATGTCGTCGTTCCAGGTGATGCCCTTCTCGGCGGCGCCCTTCTTGAGCATGGTGATCTGGATCAGGCTCTTCTTGGCGGCGTCCTTGAAATAGGCGTCCCAGGTCATGTCCTCGGACACGCCCAGCAGGGTCTTGGCCATGTCGCTGAGGCTCTGCTGGGTCAGGGGGGTGGAGGTGCTCAGGCCGTAATAGGAGGCATACTGGTTCTGGGCAATGGAGTTATAGGCCACATGATAGAAATAGCTGACCTCGGCGGCGGAATAGGTCTCGCCCTCCACGGTGACGGCGGCGGAGCCCCGCTGGATCACGTTGGAGTTCCACACCAGCAGCGCAGCGGCCACCAGCACGAACACGATGGCGATGCCGCCATAGAGCCAGTTGCTCCGGCGCTGCTTGGCCCGCTCCTGCGCCTCACGGGCGGCCTTGGGGTCCACTGCGCCGCTGGCGTTGAATTCCTGGCGGGCTTTCTTTTCTCTGGATGCACTCATAGTTGTTTCAGTCCTCTCGAAAATAGGTACGCGGTACCCTTTGTAATGTGCTATTGGTTGATTATACAGGAAAACCCGGCGCTTCGCAAGAGGAAATCGGGATTTCCCGGGAATTTAGGCGATTTTACTCCGCCTGATACACGATCCGGCCGTCGATGACGGTCATATACGCCTGGCCGCCGATGGTGGTGAGGGGATCGGCGGTCCACAGGACGAAATCGGCGTCCTTGCCGGGCTCCAGGCTGCCCACCCGGCTGTCGATGCCCAGGCTGCGGGCGGGGTTGATGGTGATGGCCCGCCAGGCCTCGTCCATAGGCAGGCCCGCGTCGGCGGCCAGGCCCGCGCACATGGGCAGCTTCTCCAGGGGGATCACCGGGGCGTCGGTGATGATGCTGACGGTAAGCCCGGCCTTGTACAGCGTGCCGGGGGTGGTGAAGCTCTTGTGGCGCAGTTCGGCCTTGCTCTTGCTGCCCAGGGTGGGCCCCACGAACACCGGCAGTCCCTCCTTGGCCAGCTCGTCAGCGATCAGCTCGCCGTCGGTGCAGTGGTCCAGGGTGGCCTTCACCCCGAATTCCTTGGCAATCCGCACGGCGGTGAGGATGTCGTCGGCCCGGTGGGCGTGGCACTTCAGGGGGATCTCGCCGTTGATTACCGGCAGCATGGCCTCCAGCTTCATGTCGAAGGGGGGATTCTTTCCGGTCAGCTTATCGTCCCGGTAGCGCTGGGTCTTGAACAGCAGCTCCCGCAGCAGCGCCGCCACGGCCATGCGGGTCATGGGGCTTTTCTTCAGGCCCTGGCCATAGCAGCCCTTGGGATTCTCGCCGAAGGCGCACTTCATGGCGGCAGGCTCCTTCAGCAGCATATTGTCCACCCGCTTGCCTGCCAGCTTCAGCACCGTGAAGGTGCCGCCCACCACGTTGGCGCTGCCGGGGCCGGTGCAGGCGGTGGTCACGCCGCCCCGGATGGCGCTGGGGAATGCCTCGTCCTGGGGGTTGATGGAGTCGATGGCCCGCAGCTGGGGAGTCAGGGGGTCCACGATCTCGTTATAGTCCATGCCCTCCCAGCGCATACACTGGTTGTCCAGGCCGATGTGGCAGTGGGCCTCCACGCAGCCGGGAGTCAGCAGGCGGCCGCCGGCGTCGATGACGGTGCAGCCCTCCGGGGCGTCGATGTGGGCCGCCACGGCGGTGATGCGGCCGTCTTCGGCCAGCAGACAGCCGTTGGGGATATCCGGCCCGGTGATGGGCTTTATGTAAGCGTTACGGATCAGCAGCATAGCAATACCTCGCATTTCTTCAGATGATGCCGGTATTATATCACAGCCCGGAGGTTTCCACAAGAGTTGCGTTTTTTCGGGGGATACGCTATAATAGTGGGCCGAAGGAGGCGGACGTATGCGCTATACCACCCTTTGCTATCTGGAAAACCCCGCCGGGGAGTATCTGATGCTCCACCGGGTGAAAAAGGAAAACGACTGCAACCGCGACAAGTGGATCGGCATCGGCGGCAAGTTCCTGGACGGCGAAAGCCCCGAGGAGTGCGCCCTGCGGGAGATCAACGAGGAGACGGGGCTCACCGTCACCGGATACCGCTACCGGGGCATCGTCACCTTTGTGTCCGACCGGTGGGAAACGGAATATATGCACCTGTTCACCGCCACGGAGTGGACCGGCCGGGTCCGGGAGGACTGCGACGAGGGGGTGCTGGAGTGGATCCACAAGGACCGGCTGGCGGCCCTGCCCCAGTGGGCCGGGGACCGGATCTTTCTGGACCTGCTGCGGCAGGGGGCGCCGTTTTTCTCCCTGAAGCTGCGGTATCAGGGGGAGACGCTGGTCTATGCCTGCCTGAACGGAAAGGAGCTGATCCTGTGACGATTCTGGTCAGCGCGTGCCTGCTGGGGGTCCCCTGCCGGTACGACGGGCAGAGCAAGCGCCATCCCCTGGCGCAGGAGCTTTGCCGCAGGCACCGGGTGATCCCCGTGTGCGGGGAAATTTTCGGCGGCCTGCCCACGCCCCGGCCTCCGGCGGAGATTCAGGGGGACCGGGTGGTCACCCGGGATGGCCGGGATGTGACGGAGGCCTATCGCCGGGGCGCGGAGGCTGCGGCGCAGCTGGCCCGGCTCACCGGGGCCCAGGCCGCCGTGCTCAAGGAGCGCAGCCCCTCCTGCGGCTCCGGGGCCGTATATGACGGCACCTTTTCCGGCGTTCTGACGGAGGGCTGGGGCGTCACCGCCGCCCTGCTGCGCCAGCAGGGCCTGCGGGTGGTGGGCGAGTCCCGGCTGGAGGAGCTTCTGCGGCAGGACGTCCGTTAAAATCACAACAAAATACGACAAAAAACTGTGAGATTCGGAGAAAATTACAAATGCCATTGACAGACGGGACGAAAGTTGGTAAAGTAGGGCCATAGGGGGTCGGAAACGTTACCGGTAATGTTGCCGCCCCTTTGGAATGGCAGAAGAAGGGAGACGAAACGCGCTTTATGACCATCAAGGATATTGCGCGGCAGTGCGGCGTAAGCGTCAGCACGGTGTCGCGGGTGCTCAACGACCGGCCGGACGTCAGTCCGGAAAACCGGCGCAAGGTGCTCTCCGCCATTCAACGATCCAATTACATTCCCAACAACACCGCCAGGGACCTGGTGAAAACCAAGTCCGACGCCATCGGCCTGGTGGTGCGGGGCGTGTCCAACCCGTTTTACACGGATATCATCCGGGTCATCGAGGAGCAGGTCACTGCCCGGGGCTATACCCTGGTGATGCAGCAGATCGGCACCTGCGACGACGAGGTGAAGCGGGGCGCCATGATGGAGCGGGAAAAGCGGCTGCGGGGCCTGATTTTATTGGGCGGCCGGTCCGACTATACCCCCCAGGAGCTGGCGCCGCTGAACATCCCCTATGTCTGCTGCTCGTATGACAACCAGTACGGCACCCTGCCGCCGGACTCCTACGCCTCGGTGTCCATCGCCGACGAGGAGGAGGCCTGCCGGGCGGTGACGGAGCTGTACCGCTGCGGCCACCGGCGCATTGCGGCGCTGGTCTCCGGCACGGAGGACCGCTCCATCAGCCAGCTGCGGTATCAGGGCTATGTCCGGGCCTTAGCGGCCCACGGGCTGCCCCTGGAGCAGGAGCTGGTCATCGAGGCCGGTTCCTTCGACATCCGGCAGTCGTATCTTGCCATGCAGCGGCGTCTGCTGGCGGGGGCGCAGTTCACCGCCCTGTTCGCCATCTCCGACAACATGGCCATCGGGGCCATGCGGGCTTTGCGGGAGGCCGGACGGCGGATCCCCGAGGACTGCTCCGTCATCGCCATCGACGGACTGACCGTCTCGGACTATATCAACCCCACCCTGACCACCCTCTGCCAGCCTATGGAGCACATGGGCCGGCGCAGCGTGGAGATCCTGCTGGACATGGTGGAGCACCGGGGCGGACCCATCCGGGAGACGGCCCACACCACCCTGCGGACCGGCGAGTCCGTCCGCGACATTTCTTAAGTTTTTCCGGCGGAAACCGCCTGAAAAATATATAATGAAGGAGAATTGATCATGAAGAAAACTCTTGCATTGATCCTGGCCGCTGTCATGGCTCTGTCCCTGGTAGCCTGCGCCAAGACCCCCGCAAACGGCGGCACGGAGGCCAAGGGCTCCGTGTATTACCTGAACTTCAAGCCCGAGGCCGACAAGGCCTGGCAGGATCTGGCCAAGACCTACACCGAGAAGACCGGCGTGGAGGTCAAGGTCGTCACCGCCGCTTCCGGCCAGTATGACACCATGCTGACCTCCGAGCTGGACAAGTCCGCTCCTCCCACCATGTTCCAGGTGGGCAACCAGGGCGCTGTCAACTCCTATGGCGATTTCTGCTATCCTCTGGATAACACCGACGTCATGAAGGAAATGACCACCCAGGACTTCAACCTGAAGAATGCCAACGGCGAGACCGTGTCCATCGGCTACTGCTATGAGGCCTATGGCATCATCGTCAACAAGGCTCTGCTGAAGCAGGCCGGCTATGAGCTGTCCGACATCACCAACTTCGAGTCCCTGAAGAAGGTCGCCGACGACATCCACAGCCGCGCCGCCGAGCTGGGCTTTGACGCCTTCAGCTCCGCCGGTCTGGAGGGCTCCTCCAGCTGGCGCTTCTCCGGTCACCTGGCCAACATGCCCCTGTTCTATGAGTTCCGGGATGACAAGGTCACCGCTCAGCCCGCCGCCATCAAGGGCACCTATCTGGATGCCTTCAAGAACGTCTGGGATCTGTACACCACTGACTCCGCCACCACCGGCGCTGCTCTGACCACCGCCACCGGCGATGCCTCCGAGGCCGAGTTCGGCCAGGGCAAGGCCGTGTTCTTCCAGAACGGTTCCTGGGAGTATGCCAACCTGGTCACCAGTGATGACAAGGGCTTCAAGATGAACCCCGAGGATCTGGCTATGATCCCCATCTACTGCGGCGTTGAGGGCGAGGAGAAGGCCGGTCTGTGCTGCGGCACCGAGAACTGCTGGGCCGTCAACAAGAACGCCAAGGAAGAGGACATCCAGGCCACTCTGGACTTCATGAAGTGGGTCGTCACCTCCGATGAGGGCACCACCATGCTGGCCGAGCAGTTTGGCCCCTGCCCCTTCAAGAACGCCAAGACTCCCGCCAACGTGTTCTTTGCCGATGCCAACGCCTATACCGCTGCCGGCAACTACATTGTGACCTGGGCCTTCAACTGGACCCCCGCCGTGGATGACTGGCGTGCGGGTGTGGTGGATGCTCTGACTCAGTACACCGTCAACGGCGGCAGCTGGGACAACGTCAAGACCGCCTTCGTGGACGGCTGGGCCACCCAGTATGCCAAGGAGAACGGCTGAGCTATAAGCGCTCCGTTGTAACGCAATAGGACCGGGGGCGGGCTTATCGCCCGCCCCCGATTTTTTCTCACCCGCGGCGCACAGAGCTGTTGGCCGGTATGGACCGGGCAAGAGCTCCGGGCGCCGCCCGGAAAATACATAGATAGGAGAGAGGCGTCATGAAACTTCCGAAACACCGCCGGGACCAGGCCGCGCTGAATTCCCGGCTGATCCGCCGCCCCATCAAGCGCATGGTGTGGCTGTTTTTGCTGCCCACCTTCGGGGCCTTCTGCATCGGCTTCCTGTACCCCTTCTTCAAGGGGCTGTTTCTGTCCTTCTGCAACTTCCGCATCACCAGTCAGTGGACCTGGACGGGACTGGACAACTACCGGAAAGCCTTTCAGGACCCCGGCTATATGCACGCATTCTGGTACACGGCGCTGTTCGCCCTGGTGAGCCTGCTGGCCATCAACCTGTTCGCCTTCACCATCGCCTACGCCCTGACCCAGAAGTTCAAGGGCACCAACGTGTTCCGCACGGTGTTCTTCCTGCCCAACCTCATCGGCGGCATCGTGCTGGGCTATATCTGGTCCATGATCTTCGACGGCATCCTCATCAAGTACAACACCTCCGTGATCCTGGAGACGAAATACGGCTTCTGGGGTCTGGTGATCCTGGTGTGCTGGCAGCAGATCGGCTATATGATGATCATCTACATCGCCGGACTCCAGGCGGTGCCCGAGGATATGCTGGAGGCGGCCCGCATCGACGGCGCCAACCGCTGGCAGACCCTGTGGCGGGTCACCATCCCCAACGTGATGCCCTCTATCACCATCTGCATGTTCCTGAGCCTGACCAACGGCTTCAAGCTGTTTGACCAGAACCTGGCCCTGACCGCCGGACGTCCCTTCCAGCAGCTGGGCAATGGAGAGACCATCAAAACAACGGAAATGCTGGCCCTGAACATCGTCAACGCCTTCGGCACCAGCGGCGGCGGAAACCGCGGCGTGGGTCAGGCCAAGGCCGTGATCTTCTTCATCGTTGTGGCGGCCATCAGCATCATCCAGCTTCAGGCCAACCGCCGCAAGGAGGTGCAGCAATGATCAGATCCGATGCTCTGCGCCGCAGAGAGCGCCGTCAGGCCCTGCTGACGGTGGTATTCACCATCATCTCCGTGCTCTATCTGATGCCGGTGTTCCTGGTGCTTATCAACTCCCTGAAGGCCAACGCCTTTGTCAACACCGAAACCTTCAAGATGCCCACGGCGGAGTCCTTCGTGGGGCTGAAGAACTATGTCAAGGGCATGACCTTCGGCAACTTCGCCTTCTATAAGGTGGTGTTCTACAGCTTCTTCATCACCATCACCTCCACGGCCCTGATCCTGGTGTGCACGTCCATGGCGGCGTGGTACATCTCCCGGGTGGGGAGCCTGGTCAGCAAGATCGTGTACTACCTGTGCGTGTTCTCCATGGTGGTCCCCTTCCAGATGGTCATGTACACCCTGGCCCGGACGGCGGACCAGATGCACCTGAACACCCCCTGGACCATTCCGGTGATCTATCTGGGCTTCGGCGCAGGTCTGGCGGTGTTTATGTTCACGGGCTTTGTCAAGAGTCTGCCGCTGGAGATCGAGGAAGCCGCCGCCATCGACGGCTGCGGCCCTGTGGGCACCTTCTTCCGGGTGGTGCTGCCCATGCTGAAGCCCACCATGATCTCCGTGGGCGTGCTGGAGATCATGTGGGTCTGGAACGACTATCTGCTGCCCAGCCTGGTGCTGGATATCAACCAGTACCGCACCATTCCCATCCACATTCAGTACCTCAAGGGCAGCTACGGCACCGTGGACATGGGCGCCACCATGGCCCTGATCATGCTGAGCATCCTGCCGGTGATCATCTTCTATCTGTGCTGCCAGAAGCACATTATCAAGGGCGTGGCCGCCGGAGCCGTGAAGGGCTAAAAAAACAAAGCATTTTTCTGATAAGTGAGTTGACTGACATATGAATCGTTGCAGCGGCATTTTGATGCCGGTATTTTCCCTGCCGTCCCCCTACGGCATCGGGACTCTGGGCAAGGCCGCCTATGACTTTGCCGATTTTCTCCACGCCGCCGGGCAGCACTGCTGGCAGATGCTGCCTCTGGGCCCCACCAGCTACGGCGACTCCCCCTATCAGAGCTTTTCCACCTACGCCGGGAATCCCTATTTCATCGACCTGGATATGCTGATAGAGGACGGATTGCTGGAAAAGAGCGAGGTGCAGGAGCAGAACTGGGGCACCGAACCCCGGTATGTGGACTACGGAAAGATCTACGAAAGCCGCTTCGCCGTGCTGCAGAAGGCCAAGGACCGGGGCTGGGTCCGGGACCGGGAGGCGGTGGCCGCCTTCCAGGCGGAGAACAGCCGCTGGCTGCCGGACTACGCCCTGTACATGGCCTGCAAGCGCCATTTTGGCATGCGCTCCTGGACCGAGTGGGAGGACGCGGACATCCGCCTGCGGAAATCCCCGGAGGTGCTGGAGCGGTACCGCACCCTGCTGCGGGAGGACGTGGAGCTGTTCACCTATCTGCAGTTCCTGTTCTTCCGGCAGTGGAACAGGCTGCGGGACTATCTCCACGGCCTGGACATCCAGGTCATTGGCGACCTGCCCATTTATGTGGCCATGGACTCCGCCGACGTGTGGGCGGAGCCGGAGAGCTTCCAGCTGGACGACCAGTGCGTGCCCACGGAGGTATCCGGCGTGCCGCCGGACTACTTCAGCGCCGACGGTCAGCTCTGGGGCAACCCCCTGTACGCCTGGGACCGGATGCAGGCCGACGGCTTCGGCTGGTGGATCCGCCGGGTAGACGGGGCCTCCAAGCTGTATGACGTGATCCGCATCGACCATTTCCGGGGCTTCGAGGCCTATTGGGCCGTGCCCTACGGCGAGACCACCGCCAAAAACGGCCATTGGGTCAAGGGCCCGGGCATGAACCTGGTGGGGGTGCTGACGAGTTGGTTCCCCCAGCTGCGGTTCATCGCCGAGGACCTGGGCTATCCCACCCCCGGCGTCCGGCAGCTGCTGCAGGATTCCGGTCTGCCGGGCATGAAGGTGCTGGAATTTGCCTTCGATTCCCGGGATACCAGCAGCTATCTCCCCCACTCCTACGGGGAGAACTGCGTGTGCTACACCGGCACCCACGACAACAGCCCCCTGGCCCTGTGGAAGGACGAGGCCGCACCGGAGGACATCGCCTATGCCCGGGAATACCTGGGGCTCAACGATGAGGAGGGCTTCAACTGGGGCCTCATCCGGGGCGGCATGAGCTCCGTGGCCCGGCTGTTTGTGGCCCAGATGCAGGATTATCTGGAGCTGGGTCTGCACCACCGCACCAACGTCCCCGGCACCCAGAGCGGCAACTGGCAGTGGCGTCTGCTGCCCGGCGAGGCCACCCCGGCCCTGGCCCGGCGCATCCGCCGCGTCACGGAGCTGTACGGCCGCTGAACCCAACCGATCCCGTTTCATTGCGAGCTTCTCTTAAAACGTATGAACCCCGGCGCGGTGCGCCGGGGTTCATACGTTTTCTTTGCTGTGCTGATTCTCCATCAGGCGGCGGGCCTTTCTCCTGGCCCGGGTCAGGGCCATGCGGACGCTGTCGGGCTTCACGCCCAGCTCCCGGGCCAGCTCCCCGTCCGAATAGTCCAGGATATACCGGGCCTCCAGCAGCCAGCGGGTGTTCTCGTCCAGCCGGGGCCACACCTGGGCCAGGGCGTCCAGCTCCAGGCGGCGCAGCACCCGGTCCTCCACCTCCTACCGCTCATCCGGGACCTCCGGTTCGCCGTCCAGCGGCAGCCAGGGATGGCGGCTGCTGTCCCGGACGGCGTTATAGGCCGTGTGGCGGCAGGCGGCGGCAATATACCCCGCCAGACCCTCCGGCTCCAGCCGGCGCAGGGTGTCCAGATGGTCGATGAGCCGCAGCAGGGTGGTTTGCAGCACGTCCTCCGTGGCCCACTTGTCGCCCAGGATATCATAGATGGTGCGATACATCAGCCGCTGATACTTCACAAACAGGCGGGTCATATAGGCCCGGTCGTCATCGTCCCGGATCGCAAGGATGCAGATCGGCAGCATATGGACCCTCCTCTCCCCGGCGGCAGCCGCCGGACCAAAAAATCGACATTTTATATTATAGAGGCCGTTCCCGGAAAAGCAAGAAAATTTTTCAAAAACCCGGTTGCAAATTCCCGGAACCGGTGTTACTTATATAGAGGGGTTACCAGGAAAGCGAAATCTGCGAAAGGAAGTGGATGCAATATGAACGACCGTCAACAGGCCCGGGAGGAGACCCTGTTTGTTCTGCTGATGGAACAGGTGGCCCGGCAGCAGGACCGGCAGGCCCGGCAGCTGGGCCGGGCGCTGGAGGAGGACCCGGAGGCGGCCCTGTCCCCTGCCCTGCAGCAGCGCTGCATGCAGACCCTTCGCCGGGGCTTCCGCCGCCGGGACCGGCAGGCGGCAGGCCGGACCACCCGCCGCGTCATGAGCCGGGTGGCCGTGGCGGTGCTGGCGGCGGTGCTGTGTCTCACGGCGGCCTTCGCCGTGTCCCCTACCCTGCGCGGCAAGGCCCTGCACTGGGCGGCAAAGGTGTTCCCCACCCACACGGAGCTGCGGCTGAATCCTGACGCCGCCCCCGCCAACGGCCAGACCTATGAGCCGGTGGTGAACTGGCTGCCTGTGGGGCTGACCCTGGAGGAGCAGCGGTCCGACTGCGGATTTTCCAATTATCATTACACCGACTCCGACGGCTGCTGGCTGGACGTGGAGCTGCTGCTTTTCAGCAGCGGCGGCGTCATGAGCCTGGACACGGAAAACGCCGACGTCCGGGAGACGGTCATCAGCGGCTATCCGGCCATCACCATCCACAAGGAGGGCGTGTCCGTGGCCGCCTGCACCCTGGAGGACCTGAACGCCATCCTGCTGGTCACCGGCCAGGGCTTCTCCGTGGACGACGTGGTCCGGGTGGCGGAAAGCGTCCGCCTGCAATAGCGGGGCCGCCAGTCATTCCCATTCTTTCCCCGCCACCGAGGGCGCCAAGCACAAGGAGTGCACCGTGTGCCCGGAGGATAAGGAGTAGCTTTCTATAAACAGTCAACCAGGGGCAGCCCCGCGCGGGACCGCCCCTGGTTGATCGTTTTAGAGTTTTCAGCGATGCCGCAGCTTACAGGCTGTTCAGATAGTCCCGCACCTCCCGAACGCCGATGAAGGCGTGGGGGCCTGCCTCGTACCGGGGGTCGGCGGAGGCCAGGCACACCAGCAGGTCATCGGGATAGTCCGAGATGAAGAAGTACACCGGGGCATAGGAATCCGCCGGGTATTCATAAATCAGGTACGTTCCCTCGTCCAGCTTCATATAAAGCATGGTCTGGTCCAGCTTCCGACCCAGTTCCTCTATCTGTTCATTTCTGTCCAGCTCCGTGTCGATCAGCGACCGGATCATGGTGGTCAGGTGTTCATACTCGTCGCTGCCCTTTTCAAAAACGGACTTCTCCCGGCCATTTTTGGCCAGAACGATCCGCTCCGGGTCCGCCAGCTCGCCCAGGGATAGCTCCTGATATGGGTGGTCCTGATAATCCTCGGGATTGGCCCACTCCACCTTCTGCCCGCACCCGGCCAGCAGCACGAAGCACAAGGCCAGAGGCAGGAGGATCTTTGCGATTTTCTTCATAGCTTTCTCCTCTCAAGCACTCACTGTTTATTCAGATAATCCAGCAGCTCCTGGGCCTCGGTGGCAGACCAGAATCCGTGCAGCGTCAGGCTGTCCTCAATGGGAGAATAGATGCCCACAACGCTGTTCTGTGTGTCGGTCAGCTCAAAATATACCGGCGCGTAGGAATCCGCCGCATACTCATAAATCAGCCAGACGCCGCTCTCCAGCTTTGCCCCGGACTTTGTACCGTCCAGCTTCCGGCCCAGGTCCTTTACCTGTTCATTTTCATCCAGCTGCGCTTCTATCAGCTGGCCCAGGGTGGATACGATTTTTTCATACGTCTCCGTGCCCTTGTCAAAGCTATTCTTTTCCCGGCCATCCCGGGTCATCACGATCCGCTCCGGGGCGGCCACCTCACCGGCGTAAACATCCTGGGCGGGATGGTCCTTATAGTCCTCCCAACCGGCCAGCTCCACCTTTTTTCCGCACCCGGCCAGCAGCAAGAAGCACAGCGCCAGGGGCAGAAGAATTTTCAGCAATTTCATGTCGTCGCTTCCTTCCTTCCAATTCGAATGCGTTTGTTTGCACTGACAATAGGGATTATACCATATAAATTATGAAATGTAAATATGAAAGTTTGATTTTCGTTTTTCTTCGCGCTTTCGACTGTTCTGAAAAACTCGTCAACACGGTGTCGAATAACGTCCTTTTGTTTTCTTCCATTTTCCGGTTGCGCCCGGGCGGCGGAGGGTGTATAATACGAATCGTTCAAAATTGAACCTTTCAAAATTGGAGGAATCACCATGACCAACGCCTATCAGGTATACACCGCCGCCCGGCAGCTGCTGGAGGGCTACACCGCCGCCATGCAGCCCCTGTGCCGCCGGGAGGGTCTGGCCCCCAACGGGGTGGACATTCTGCTGTTTCTGGCCAACAACCCGGGCCTGGACACCGCCCGGGACGTGTGCACCTATCGGGGACTGAAGCCGGGCATCGTCTCCTTCCATGTGGAGAAGCTGGTGCAGGAGGGCTACCTGCTGCGGCAGCCCGCCCCCGGGGACCGGCGCAAATGCCGCCTGGTGTGCACCGAGAAGGCCGGGCCTGTGGTGCAGCAGGGCCGTGAGCTGCAGGAGACGTTTTTCCGCCGCCTGGCCCGGGGCCTGGAGCCGGAGGACCTGGCGGCCTTCCGACGCTGCCTGGAGGGCTTCCGCCGGAATCTATCCCAAATGACACAGGAGGACGCATAATGACGCAGGACAAGGAATTTCTGGGCACGGAGCCGGTAGGACGGCTCCTGTGGAAGCTGGCGGTGCCCACGGTGATCGCCCAGCTGGTGAATATGCTGTATAACATCGTGGACCGCATCTACATCGGCCATATCCCCGGTGACGGCAGCCTGGCCCTGACCGGCGTGGGGGTGTGCCTGCCCATCATCATGATCATCTCCGCCTTTGCGGCCTTTGTGTCCTCCGGCGGCGCGCCCCGGGCCTCCATCGCCATGGGCCGGGGGGACTATGACCAGGCCCAGCGGATCCTGGGCGGGTGCTTCACTTTACAGGTGGGCATCTCCCTGGTGCTGACGGCAGTGCTGCTGATCTGGAACCGTCCATTGCTGCTGGCCTTCGGCGCCAGCGGGAACACCATCGGGTATGCCGTCCAGTATATGCAGATTTATGCCCTGGGCACCCTGTTCGTGGAGCTGACCCTGGGCCTGAACGCCTTCATCACCGCCCAGGGCTTCGCCCGGGTGGGCATGAAAACCGTCCTCATCGGCGCGGTGTGCAACATCCTGCTGGACCCCCTGTTCATCTTCGCCCTGGACATGGGCGTCCGGGGGGCGGCCCTGGCCACGGTGCTGTCCCAGGCGGTATCCTGCGTATGGGTGGTGACCTTCCTGCGGGGGAAGCAGACCCTGCTGCGGCTGGAAAAGGCGTCCCTGCCCATCCGGCCCCGGCTGATTCTGCCCTGCGTGGCCCTGGGCACCGCCACCTTCATCATGCAGGCCAGCGAAAGCGTCATCTCCGTGTGCTTCAACGCCTCCCTGCTGAAATACGGCGGCGACCTGGCCGTGGGGGCCATGACCATCCTCTCCAGCGTCATGCAGTTTGCCATGCTGCCCCTGCAGGGCATCGCCCAGGGGGCTCAGCCCATCTCCAGCTATAACTTCGGCGCCGGCAACGCCCGGCGGGTGCGCCAGACCTTCCGTCTGCTGCTGAAGGTCTGCCTGGGGTACGCCCTGGTGCTGTGGGCCTGCATCCAGCTGTTCCCCGGGGCCTTCGCCCGGATTTTCACGCCGGAGCCGGAGCTGGTGGCCTTCACCGCCGGGATGCTGCGGATCTACTGCGGGGCCCTGTTCCTGATGGGCATCCAGATCGCCTGCCAGATGACCTTCGTGTCCATCGGCAACGCCCCCTGCTCCATCGTGGTGGCGGTGCTGCGGAAGTTCGTGCTGCTGCTGCCGCTGATCTATCTGCTGCCCCACCTGCTGGCGGACCAGACCCGGGCCGTGTTCCTGGCGGAGCCCGTGGCCGACGTCATCGCCGTCACCGGCACGGTGCTCCTGTTCAGCTTCCAGTTCCGCAAGGCCCTGCGGAAGCTGGAAAGCGAAAACAAGACGTAATATCCGGCCAGAATATTGCGACTTGTATACAAAAAGCATCCCCGGCAAAAGCCGGAGATGCCCGCTACTTCTTCTTTTTTCCTCTCAGTTGGTACATGATAAACGCCCCCATGGTAATGGCAGCAAAAGCTGCTCCTATGTCATATATACCATACGATATAATACTCACATATAACCCTGCAAAATAGGCGGCCAGGGAGCAAACCACGCTGAGGATAACGACCCGCACGAAATTCACCACCTTTCCGTTCAAAATTTCTTCTTATATTGTTGATTATAACATATAAGAAGCCAAAACGCAAAGAGCTTTTTGACCTATTCAACATTTTTGCTGCCCGCAAAGCAGCAGCACATCATACAGGAGGAACCCATGGAAAATATCTCCATCATCCTGGGTGACATCACCCAATCCCGGGTGGACGCCATCGTCAACGCCGCCAACACCACCCTGCTGGGGGGCCTGGGGGTGGACGGGGCCATCCACCGGGCCGCCGGGCCCGGCCTGCTGGCCGAGTGCCGCACCCTGGGGGGCTGCGAAACCGGCCATGCCAAGCTCACCGGGGCCTATAACCTGCCCTGCCGCTATGTGATCCACACCCCCGGCCCCATCTGGCAGGGCGGCGATCACGGGGAGGCGGCCCTGCTGCGCAGCTGCTATCTCAGCTGCCTGGAGCTGGCCCTGGCCCACGGCTGCCGCACGGTGGATTTTCCCTCCATCAGCACCGGGGTATACGGCTATCCCCTGCCCCAGGCAGCCCATGTGGCCCTGAAGGCCATGACGGACTTCCTCCGGGACCACCCCGGCATGCACCTGCGGATGATCTGCCACAACCCCAACGCCCTCCGGGCCTATCAGGTGGATTGGAACATGTTCTATCAGGACGTGAAGCCCCACGCATAAAAACCGGGCGTGCCGCCTGCGCGGCACGCCCGGTTTTTGCAGATTCCGGTCAGATTTTGATCAGCTCATACTCCCGGGTGCCCATGCCCAGCTTTTCGGCGTGCTCCAGGCAGCTCATCCAGTCCGTCTCCGGATGGAGATGGTGGAAGTGGTCATGGCCGCAGTCCCCGGCGGCAGCCGCCCCCGGCAGGGGCGGCTGGGCGTTTACCGCGTCGGCGCAGGCCATGTCCAGGGCCACCGGGTCAAAGCTGGCGAACATACCCACGTTGGGGATGATGGCCGCGTCGTTTTCGGCGTGGCAGTCGCAGTTGGGGGACACGTCGATGACCAGGCTGATGTGGAAGCAGGGCCGCCCGTCCACCACCGCCTGGGCATATTCGGCGATCTTCCGGTTCAGATTGGTGACCGTCTCGTCCCAGTTCACCCGGATGGCGTCCCGGGGACAGACGGCGATGCACCGGCCGCAGCCCACGCACCTGCTGTGGTCGATGGTGGCCTTGCGGTCCGTAACGGTGACGCCGCTGTGGGCGCAGATCCGGGTGCAGGCGCCGCAGCCCACGCAGTGGTCCTGGGCCACATGGGGCTTCCCGGCGTTGTGCTGCTCCATCTTACCGGCCCGGCTGCCGCAGCCCATGCCGATGTTCTTCAGCGCGCCGCCGAAGCCCGCCTCCTCGTGGCCCTTGAAATGGGTCAGGGAGATGAACACGTCCGCGTCCATCACCGCCCGGCCGATCTTGGCGTTTTTCACATATTCGCCGCCGCGCACCGGCACCTCCACCTCGTCGTTGCCCTTGAGGCCGTCGGCGATGATGATCTGGCAGCCGGTGGATAGGGGGGAGAACCCGTTGAGCATGGCGGCGTCCATGTGGTCCAGGGCGTTTTTCCGCCCGCCTACATACAGGGTGTTGCAGTCGGTCAGGAAGGGCTTGCCGCCCCGCTCCTTCACGAAGTCTGCCACGGCCTTGGCCCAGTTGGGCCGCAGAAAGGCCAGGTTGCCGGGCTCGCCGAAGTGCAGCTTGATGGCCGCGAACTTGTCCTCAAAGTCGATCTGGCCCATACCGGCGGTTTTCATCAGCCGGGTCAGCTTCTGGGGCAGATTTTCCCGATAGTCGGCCCGCAGGTCGGCCCAATAAACTTTCGATGCCACTTGGAGATCCTCCTTGAATCTGAGATGGTCATAGTGTATCATATTCCCACGGAATTTGTCACGCTTTTTTGAAGGGAGGCGGTATGTATGCGCCTGCTGACTCATATCGTAGCCCCGGAGCAGGAGGGCTGGCCTCTGCGGCGGCTTCTGCGGCAGGAGCTGCGCATTTCCGGCAGCTTCCTGTCCCGGCTGAAATGGCGGCCCGGGGCCATCCTGGTCAACGGACGGCCCGCCACCGTGGCGGCGGTGCTCCATGCCGGGGACGCCGTCACCGCCGACGTGTCGGACCTGCCCGGGGAGAATCCCCATATCCGGCCGGTGGACTATCCCCTGGACATCCTGTGGGAGGATGAGGACCTGCTGGTGCTGAACAAGCCTGCGGGCATCGCCATCCACCCGGCGGCCCTGACGGAGGAGACCGTCACCGTGGCCGGCGCCGTGTGCCACTATCTGGGCCAGGGGAGCTTCCACTGCGTCAACCGCCTGGACCGGGGCACCACCGGGGTCATGGTGGTAGCCAAAACCGGGTATGTCCACCGGCTGTGCATGGAGCAGCTCCACTCCGGAGACTTCCGCCGGACCTATCTGGCGGTGTGCAGCGGCGTGCCCAGCCCGGCGGCGGGGTCCATCGACCTGCCCATCGGCCGGGAGCCGGACTCCCTGCTGCGGCGGCGGGTGGACCCGGCGGGTCTGGCGGCCCACACGGACTATGAGACCCTGTGGCAGGGGCCGGACCGGGCCCTGCTGCGGCTGACCCCCGGCACCGGCCGCACCCACCAGCTGCGGCTGCACCTGTCCGCCATTGGCCACCCCCTGCTGGGGGACTGGCTCTACGGCACCGAGGACCGAACCCTGATCCCCCGCCCGGCCCTGCACTCCCACCGGCTGGAGCTGACCCACCCCGTCACCCGCCGCCGCCTGACGGTAACAGCCCCGCTGCCGGAGGATATGGCCCGGCTCCTGCCGGAAGATATGAACAAATCTTGAAAAATGCAAAAAAAGGGTGGAAATTTTGACAGTGTATAGTATAATAGTCTATACACTGTCAAAACGCCGCGCCCCGGCGCGGAATCTGTTTTTGGAAGCGGGAGGAACGTATGCGGAACATCTGGCGCATCATCAAGGCGGACGCCCGTTCGCTGTTTACGCATTTCTTTGCCCTGGCGGTGGCCCTGGCCATCGCGGTGCTGCCCAGCCTGTACGCCTGGCTGAATATCTATTCCAACTGGGACCCCTACGGCAACACCGGCAACATCAGCATCGCCGTGGCGTCCCTGGATAAGGGCTGGACCGAGGAGGACGGCACCCAGGTCAACAAGGGCCGGGAGGTGGTGGAGGACCTGCGCAGCAGCACCAGCATCAACTGGGTCATTGTGGACACCAAGGAGGAGGCCCAGCAGGGCGTCTATGCCGGGGACTACTACGCCGCCGTGGTCATTGACGAGGACTTCTCCTATAACATGTACCACATGCTGACGGAGTGGACCGACAAGCCCACCATTACTTATTACGAAAACTATAAAAAGAACGCCGTGGCCACCAAGATCACCGACACGGCGGTGTCGTCCCTGAAAACCACCATCAGCAAGAGCTATCTGGACGTGGTGGTGGACGCCATCTTCCGGGGGGCCAACGACCTGTCCCAGCAGCTGAGCCAGGAGGACCCGGTGGGCTCCGTCCAGGGCCTGCTGGGCCAGACCCGCAGCCTGCTGCGCTCCTGTGCCAAGACCATCGACGCCTTCCAGGCCGCGGGCCAGGACAACAGCAGCTATCGCCAGGACCTGTCGGACCTGGTTTCCAACATCAACCAGAACCGGCCCGACGGCCAGGAGATTCTGGACACCGTGGCCCAGCTGAACCGGAAGGTCCACGCCGCCCTGGACAAGGCTCAGACCGCCCTGGGCAAGGCCTTTGACGCGGCGGAGAAGTTCCTCAACGGCATCGACGTGGACGCCCAGCTGCCGGAGATTCAGGAGAACCTCCGGGATGCCGCCCAGACCATGGACGACATGGGCGACAGGCTCATGGCCTGGGCCAAGTCCGTGGCGGTGGAGGCCGGGCCCGTGGGGGCCGAGGCGGCGGCTGCCGCCCAGCGCCTGGCGGACAGCTGCTATCAGCTGCGGGACCAGCTGAACACCTTGGCCGACGGGCTGAAGGAGAATTCCGCCCTGCTGCAGGATACCATCGCCCTGGCGGCCCAGCTGGAGAAGCTGGCGGATACCCTGCTGACCCCGGTGTTTGACGACGTGGTCAACGACGTGAAGAACGTGCTGGATCAGTCCGAGGACCTGCTTCAGGGCTTCCACGGCACCGCGGCGGACACCCGGGACCTGCTGGCGGCGGCCTCCGCTGCGGCGGGGACCTTAGACGGGCTCATGTCCCAGGGGCGCACCGCCATGGGCCAGGCCATCGACAAGCTGGGGAGTCTGCTGGGCGGCCTGGAGGACAGCGACAGCCCCGATTATCTGGATACCCTGCTGGACATTCTGGGGGGCAATCCGGAAGATTACGGCGCCTATTTCTCCCAGATGGTGCAGACCTCCGTGGAGCCGGTGTATCCCATTGATAACTACGGCAGCGCCATGGCCCCCTTCTATTCCGTGCTGGCCATCTGGGTGGGCGGCGTCATGCTGGTGGCCATTCTCAAGCCCCACGCCCGGCGGGAGGGTCTGGTGGCTCCCAAGCCCTATCAGCTGTTTTTCGGCCGGTATTTCCTGTTCTTCGCCCTGAGCCAGATCCAGGCCGCCGTCATCGTGGCCGGGGACCTGCTGGTGCTGAAGATCCAGTGCGTGGAGCCTGCCCTGCTGTTTGCCACCGGGGCCATCACCTCCCTGGTGTTCAGCCTGCTGATCTATTCCCTGACGATTTCCTTCGGCGACGTGGGCAAGGCCGTCGTGGTGGTGGTCATGGTGCTCCAGATCGCCGGGTCCAGCGGCACCTTCCCCATCGAGCTGCTGCCGGACGTGTATCAGAAGATCTATCACATCTTCCCCTTCCCCTATGCCATTGACGCCATGCGGGAGTGCATCTGCGGCCTGTATGGGCTGACCTGGCTGAAGAACATCGGCTGCCTGCTGATTTTCGGCGCGGCTGCCCTGCTCATCGGCCTGTGGGTGCGCAAGCCCTTCATGGGCCTGAACCACTTCATGGAGGAGAAGCTGGAAGAAACCGAAATGCTGTAAGAAAGGAGGACTTCCCATGGACGAAAAGAAATACAGCCAATTATATCAGGCCCTTTTGCAGGAGGTCCTTCAGTTCCACAACGGCAACCAGCGCCGCATCCGCAAGGGCATGCTGAGCCTGCTGCTGGTGCCGCTGGTGTTCCTGGTGCTGCTGTTTTTGTCGGAAGGCTCCCGGGTGATTTTCCTGCTGCTGTGGATCGTGTCCATGTTCGGCATCGCGGCGTATCTCATCGCCGTGGAATACATCGACTATGAAATGCAGAACAAGGTCAAGAAGATCACCAAAAAAGAGGTGGAGCTGGACCAGCTGACGCCGCTGCCCAGCGCCATGCCCCAGCTGCTGCCCCTGCTGCGGGGCCGGGGCCAGGAGAGCGAAGCGGCCCCGGCGGAGGAGCGCCCCGCCCGTTCCGGCGAGCCGGAGAAAAAAGAGGTGCCGGTCCCCGACCCAGAGGCTGCGCAGCCGCAGGACGGCGGCGCCTTCGCCCGCCTGTTCGACGACCAGGCCTGGGACCGGTATTACGGTTCCCCCGAGGCGGAGACGCCTGCGGCGGAGCCGGAATCCGTGACGGAATCCGCGGCGGAGCCCGCCCCCGTTTCCGAGCCCGTCTCCGTCCCGGAAAATCCTGCCCCCGTCCCGCCGGTGTCCACCCCTGTCCCGCCGGCATCCCAGGCCGCCCCGCAGCCTGCTGCCCCTGACCTGAATCAGACGCTGGCCGGGCTTCAGACGGACGTGCAGCAGCTGGCCCGGGGTCTGGAGTCGCTGTCCCACCAGCTGGGACGCATCTTCCAATATATGGAGCAGCAGGGGAACGGCTCAAAGGAGGAGCGGAAATGAGAAATATCTGGAGAATCTTCCGGTCCGACTGGCAGCGCATCAGCGCCAGCGTGGTGGCCGTGGTGGTCATCATGGGTCTGTGCCTGATCCCGTGCCTGTACGCCTGGTTCAACATTTTCTCCAACTGGGACCCCTATGGCCCGGACTCCACCTCCAACATCCGGGTGGCCGTTACCAGCGAGGACGAGGGCTATGAGCTGCTGGGCCTGAAGCTGAACATCGGCTCCATGGTGCTGGACGGTCTGAAAAGCAACCACCAGATGGGCTGGGACTTTGTGGATTCCCGGGAGGAGGCCCTGGAGGGCGTCCGCTCCGGCAAGTACTATGCCGCCCTGATCGTTCCATCGGATTTCACCGGGGACTTTGTCAGCATTCTGGACACGGACCTGCGGCATCCCCAGATCCAGTATTATGAGAACCAGAAGAAGAACGCCATTGCCCCCAAAATCACCAACAAGGCCAAAACCGCCGTGCAGGACGAGATCAACGCCACGGTGGTGGAAACCGTGACCGACGCCGTTACCACCGTCAGCTCCGTGTGCAAGGCCCTGGGCCTGGACGCCGACGACGTGTCCCAGGGCATCATCGAGAAGCTGGGCAGCGCCCAGCAGAGTCTCCTGGCCCTGGAGAACACCCTGACGGCCATGCAGACCCTGGTGGACCAGACGGACAGCATCCTGGCCTGCGCCGGGGTGGTGTCTGACGACCTGAACAACATCGTCAAAAGCGGCGACCTGTCCGGCGTGCAGGACGCCCTGAACCGGGGCGTGGGCCGCCTGAACGAGGCCGAGGCCGAGATCGCCCGGCAGCTGGAGGACATCGACAACCAGCTGGACGTCATCGCCGCCGACCTGGCCGCCGCCATGGGAACGGCGGAGGACGTGGCGGACTTTCTGGCAGGCCCCGCCCAGCGGCTGGATGAGCGGCTGGCGGAGCAGCAGCAGCGGCTGGAGAAGCTGCGGGACTTTGCCGACGACTATCCCGCCATCCAGGAGCGGCTGGGCAACGCCATTTACCACATCGGCGAGCTTCGGGACCTGCTGAAAAAGTTGGAGGACCCCAGCCAGCTGGAGTCCTGGAACCAGGAGGTTCAGGCCAAGGTTGACCAGGTCCGCCAGGACCTGCGGGAGGCGGCTCTGCGCATCAGCGAGAGCGTCAACCAGCGGGTGGAGGAGCTGAACCGGGACGTGCAGGAGAAGCTCCAGGCCGTGCAGAACGTGTTCGACAACGTGTCCGGCGGGCTGACGGCCCTGGGGGATAAGCTGGGCCGGTATCAGGACGCCATCCGGTCCACGGATACCACCCTGGGCGGGGCCATCCAGCTGTCGGCCACCCTGCGGGGGGACCTGGGGAAGCTGTCGGACGATGTGGAGCGCATTGTCACCAGCGACGGCTTCCGCCGCTTTCTGGACGTGCTGGAAAACAACCCCGAGGAGTTGGCCGGGTATCTGTCCGACCCCATCGCCATGGAGACGGTGCCCGTGTATGAAATCACCACCTACGGCAGCGCCATGGCCCCGTATTACATCATGCTGGCCCTGTTTGTGGGCTCCCTGCTGACGGCCACCATGATCCATGTGAACGCCCCCATTCCGCCGCTGCCCCTGCTGCGTCCCTGGCAGCGGTTCTTCGGAAGATACCAGCTGTTCTTCCTGGTGGGCATGGTCCAGGCGCTGGTAACGGGGCTTGGCTGCGTGTACTATATCGGGATGCAGTGCCTGCACCCGGGGCTGTTCCTGCTGGCCTGCTGCGTGTGCAGCCTGAACTTCACCATGATGAACTTCGCCTTGGTGTACGCCCTGGACAACATCGGCATGGCCCTGTCCGTGATCATCATGGTCATCCAGGTGGCCGGTTCCGGCGGCTCCTATCCCATCGACGTGCTGCCGGAGGTGTTCCAGAAGCTGTATGTCCTGATGCCATTCCATTACGGCATGGATATGCTCCGGGAGACCATCGCCGGACGGTATGAAAACGTATATTGGACGAATCTGGCTGTGATGGCGGGCATGTGCGTGCTGTTTGCGGCGCTGGGTATGCTGCTGTACTACCCGGCCAGGCCCCTGAACCGCTTGATCGCCCGCAGCAAGGAAAAATCCGGCATCATGTAAAGGAGGACTGCTGCCGATGAACGCAAAGCACGACCTGGCAGAGGCCCTGTGCCAGCTGCTGGAAACCAAAACGTTGGAAAAGATCACCGTCAAGGACATTGTGGCCCGGTGCGGTGTGAACCGCCAGACGTTTTACTATCACTTCCACGACGTGTACGACCTGATGCGCTGGATCTTTGAACGGGAGGCCGCCAACCTGGCCCAGACCGTCCGGGAGGCCGGCGGCGACTGGCGGCAGGAGCTGCACACCATCACCGATGTTCTGCGCAGCAAGCGGCACCTGGTGATGAACGCCTATCTCTCCGTGAATCGCCGGGACCTGGAGCGCTATCTGATGCAGGGCTACGGCCCGGTGATCCGCCGGATCGTGGATCAGGCGGCGGTGGGCCTGGACGTGGGGCAGGAGGACCTGGAGTTCGTGTCCCGGTTCTATGCCCGGGGCCTGCTGAGCGGCGTGTTCGACTGGATCGAGTCCGGCATGCCGGAGAACATCGGCGACGATCTGCGCCGGTGCATCCTGCTGCTGGACGGCAGCCTGCCCACCGCTCTGTTGAGCGTCAGCGGAAAGTGAAAAAATATCGTCAAAAGGTCCCCGGCGCACTGCGCCGGGGACCTTTTTGGGACAGTTCCTATTCCTTACTGCCGGACCTCCTCGGGGGGCGGCTCCACCGGGAGCTCTACCCGTCCGCCGTCGCCGGGGTCGGTGATGATGTCGCCGATGCCCGGGGCGGGGTTGATTTTGATGGGGTCCGGGGGGTTGTCAACGGTGCCGGTACCGCTGCTGCCGGACACCAAAGTGACGGCGGTAGCCTCCAGAATGGAGGCGTCCTCCTGGGGCCGGTAGGTGATGGTCACCCGGTCGCCGGTGTTCAGGGTCACCACCTGGGGCGCGTCGGCGGCGGAGAGCACATAGTACACGCTCCCGCCCTGGAGCCGCAGATAGTACCGGCTGTTGCCGTCGATGACAGCGGTGCGGATATCCGTCAGCACGCCGGTGGCCTCCTGGGTATCGGCGGGGATGTTGGCGTCGGAGTTGTCGATGAGGTTGTTGCGGGCCAGCATCTGGCGATAGTTGCCCTCGCACTCGGCCACGTCGCTGCCGGTGGCCACGATCTGATACTGGCTGACGTTGACCATAGCGTACATCTTCACCAGGCCCGCCGCGTCCTTCAGGGCCATGAAATACGTGGGCTGGTCGGCGATGTTCAGCAGCAGCGGGAAGGTGGCGGTGTAGTTCATCTGCTGCACCTGGCCCCGGGCGGAATCCATGGCGGAGAACTCCTCCGCCCCGGCCACGGTATAGAACCGGGTCTCCTTGGTGCGCTGGTTGGACAGGATAAAGCCGATGTTGGACTCGTCGGACACCACGGAGGTGATGCCGGTGTACATATACACGTCATCGCCGATGGCCAGGTAGTTATACCCGTCGGTGGTGACGGTGACGTCCCGCTGGCCGAACAGGGAGTTGATGAAACCGTTGATATAGGCGCCGTGGTAGTTGTACTGCTGCTCGATGAGCTCCGCCGGGTACACATGGTCCACCCAGGCGGGCACGTCCGCCGCGTCGTAATAGGTGCACTCGCCGGTGACGGCGTTCACCAGCACCGCACCGGCAATGTCCGTGCCGCCGAACAGGCCGATGGTCTTTTTGATCCGGGGGCAGACCCAGAAGGGGTTGCCCTCCTCGTCGATCTCGAAGGCCGGGGTGTCAAACAGATAGGTGGGATAGTGGAAGCGCAGATAGCGGCCCAGGTTCCGGCTGAAGTGCTCGGCGGTGGTATAGCGGATGCCCTGGTCCAGGCGCACCACGTCCACGTTCTGGGTGACCATGTCGATGATGAGATAGGCGGGCAGACCGTCGGAGCGGTTATTCAGCCACTTGATCCAGTCGCCGTAGCGCAGGGGCGTCACCCGCACCGGGCGGCCCTTGTAGTTGATCTGGGTATAGTCCCCGGCCACCTCGAACTGGGACACCATGTCCGCCAGCTCGCCCAGCTTGCGGTTGCCCAGCTTCTCAGCGGAGTCCCGGTCCAGCATGGGGATCTGGTCATAGCTGATCTCCTCGATGTCGGCGGCGAAGTCGCCGGTCTCCACCGTCAGCAGGTCCCGGTAGGACCCGGCCCGGAACACCTCCCAGCCGATGGCCGCGCCGATCAGCGCCGTGACCACCAGCACCAGGCCCAGCACAAAGGGGACGGTGCACTGCTTTTTCACAAAGCCGAAGTAGCCCTTGGCCCCGCTGCCCTGAAACCCGGAGGTCAGCACCGCGCAGCCGCAGTACACCGCGCACAGCAGCAGTGCGAACACATAGAAGTCGCCGGAGTGCAGGTTCAGCGGCGGCAGCGTCACATAGAAATAGATGGCCCCGAACACCAGCGTCACCGCCAGGTTCAGCAGCGTCCGCCCCACAGGGGTGCCGATGGGCCGGCGCTGTTTTTTTGGCCGGTGGGGCACCGGCCCGCCCCCCTGGAAGGGGTCGTGGTTCCAGCTGTGATTCATGAAAAACTCTCCTTTCTCGCGGAAGGGGGTGGATACCTCTTTTCATCTTCCAGTATAGCTTTCCCGGCCCGCCCCGTCAACCGATGGGGAAAAAATTTACATTTGGGGCTTGACAACGGGCCGCATTTGTATTATTGTATTACTTGCATAAGACATTAACACAAGGAGGCGGGGCCATGGAGTGGCATTTTCGCAGCGACCAACCCATCTATACCCAGCTGACCCAGCAGATCACCCTGGCCATTCTGTCGGGCTCCATTCCCAGCGGGGGGAGGCTTCCCACCGTGCGGGAGCTGGCGGCGGACGCGGGGGTGAACCCCAACACCGTGCAGCGGGCCCTGGCGGAGCTGGAGGGCACCGGCCTGCTGCATACCCAGCGCACGGCAGGGCGCTTTGTCACGGAGGATACCGCCGTGATCCAGAGCGCCAAGGAGGACCTGGCCCGCAGCCGGACCCGGGAATATCTGGAGTCCATGGCGCAGCTGGGCTATGACCGGCAGCAGGTGAAGGCGCTGCTGGAGGAATGGAAGGAGGAGTAACATGGCGATTCTGGAATGCAGGGAGCTGACCAAATATTTCGACAGCTCCCTGGCCCTGGACCACGTCAGTCTGACGGTGGAGCCCGGGCGCATCGTGGGGCTTCTGGGCCCCAACGGCAGCGGCAAGTCCACCCTGATCAAGCTGGCCAACGGCCTGCTGGTCCCCAGCAGCGGCGTTGTCACCATCGACGGCCATGCCCCGGGGCCGGAGACCAAGGAGCTGGTGTCCTATCTGCCGGAGCGGACGTATCTGTCCGGGTGGATGAACGTGGTGCAGCTGCTGGACTTTTTCTGCGATTTCTATCCGGATTTCGACCGGGACGCCGCCGAGCATATGCTGACGGCTCTGGAGATCAGCCCGAAGCTGCGGATCCGGCAGATGAGCAAGGGCACCCGGGAAAAGGTGCAGCTGATCCTGGTCATGAGCCGCCGGGCCCGGCTGTATCTGCTGGACGAGCCCATCGGCGGCGTGGACCCCGCCACCCGGGACTATATCATCCACACCATTCTCAGCAATTATAATGAGAATGCCTCCCTGGTGATCTCCACCCACCTGATCGCCGACGTGGAGAACGTGCTGGACGACGTGATCTTCATCAACAAGGGCCGCATTCTGCTGCAGCAGTCGGTGGATCAGATCCGCCAGGAAAAGGGCTGCAGCGTGGACGAGCTGTTCCGGGAGGTGTTCCGCTATGCTGAGTAAGCTGCTTCGTCACGAATTCCGGGCCACCGGACGGATCATGCTGCCGGTGTATGCCCTGCTGCTGGTGTCCTGCGGGGGCTGCACCCTGTTCGGCAGCCTGCTGGGCCGGTATCCCGAGAGCACGGTGCTGTCCGTCGTCCAGACGGTGTTTGCCACCCTGTTCGGCGTGACCACCTTCGGTATGCTGCTGCTGACCCTGGTGCTGATGGTGTACCGGTTCTATAAGAACCTGATGACCGACGAGGGGTATCTGATGTTCACCCTGCCGGTGAGCCGCAGCCAGCTGATCTGGTCCAAGCTGCTGGTGGCCCTGGTGTGGAGCGTCCTGTCCACGGTGCTGGCGGCGCTGGCGTGGATGGCGGAAATTTCCGTGGTGGGCCGGGAGAACGTGTTCTCCCTGATCGCCCAGGGGCTGCGGAGCCTGCGGCAGCATCTGTCCGGCAACCTCACCGGCTGCGCCGCGGCCCTGGTGGTGCTGTGCCTGGTGTCCTGCCTGGTGTCGTTCCTGAAGTTCTACGCCGCCATCTCCCTGGGCCACAGCTTCTCCAACCACAAGGTCCTGCTGTCGGTGGTGTTTTACATCGGCTTCGGCATCGTCACCCAGACCATCGGGTCCATTTTCGCCTCGGTGGGCATTCAGATCAATATCAACCCTGACCTCTGGACCAACCTGCCGGTGGTGCAGGTGTTCAGCTCCCTGGCGTGGGCGGCGGCGGGGGTGTCCGCCCTGCTGGGGGCGGCGTACTACGTGCTGACCCTGCTGATGCTGAAAAAGCGGCTGAATCTGCAATAATTCCCGGCGGCACTGTCTCCGGTTCTGTCAAAACGACAGGGCCGGAGGCGGTTTTTTTGTGGGGTCCCACAAGGTTTGGTTCCCGCCGGAAATCACCGTTGACAAACCGGCCTTACACTGCCATAATGGAACTGTTCATTAAGTTATTCGGTGAAATATTCATATAGAGAGGAGCCTGCCTATGAAGGTATTAGTCATCAACCCCGGCGCCACCAGCACCAAGGTGGCCGTTTTCGACGAGGAGACGCAGGTTTATAAGACCACCGTGGACCACTCCCCCCAGGATCTGGACCGCTTCGACCGGGTCATCGACCAGGCGGATTACCGCCAGCAGGCCATTCTGGACGCCGTGGCGCAGAGCGGATTCCGCCTGTCGGACTTCGACGCGGTGTGCGGCCGGGGCGGCCTGTACCGGCCCATCCCCTCCGGCACCTACGCCGTCAACGACCGGGTCATGCACGACGTGGAGACCGCCCCCTATGGCGAGCATCCCTCCAACCTGGGGGCGTATCTGGCCCGGCGCATCGGCGACATGGTGGGCGTTCCCGCCTTTTTCGTGGACCCGGTGTGCGTGGATGAGCTGACGGAGGTGGCCCACTACACGGGCTTTGCCCCCTTCCGCCGCCTGAGCCAGTTCCACGCCCTGAACCAGAAGTCCATCGGCCGGAAGGCGGCGGCGGCCCTGGGCAAGCCCTATGAGGAGGCGGACCTGATCGTCTGCCACCTGGGCGGCGGCGTGTCCGTGGCGGCCCACCACAACGGCCGCATCGTGGATCTGTTCAACGTCAAGGACGAGGGCTCCATGGGCATGGACCGGGCCGGAGGCCTGCCGGTGAACCAGCTCATCAGCTTCTGCTTCTCCGGCAGGAGCCAGGACGAGGTGAAGAAAATCCTGGGCCGCCAGGCCGGAATGTTCTCCTATCTGGGCACCACGGACTTCCGGGTCATCTGCGCCAGGGTGAAGGAGGGGGACCCTAAATTCACGGAGGCCTATCAGGCCCTGGTATACCAGCTGGCCAAGGACGTGGGCGCCATGGCGGCGGTACTGCATTTCCATGTGGACGCCATCGCCTATACCGGCGGCATGGCCTATGAGCAGTCCTTCTGCGACGATATCACCGCCTATGTGGGGGGTCTTGCCCCGGTGCTGCGCTTCCCCGGCGAGGAGGAGATGCGCTCCCTGGCAGAGGGCGCCCTGCGGGTGCTCCACGGCCAGGCCCAGCCCCGGGAATATTGATACAAGAGCAAAAACAGCGTATAGAAAGGAAGGAGATCACCATGAAGCATCTGATGTCCGGCAACGAGGCCACCGCACGGGGCGTCTATGAGGCCGGGATCAAAATCTGTTCCGCCTACCCCGGCACCCCCAGCACGGAAATTCTGGAAAATCTGCCCCAGTATAAGGACGACGTATACTGCGAGTGGGCCCCCAACGAGAAGGTAGCCACCGAGGTGGCCTACGGCGCGTCCATCGCCGGTTCCCGGTCCTTCTGCACCATGAAGATGGTGGGCCTGAACGTGGCCGCCGACCCCCTGTTCACCGCCGGTTACATGGGCGTGGGCGGGGCGTTCATCGTGGTCACCGCCGACGACCCCAGCTGTCATTCCTCCCAGAATGAGCAGGACAACCGCCACTATGCCCGGGCCGCCAAGATCGCCATGGTGGAGCCCAGCGACGCCCAGGAGTGCAAGGACTTTGTGGCCCTGGCCTGCGAGGTGTCCGAGCTGTTCGACACGCCGGTGCTGTACCGCACCACCACCCGGGTCTGCCACTCCAAGGGCCTGGTGGAGTTCGGGGAGCGGGAGGAGCACACCCACGCCCCCTATGCCCGCAACGTCCGCAAGTTCGTGTGCACCCCGGCCCACGCCTATGCCAACCATCCCATCGTAGAGGAGCGCCTGAAGAAGCTGGAGGAATACGGCTGCACCCGTGCCCTGGAAAACGGCCTGAACCGTCTGGAAATGGGCGACGGCAAGGTGGGCGTGGTCACCTCCTCCATCGCCTATGAATACGCCAGGGAGGTGTTCCCGGAGGGGACCTCCTTCCTGAAGCTGGGCCTGACCTTCCCCCTGCCTATGGACCTGATCCGGGACTTTGCCTCCAAGGTGGAGAAGCTCTACGTCATCGAGGAGCTGGAGCCCTTTATGGAGGACCAGATCAAGGCCGCCGGCATCCCCTGCGTGGGCAAGGAGCTGACGGGCCTTCTGTACGAGCTGAACACCCAGCTGCTGCGCCAGCGGGTGCTGGGCCAGAAGGCGGATTACCGCACCGTGGACGTGGCCCCGGCCAACCGGCCCCCGGCCCTCTGTCCCGGCTGCCCCCACCGGGGATTCTTCTATACCCTGTCCAAGAACAAGAACTATGTGGTCACCGGCGACATCGGCTGCTATACCCTGGGCTGCGCCGCCCCGCTGAACTGCATGGACTCCGTGGTGTGCATGGGCGCGGGCTTCTCCGCCGGCATGGGCATCGCCAAGAGCTTTGAAAAAGAGGGCGTCACCGGCAAGGTGGTGTTCGGCGTGGTGGGCGATTCCACCTTCTTCCACAGCGGCATGACCGGCGCGGCGGAGATCGTGTACAACAAGGGGCGCATGATCCCCTGCGTGCTGGATAACCGCATCACCGGCATGACCGGCCACCAGGACAACCCCGGCACCGGCTATACCCTGCAGGGGGACCCCACCGCCCTGCTCAGCGTGGAGAAGATTCTCACCGCCCTGGGCTTTGCCCCGGTGCTGACGGTGGACCCCCAGGACCTGAAGGCCATGAAGGCCGCCGTGGACCAGGCGGTGTCCGCCCTGGACGCCGGGCAGCAGCCCGCCATCGTCACCCGCCGTCCGTGCCTGCTGATCAAGCGGGACAAGTTCCGCAAGGGCATGTGCCATGTAAACGCCGACAAGTGCCGGAGCTGCCGCAGCTGTCTGCGGGTGGGCTGCCCGGCTATCTCCCTGGAAAACGGCAAGGCCGTCATTGACCGCACCCAGTGCGTGGGCTGCACCGTGTGCGCCCAGGTCTGCCCCTTCGACGCCATCGAAAAGGAGGAAAACTGATATGTCCAACGTGAAAAGCGCCCTGTTGGTGGGCGTGGGCGGTCAGGGCGCCATCCTGATCTCCAAGATCATGTCCAACGGCTTCATGCAGGCCGGATACGACGTCAAGCAGAGCGAGGTACACGGCATGGCCCAGCGTGGCGGCTCCGTGTCCACCCAGGTCCGCTGGGGCGACAAGGTCTACGGCCCCGTGTTCGGCAAGGGCGAGGCGGACATCATGGTGGCCCTGGAAAAAATGGAGGCCGTCCGCTATGCCGAGTTTCTCAAGCCCGACGGCGTGGCCGTGATCAACGACTATGCCATCAAGTCCACCACCATCGCCTCCGGGGCCGAGACGTATCCGGACGGCTGCATCGAGGCCATGGAAAAGGTGTTCCGTACCATCGCCGTGCCCGCCAGCGAGATCGCTCTGGACCTGGGCAACGCCAAGTGCATGAACGTGGTGCTTTTCGGCGCCATGTGCGACAGCCTGGGCTGTCCCCAGATCGACTGGGAGCAGGTGGTGGCCGACACCGTCCCCGAAAAGGTGAAGGAGCTGAACATCCGGGCCTTCCGGGCCGGACGAGAGGCCGCACAGAAGTGCCGGTAAATAAGTGATAAAAAAACAGGCAGGGCCAAGGGCGACTCCTCATAAGGACATCTTGAAAACACCAGATTAAACCGATTGAGAGAATCTCTTGGTGTCGACCAAACGGGAATAGCCATCAACCATTTCATCGTGGTTGGTGGCTATTCCTGTTTAA
>OJKY01000261.1_pt1 | contig 48201 bp, 46 predicted proteins | sample 1596571 | NCBI WGS metagenome assembly OJKY01 (sample SAMEA4350170, study PRJEB24818) | metagenome | biome: human; feature: gut; material: faeces | place: Denmark | collected 2013-09 | reverse complement strand
CTTTTAGCCGGGCCTTCGTTTGACGGCTCCGGCATCGGGCCGGAATCCTGCGCCGCCAACGGCGGCGTGAGAGAAGGCACAGCAACCGGATCGGAAACGCAGCATCCGTCCATCGCCTCTGGAAGCGGTTTTAAACCGCCGCATTATCGCTTGCAGCGGAAAAAGAACGGAGCGAAGGCGGAGCGTTAAAAAACGGGGCCGGTTTGCTCGCAACGACGTCCAGCAGGCGAGAGCAAAGCTTGCTTTGCCGAGCCGCCACAGCCTTTACGGCGCGTGTTTTTGCGCCGTAAAGGCCTGATCTTACTGCGCCCGCTCAGCGCGGCCCGGAGGTTGTTCCCGCGAAAGCGACATGCGGATGGTTTTGGTGCTACCTTTTGACACCAAAAGGCAGCTACTCCCCGCGGACGAAAGCCGCGGAAGACGTTTCTTGGCGAAAAAAGCTTTTTGGTCCGCGGTTCCGTGCCGGGGAAATTGGCTTTTTTTATTGATAATTTCGGCTTTGGCCGCGGATTTATCCGAAAAAAATGTAACTTTGTAGCCGACGTAATTTTCCGAACCGTAAGATGCGTAAACTGCTTTTCATCGTGCTGGCCTTCACGGCGTGCCTGCTCTTTCCGGAGGGCGGCGACGGCGTGCGCATCCGGCAGCAGGCGCCCTCTGCGGCCTTCTCGGCGGGCGATGTGCGCGCCGACCAGTGGCAGTGCGAGCGTACGTACAATTCGGACCTGAACCACCAACCCCGCGTGCTCCGGGAGGCGGAAACCTGCCCGGCGCAGCCTTCGTTCCGTCACGGCGACCGGCAGGTTCCGGCCGAACGCGCCGTCGTGCGCGCTCTCGCTTCGTGCGGTTGTGGTACGGGAGTTGCCAAGTTAACCTCTGCGTTCCAATCCTCCGATCTCTCCGCCGGACCGCATGCCGTGGATTACTATGTCTACCGGCTGCGGCGGCTCATTATTTAGCGTACGGTATTTCCCGAACGGTTCGCCGTTTTGTTTGCCTGAAATACGAACGTCTGATAATGAAAGAGATATGGATAAGATTAAAATTTGCGAGGCGATGTACGCCTTGCCCGGGGAGGTTGTGGTACGCCGCCGCAAATCCCTCCTGCTGCCTGCCGTGCTGTTTGCGGCCGGCGTGGCGATACTGGTTCTGAATCACGTTTACGGAGCCTCGATGACCAACAACCTCCGCTCGTCGGCGGTGTTCATCGGCGGTTCGCTGGCCCTGGCGGGGATGATCACGCTCGCGGCGCGCTTTTTCAGCGCCGAGGGCGCGCCCTACTACCGTGCCGGACACAGTTACCTGCGTTACGACGAACTCTACTTCGAGCGCTCGCAGAGCCGCGACGTGGCGGATCTCGTGGCGGAAGGCAATGTGGAACGGCTGCTGGCAATGCCCCATGCGCGGGTTCCGGCGGTCTCCGTGGCCATGTACCGTACGCCCGACAACCGTTTCGCCGCTATGCAGGCCTTCGAGTACGCGGACCTGGAGTACCGGCCGCTGACCCGGTTGCAGATCACCCCTGTGAAAGAGGGGGTTTAGGAGGCGGAGGGATTGTCGCTGCGTTCCGGGACCGGTAACTGCGCCCGCTGAATTTTGGATACGAAAAAACAGATTGGACAGATGATAGACATCAGTGGTGAAAATGTAGTATTGGTCGGTGCGCTGCTGCTCTTCGTGGCGGTGATGGCCGGCAAGGTCGCCTACCGCTTCGGCGCCCCCGCGTTGTTGCTCTTCTTGGGGGTCGGCATGTTGTTCGGGCTGAATTTCATTTCGTACCGTTCGGTCGAAATGACGCAGTTCGTCGGTATGATCGCGCTGTGCATCATCCTCTTCACGGGCGGTATGGACACCTCCTTCCAGGAGATAAAGCCGATCATCGGGCCGGGCGTCGTGCTGGCCACGGTGGGGGTGGTCATGACGGCCATGGTGCTGGGGGGCTTCGTATGGCTCGTCGCGCCGTGGCTCGATCTGGAGATCTCCTTCGCGCTGGCGCTGCTGCTGGCCGCCACGATGTCCTCGACCGATTCGGCGTCTGTCTTCTCGATCCTGCGAAGCAAGAAGCAGGGGCTCAAACAGCACCTCCGGCCGCTGCTGGAGTTGGAGAGCGGTTCGAACGACCCGATGGCCTACATGCTCACGATCCTGCTGATCGGCGTGGTTACCAACTCTCAGGGCGGGAGCGGTCTGGGTATGAGCGTCGTCTATTTTGTGGTGCAGCTGGTCGTCGGCGCGCTTTCGGGCTACCTGATCGGGCGCCTGGCGGTGTGGACGATCAACAAGATCAACCTGGCCAACCACTCGCTCTACTCGGTGCTGCTGCTGGCCTTCATCTTCTTCGCCTTCGCCTTCACGGACCTCGTCAAGGGCAACGGCTACCTCGCGGTTTACCTCGCGGGTCTGGTCGTGGGGAACCATAAGCTGGCGCAGAAACGTTCGCTGACGGTCTTCTTCGACGGTTTCACGTGGCTCATGCAGATCGTGATGTTCCTCACGCTGGGACTTTTCGTCAACAGCGACGAGCTGCTCCGTCCCGAGGTGCTGATCCTCGGCGGGGCAGTCGGTGCGTTCATGATCCTCGTGGCGCGTCCCGTCACGGTTTTCGCCTGTCTGCTGCCGTTCCGGCACTTCACGACCAAGGCGCGCCTCTACGTTTCGTGGGTGGGCCTGCGCGGCGCCGTGCCGATCCTGTTCGCCATCTACCCGATGATGGCGGGCGTCGAGCACGCCGAACTGCTGTTCAACGTGGTCTTCCTCTCGACGATCATCTCGCTTCTGGTGCAGGGCACGACCGTGAGCGGCATGGCCAACCTGCTGGGGCTGGCCTACGAGGAGCGCGAATCGGCCTTCAACGTCGAGATGCACGAGGAGATGAAATCGGCGCTGACGGAGGTCGAGGTCAACGAGAACCTGCTCGCCAGCGGTCATACGCTCAAGGACATCACCCTGCCCGAAAATACGCTGGTGATGATGGTCTGCCGCGACGGGGAGTACTTCGTGCCGCAGGGCAAGACGGAGCTCAAGCTGGGTGACAAACTGCTGGTCATTTCGGACCGCAGCGAGGAACTGGAAACCACCTATAAGGATATGGGTATCGACGACGTGATGAAGCTCGGATAGCTTTTGGCACTCATTGCCTGCGAATTACGGCCCGGGATTGCATCCCTGTGCCGCGCTGCCCTCCGGCGGACGCCTGTTCGGATCTCCGGCTATTCTGTCGCCGGAGATTCTTTTTTTTTGCCCGTCCTGTTCCGTATTTCGGCGATTTTTCGTACCTTGAACCGGCAAACGGAGATTTGCATTCCGAAACCCGAACCGGAGTCCGGAATGTCTCTTTGTTTCGGTTTGTGTTTGTGATGTGTCTTTGTGGCATAAAACAAATAGGAAAGATTGAAAAAGAAAATTGGCATTCGGCAAAAAGTCGTACATTTGCCATGTTCGCGGACGCCTTCCTGCGGCGGCCGGCCCTGACCATGAAACTGCTGAAACCCACATACCTGCTGCGAACCCTGCTGCTGCTCTGCGCCGTAGCGGCCGTGTCGTCCGCCTGCGAGCGGAACGAAGCGCAGTCGCTGTCGGACAAACTGGACCACATGATCGCCAACCGGCAGGTTTACGACTGCCGGAAGGAGCAGCGGATCGCCGAGCTGCGGCATCTGTTGAGCGTGAGCGGCCTGACTCCCGCCCAGGAGTACGAGATCAACGACAGGCTGTTCGGCGAGTTCCACAAATACAAACTCGATTCGGCCATCCGCTACACGGAGCGCAACGTCCTGCTGGCGCGCCGGCTGTGCGACCGCCGCAAGGTCTGCCTTTCGGGAATTCGCCTGGCGGAACTCTACTCGTCGACGGGCATGTCCATCGAGGCGAAGCGGATGCTGGACTCGATCGACCGCCGGTCGGTGCCCCGCGACATGCTGGCGACCTATTACAAGGCTTATAATCGTTTCTACCAGCAATACGTGGCTTTCAGCGGGCAGAAGTACTTCCGCGAACTGGAGGAACGCTACCAGGATTCGGTGATCATGGTGGCCGACACGGCTTCGGGGCGTTACAAGCTCGACCTGCTCGGCCAGATGAGCCGCCGTGACCAGTCGCACGAAATGGAGGTCCGGCTGCTCGGGTTCCTGGAAAGCCTCGAACCCGATTCGCAGCTCTACGCCGAATGCGCCTATGCGCTGGGCACTTTCTACCGCCGCCGCGGCGACGACTGGCTGGCGCGGAAGTACTACATGCTCTCGGCGATGACCGACATCCGGAACTCCACGAAGGAGAACGCTGCTTTTCAGGCGCTCGCGACGCTCTATTACCGCCACGGCGATCTTTTCCGGGCGTTCCGCTACACGCAGGCGGCCGTCGAGGACGCGCTTTTCTCCAACGTGCAGTTCCGCACGGTCCAGATGTCGGAACTTTACTCGATCATCATTGCCTCGCACCAGGCCAAGGAATCCCGCACCAAGCACAAGCTGCAACACTATCTGGTGTTGATCAGCGTGCTGTCGGCGGTTCTCGTCCTGCTGTTCGTCTACCTCTGCAAACAGCTCCGCAAGGTCTACCGCATCAAGGAGGAGCTTTCGCAGACCAATGCGAAACTGGCCCGGCTCAACGAGGAGCTGGGCGAGAAGAACGAGCAGCTGTCGGACTCCAATGCCGTCAAGGTGCAGTACATCGCGCGGTTCTTCGACCTCTGCTCCATGTATATCGACAAGATGGACGACTACCGCAAGTCGCTCAAGAAGCTGGCCCAGGACCGGAAGTTCGACGAGCTCAACAAACGGCTGAAATCGACCTCGATGCTCGAGGACGAGCAGGACGAACTCTACAAGAATTTCGACGCCATCTTCCTGAACCTCTACCCGTCGTTCGTCGAGGATTTCAACGCCCTGCTGACCGAGGACGAGCGGATCGTGCTCAAGTCGGAGGACCTGCTGAACAAGGAGCTGCGGATTTACGCCCTGCTGCGGCTGGGCATCACCGACAGCGTCAAGATCGCCTCGTTCCTGCGCTGTTCGCTTTCGACCGTCTATAACTACCGGACCAAGGTGCGCAACAAGGCGGCCATCTCGCGCGAGGAGTTCGAAAAGATGGTCATGAAGATCGGAACGGCCCATAAAACGGACGTCTGACCATTCCAGATTGTCTACATTTTTCGGGTTGTTTTAAAATGTAAGGTATTGTTAATTAGAGATATGGTTCAAAAGTGGTTCTACATTTTCCGATTCAGTTTTCAAACCGAAGGCTATTCGGGTTAATTTTGTAATCGACGCGGTGCGTCTGCCGGTATTTTCCTTCGGAAACGGGAGGCGCGGCGCGGAACCTAACTTTTAACCGACCTTATTGACTACACGATGAATCCTGTAAAAGTTGGCCTTATCGGCTTCGGCAGAATGGGAGGTTTCTACCTCGAACAAATGCAGAAAAGCGGCAGGTGGGACGTTGCGTACATCTGCGACGTCTGCGCCGAATCGCGGGACCTGGCGCGCAAGCTGGCCCCCGGGGCGAAGGTTGTGGACGACGAACAGGTTATTTTCGACGATCCCGAAGTGCAGGTCGTGGGGCTGTTCGCCCTGGCCGACTCGCGCAAGTCGCAGATCGAGCGGGCTTTCGCCGCGGGCAAGCACGTCATCGCCGAAAAACCCATTTCCGACAGCATCGAAAACGAATGGCAGGCCGTCGAGCTGGCCGAGAACACGCAACTGTTTTCGACGGTGAACCTCTACCTGCGCAACTCCTGGTATCACAATACGATCAAAGATTTCATCGCCCAGGGCGAGATCGGCGAACTGGCCATCGTGCGGGTCTGCCACATGACCCCGGGGCTTGCTCCGGGCGAGGGCCACGAGTACGAAGGCCCGTCGTTCCATGACTGCGGCATGCACTACGTGGACATCGCGCGCTGGTATGCCGAATCGGAATTCAAGACCTGGAACGCCCAGGCCCTGCGGATGTGGAACTACAAGGACCCCTGGTGGCTGCAATGCCACGGCACGTTCGAGAACGGCGTGGTGTTCGACATCACGCAGGGGCATGTCTACGGCCAGCTGGCCCAGACGCAGACGCACAATTCCTATGTGGACATCATCGGCACGAAGGGCATCGCCCGCATGACGCACGACTTCAAGACGGCGATCGTCGAGCTGCACGGCGTGACGCAGACCCACCGCCTCATCCAGCCCTACGGGGGCAAGAACATCGACACCCTGTGCAAGCTCTTCGCCGAGTCGATTGAGACGGGCCGCCGCAGCGAGGCGCTCCCGGAGTTCCGCGACGCGGCGATCGCTTCGGAGTACGCCTGGCGGTTCCTGCGCGACGCCCAGGGGCACGACCTCCCGGCCATCGGGGAACTGGAGACCCTGCGGCAGATCCGCGAACGCCGCCGCACGATGAAGGACGGCTACGGTCTGCTGCGCAAACACGCATGACAATCGCATAACCCTAAAACTACCTGAACTATGAATCATCTGTTATTTATCGGCGTGGGACAAATCGTCATCATCGCGCTCGTTGTGCTGCTGCTGTTCGGCGGCACGAAGATTCCGGAATTGATGAAGGGCCTCGGCAAGGGCTACAAGATCTTCAAGGACGAGGTCGACAATATCGAAAAGAACATTAAATAACCCCAATACTAACTCAAATTAAACCTCGAAACGATGGCAAAAGAAATGTCAAGAAGAACGTTCCTGAAGCAGGGAGCGGCTGCCGCGATCGGCTTAGCGGTCGTACCCAGCACGGTTCTGGGTAAGAAGTTCGGCTACACGGCCCCCAGCGACAAACTCAATATCCTGGGCGTCGGCGTCGGCGGACGCGGCGCTTCGGTGCTGAAGGGACTGGAGAGCCAGAACATCATCGGCCTGTGCGACGTCGACTGGAAATACGCCGACCACATTTTCAAACGTTATCCTGCGGCCAAGAAGTTCAACGACTACCGTAAGATGTACGACGAGATGCTCAAGTCGGCCGATGCCGTGATGGTCGCTACGGCGGACCACACGCACGCCATCATCGCCGCCGACGCCATGACCGCCGGCAAGCATGTATATTGCGAAAAACCGCTGACTCACACCGTCTACGAGTCGCGCCTGCTGACCAAGCTGGCCGACAAATACAAGGTCGCCACGCAGATGGGCAACCAGGGCGCATCGGCCGAAGGCGTGCGCAAGGTCTGCGAATGGATCTGGAACGGCGAGATCGGCGAGGTTACCCGCGTGGACACCTTCACCGACCGTCCCATCTGGCCGCAGGGCCTGGCTCGTCCCGAGGAGGACATGCGCATCCCCAAGACCATGAACTGGGACGCCTTCATCGGCCCGGCTCCCTACCGCCCCTACAACGCCGCCTATACGCCGTGGAACTTCCGCGGATGGTGGGATTTCGGAACCGGCGCGCTGGGCGATATGGCCTGCCATATCCTGCACCCCGTGTTCAAGGGTCTGAAAATGGGCTATCCGACCAAGGTGGAGGGCAGTTCGACGCTGCTGCTGAACGAGTCCGCTCCCTCGGCACAGCGCGTGAAGTTCATCTTCCCGGCCCGCGACAACATGCCGAAGGTGGCCATGCCCGAAGTCGAGGTGCACTGGTACGACGGCGGCCTGATGCCGGAGCGTCCCGCAGGGCTTCCCGCCGGCAAGAACCTGAACGTGAGCGGCGGCGGCGCCATCTTCTACGGTACGAAGGACACGCTGATCTGCGGCTGCTACGGCAAGGACCCCTATCTGGTTTCGGGCCGTGTTCCCGAGGCTCCGAAGGTGCTGCGCGAGATCACCGAGTCGCACCAGATGGACTGGGTGCGCGCCTGCAAGGAGGACGCCGACGACCGCGTGCTTTCGGCATCGGACTTCAGCGAAGCCGGACCGTTCAACGAAATGGTCGTTATGGGCGTGCTGGCAGTCCGCCTCCAGGGCCTCAATCAGGTGCTGGAGTGGGACGGTCCGAACATGCGTTTCACGAACATCCCGGACGACGCCATGATCAAGACGGTCATCAAGGACGGCTTCCACATCAAGGACGGACACCCGACCTTCGACAAGACCTGGACCGATCCCGTGAACGCACAGCAGTTCGCCCAGGAGCTGATCAAACACACCTACCGCGACGGCTGGGCGCTTCCCGCCATGCCGCGCTGATTAACTAACCTGTCCGTAAAACTTTAAAAAAACAGAAAGAATATGAAAAAGACCCTTTTATTCTCGGTATGCGCGGCTCTGACCGCATCGCTGGTTTCGTGCGGCGGCCCCGGCGGCAAGGCCAAGACGGCTGAAACGGCCGATGCGAAAACTGCCAAGAAAGCTGTTCCCGAATACACCGTTGTCGACAACGCACAGGTGGACCTCGCCTCGTTCCCGCAGGACAAGGACGGCTACTATGTGATTTTCGACGGCAAGACGCTCAACGGCTGGCGCGGCTACGGCAAGGACAAGGCTCCTTCGCGCTGGACGGTGGAGGACGGCGCCATCAAGTTCAACGGCTCGGGCGGCGGCGAGGCCCAGACCGGCGAGGGCGGCGACCTGATCTTCGCCAAGAAGTTCAAGAACTTCGAACTGGAGATGGAGTGGAAGGTTTCGAAGGGCGGCAACTCGGGTATCTTCTACCTGGCCCAGGAGGTTACGACCCAGAAGGACGGCAAGACCAAGTACGAGCCGATCTACATCTCGTGCCCCGAGTATCAGGTGCTCGACAACGCCAACCATCCCGATGCCAAGCTGGGTGTCGACGGCAACCGCCAGTCGGCGTCGCTCTACGACATGATCCCCGCCGTTCCGCAGAACCAGAATCCCTTCGGCGAGTGGAACAAGGCCAAGATCATGGTTTACAAAGGCACCGTCGTACACGGCCAGAACGACAAGAACGTCGTGGAGTACCACCTGTGGACTCCCCAGTGGACCGAGATGTTGGAGAACAGCAAGTTCAGCCCCGAGAAGTGGCCTCTGGCGTTCGAGCTGCTCAACAACTGCGGCGGTGAGAACCACGAAGGCTACATCGGCCTGCAGGACCACGGCGACGATGTCTGGTTCCGTAACATCCGTGTCAAGATTCTCGATTAAGGGTTCCTTGCGATGAGAAACAGGCTATTCGCAGTCATCTGCGCCCTCCTTGCTTTGGCGATGCTCCCCGGCGGAGCATCCGCCAGGGCGAAGAAGGCCCCGAAGAAGGATATCGGCATCCAGCTCTACTCGGTGCGCAGCCTGATCGGGGTTTTCGGCAAGAGCCAGGGCGATTACAAACCCGTCCTGAAACAGCTCGCCGACATGGGTTACACCTCGGTCGAGGCCGCCAGCTACAAGGACGGAATGCTCTACGGACAGACTCCCGAGCAGTTCCGCAAGGATGTCGAGGACGCCGGTATGCGGGTGATTTCCACCCACTGCACGCTCAACCTCTCCGACGAGGAGCTGGCGAGCGGCGATTTCTCGAAGGCCCTCGCGTGGTGGGACGAGTGCATCGCGGCGCACAAGGCCGCCGGTGCGGAGTATATCGTGGTTCCCTCGATGCGGAAGATTTCGACGCTCAAGGATTTGCAGACCTACTGCCGCTATTTCAACGAGGTGGGTGCGCGCTGTGCCGCCGCCGGCATGAAGTTCGGCTACCACAACCACTCGCGCGAGTTCGAGAAGATCGAGGATAAGGTCATGCTGGACTACATGCTCGAAAACACCGATCCCGACAAGGTGCTGTTCGAAATGGACGTATACTGGGCCGTGATGGGCAAGGCCAGCCCGGTGGACTACTTCAAGAAGTATCCGGGGCGTTTCAAGCTTCTGCACATCAAGGACCGCCGTGAGATCGGCCAGAGCGGCATGGTGGGCTTCGACGCCATCTTCGCCAACGCGCGGGAAGCCGGCGTGGAGAACATCATCGTCGAGATCGAAGGCTCGAGCTACAACGACATCGTGCGCAGCGTCCGCGAGTGCGCCGACTACCTGCTCGAAGCGCCTTTCGTCACGGCTTTTTTCCGTAACAAATAACACCTTCCGGCAGAGTTGCGAATATCCGGCCGTCTGCAAGACGGCCGGATATTTCGTTTTGTCGTTTTTGGCTGTCGCTGTGGGTTTTCCGCAGAATTATCGCTAACTTTACGCTCCGAAAAACCGGTGTCCCGGGGTGCGCTGCGGCTGTCCCCGGTTCGTTAAAACAGAAAGTGATGCGTTACAGTTGGTTATTGGCAGCCTGCCTGCTGGCCTGCGCGGGAGTCCGTGCGCAGACGGTGCCGGAAGCGGGCGAAAAAAGCGGCAATCCGCTTTTCAAAGGATGGTACGCCGATCCCGAAGGGGTGGTTTTCGGCGATGAATACTGGATTTATCCCACCTATTCGGCGCTTTACGAGGAACAGACGTTCCTCGACGCCTTTTCGTCGAAGGACCTCGTGCATTGGCAGAAGCACCCCCGGGTCCTCTCGTCGGACTCCGTCCGCTGGGTGAAGCAGGCCATGTGGGCGCCGGCGGTCCTGCATGCCAACGGCCGCTATTACCTCTTCTTCGCGGGCAACGACATTCACAGCGAGCAGGAGGTGGGCGGCATCGGGGTCGCCGTGGCCGATTCCCCGGCCGGGCCGTTCCGCGATGCGCTGGGCAAACCGCTGATCAACCGGATCGTGAACGGGGCGCAGCCCATCGACCAGTTCGTCTTCCGCGACGACGACGGGGAGTATTACATGTACTACGGCGGCTGGGGCCATTGCAACATGGTCCGGCTCGCTCCCGATCTGTTGAGCGTCGTGCCGTTCGACGACGGAACGATTTACCGTGAGGTCACGCCGCAGGGTTACACCGAGGGTCCGTTCATGCTCAAGCGGCAGGGCCGATATTATTTCATGTGGTCCGAGGGCGGCTGGGGCGGTCCCGACTACCGGGTCGCCTATGCCATTGCCGACTCGCCGTTCGGGCCTTTCGGGCGTGTGGGGACGATCCTGGAGCAGGACCCCGAAATCGCCACGAGCGCCGGGCATCACTCCGTAATCCAGGTTCCGGGCAAGGACGAATGGTACATCGTCTATCACCGCCGTCCGCTGACGGAAACCGGCCGGGACAGCCGCGCCACCTGCATCGACCGGCTCCGGTTCGGCGCCGACGGGCGCATCAGGCCCGTGCGGATGAGCTTCGAGGGTGTCGGTGCGCGTCCGATCGCACCGCAGGGCGAATACTTCAATCCGGTCGTGAATCAAAGCCTTCCCGATCCGACCCTCATCCGGGCCGACGACGGATGGTTCTACCTTTACGCGACGGAAAGCGTCCGCAACGTGCCGGTCCTCCGTTCGCGGAACCTTGTCGACTGGGAGTTCGTCGGCACAGCCTTTACGCGTCGGACCCGCCCGACGTTCGAGAAGGGCGGCAGCATCTGGGCGCCCGACATCAACCGGTTCGGGGACAGGTACGTGATGTATTATTCGATGTCGCGCTGGGGCGGCGAGTGGACCTGCGGCATCGGCGTTGCCGTTGCGGAGCGTCCCGAAGGGCCTTTCGACGACCTGGGCAGACTGTTCCGCAGCGACGAGATCGGCATTCGGAACTGCATCGACCCCTGTTGTGTCGAGGACGGCGGGAAGAAATACCTTTTCTGGGGCAGTTTCCACGGGCTGTACGGTGCGGAGCTGACCGACGATGGGCTGTCGCTCAAACCGGGCTTCAAGCCCGTGCGGATCGCCGGGGATGCCTACGAGGCGACCTATATCCACAAGCGGGACGGGTATTATTATCTTTTTGCCGCGACGGGCCGTTGCTGCGAGGGACTGCAAAGCACTTATGCGACGGTCGTGGGACGCTCCGAGCACCTTTTCGGTCCCTATGTCGACCGGCAGGGTCGTCCGATGCTGGAGAACAACCACGAAATGCTGATCCACGGCAATCCCGATTTCGTCGGTCCGGGCCATAATTCCCGGATCGTTGCCGACGACGAGGGGCAGGACTGGATTCTTTACCATGCCGTGAGCCGGGCCGATCCCCGGGGGCGTGCGCTGATGGCCGACCGGGTGGAGTGGGCCGGCGGCTGGCCCCGTGTCGAAGGCTCCTCGCCCTCGCTCCGGGCGAAAGTGCCGCAATTCGGGCAATGACCCCGCAGTGTCGATTTCGGATTCGGCCCGAACCCCAACGGCGTGGAAAAGCAAAAGGGATCATCCTATGGATGATCCCTTTTGCTTGTGGAGAATACGAGAGTCGAACTCGTGACCTCTTGCATGCCATGCAAGCGCTCTAGCCAACTGAGCTAATCCCCCTTGTTGTGGGTGCAAAGATAATCGGATTTTTTTATTTCCGCAATTTTCGGCCCGAAAAATCGGTTCCGGAACTGAACTTTTTTCGAAAAAGCCATCCCGGAGGTCTGTGGAACGCTCCCGGAAGCCCGTCGCTGAAGGATTTCTCGGACATCTGGGCCTCGGCCGAGAATATCGTCCGCAGATCGGCCAATGTCTATTGATTCCCGGTTGCGGGGAGGGTTTCCTCCACCTGCCGAAACCCCTCCCGCCTGCCGAAACGAACGGCGGACCCCGAAAAAGGGTCCGCCGTTTCTTTGTCCGGATGCCGGATTCCCGGCCGCGGGGGCTATTCCACCTCCCAAGTGGCTCCCGAGCGGAGCAGGTCGTCCACGCAGTGGATCTTGCTCGCGGCTTTGACCTCCTCGACCTGCTTCTCCACGGCGCGGTCGTAGACCGAGTCGTCCTCGACCGAGCGGATCACGCCCAGCGCTACCGGATAGTCGGGATATTTCATCGCCGCCAGCATCGAGTGCAGCGTGGTGTCGCGCTCGTGGGCGTCGTGCGTCAGCACGTCGTCCAGCGTGTAGCCGTCCTGGCCCACGGTCACCACCTTGAGCTTCATGTTCTCGAACACGATGCCCTTTTCGCGGTTGGCTCCGAACAGCATTTTTTCTCCGTGGCGCAGCGTCACCGTGCGCTCGGCGCGCGTGGCTTTGTCGGCTGCGAAGTCGTAGTGGGTCTTATCGTTGAAAATCACGCAGTTCTGCAACGCCTCGATCACCGACATGCCGGTGTGTCTGGCTGCGGCGATCATGCACTCCTTCGACAGGGCGACCTCCATGTCGATCGTGCGGGCGAAGAACGTGCCCTTGGCGCCGATGACCAGTTCGCCGGGGTTGAACGGCTTCTCGACCGTTCCGTAGGGCGAGGTCTTGGTGATCTTGCCCAGCTTCGAGGTGGGGGAGTACTGGCCCTTCGTGAGGCCGTAAATCTCGTTGTTGAACAGGATGACGTTGAGGTCCACGTTGCGGCGGATGGCGTGGATGAAGTGGTTGCCGCCGATGGCCAGCGAGTCGCCGTCGCCGGTGGTGACCCAGACGTTGAGCCGCGGGTTGGCGACCTTGACGCCCGTCGCCACGGCGTTTGCGCGGCCGTGTACGGAGTGGAACCCGTAGGTCTTCATGTAGTAGATGAACCGCGACGAGCATCCGATGCCCGACACGAACGTGAACAGGTTGTGGGGCGTGTCGAGCGCGTCGGCTATTTCGGGCAGCGCGCGCTGCACGGCGTTCAGAATGGCGTGGTCGCCGCATCCGGGACACCAGCGTACCTCCTGGTCGCTTTTGAAATCCGCAGGGGTGTATTTGTAGTCTGCCATGGTTACTTCAGTAAGGATTCGAATTTCTGTTTAAGTTCTGCGACCGTGAAGGGCAGTCCCTCGCACTTGTTGTACTGTTCGTAGGGGAACTCCTGGAAGTTCTGACGCAGGTAGTTGGCGAACTGTCCTTCGTTCAGCTCGCAGACGACGATCTTCTTGAATTTCGCGAAGATGTCGCGCACCCCTTTCGGCAGCGGGTTGATGTAGTTGAAATGGCACAGCGAGACCTTTTTGCCCTCTTTGCGCATTTCGTCCACGGCGTTCTGCAGGTGGCCGCGCGTGCCGCCCCAGCCTACGACCAGCAGGTCGCCTTCCGCGTCGCCCCAGACGCTCTGTGCGGGAATGTCCTCGGCGGCCTTCGCCACCTTCGCCGCACGGGTGTCGGTCATCTTCTGGTGGTTGGCCGGGTCGTGCGAGATGCAGCCCTTCACGCAGTCCTTCTCCAGTCCGCCCACTCGGTGCTCCAGACCCTCCTTGCCGGGGAACGCCCAGCCGCGGGCCAGTTTTTCGTTGCGCACGTAGGGCATGAATCCTCCTTCGGGGGCTTTGTCCACGATCGGGGGTTGGATGGCGGGGTAGTCCTTCATCTGCGGGATGCGCCACGGCTCGGAGCCGTTGGCGATGAATCCGTCGGTCAGCAGGATCACGGGCGTCATGTGCTCCATGGCCAGGCGTCCGGCTTCGAAGGCGTAGTGGAAGCAGTCGCTGGGCGACGATGCCGCCACGACGATCACCGGGCATTCGCCGTTGCGGCCGTAGAGCGCCTGCTGGAGGTCGCTCTGCTCGGTTTTCGTCGGAAGGCCCGTCGAGGGTCCTCCGCGCTGTACGTCCACCACGACCAGCGGCAGTTCGGTCATCACCGCCAGTCCCAGCGCCTCGCTCTTGAGCGACAGTCCCGGTCCCGAGGTGGTCGTCACGGCGAAGTTGCCCGCGAAGGCCGCGCCGATGGCCGTGCAGATGCCGGCGATCTCGTCCTCGGCTTGCACGGTCTTCACCCCGAGGTCCTTGCGCTTGGCCAGTTCTTCGAGGATCACCGTGGCCGGGGTGATCGGGTACGAACCGCAGAAGAGCGGAAGGCCTGCCTTTTCGGCCGCGGCGCAGAGTCCCCACGCCGTGGCTACGTTGCCGTTGATCGAACGGTAGGTTCCCTTCTCCCGGGGAGCCGGGGCCACGGTGTAGTTATTGGCGAACTGATGGGTGTTGGCGGCGTAGTTGTAGCCCGCCGCGATGGCCAGTTTGTTGGCCTGGGCCACGGCGGGATTTTTCTTGGCGAATTTCCCGTCGAGGTATTTGAGAGCGTAATCCTCCGGACGGTCGAACAGCCAGAAGCAGATGCCCAGTGCGAACATGTTCTTGCATTTGACGACGGCTTTGTTGTCCAGTCCGGTCTCTTTCAGCGCCTCGCGCGTCATGGAAGTGATGTCGGGAACGACGACGTTGTACTCGTCGAGACCCAGTTCGGCCAGCGGGTCGAGGGTTGCGAATCCCGCCTTCTTGAGATGTTCTTCGGTGATCGAATCGCCGTCGAGGATGACCGTCGCGCCCGGCGTAAGCCACTTTCGGTTGGCTTTGAGCGCCGCAGGGTTCATCGCCACCAGCACATCGCAGTAATCGCCGGGATTCAGCTCGCGGTGGTCGCCGAAATGTACCTGGAAGCCCGAAACGCCCGCAACGGTTCCCTGCGGGGCGCGGATTTCGGCGGGGTAGTCGGGGAAGGTCGAGATGCCGTTTCCCAGCAGCGCCGAAGTGTCGGAAAAGAGCGTGCCCGTGAGCTGCATGCCGTCGCCCGAATCGCCCGAAAAGCGGATCACGACGTCCTGCAACTCCCGCACTTTTGTTTGTTCCATGATTTTGGTTTCAGATTATGGGTTAACAACGATTTCGCAAATATAGGACAGGAGAGGGCAAGGCGGCGAATTTGTTCGCAGTCCGTGCCGAACCGCATCCTACATTATGCAAATATATTAAATAAATTGTCAAATTGGACTTTTTCGGGCGATTTTTTAGCTTTCCGCCCCGTGTCTGCCGATTTTCCGTGTCCCGGATTGCTAATGTTTTGTAATTCAAATGATAGCTTTTCGCTACGATCGCTACTGAAAAACCTTTTCCGGCCTCGTTTATGAAACGGATGAATATATTGAAATTTTTTACGAACGCCGCCTGCTGTCCGGTCCGGGAGCCGGCGAAGCGGAAGCCGCCGCCCGCCGTCCGGCCTTCGGACACACCCCGCATGCAGCCGGGATTTCGGGCCGAAAAACGGAGATCGGACCGATTTTTTCATTTCGGTGCGGTTTCCTCGTTCTTTTGGGCTACTTTTGTGCCGTTAAAATTGGATTAAAAAGGATGATTACAGTTTCGAATTTAGAGGTACAATACGGAAAACGGGTTCTTTTCAAAGATATCAACCTCAAATTCACCCCGGGCAACTGCTACGGTGTGATCGGGGCGAACGGGGCCGGGAAGTCCACGTTTCTGAAAGTGCTCAGCGGCGAGGTGACTCCTACGAGGGGCAATGTGGCGTTCGGCCCGGGCGAACGCTTGTCGGTGCTCAAGCAGGACCACTTCGCGTACGACGAATTTACGGTCCTCGACACGGTTCTGATGGGCCATCAGCCCCTGTGGGAGACGATGAAGGAGAAGGAGGCGCTGTACGCCAAGCCCGACTTTTCGGAGGAGGACGGTCTCCGGGCCGGGGAGCTGGAGGAGCGGTTCGCGGAGATGCAGGGCTGGAACGCCGAGAGCGACGCCGCCAACCTGTTGAGCAGCCTCGGGGTCCGGGAAGCCCTGCACGGCCAGCTGATGCGCGATTTGAGCGCCAAGGAGAAGGTGCGCGTGCTGCTGGCGCAGGCCCTGTTCGGCAAACCCGACAACCTGCTGCTCGACGAACCGACCAACGACCTCGACCGGACGACGATCGCGTGGCTGGAAAACTACCTGTCGAACTACGAGAATACGGTGTTGGTCGTCTCGCACGACCGCCACTTTCTCGATTCGGTGTGCACGCATACCGTCGACATCGATTACAGCGACATCAACCTCTTTTCGGGCAATTACAGTTTCTGGTACGAATCGAGCCAGCTTGCCCTGCGCCAGCAGCAGAACCAGAACAAGAAGGCCGAGGAGAAGAAGAAGGAGCTGCTGGAGTTCATCCAGCGGTTCAGCGCCAACGTCGCCAAGTCGAAGCAGACGACCTCGCGCAAGAAGATGCTCGAACGGCTCAACATCGAGGAGATCAAGCCCTCGATGCGCAAATATCCGGGTATCATCTTCCAGCCAGGGCGCGAGGCGGGCACGAAGATCCTCGGGGTCGACGAGCTGTGCAAGACGGTGGGCGGCGAACGGCTTTTCAGCAACGTCAGCTTCACGGTCGAGAAGGGCGACAAGATCGCCTTCCTGGCGCGCGACCCGCGTGCCGTGTCGGCGCTGTTCGACATTCTGGCCGGCGACGACAAGGCCGATTCGGGCGTCGTCGAGTGGGGCACGACGATCAATTACGCCTACCTGCCGCTCAACAACGCCCCCTGGTTCGAGAGCCAGCTCTCGATCGTCGACTGGCTGGCGCAGTTCTCGTCCGACACCTCGGAGCTTTATTTGAGGGGGTATCTGGGCAAGATGCTCTTCAGCGGCGAGGAGATTTACAAGAAGGTGAGCGTGCTCTCCGGCGGCGAGAGGGTGCGCTGCATGGTGGCGAAAATGATGATCCAGCAGCCCAATACGCTCGTGCTGGACTCTCCGACCAACCACCTCGACCTCGAATCGATCCAGGCGTTCAACAACTCGCTGATCAATTTCAAGGGCAACGTGCTGATGAGTTCGCACGACCACGAATTCGTCAATACGGTCGCCAACCGCATCATCGAGCTCACGCCCAACGGCATGGTCGACCGCTATATGGAGTATGACGATTACATCACGGACGAGGTCGTCGCCGGGCGTCTGGAGGCCCTGTGGGCCTGAACTGCGCGGTATACCTGTCCTGAAAGCGAAAAGCGCCCCTGCTTCGGAAAGCAGGGGCGTTTTCATAGACGGTATGCGGAGCCTACTGCGGCTGCTTGCCGATGTAGGCCAGGATGCCGCCGTCGACGTAGAGGACGTGTCCGTTGACGAAGTCCGAGGCGTCCGACGCGAGGAACACGGCGGGACCCATCAGGTCTTCGGGCGTTCCCCAGCGTGCCGCGGGGGTCTTGGCCACGATGAACGAATCGAACGGGTGACGCGATCCGTCTGCCTGACGCTCGCGCAGGGGCGCGGTCTGGGGCGTTGCGATGTAGCCCGGGCCGATGCCGTTGCACTGGATGTTGTATTCGCCGTACTCCGACGCGATGTTGCGCGTGAGCATCTTCAGGCCGCCTTTGGCTGCGGCGTAGGCCGACACGGTCTCGCGGCCCAGCTCCGACATCATCGAGCAGATGTTGATGATCTTGCCGTGGCCCTTCTTGATCATCGAGGGGATGACGGCCTTCGAGACGATGAACGGTGCGTTGAGGTCCACGTCGATCACCTGGCGGAACTCCGCGGCGGTCATCTCGACCATCGGGATGCGCTTGATGATGCCGGCGTTGTTGACGAGGATGTCCACCACGCCGACCTCCTTTTCGATCTGCGCCACCATGGCGTTCACCTGCTCTTCGTTCGTGACGTCGCATACGTAGCCTTTGGCCTCGATGCCTTCGGCCTTATAGGCGGCCAGGCCTTTGTCCACCAGTTCCTGTTTGATGTCGTTGAAGACGATTTTTGCGCCTTGGCGGGCGAAAGCCGTCGCCAGAGCGAATCCGATGCCGTAAGAGGCGCCCGTTACGAGCGCTACCTTACCTTCCAGTGAAAAGTTTACCATTGTTATAGGATTTTGTTAGGTTTTGTTATTCGTTTATCTGTCCATATCTCCTTGTACTGCGCTTTCGGCCGCCGTTCTTGCCGCCTTTGCCGCCCCCTCCCGAAGGAGGGAGATGGCGTACGCTTTGTCCGGCTGGTCCGATCGCGATTCGGCTTTCCCGTAAAGCCCCCCCCCTCTTTGTGGGGACGGGTTTGCCGGGTGCGGCCTGCGGAGGACGCGAACTGCGGGCCTCCGCGACCGGAGGCTGCGGCCCGCGCGGCTCCGTGAGCCGCACATGGCTATTTCAAATCGGTTATTTTCGAAAAGTCCTGGTCGCCGTAGTCGAGGTTCTCGCCGCCCATGCCCCAGATGAAGGTGTAGTTGTGCGTGGCTGCGGCGCTGTGGATCGACCATTCGGGCGACAGCACGGCCTGGTCGCCCTTCATCCAGATGTGGCGCGTCTCGTCGACCTCGCCCATGAAGTGGCACACGGCCTGGTCTTCGGGCACTTCGAAATAGAAATAGGCCTCCATGCGGCGCGAATGCACGTGCGCGGGCATCGTGTTCCACACGCTTCCGGGCAGCAACTCGGTCATGCCCATCTGCAACTGACAGGTCGGCAGCACCTGGTTCACGAGCATCTTGTTGATGTTGCGGTCGTTCGACCCTTCGAGCGAACCCATGTGGGCCACCACGGCGTCGGCCTTCGTGACCTTTTTGTCGGGGTAGTTGCGGTGTGCGGTCAGCGAGTTGAAATAGAATTTCGCAGGGTTCCCGGCGTCCTTGCTCGCGAAGGTCACCTCGCGGTCGCCCGAACCGAGGTAGAGGGCCTCCTTGTAGCCGAGTTCGAATTCGGCGTTGCCGGCCTTCACCACGCCGGGGCCTCCGACGTTGTAGATGCCCATTTCGCGGCGGGTCAGGAAGAAGGGGGCCTTCAGCGGGTCGATGGCTTCGAGACGGAGCGTCTCGGCAACGGGCATGGCGCCTCCGACGACCATGCGGTCGTACATCGAGTAGACCATGTTGACCTCGTCGGCCGTGAATACCTTTTCGATCAGGAAGTCGCGGCGCAGACGTGCCGTGTCGTAGCTTTTCGCATCCTCGGGATGCGCCGCATAGCGGATTTCGTAGTTGGTTTTCATTGTTATAATTGTTTAATTCGTTGTATTCCGGAACGGCGGGCTGCAGCCTGTGGTTTAAAGCGGCCGAAATTGGCAAACCAATTCCATCTTTGCAAAGATAATAAAAAATCCGGAATTGGTTACCCAAAACCGGATTTTATTTGCGCGGCTTCGTTTGATTGCATTTTTATTATTTTGTTCCACGTCCGCAATAGCGGGTTGCCGTCGCAACGGCGCGGGCTATATGTGCTTATTTTTAGCAAGACTTACCAGAGCCTCCATGGGAATAATGCAACAGTAGTCTGCGTTCGTTTTGGCGTCTTACGCCGGGGAGGGATCAAACTTATGACGCCATGGAAACGAATCCAACCGCGAACGCAACCTCAAAGACTGGAAACACCTCGAACAGATCATCGGAGAATCGGAGCTTTCGGTCAATGCCTTTGTCCACTATATCGGACTCACGCGGGGGTGAAAATCTCCGGCAAATCCGGCGCGGCAATAACGGCATCAGCCGCGACCTGGCCCTGCGCATCCATGAGCACCCTCCCCAATACGGCATCGGCCGGATACTCACCGGCGAAAACGACAGGCCGGGCGTCCTCTGCGCGCCGTATCCCGGCTTTCCATCGGAGGGGAGCGACGGTTATTTCACCCCGAATATTTTGTCTTTCAGCGAGAATGCTTCGTACTCGGCGCGCAGCGAAGCCATCAGGTCTTTGACCGACTGGATCTTCTCGGCACGCCAGGCATTCGAGCCGCAGAAGGCGTAGCCGTTGCGGAGCCTGCCCTTGAAAGCGTTGTAGAGGGCCAGCATGATGCAGTAGGGGCTGTGCGTCACGTCGCACGTCTTGATGCAGTCGAACGGGCACGCTCTGGGAACCTTCAGCCCCTCCTTCACGCGGTCGAGGAACGAGTTGCGGATGGCCCGGCCCGGCATGCCGACGGGACTCTGGATGATCTCGATGTCCTCCTCGTGCGCCTCGATGTAGCTCTGCTTGAAAGCCGGATCGGCGTCGCACTCCTCCGTGGTGACGAAGCGCGTGCCCATCTGTACGCCGTCGGCGCCCAGCTCCATGATGCGGTAGATGTCCTCGCCCGTGTAGATGCCGCCGCCGGCGATCACCGGGATGCGGCAGCCGTGCGCGGCCTCGAAGGCGCGGACTTCGGCCACGATCTCCGGAACGATGGCTTCGAGCGAATAGCGCTCGTCGGTGATCTGGTCGGCCTTGTAACCCAGGTGGCCGCCTGCCTTGGGACCCTCGACCACGATGGCGTCGGGAACGTAGCTGTACTCCGAGAACCACTTCTGGCACAGCACCTTCGCGGCACGCGCCGACGAAACGATCGGGGCCAGCTTGGTCCGGGCGCCCTCCGTGAGGAACGACGGCAGGTTGAGCGGAAGCCCGGCGCCCGAGAAGATGATGTCGGCCTTCTCGGCGATGGCCGTCCGGACCATATCGGCGAAGTTGGACATGGCGACCATGACATTGACGCCGATGATGCCGCGCGTAGCCTCGCGGGCTTTGCGAAGTTCCTCTTTCAGCCCCCAGATCGAGGCGGCGCGGTAGTCCTTCGAGTAGTTGTTATAGATCGCCCCGAGGCCGGCCGACGAGATGACGCCGACACCGCCCTGATTGGCCACGGCCGATGCCAGGCCCGCAAGGGACACTCCTACGCCCATACCGCCCTGAACGACGGGCATGGAAGCGCATAAATTCCCGATTTTCAATGATTTCATGCTGTTTACTTAAAAGAATAAGTGACGTAACGGGGAACAAGGTACGGAAAATCGGGGCGTTTGGTTCCGCGCGGGAACATATTTAACGCAGGCTTCACATTGCCCGCTTAAAAAGCGGGGTTCGGCGGAGGGCGGTCCGCCCTCCCGCTTGCCATCCGGCTGCGCGTCCCTTCGCACAAGGGAACCGCACGTCCCGGAGGCCCCGTCGCCCGCCGGAAAGACACAGCGACGGGCGTCACACGGCGGTCCCGCTCACAAAAACCGTATGCCGCGGACCCGTTTCTGTCCCCGGCCGGCGGCCTCGCGTTCGACGATGCCCGTCACGACGTCCGCCGCATCGTGCCAGCGGTTGGCGCGGAACTTCCGGCGGTAGGTCGTCAGGTGGGCGTAGAGTTCGGGCCAGCGGAGGTTCCAGCCGCGGGGAAAGCGCACGAGGTGGAGCGCCGTGGCCGAATTGGAGAGGATGCGCGCCTCCTTGTTGCCGCTCTGGTGGAACCACTCGACGCGCACAGCAGGCGCAAGGGCCTGCACGGCCCGGGCGAAACCGCGGCCGCCGTTGTTGCTCTCGATCGCGGCCTGCCGCGTGTCCGAGCGCACGAGCATCTCGCCCACGAGGGGTTCGGTCGCCTCCATCGGCTCGCGCGAGTAGACCGCGTCGGTGATGTAAATCACCCCGTCGGCGTCGACCGCATAGGAGAGCGAACAGAGGTAGTCGTCGCCCGTGTCGGCGGTGTCGGTGTAGTTGGCGCGGCGGACGATCTCGTGCGGCAGGTCGTCGTACTCGGCGAAATTCAGCCCGTACAACAGCCCCTCGCGGGCCGAGGGGCGCCCCTGATACATCGCCTCGAATTGCAGCGGGTCCAACCGCCGCTTGGCCTCGAGCAGAGCCGCGCCGTGCTGCCGCTCCCACAATGCCTCGCCCGGCTGCCGGGGATCGACCTCCGTGGGCGGCGCGGTCTTCAAGGCCTCGAAATTGAGGTGCAGCCACCGGTCGGCGGGCAGCGCGTCGAGCTGCGACCACGCGCGCAGCTCCTCGACCGGCTCGCGCGCCGCGAGCGTGCCGATCAGGTCCTCCTCGTGCCAGCGGGTGAAGACCACCAGTTCGCGCGAGGCGTTGTGCATGCGGGTCCGCACGACGGAGGTGTACCACTCCCAGCAGTTGGCGCGGACGAGCGGCGAATTGGCTTCAAGCGCGTCTTTATATAAATCGTCCAGGATAAAGCAGTCCACGCGGTTACCCGTCAGCGACCCTTCGCGGCCGACGGAGAGCAATCCGCCCCGGCGGCCGATGATCTCGACCTCGTCGGCCGTGCGGATGTAGCCCGGTGGCTTGGCGCCGCACTTGATGGAGGTGTCCGGAAAAAAGGCGGCGTATTCCTGCGATTCGAGGATACGCTGCACGCGGCGGTTGAATTTCGAGGCCAGCGTCCCCGAATAGGAGGCGATGGCGACCCGCTGGTCGGGGTCGAGACCCAGCACATAGGCCGGGAGCAGGGTCGTGGCCCCGACGCTCTTGCCGTGCTGGGGCGGCATGGTGACGATCAGCCGCCGGACGCGCCCCGCGGCAAAGGCCTCCAGCACCCGGTAATAGGCCCGGTGGAAGGGTTCGAGTTCGAGGAAGGGATAGACCCCGAGGGCGAAATCGGCGAAGGAAGGGGGCGCGGCTGTCTGCGCGTCGTCCGGAAGCACCAGCCCCTCGGGAAACGGCGAGCCGCCGGAAAAAAGCGGGAAGCCCGCAAATACGGCATCGCACGCGGGAGCCTCCGGGAGCGCATCGCAGAGAGAGGCAGGACGTTCGGGACGGGCGGTATCCCCGGGAAACGCCGCCCCGGACCCCGGAGAGACTTTCCTGCCGGTTACGAAAACCTCTGCGGAGGAGTGCTCCGCAGAGGTCGGTTCGGTTGGTTTGAGCATTTTACTGAAATTTTTGGAAAAAACCCATGCGCGGCGCCGCGGCGGGCAGGTTTTTTGTCGGGGTGCGCTCCGGCGGCAGCGCCGTGCCGGGGAAGGAGGGCCGGAGCGCGGCGGCAGGTCAGAGGAGCGCGCGCACCTCGGAAAACGAGAAGTCGTTCAGCACCTCGCCGCCGTTGACGGCGGTGTGAAACTCCCACCAGACGGGAACCAGGTCCGCAATCGCGTCGCGGTCGCCCTCGGGGAGCCGCTCGCGCCGCCGGTAGACGATCACCGAGGCCGTAAGCCGGCACTCCATATCGCCGAAGGGGAACGTGAGCGAGCCTGAAAAGTAACTTCCGCCGCCGATGGCCTCCGCAAGACGCGCGGCCACTTCAAGGTAAAGTTCCGATGAAACCGAATACATCATTGATAATTAATCGTTTTTTTGCAAAAGAGTTTGCAAAAGAAAATAAATTGTTTAACTTTGCAGGACAAAGATAAGTTCAAAATTTGAATTACATGCAATAAAGTTCAAATATTTTATATAGATAATTCCGATAGCAAAGCGATGAACGAACGGGTAAAACTGATACGCAAACAGCTCGGCATGACGCAAGAGCAACTGGCACAACGGCTTGGAATCGGCAAAGCGGCGCTGTCGATGATCGAAACCGGCAAGGCGGGACTGTCGGCCCGCAACCGTAATATCCTGGTTCAGGAATTGAATGTGAATCCCGACTGGATCGAAACAGGCAAGGGCAACATGTTCAACGCCGAACCCGACCTGACGGCCTACATGCACCGCACGGACAACTCGCTGCCGCTGCAAAGCGTGCCCCTCTACTCGATCGAGGGCACGGCGGGGCTGGTCCCGCTGTTCACCGACCGGGCGCAGAGCAAACCCGTCAACTTCATCCACATTCCCAACCTCCCGAAATGCGACGGGGCGATCTACATCGTCGGCGACTCGATGTACCCGCTGCTCAAGAGCGGCGACATCGTGCTGTACAAGCAGCTGCGCGACATAAACGACATCTTCTGGGGCGACATGTACCTGCTGTCGATCGACATCGACGGCGAGGAGTACGTGACGGTGAAGTACATTCAGAAGTCCGACCGCGCGGGCTACGTGAAGCTCGTGAGCCAGAACCAGCACCACGCCGACAAGGACGTGGAGATCTCGCGCATACGCGCCATCGCACTCGTGAAGGCGAGTATCAGGATGAATTCGATCCGTTAGCAAGAGCTGCGGAAAATCGCGCAATCGAAGATTGCCGGAAACAACAGGGAGCGACATTGCGTGTAAATCCGCTGTCGCTCCCTGTTGTTTCCGGGATCGCAATGCGACGCGATTTTCCATTGCCGTCGTCAGGAGCGAATCGCCGAAGCGGTGCGATACGCACAAATCTGAACACACCTCGTTTTCCGGATTTGCCGGGCAAGTCCGGCAGCCCGAAGTCCCCGGCTGCGAAGGGCTGCAACATGCGGCATTGCCGCATGCACACCCTTCGCGGGCGAACTGTTCGATCGTAAGCCCCGAGGCGCGCAGAACGAATTGCAGCCGCTCGTCATCGTAAAGGCAGATACCGCTGCGGAGACGGCGGCCCGGACGGCGCCGTTGTGACGTAGGATCATATCCCGTGCCCGTAGCGGCGCGGGGCCGCAAACAGCAGGAATATGCACTCGACCTCTCTAAAAATTTACCAGATTTATATAATACACATCTAAAATGGAATCAACAACCAAATAAATGAAAATAAATACGCTGTTTTATAGATATTTATAAGTGATATTTCTTTTCAGTTGCTTTCATTGTTTTCAATTGATAGGTTCTTATTCGGTACATTTTTGTTTCTCATTTGTTCCTTGTTTCGGATTATTTTTTCTACCTTTGCAACAGAAATAACGAATAAAGGAATTGCTTATGCCACGAGTAAAGAAGCCGACGAAAGTCAAAGAACCAATCCGTCTTCGGATGAAGCCATTGAGTGACGGAAGTAAGAGTTTGTATCTGGATATATACCGCGATGGGAAACGGACATACGAGTATCTTAAAATGTATATCATCCCAGAAACGGACAATAATGCCCGGAAACGGAATCAAGCTACGATGGATGCAGCCAATGCAATCAAGTCGAAACGTATCATCGAATTGACCAATGGGGAAGCTGGTATCGAAAATAGGGAAAAGGTATTCTTGCTTGATTGGATGAACACGTATAAAGAGAATCAGGCAAAGCGAGGAAAAAAAGACGGGAATCAAATTTCTGTTACTATTCGTATCTTGAAAGATTATGCAGGAGAACGAATGACAATGGATCAAATCGACAAAGCATTCTGCCAAGATTATCTCGATTATTTGATGACGGAATATCGCCCTAAAGGAAAACGTGTGTCAAATTTTACACTCCACACCTACTATCGCATCTTAAACGGAGCTTTGAACGCTGCTGTGCGTGCGGAGATTATAAAGGTCAATCCTTTTACGAAGATCAACAATTCGGATAAAATCCGTCTGCCGGAGAGTAAGCGGTCGTATATGACCATTGAAGAGGTTCGGGCACTGATTGCTACCCCAATGAAAAACGAGGCCGTTAAACAGGCTTATCTGTTCTCCTGCTTCTGTGGATTGCGGATAAGCGACATTATTGGGCTGAAGTGGAAGGACGTTTTCGTAGATAGGGGGCAATACCGATTGGCTGTGTCCATGCAGAAGACCAAAGAACCGATTTACCTGCCGCTTTCTCCCGAAGCGTTGAAGTGGATGCCGGAACGTGGAGATAAGACAGCAGATGACCATGTGTTCGATTTGCCCAGTCCGTCGATGATGAACCTGCTTATCAAACCTTGGGCAAAAGCGGCAGGAATTGACAAACGGTTCTCATTTCACACGAGTCGGCACACATTTGCGACAATGATGCTGACGCTCGGTGCAGACCTCTATACCACCTCGAAACTGCTCGGCCATGCGGATGTCAAGATGACACAAGTGTACGCCAAAATCATCAATCAGAAAAAGGATGATGCAGTTAATTTGGTAAACGGATTGTTCGATTGACCCTTGTAAATCAAAGTATAAAGTAGGGCTGTTTTTACATCTACATATATCTGGATTGCAAATAGAATTAAGTTTACTTTAATCCGGGTTCCTATAAGGGAAAAGCCAAAGTAAACTAATCTATAGAGGTCTCACTTGTTGTTAATGTAGGAAAACAATAAACATATTGAGTAGATATTGATAATCCTTAATCGAATAGTAGGAAATATCAATAACATGAACAATAAAGACCTTTTCCGTACCATTTCACTGGAACTTGACCCGCCATGTCGCAAGACAGAATCGCCCTGATTCTCGACAAAGCGGTCGAGATTATCAAGCGTACTCTTGCCTCCGGTATGGTCTGGATTCGGGACTTTTACGGTCAAGGATATTCCGCCACGCCGGTTTTACTCCGCCCGTTTAGGAAAGTATACCACTTCAAAAGGTTCAAAACAAATCGTCTTCGTGCCGCCCCGGACGAAATAACCCCACCAGCGCATGAATATTCGGTATAGCGGTTGGGGACAAAATATGGCTTAATCCTCAACCCAGTAAGTTCGGTAGCATATCCATATCGTGTACTCCTGAAAACGTAATACCGGCACTACTTTCGTCTGCGATATTCCGCCGGTGTCATACCCGTCTGTTGTTTGAACAGGCGGGTAAAGTATTGGGGATACTCGAATCCCAGCTCGTATGCAATCTGGCTTATCGGGCGTTCATCCAATGCCAGTTTGTCTTTCGCCGTCTCAATCATTCGATTCTGGATATGTTTTCGGGTATTCATACCCGTTTCGCGTTGAAGCACGGCGGTCAGGTAATCGGACGAAAGATTCAGTCGGTCGGCAAAATATTTCACGGTCGGCAACCCGTTTTTCGAGAGGGAGTCGGAATGGAAATAATCGCGGAGCAGTTTCTCGAACCGGCTTACGATATCCATGTTTTCCCGATGCCTCATCTTGAACTGCCGGTCGTAGAATCTGCGGCAATAGCTCAGCAGCAAGCCGATGGAGGCACATACTATTTCAGGTGTATGTTCGTCGATGCGTTGCCGAAGCTCCCGTTCGATGTGGCGAAAAATGCCCAACACATGCCCGATTTCCTCTTCCGACAGATGCAACGCCTCGTGGAGCTCATACGAAAAGAATACGTAATTTCCGATGTCGCACCCCAGTGCCGTACCCCGGATGAAATCGGGATGCACCATGACGGCCCAATTGTCCTCTGCCGGCCGGAACGGCTCTCCGTACTCCTGAAAAACGACCGTCTGTCCCGGGCTGGTAAAGACCAGCGTACCGTCCGAATAGTCGTACATGTTACGACCGTATTTCACACTGCACGATGAGTTCCCCCGGCAGAGTGCTATGATATAATAGTCCTGCTTCCAGCCTTGCGGATGGCTGTATTCGGCGATTTGCGAGAAATCGACAACAGAAATCAACGGATGATAGGTCTTGACTCCGATGATGCGGTTGAACTCCTGCGGTGTTTTGCAATGTATGATTCCGTTTTTGTCCTTCATTCGGCAAAAGTAATGTAAAATGCGAATTATCGCATCATTACCACGGATTCATATCATACAAACACGGATTTGTTTACCCAGTATGTTTGGCATAACCGCTACATTTGTCGAAAAATAAATGAAAATCCGCATGAAACGAATCGAACATCAAAAAACGGCGTCGCCGACGACCGTATTGCTTTTTTCGGGAGCCATCGTGCTACAAATTGTCGGCATGTCCCTCTTTCCACTGACGGCCGGCTATACGAAGTTCTGGCCCACACTGGCCTCCATTCTGACCTTATTGCTCGGCTCGTTGCTTTTTTGCCGGATGCTTTACAAAGGTGTCGCGCTCAGTTTTCTGATACCGTTAGGTTCAGCAGTCATGCCGCTTGTCGTGAGCATGCTGGGAATATTCGTGTACGGGGAAAGTGTATCGGCATTGAAAATCACGCTGCTTGTCGTGGCCTGCGCCCTGATAGGCATCGCAGGCAAAATGAAATAAGCAGACATCATGGACAGCCTACCTACAACCACAATCGTATTCTTTTTGATTGCAACGATGTTCTCTCTGGGAGCAACGGCAATCTGGCCGCGGACACAAGGATTTACCCGACCGATACCGACGGCTCTGTCTATACTGATGCAGATGATATGCCTCGTATTGATGAACCGCATTATCAATTCGGGAGTCGAGTTGAGCTTTCTCGTACCGCTCAACGGGGCATTTTCACCGCTCGAGATGATTTTCGTCGGCGTTTTTCTCTACAAGGAAAAGGCGTCAGTTTGGAAAATCGCTGTCTTGCTGACAGCGTGCGTGCTGATTGGTTTTGCAAACTTTTTATAAACAGGAAATAATGAATAGCGAACAACATACTACAGCCAAAGTCTGGCTGATTACGGGAGCATCTCGCGGCATGGGACATGCCATTATGGAGGCGGCGCTCGCCGCAGGGCATTGCGTGGCGGCGGTCTCGCGCAGCGGAGAAATAACGACGCATATCGAAGACGGGGCAGCGCAGCTGCTTCCGTATGCGTTGGATGTGACGAATACCGAACAGGCGGTGTTCGACCGGATGGCCGAAGCGGTCGTGAAGCGCTTCGGACGCATCGACGTATTGGTAAACAACGCCGGTCACGGACAATTCACCTACTTCGAGGAGTCGGACGAGCAGCAGATTCGTGACGTATTCGAGACCAATCTGTTCGGACTGATGCGCGTTACCCGTGCCGTTTTACCGGTCATGCGCAGACAACATGCCGGACACATCTTCAATATTTCGTCCGCTGCGGGATATTCGGGTGTCGGACCATCCATTTACCACACGAGCAAATTCGCCGTTACGGGGTTCTCCGAGTCCCTTGCGTTCGAGACGGAACAATTCGGCATCCGGGTTACGATCGTCGCTCCCGGCCTGTTCCGCACGGATTTCATGAATTTCAATTCCGCCTATCATCTTCCCGCACGACCCATTGCGGACTACGATGCATTCCGGGAGCGGATGAACGGTTTCGTGAAATACATGAACGGTCGAGAGCCGGGCAACCCCGAGGCGTTGGGACGACTGGTCGTGAAAGCGGCCGACAGTGAAAACCCGCCCCTGCATCTGCCCGTAGGTGCGGATGCCATCGAGACGCTCGAAACGCACCACGAGGCACAGCGAAAGGATGTCGAGGCATGGCGTGAGGTGTCCTGCGCCACCGCGTTCCCTCCCGAAGAGTCAGAAGTCGATACGCAGGCGTTTTTTCAATGAACCGAAGCATGAAGGGTGGAAAATCCGAAGGCACGAAAAGTAGGATACCCGATTTGCAGAGCACAAACCAGAGTTGTCTGAAATTCGGTTATCGAATCGGTTAATTATGAACAAGAAAGCCTTTATCCGCATCATTTCGCAGGAACTCGCCCCGTCCGTGTCGCAGGACAAAATCGCCTTGATTCTCGACAAAGGGCGGTTCCTGCAATCCAAAGACGGGCGGTTCATTACTGCTTCCAATCTTTCATCGACACTTTCTGCCGCCAGAAATAACAAGACATCGGTCGCCTATGGAATAAAAAGAGTTATCAAGGAATTGAAACTATAAAGCAAGTTAATTGACATGAAAGAACAAAGTAAAAAGTCTTCTCTTTTTTTGAAGAGAAGCAACACCTAACCCACTTCGCTACCGAACAGGATGTAGCGGAAGAACTATTCGAGTTACTTTCCGAAGCGAGAGAACTCTATTTTCAGGATGTGATTGTGGGTGGCAAGCGATATAGCCGCTATGTGGATGACTTCATAAATAGTCACCGATACATCAACTGCAACAGTGCAGTTTGCCGGAATTGCCACGAGATGAACATTCACATCGTCAAGGGACTGCTGAACGAATGCGCCCACCTTATCCAATCTCTTTTTGCAGCATCCGACTTTTCCTTTGAGAAGTGTATGGAGTTGCAAAGGAAGTATGACCAGTCGGAACCGTTGCCGCCACCTACCGAGCATCATACCGATGGTTTTATAAAAGCCTCGCCGCTTTCTTTCGGTTGCAATTTCATCCAGGAACAGATGACAAGTATTGTGTCTTGTGCCAATACTTATCATCTGTTTTGCGTTTCAGAGGTTTGCATTGAGGATATGGAAGCTCTCTTTTCCTGCAAAGAGGGCTTTCATATTCGGGTAAACAATCTTCGTCATGTGGTTATCCTTTTCGATGCACTACTCGAAAACTCATTCATCCAATCCCGCTGGCAGTCCGTTCTGGACAAAGGGCGGTTCCTGCAATCCAAGGACAGTACACGGTTCATTACCGCTTCCAATCTTTCATCGGCACTTTCCGCTATAAGAAACAACAAAACATCGGTTATCTGCGGAATAAAAAGAGCCATCAAGGAATTGAAAATATAGAGCACGAATCTCTCGCAAAATGGAAAAGCACTGTGTTTGACCAAACCATACATAGTGCTTTTCCATATTCACGGTACTTCTATCCCAATAAACTCTGTATTGTTTATAAAAACGCCGCTGAAGCACAATGAATGTACAGTGGTGTTCTTTTTCAATCCCCTTTTTTATGGATATGTGGGTTAAGAGACGACGTATTACCAGGTGTCTGTTTGTTGTCTCTTTGACGTCGTAATGGTTTTGCCGTAATTCATCGCTCATTTTTGAATAGCATTGGACAATCTTGCCGCCTATGCTTGCAGTTTGTGTGGCAACTCTCCCGACGACAAATGTCGGTCGGGGTATTAGGCTACTGATATATAATTGATTTTATATGATTTATATACTATTGTAAATCAATTATATAAATATATATTTATAGCCTCAATAAAATAGGCTAAAATCTAAAAATGTCACTATAATGTCACAATAGGATGACTATAAGAAACTATAGAAAGGTTGCAAAAAGAACATACTTGAATCGCTTGAGATAATTCTTTAAGTTTTATTTTTGCGCAAATAGTTGATTAAATCAACTATTATAAATATCTTTGCAGTATGAAACAAGAGCACATAGAACAAATCAGAGCTTTCAACAGATTTTACACCAAAATTTTAGGTGTACTGAACAGGTCCTATTTAGGTAGCGGGTACGGACTCCCGGAGATCCGTGTTATTCAAGATGTGTATTTGCATCCTAATCGAAATGCAAAAGACATATCCCGTGAGCTCAATATGGATAAAGGGTTGTTATCCCGCATATTGAAAAAGTTGGAGGCGGAAGGACACATATATAGGGAGAAGGCAGCGAAAGACAACCGTATGGAGTTCTTAAAGCTGACAAAATATGGAGAAGAAGTTTACCATACGTTGGATAGTGCCGCAAACCAATCCGTCGAAGAGATATTTGCCGGATTGGACGAAAGCCGGTTGCAAGAGATTGTAAAAAGCATGGAAGTCATATTTACCAATTTGACAAACAACCGTTGAACACTGTTATTATGACAAATATCATAGGCTATATAGGGCTGTTTCTCAACCTGTCGTCCATGGCAATGAAAGAAGTCCTGTATTTGAGGCTCTTGTCCTTATGCGCGAATATCATATATGTCATATACGGTGTGCTTTTACACGCGATGCCGTTTATCATAGGTTGTTCGATAGCGGTGGGAATACACGTCTATCACATCCACAAGATATTCAGGTCGAGGAAGATTACCACTAAATTAAATATGAAATAAAATGATAGAGATAGGAACATATTCAGCAGGAAACAGAGACGAGGTTATCGCCCTTGTCCTGCATTGCCAGAATGACGGGACACGCCCGTTAGTAAGTGTCGAAGACCAGCCGGAACTGCTCCGTATCAAGGAAGAATATATGGATGGCGGAGGAAACTTCTGGGTGGCGAAGGAAAACGGCAAGGTGGCCGGAACAATCGGCCTGATGAACAAGGGGAACGGATTGTGCATATTGAAAAAGTTCTTCGTGTACGAGCCTTACCGGGGCAAGCCGCATCATCTCGGCCGACAGCTATATGCCCGCTTTTTGGAATTCGCCGAAGCACACGGGTTTTCAAAAGTCATTCTCGACACGCCCAAGAATACGGACAGGGCACATCTGTTCTATGAGAAAGCCGGATTCAAGAAAATAGAAAAGGAATGGCTTCCGGTCGAGTACGACTACCCGTATGAGGACAGCGATTTCTTCTGCCTGACCTTGAACGGGGAACAATAAAATCACGATAATTGGAAATTCAATAACAACGCTTATGAAAATAAATAAGATTCATTCCGTTTTTTTCAGCGCAACCTTTATGACGAAAGGGATTGTGCAAGGCATCGTCAGGCAATTACATGCCGAGAATGTCCGGCACGACATCACGGACGGTTTCTTGCCCCCCGGTTTGAGGTTGGAGAGCGATGAACTGCTGGTCGTAGGTGTGCCGTCCTATTCGGGGAGAGTGCCCGCTCAGGCTTCAAGGCTGATTTCGCAAATCAAGGGAGACGGCTCTCCGGCCATCATCGTCTGTTCGTATGGGAACAGGGATTATGAGGACACTCTTGTCGAGCTTGAAGATTTGCTGGAAGCCAACGGGTTCAGAATCGTTTCCGCTGCCGCATTCATAGCCCGGCATTCGGTGTTCGGGAATGTCGCGTCCGACCGTCCGGATGCGGATGACAAGCGTATAATCGACGATTTCGGCCGCAAATCCTGGCAGATTCTGTCAGGCATTACGGATGCGGCTGCAATACCGGATATGAAAATCAAAGGTAACAGGCCGTATCGGGACATACAGCAGGTTCCTCTTTATCCTACGGGGGATGAAACCTGCACCGACTGTAAAAAATGTGCCGAGGAATGCCCGACACATGCCATTATGCCGGAAAGTCCCACAAAGACAGATGAAAGCAAATGTATTTCATGCGGGAGGTGCATTGTTTTATGTCCTGTCGGTTCCCGAAGTTACCACTATCCGTTTTTCGAGAAAAAGAGCTTGGAATTTGAGACTGCGAACTCGGAAAGAAAAGAACCAGAGCTTTTTTACGCTGTCTATTAAGATGCCGTAAAGGGTAAAAACAATGTATGATTAAAGAACTGAATATGGAAATAACGACAAATTCAAAACCGATATATAAATGTGTGTTGGTAATCGACAACACGCAACCGACCGGAATTATCGCCAATATCGCCAGCATATTATCCATTACATTAGGCAATAAGGCTTGCGGCATTGTGGGGCACGATGTCCTCGACAAGCAGGGTGAGGTGCATTTGGGCATCACCTATCGCCCAATTCCGATACTTGGCGCATCGCCGGAGACAATCAAGGAAGTCCGTGAACGGCTTCGGTCATTCGACGCAAAAGATATTGTTCTCGTAGATTTTTCGACCGTAGCGCAACAAGCCAAGACATACGAAGAGTACGAGCAGGGAATGAGGGAGGCCGACAAAGCGGATTTGTGTTATATGGGGATTGGCATCTATGCGGAAAAAAGAATTGTTAATAAGGTGACCGGGAATTTAAGCCTAATTAGATAGCCACTGTTCTTTCTATTGTTACCAAATGAGAAAATGGAACAAACATGTGGATAAATTTTGGTTGAGATTTCTGGTATTCACCATGCAAAAGAACTATTCAGCTATTTGAAAAAACCTTGATATTTGAGCTATATCAAGGTTTTTTATATTATCTCTAATGTTAACTTAGGGAGAATTATTTGAAAAGATAAATGTGTTGTATATTCTTTTTCTATATTTTTATTCCTTGTTGTTCATTATTGATTTTCCAATCATAAGCACCCTCTGCAATGTCGCTCACTTCTTTGCGAGTGTGCTTCAGTTCGATTCCATCCAACTGCTCCCGGCTCTCGGCATATCCGACAAGCCACTTTCCGACAACCTTTTGCTGTTCCGTGTCCTCGCCTCCGTATGAGCGCATGACCTGCTTGATGTCGGCAGCTTCGGATGGCGAGAATATGGATTTGTATTTTGATGTGGCGAAGTCGATAATGGCAGCTATGGCACGGCAGAACACGCCACCAGCCCGATATAAAAGGTCAGCCAGCGTGTCGAGCAATGCGGATTTCCAACGCAATTCCTGTTGAGAGTTCCGATAACCGCCGTCTGCTTTTCCGTTGCTTCACGCACGGCATGTTCGATTCTCCGATGTTCGTCCGTTTTCTGTTCGTTGAGCAGTCGGAGAGCCTCGTCCCGTTCTTTGATGAGTGCCTGCCGCCCGGCTTCCGCTTTCCGTTTTTCAATTTCCAGACTTTCGGTGCGTCTCCCGACCTCCCGTTTCAGCACTTCGGGAAACGACTTTTTTATCCGCTCGTTTTCGGTTCGGAGTGTTTCGTTCTCCCTTTCAATGGAGGCATACCTGCCCTTTCCGAGCAGGTTTGCCAGTCCCGATTTGATGCTCTCCCGGTTCTCCTTGTCCGTTTCTTCGAGTTGCCGTTTCTTTTCGGACAGTTCATCATCGAGAATACGGCTGAACTGCTCCTTCTCCTTGTTTTCATCTTCGATGCGTCGGCGTTCCGCTTCGGCTTCTTCTTTGGCGGCTATAACGGTTTCCTTTTCGGCTTTGGCCAGTTCCGCTTCCTGCTTTTGCTTGGCAATGATATAGTCCGTCCGCTCCAAATGTTCCTTGCCTGTCAGCTTCTTTGAAGTGCCCCTTTCCATTTCCAGACATTCAGCCAGAACGGTCTGCATCTCACTCATTGCTTTCTCGTTCAACTTGCAGGACTTGCCCGTTTCGTGGTTCATCCAGTCCCAGACGATATGTGCGTGAAGATTGGGCTTCCATGTGGCGGTGTCTCCGGGATTGATGTAGTGCCCCTCGTCCTTGTGAATGAATATCTGCAATGCTGTGATGCCCCAACGCTGCTTACACACCTCGCAGAAATTCCGCAACTGCTCCATCGTGGTGTCTTCCTTGATTACGACCACGCCCTCTTTGATTGGGGTGCTGCCACGTACTATGGTCACCTTGCCTGTCTTTTTGTTCACCCGTTCCCGGTCTTTTGTCTGCATTGCCCGACCTGTCTTCTCCTTGACCATTGTGGCTATCTGCTTGTAGCGGTCAGCCAATGATGTATCGCCAAGTTCAGGTGCGACCCACGCTTCATTTTTCGCCATGAGGTCAGTGCGTATGTAGAGTTTTTCCTTGCGGATATTGGCGAGGTATTCCGCTGACCGTCTGTTGTGCGGTCCGCTGCTTCCGATGTTACAGGGCTTTATGTTGATTGATGTCTTTTGTGCCATAAATTCGCTTGTCTTTTGAGTTTCATAATGGGTTATTAGGGCTGCGCCTTAATCGGTGGGTGCAGGGAGAGGGTCACTTCCTGCTCCGGGTTCTTAGGGGTGGAAACCACTAAGTGGAGTTTCCAAAGAGGGGGTCACTCTTTGGTCGGGTTGCATAGGGCTGACAGCCCTTGCCGGGTTCTTAGGGCAGCGCCCTGAGTGGGACGGGGCAACGCCCAGCCCCTCGGGAGAGCCCACAACTTCGGAGCGCAGCGGAGAAGTTATAGTGGGCTATACCGGTGCAAGCACGGTTCGCTCACGCCACGCCAACGGAGTACCGCTTGAAATCCGGCGTTCTGCGCCTTTCAATTCATCTTCCCTATGTTCGGCTCGTCCTCACCGCCAATCGTGCCGTCTTGCGCCTCTTTGGGGCTTTCTTCGCTATTATCGCCGGAGCTTCCCTCACCGCCAACTATGATACGGGTATTTCCGGCTCTGTCTGCATCTGACAAGCCGATTGCCTGACCGTTGGCTGACGGGTCGGAAATGTCAGGCGAACAGAGGGAAGAAAAAAAGGCTGTTGTGCCGTCCGCATCCCGCACCTCGCTTTGGCGGTCACCCGGTACAATACTTTGTACACTCTCCAACGGCAAATCATTGGAAAGAGGTGTCCGCACATCGCCCGTCTGTCCTTTGGCGGTAGCCGAAGGTCTGACATAATGAGGATTGGTTATAAGGACACCATCGACATACCAGCCTGTGAGAAAATGCAGGGTGTGTATGGAAGTGCGGTTGTTGGTTCGGGTGGTCAGCATACCGAGCCTGTTAAAACTGTCTATGAGTTTGCCGACCGTCTTGCGGTTGCAGCACAGATATTCTGCCAGTTCCACATCGGAAGCTGCCGCCTGTCCCACCTCCAAGACAATTTCAATGCCCTTGATTTTATAAGTGGCCTTTGTCCGCACGGCATCGGTCATCAGCCTGTGCAGGCACTTCTGTCTTATAGCTGAAAACCTGCCGTCCAAAAGGAAATCCCACTGCCCGGCAGAAAGGATGGTGCAGTAGTGTATGGTCTGTTTGTCCTTGCACATAGTCTATGATATTATGATGTTATAATGGTCAGCTACTTGCCCAAACCGTATTCCCGTTCAGGCATGTAATACTCCCTGTCTTCCGCTATATGGTTCAATACGTCCTGCAAGCGGTCGAGCTGGTCATGGTCAAGCACACGGATGGCGTTGATGGTTATCTCCTGCGAGGCAATTTTGCGGTGTGCGATGTTCGTCTCGTTCATAGTGCCGTCACCGTCTGCATGGACGGAACGCAGGTAATCATTGACTGCCTCCGTCTGTTCTTTGGCCGGATATGGCGATGCCCATCTGTCCTGAATATAGCCGACCATGTTGCCGACCGCTTGCGCCAATATCGGGTCGCGCTGTGCGATACTCGCTGTCAGTTGTTCCAAGTTCATTTTTTGTTCCCTCCCTCTATTCGTTCTATGTCGGAAAGTTTGTAGCAGTTCTTGCCGCCGACCTTGTAACGGGTAAGGTAACCGGAAATGTTCCACCGCCAAAGCGTAGCCCGGCTCTTGCCGAGGCGGTGCAGGACGGTTTCCTCGTCGAGCATGGCCTCCCTTTCGGCTGCACGGCGTTGCCGTTCCAGTTCTTCCGTCCATTGCTGGAAAGCGGCTTTCAAAGTATCGACCGAAGTGATTACTATCGTGTCGGGCTGTCTTGATTCCAAATCATGTGTAGAAGTCATATTTTTGACAAGGCAGTTCTTTCGGCGACCCTCACGGCAAAACATTTGCCTCGCACCTGCCCGGACTGCACCGTGGCAGTGAGGGCTGCCACGGATTCGTGATGCGAAGTTAGAACGCTTTGAAACGAATGCGGAATATTTCGGATTGTCATTGCTTGCCGGACACCGGAAGACATTTTTGTGAACGGAATTAACAGTCTATGAGAGGGAAAATCATACGAAAAGACCTGTCGCCAATGTTTCGGGAACAGGTCTGTAATCCATTAAAAAAGAGGGGGGGGGAAGAATTTTACTCAGCCAGCGATTTCATCATGCGCCACAGTTGCAGGAACACGCTTTTGCGGCTTGGCCTGTCGGGCAGGAAAACGATGCGCCCGTCTTCTTCTTTCATATAGCCTATCTTGGTGCGGAGTGTTCCGACGATGCGGTTCTTCTCTTTGTCGGGGAAACGCTCGTGCAGGTAGTTGTTGTAGGCTGTTTTCGTTACATGGCGGAACTCGGTAACGATTTTCGCATGGGCGATGTCCCGTACCAATCCCTCGTCCCTTGCGCATACCATGACAAGTGCAGCACCACGCCCGACCTCTCCCTGAAGCAAAAAGTGCAGCGTGTCAAGAATTTTCTCTGAATATTCCGGATAAAGTATCTCGTCCGTGAATTTTGTCGGCAGGGATTGTCCGGAGATATGTTTCCATGCGTTCAGGTAAATGCGCACCATTTGCGACGGTATCTCCGGTACATATCTTTTGAGCAGCCTATCGACAAATCCGTGTACCTCGTCGGGGTGGTTGCGTGCCCGGATAAAGAGGTATTCCATGACGTGCTTCACACGCTGTTCCCGGCATATCGTTTCCCAAGGCAGTTCGGGGCGGTCAACCAATAGGAGTATTGTTTTTGCCGCCGCTTCGACGGACGGAACAGGAATGTCGTCGTCCAGTCTTCCATCCTCCGTGACATGTGCCTTGACAAGCGAAAGGACATAGGCGATGTTACGCTCCATGCTCGGCTGTCCGTATTGCAGTTCAATATCCGCACTTATATCTTCGATATTCTCTTTCATAAGCTCCGACGGTTATAACGGTTATTCGGCAGTGCCGGTCTTTGCCAGTTCGAGAAGTCCGGCAAGCTGTTCTGCCGACATCTGCCCGAACTGCTCCAACAGTACCGATTTGACTTCGGACTCCTGTTTCGCTTTCGCCACTTTCTTGGCTATGCCGGTGGCCAACTCAATGCCGCTTATCTTGATGTAGTCGTTAAACACGCTCTCGGTCTTATGACCGCTTATCGACATCATCTCGTGGCTGTCAAGCATCTTGCTCAAGTACATGAGGGTAATGCCCGTCCTCCGTGCCGTGTGGGTGGTTGCGAGGCGGTATCTCGGCATGAGTACCTCGCCGTGCTCGTTGCGTTTGAACGCTACCTTGTTCTGTTCTTCCATCCTTTGGCTTATGAGCGTGATTTTTGTCGCCATCTCCTGCCTCAAACTCGGCACGGATTCGGAGAGCTTTTCCAAAACGACCTTGATAATGTCGTTCAGGTCGTTGTTGTGGATATACGGCAGGTTGTAGTCGTATTTCTCGAAGATGCGGATAAGGTTGTCATTGAGTATGGGGATGGAGACCTCCGTGCCCGTCTTCTGCTGTGTCAGCGTGATGATGCCCACGCCGTCGTGGAAACTGATGTTCCGTTCCGATATGTGCGAATAGTCGGAAAAACGCTGGCTCGTGTAGCAGCCCACGAGGAAAACGTCCCGTGCCTTGTCTTCCTTTCCGCTTAAGGGCATTTCATAGAGGGCTTGCAGTTCTTCTTCCGTCAGGTAAATTTCCACCACTTTGTCCTCCCGTGTAACATGGAGCTTGGGGAAATGGTCAAGCACCGATGTCTTGAAGCGGAAGCCCTCCTTGAAAGCGGTATTGAGCATGGCGGAAAAGACGGCGAGGTTCTTGTTGATGGTCTTCTTCATGTAGCCGTAGCTCTCCATGTACAGGACGAACTCGTCGAGTAGCCTCTCGTTTATGTCCTCCCAGTCGAAAGGGCGTTGCTTGACGAATATTTCAAGGATATTGGCGAAGCCCGTATAAGTGTGTAGCGTCTGTTTTGTGTAGTTGTTGCCCTTGCGCTTGATTGTGCCGTTCCTCATGCCCTCCAGCCTTGTGCGGACAAATTCCAGCACTCCGGGGCGACGTGTTTCCTGCAACTGTCGGACGAGTTCGGCATTGGCGGCGGTCTGCTCCTTTTTCTTGGCGATGATGGTCGTGCGGCTTATCTCGGCAGGATTTACGGACTTGACAACCTCGTACACTTCGAGAATGTCCTTGCGTGTGCGTGCTTCTTCCGGCAATGCCATAGAAATGGCAGTCAAAGAGGCGATAAATGCCTCTATGTCCGTTTTCTTTTTCAGCAGTTCGTCACGGAACGCCGCATTGAGTTTCCCTCGCATGGGTATCTTGATTTCACCGTCGGCGAAATACTCCGGCAGGATTGCTATGCTGGATTTGAACTGCGGGCGGTTGGTACGTGTGATGTCCAGCCGCACCAAAATCGGGTACTCACCTTGCGGATTGACTTTCTTCGAGAGCGATAGTGTTGCCTTTGCCATAACCGATGATTGAATGATTACGGCACAAAGATAGAAAAATCATCAAAAAAATGTCACAGAAAAATGTCACACTAATGAGAAGTTATGAAATTTTAGCAAAACACCATGTTTCATTAAATATCTAATAATCAATATATTTAATTTCTCTTATTCGACTTTGTTTCTCTTGTTTGGCTCTTGTTTTCTATAAATTGGGGTATTAGGCTCCCCCGAAAAGAATTTCGTGGACATAGGGCAAGCCTGAACAAAAACAGCTTCGGCAAACATATAACTCCCCAAATGGCGTCTGCCGACGAGAACTGCTCAATAAAAATGTCACTATTAGGGATAGTGAGATCCTAAACAACCGCAATTGTCAAGACTATTATATTTTCTTGATTTCGTTATACAGAGCCAAGCCTTTTGCCGTCAGCAAGTATTTTTGCCTCGGATGATTGGGCTTGTCGGGATATAGCACCTTGAGGAAACCGGCCTCGAAAGCGGGGTTTATATAGTTCTCCAAAAATGTCGGACGATGTTTCAGTCCGACTTTTTCCATCAATCCTTTTAATGATAATTGTTCATTTGACAAGGCTAACAGCAAAACGCGAACTTGTTCGGGTACTTGTACGGTAGGTTGTTCGGTACTTGTACGGTCTTCGTGCAGTGTTTGCTCAGCAACAAGTTCTTCCGGTGCATCAACAACCATATACCGATTCCGCAACTCATTGTTTTCGCCTAATAACAGATTACGGAAGAAACGCTCCAAATATTCTGAATTACGCATAATGCCTTTCTGTACGTTCTGATAGTTGGCTCGTACCAGCGCATTGCGGAAGTACCACGAATGGTTGGCGAACAAGTCGTTTGTCACGTCAAAGCCCATAGAACGGAGATAAAGAATCGTGAACACGGCCGTCGTCCGTGTATTTCCCTCACCGAACGGATGGATTTGCCACAGCCCCGATACGAATTTGGCAATGTGGCTCGCTAATCCATTCCTGTCCACTTTGGAGTAGTCGAACCGGCGTTCTTGTTCCAAGTCGTATTCGATCGCATTGCGAAGGTCGGGTGCGGAAACGTACAACACCGTATCACCACGCAGCACCCACTCTTTTTTGGTGATGTTGTAATCGCGAATCTGACCGGCAAACTTGAATACACCGTCGAAAATCCGACGATGAATCGAGGTTAGCCCGACAAGCGTAAAAGCAAAGGTTTTCTCGGTAAGCAGCCGGCGAATATTGGTCGAAGCCGTATCTGCCTCGTGCATTTCGTCATCTTCTGGTGTACGAGCTTCTTTTGACTGGTAATAGCTCTTTATAAGCTGTTCGGCCTCGTCAATCGTAATTTCTCCCTCAATATCTTTGCGTGCAGTCTCGATAAGATAATCGGAGGGTTTCAGACCATCAACTGCCTGCAAGCCGATTGCGGTCTGCCATGCATAGCCCTTTTCCCGTTGCTGCGGTTCGCCTTGGCGTATGTATTCGTCGAAGTTAATCATATTATTGTTCATCTGTCCCAAACATTTTTGCAAGTGAATGATATTCTGCCTTCTCGAATAGATTTATTTCACCATTTGTCCCCATTCGAATAACATCATTGCAAGTTTTTAATCGTGCTAACATTGGCATGATGATACTTTTTCCATGATTGACAAAGTCATACAATTCTTTTTCTGTTGATGGTATTTTATATCCACCAGAACTACTTGATATTATTACTTCATTATCTCGAAGTTTTCCTATAATTTTATTCCGAAATGTCTGAAGTGACAATTTATCATATCCTAAATATACCAATTGGGTAATGAGTTCTTGTGTGGGAATATATTTCCTTGGCGATTTATTCATAAATCTAAACAGGAGATAATTCAACACCGCAATTTGCTGTTTGATTTCGTCATCGTCTGTGTTATTGTGAGTTTCTATAAAATATTTAGCTTTCCTATAACAGATATCAGCAATTTGTGGATTATACTCAGGATTCAAATCATTCTGAGAAACATTGAATGTATCAAAAGTTTCAGGAAACTCTTTTATCCTTAATATCTTATCTCCTAATACTGATTTGTAATTATAGCCATCAGATTCCGATATTTTCCTTATGTCATAATTATATGCAAGGGAACCACATATAATATCAGCAACTTGTATAATAATGCTATGTTTACTATTCTCGAACCTAAACAAGCTATTGTCGAATAAATCAAGAGGGATCTCCTTCGACCTAACATACGCTGCAAAAGATTGAAGGTAATCATTACCTCCAACTTCATCTGCAGTAATCGTTAAGTTATTATACGAAATTCTCAATTCTTGATGCACGATGTTATTCAAGAATTTATAAAATGACTGTTTGTATCTGAGGCCAGAATTTTCATATATTTTTCGTTTGTCGCATACAAATGCTAATATATGAAATGGGAGTTGTTTTAGTTCATTCAGTATAGAAATACGCCGTTTGTGATTCCTTCCAATTTTGCTGGACTTTATTTCTCCTTGTTGGAAATATTTTTTTCGAATATTCTCAACACGTTCTGATACAAACGAAAGATTACTTTCGTCTACGATAACTGCACCAATCAAGAAATGGGTAGTACATCCCGGATTGTCAAAATCATACCCGAAAGCTCCAAATTCATCAATAAAAGCATATTTCTTGTTACTCATACCCTAACTATTTATTCACAATTTTTTTAGCCACTCCGATTTTTCGATCAGCAAAGAGAACTACATCTTTTATAACCTCTTTCTGTATCGCAGAAATAAACGTTGCCATATTCTCGTAATCGGGAAGCCTATTTTGAGAGGGGAGCATAATATATTCATCTTGCACTTTACTCCAATATGCCTTATACTCATAACTGTATTTTTCCCGAATATCAAAGATTCTTGCTCAAGTTTATAATCCAATTTATATGATTTGAACCAGCCATTAGCCAAATCCGCAATATTAGGTTCTACGGATTGTATATTCTTTTTTGCCATATCTTATTTCTCTTTACTATCAATCAAATCTTTCGGATTAACTTGTAGGATGTTCGCAATTTCGAATAACACATCCAAACTTGGCTGACGTCTGTTGCAGACATAAGAATTGACAATGCAAAAACTCTTTCCGAGTTTGTCTGCTAACCATGTCTGTTTGATGCCTTTTTCTTCAAGCACCTCTTTTATGCGGTTCTTCGGTTTATCCATTTCGCTTTTATTTTATTTCTTGCAAAAGAAATCGATCGCCAAATCGATCATTATTGCTGTTGCTGTCACTCCTCGTTTGGCGTCATCGTCTCTAAGTGATGATTTCACGACCGTAGATATAAAACTGGTTGCCAAATGCAACATCTTGTTTGTCGGTTTATCTTCCGGTTTATTATTGAGTATAGTATCAATCCCCTGTAAGACGCTAATTGCTCCATTTGCCTGTGCATATAGCTTGTTGCTCGGCTCTATTGTTTCGGCGACACTGATTGCGTACTTAGCAACGGCAAGCAAATCAGCAACCTTGAGTTGTCGGGTATTGGACTCATACAAAACTTCATCTTGACGAAACGTATGATTGGGACGATATAACATACGTTGAGCATATGTATTGTTAGAACGATAGAAGTGCCTTGATTGAAGTTCTGCCATCAACACGTTAAGACAGCCTTCAATATTAGACCTCAAGATTACATCATCATAGATGAGCGATATTGAACAAGGTCGTATGTCTGGAGTGATTCCTTTAGACCATAAAACCTGTTTTGTTTCATTGAATATTCTGTCTCCGAGGTCTTGAATACCGACATTTACGTTTCCTGCAGCTCTATATGCAGATATCATTTCGTCTCTGTTTCCACGCTCATAGGCATGATATAGATTTGCGTACGCAGTTTCCAATTGCAAGATTTCATCTGCTTGTTGTTGGGCTAATACTTCTATTGCATTCATGATATATCTTCTCTTTTTGCAAAGATATAAAATATTATGCTATAAAAATAATCAGAAACAGTTTTTATAGACTAAACTACAAAAAGTGCTTTTATGTAGCGTATCCAAAAAGAACTCGATAAAATATTGCAGCAAAAAGAGAAAATATACAGTGAACCTTTCTTCTCTTTGGGCTGTATGTTTGGCGAATCGTCAGGTAGTGGAAATGAGTTGAAAATTCAGTTCAGTTTGTGCATTAGCCTTATATATGCTAAATCAAAGTAAACTATATTTAGGTAGGCATATTTGCCTTTCTATATGCCTATGATTTTATAGAAATGACTACCTTTGCGGAGAACACAAGTTTCCATGGAGATGTGAGGTAAAGACCACAGCCCATTTTTTTCTTTTTTGGCTGTAATAATTCATCGATGAACTGCCGAACGATATTTTTCGTATGAGAGGTCGATAGTCAGGAAACTGCCTTGAAAAGCACTATGAATGCGACCAAGTGCAAGAGATGAAACTAAGTGAAATACGAAAAACCGAGAATAGCTTAAATTATTGATTTTGTTTCTATATTGTTCCTTTAACAAGATATGCAAAATGTTATTTTATTGATATACAGGATATAATCTTTATCCATTGTAACATTTACCAGATTTCCAAGTTTGGTCAAGCGGCCCGCTATTGCGGACATAATGCAAATATAGACAATAAAAAATCCGAATGTCTGTGCATCCGGACTTTTTGGGGGCTATTACAACTCTTCGGGCCGCGCCGCGGACAAAACCTCGGGCGAGGCGAATTCACCCTCGCGGTAGCGGTGGCAGCCTGTCATGGCGATCATCGCCACGTTGCCGGTCTCGACCTTGAACTCCGGCAGGAAGGTGCGCTATTCCGCAGCGGAGTAGACGAGCATGAGTTTCGCCAGCTGCGCATTCTTCGTGTTGGTGATCTCGATCCGGTACCGTATGCCCGCCCGGGCTTCGATCAGCGTGTAAACCCACGTGCCGTCGGTGTCGAAGTCGAGCGAATACTGCGCTTCCGAGCCGTCTGCGCCCATCAGTTCCAACTCGACGTCGTTCTGTTGGGTCGTAGGCAGATAGCGGACTTCCGAAAGCGTTTTGCCCTGAATGGCCGGAAATTCGACGTAAGCACCCAATTTGCTGAAAAATAAACCTTTGTTCGGCTCCGGGATATTCTCGCTGAACTGCGTGTTGTCGATCCAGTAGAATTTGCCGCCTTCGGCTTTGTCGACGAAGATGGCGAATTGGTATCCCTTGACGGTGTATTCGTGGCGCCCGGTCGTGAAATTGTCCTTCGAATAGGGAGGCAGTTCGGGGGTGGTGACCGATGCTCCCTGCGTGAAATCGACGATCAGGGTTACGTCGCCCGGCGTGGGTGCGGGCTTGGTACCCTCTTGTCGGACGGTGACGGTTTTCACCCCGTCGACGTCCGTGGCCGTGATCGCGATGCTGCCGAGCCGCTTCTCTTCGCCGTTCGCACCGGCTGCCGCGGCGGTTACGCGGATGGTCGCGTCGCCCGTGCCTTCGGTCCTGTCGAGCGAGAAGCCCCCGCCGGATGCCACGGCCTTCCAGGCGGCGGTCGTCGTGACGGTGAAGGTCTCCGAGGCGCCGGCTTCGGCGCCCAGCAGGATGTTGTCCGTGCCGACCGTCAGCGTCGCCGTGTTTTTGTCGTCGTCGCTGCTGCAGGCGGTCATGGTAAAGGCGGACGCCAGCAGCAGCAGGCCTGCGAAGGCCCGCGTGAATCTGAATGTTTGCATAAAATTATTTTTTTTGTGAGTGGGTAGCGTTACAACTCTTCGAGCCGCGCCACGGGCGAGACGTCGAGCGAGGCGAATTCGCCCTCGCGGTAGCGGTAGTAGCCTGCCATGGCGATCATCGCCGCGTTGTCGGTCGTGAACTTGAACTCCGGAAGGAACGTCCGCCAGCCGCGCCGGCGGCCCGCTTCGGCGATGCCGTTGCGCAGGCCCGAGTTGGCAGAGACGCCGCCCGCGATGGCGATGTCGCGGATGCCCGTCTCCTTCGAGGCGCGGATGAGTTTGTCCAGCAGGATTTCGACGATCGTGGATTGCAGCGAGGCGCAGAGGCCGGCCTTGTGCCGCTCGATGAAGTCGGGGTCTGCGGCCACGGCGTCGCGCAGCGTGTAGAGGAACGAGGTTTTCAGGCCCGAGAACGAATAGTCGTAGCCCTCGACGCGGGGATGCGCGAAGCGGAATGCCTTCGGATCGCCCTCCCTGGCCAGACGGTCGATCACCGGGCCGCCCGGGTAGGGCAGTCCCATCACCTTGGCGCACTTGTCGAAGGCTTCGCCTGCGGCGTCGTCGATCGTCGTGCCGATGATCTCCATTTCGAGCGGGGAGTCCACGCGCACGATCTGCGTGTGTCCGCCGCTCACCAGAAGGCACAGGAACGGAAAGTCCGGATGGGGCAGCGTGCGGTCCCGAAGGTCGATGAAGTGCGAGAGGATGTGCCCCTGCAGGTGGTTGACCTCGACCATCGGGATATTGCGGGCGATCGAAAGTCCCTTGGTGAACGACACCCCCACGAGCAGCGATCCCACCAGTCCCGGGCCGCGCGTGAAGGCGATGGCGTCGATCCGGTCGGCGGTGACGCCCGCGTCCTTGAGCGCCGTGTCCACGACGGGGATGATGTTCTGCTGGTGGGCCCGCGAGGCCAGTTCGGGGATCACGCCGCCGTATTTGACGTGAACCGCCTGGGAGGCAATGACGTTCGACAGCAGTACGTTGTTGCGGAGCACGGCGGCAGAGGTGTCGTCGCACGAGGATTCGATGCCGAGAATTGTAATATCCATCCGGAATTATAATTGTTTTTTAACTATTTTCGCTAAATTTGCAGGTTATATAGGACTCCTGATGCGCAAAGGTATAAAAATATTGGGAAAGGTGTTCTCGGCGGCGGTTTTGTTGCTGATAATCGTTCCCGTGGTGCTCTCGCTGCTGCTCGACATTCCCGCCGTGCAGAACTACGCGGTGCACAAGGCCGCACGCTTCGTTTCGCGCAAGCTGGAGACCACCGTGTCGATCGACCGCGTGGACATCGGCATTTTCTCGAAGGTCAGGGTGAAGGGCTTCTACGTCGAGGATTACCAGCGCGATACGCTGCTTTACGTCGGGAAGCTCGACGCCTTCATCACGAGTTTCGGCATTTTCGGCGGCGGGTTGGAGCTGAGCCGCGGCGAGATAGCCGACGCGAGGCTCTACCTGCGGCAGACGCCCGGCGGGGAGATGAACGTCAAACAGATCGTCGACCGCATTTCCGATCCCGACAAACCCAAGAAGGGCAATTTCCGCCTCTCGCTGAAGAAGGCCTCCATCGAGAACATGGACCTCTGCCTCGAACGGCTCGACCGCCGCGACCCGGAGTACGGCATCGACTTCTCGCACATGCACCTCTACGGCATCACGGCCCGCGTGGACGACTTCACGATCGACGGGCAGGCCATCTACACCTCCATCGCGGCTTTCTCGGCCCGCGAGCGCAGCGGCTTCGTGCTGGACCACCTGGCCGGGCGGTTCTACATGACGCAGGGCTGCCTGGGCTTCGAGAACGCCTCGATCATCACCCCGCATTCGAACGTCAACTTTCCGTTCGTCTCGCTGGCGGGCGACTCGTGGGCGCAGTACAAGGATTTCATCGGCGAGGTGCGCATCGACGCCTCGATGCGCAATACGACCGTTTCGACCGACGACATCGCCTTTTTCGCCCCGAAGCTCCGCGACTGGCACGTGGATTTCACCGACGTCAACGTCGAGGTGGCCGGCGTGGTGTCCGATTTCACGGGCCGGATCAAGAGCATGCAGATCGGCGAGGGGACGACGCTCGTGGCCGACGCCTCGGTGAAAGGGCTTCCCGACATCCGGAAGACCCGTTTCGACCTGTCGGTTCCCCGCCTGCGCTCCTCGGCCGGGGCGGTGGACGAACTGGCCCTCGCCATCGCGGGCCGCAAACTCTCGGACAAGCTGGTCGGTGTGCTGGGCAACTCCGGGCAGATCGACCTCAATGCCCGTTTCCGGGGACTGCTCTCGTCGTTCGACATGCAGCTGGGTGCCGCGACGGAGGTGGGCGACGTCTCCTGCAACCTGAAACTGAACCCGCTCAAGGGCGGTTTGAGCAGCGTGCGGGGCGACGTCGAGACGCGCAACCTCCGGTTGGGCGAACTGCTCGACCGTCGCGATCTGCTGGGCAACGCCACCCTCACGGCCTATATCGACGGCGTGATCGGCAAGGGAATGGCCGACGCCAACGTCGCGGGCAACGTCACGCAGCTGGGGTTCAATGGCTATGTCTACGACTCGCTGCGGCTCGACGGCCGCCTGCGCAACCGCGAGTTCGACGGACGTATCACGGCCCGCGATCCCAACCTCGACTTCGATTTCTTCGGCATGGTCGACCTGAACGACTCCGTGCCGCGCTACGACTTCACGATGGACCTGCGGCACGCCGACCTGGCCCGGCTGCATGTCAACCGCCGCGACTCGGTGTCGCAGCTCTCGGGCCGCATCGTCGCTGCTGCCGGAGGGCGTTCGCTCGACGACCTGTACGGCCGCATCCAGGTGACCGACGCCCGCT
>OJKY01000258.1_pt1 | contig 48586 bp, 40 predicted proteins | sample 1596571 | NCBI WGS metagenome assembly OJKY01 (sample SAMEA4350170, study PRJEB24818) | metagenome | biome: human; feature: gut; material: faeces | place: Denmark | collected 2013-09 | reverse complement strand
GCAAGCTGACCGCCTATCACGAGGCCGGTCACGCCATCGTGATGCACGCGCTGCCGACGCACGATCCCGTGCACCAGATCACGATCGTTCCGCGCGGCGGCGCGGGCGGCATGACGATCTCGCTGCCGACGGAGGATCGCTCGTATCAGTCCAAGCGCTATATGGAAGAGCAGATCGTGTCGCTGCTCGGCGGCCGCGTTGCCGAAAAGCTGATGCTCGGCGACATTTCGACCGGCGCCTCGAATGACATCCAGCGTGCCTCGCAGATCGCGCGCAAGATGGTCACGGTGTACGGCATGAGCGAAAGGCTCGGCTCCATTTCGTTTGAATCCGGCCACGATGAGATCTTCATCGGCCGCTCGATGGCGCAGGCCAAGCCCTATTCTGAGCAGGTCGCCGCGCAGATCGACGAGGAGGTCAAATCCATTGTCGACGCTGCCTACGAGCGCTGCGAGGATATCCTCATGCGTGATCAGGCGCACCTCATCGCCGTTGCCGAGTTCCTGCTTGCGCACGAAACGATGAGCGCCGAGGAATTTGCGGCCGTTTTCACTCCGAAAAATGCCGAGAGTGACAAAATCTAATCTTTCTATGAATGAATGAAATATCTCACCAACCTGCCGTTGGTGAGATATTTTTTCGTTTTTTCGCAAGATTTCCTGCATTTTGACTCTTTCCCCTCTTGCCAATTCCATTCTTTCTGCTATAATGGGCATTAGTATTAGTTTTATATGAAAGAAGAGAATCGAACATGAAGAAAAGCAGTAGTTTCAGCGGCTCGCTCGGCTTTGTGCTGGCCGCAGCCGGCAGCGCGGTAGGCGTCGGCAACATCTGGCGCTTCCCCTACCTCTGCGCCAAGGACGGCGGCGGTCTTTTTCTGCTCATTTACCTTGTGCTGGTGCTGACCTTCGGCTTTACCCTGCTCACGACCGACGTCGCCATCGGCCGCCGCACGAAGCAGAACGCGCTGAACGCCTTTGCAACGCTCAACAAGAAGTGGCGCTTTCTGGGCTATCTCACCTTCCTTGTCCCCACGCTTATCATGACGTATTACTCCGTCATCGGCGGCTGGATCACGAAGTATTTTGCCCTCTACCTCTTCTCGGGCGGCAGCGCGGCGGCGCAGGACGGCTTTTTCACCTCCTTCATCACCTCCCCTGTCTCCCCCATCGTCTTTATGCTGCTCTTCCTCGCGCTGACGGCGTGGGTCGTGTACTGCGGCGTGGAAAAGGGCATTGAAAAGTTTTCGCGCTACATTATGCCGGGACTGCTTCTTCTCATCATCGGCATTGCAATCTTCTCGCTCACGCTCAGCTACACGGACGAGAGCGGCGTGACGCGCACGGGCATGGAGGGCTTCCTTGTCTACATTAAGCCCGACTTCACGGGGCTGACCGTCCCGCGTTTCCTGAACATCGTGCTTGACGCGATGAGCCAGCTCTTCTTCTCCCTCAGCGTGAGCATGGGCATCATGATCACCTACGGCAGTTACGTCAAGGACGATGTTGACCTCAACAAGGCCAACAACCAGATCGAAATTTTCGACACGGGCGTTGCCTTCCTCGCAGGTCTGATGATCATTCCGGCGGTCTATGTTTTCCTCGGCACCGAGGGCATGGCCAGCGGCCCGAGCCTGACGTTCATCAGCCTGCCGAAGGTCTTTGCCGCGATGGGCGGCGTGGGGCGCGTCATTGGCGCAGTGTTCTTCCTCGCGCTTGGTTTCGCCGCGCTGACGAGCTGTGTGTCCGTCATGGAGACACTCGTTGCCAACTGCATGGAGATCTTCCACAAGTCGCGCAAGGAGATGTGCGCCGTCGTCGGCGTCTACTCTCTCGTCACGGCAGTTCTCATCTGCCTGGGTTACAACGCGCTCTACTTCGAGCTGCCGCTGCCTAACGGTTCGACCGCGCAGCTGCTCGACGTGATGGACTACATCAGCAACAGTTTCCTCATGCCCTTCATCAGCCTGCTGACGAGCATTTTGGTCGGCTGGGTCGTGGGGCCGAAGTGGATCATCGCCGAGGTCGAGAAAAACGGCGAGCACTTCCGCCGCGCAAAGCTCTACAGCGTGATGATGCGCTACGTTGTTCCCGTGGTCATGCTCATTCTGTTTTTGACCTCCACGGGTCTTGGCAGCCTGATCTTCGCCGGCTGAGAGAGCACGCCGCACCGCTTTTTCCCCCTGAACAGAAAACAAGCCTCCGGTCATTTGACCGGAGGCTTGTTGTTATGCGTTTATCTTACCGCGCGGGAAACTTACATTTCCTTGATGGCAGCCTGCGCGGCGGCGAGGCGGGCGATGGGCACGCGGAACGGGCTGCAGGAGACATAGTCCAGGCCGACCTTATGGCAGAACTCGACGGACATGGGGTCGCCGCCGTGCTCGCCGCAGATGCCGAGGTGGATGTCGGGGTTGGACTCGCGGCCAAGCTTTGCCGCCATGGCAACGAGCTTGCCGACGCCGACCTGATCGAGGCGGGCGAACGGATCGCTCTCGTAGATCTTCTTGTCGTAGTACGCGCCGAGGAACTTGCCAGCGTCGTCACGAGAGAAGCCGAAGGTCATCTGAGTGAGGTCGTTGGTACCGAAGGAGAAGAAGTCCGCTTCCTTGGCGATCTCGTCTGCGGTCAGAGCGGCGCGCGGGATCTCAATCATGGTGCCGACCTTGTACTTCATGGAGCTGCCGGCCTCGGCGATCAGCTTGTCAGCGATCTCGACGACGACGTCCTTAACGTACTTGAGCTCCTTGACCTCGCCAACGAGCGGGATCATGATCTCGGGAACCATGTTCCACTCGGGGTGCGCGGCGCTGACGTTGAGCGCAGCCTTGATGACCGCGCGGGTCTGCATGGCAGCGATCTCGGGGAAGGTGACGGCCAGGCGGCAGCCACGGTGACCCATCATGGGGTTGAACTCGTGCAGGGAGGCGATGATGTTCTTGATCTCCTCGACGCTCTTACCCATGTCCTTGGCGAGGTGGGCAATGTCAGCTTCGTCGGTGGGAACGAACTCGTGCAGGGGGGGATCGAGGAAGCGGACGGTCATCGGACGGCCCTCGAGGGCGATATACATGGCTTCAAAGTCGCCCTGCTGCATCGGCTCGAGCTTGGCCAGCGCCTTCTCGCGCTGCTCAACGGTGTCGGAGCAGATCATCTCGCGGATGGCGGGGATACGGTCGGGCAGGAAGAACATGTGCTCAGTGCGGCAGAGGCCAATGCCCTCGGCGCCGAACTTCACGGCCTGCTCGGTATCGTGCGGGTTATCGGCGTTGGTGCGAACACCCAGACGGCGATACTTGTCGGCCCATGCCATGACGCGGCCGAACTCGCCGCCGATGGTGGCGTCGACCGTGGGGATGATGCCGTCGTAGATGTTACCGGTGGAACCGTCGAGAGAGATGAAGTCGCCCTCGTGATAGGTCTTGCCGGCGAGCTCGAACTTCTTGTTCTCCTCGTCCATCTTGATCTCGCCGCAGCCGGAAACGCAGCACTTACCCATGCCGCGCGCGACGACAGCCGCGTGGGAGGTCATACCGCCGCGGACGGTCAGGATACCCTGAGCGGCCTTCATGCCCTCGATGTCCTCCGGGGAGGTCTCGAGACGGACGAGAACGACCTTCTCGCCGCGCTCCTGCCACTCCTTGGCGTCCTCGGCAGAGAAGACGATCTTGCCGCAGGCAGCGCCGGGGGAGGCGGGCAGCGCCTTGCCGACAGCGGGAGCCGCCTTGAGCGCGGCAGCGTCGAACTGGGGATGGAGCAGGGTGTCGAGGTTGCGGGGCTCGATCATGGAGACCGCCTTCTTCTCGTCGATCATACCCTCGTCGACGAGGTCGCAGGCGATCTTCAGAGCAGCCTGCGCGGTACGCTTACCGCTGCGGCACTGGAGCATGTAGAGCTTGCCGTTCTCGACGGTGAACTCCATGTCCTGCATGTCGCGGTAGTGATCCTCGAGCAGATCGCAGACCTTGACGAAGTCAGCGTAGGCCTGGGGGAACTTCGCCTCCATCTGGGAGATGGGCATCGGGGTGCGGACGCCGGCGACGACGTCCTCGCCCTGGGCGTTGGTCAGGAACTCGCCCATGAGCTTCTTTTCGCCGGTGGCGGGGTCACGGGTGAAGGCAACGCCGGTACCGGAATTCTCATTCAGGTTGCCGAAGACCATCGGCATGACGTTGACGGCAGTACCCCAGGAATAGGGGATATCATTGTCGCGGCGATAGACGTTCGCGCGCGGGTTGTCCCAGGAGCGGAACACGGCGCGAATGGCCTCGTACAGCTGGGTCTTGGGGTCGGAGGGGAAGTCCTCGCCGATCTGCTGCTTATACTCAGCCTTGAACTGCTCGGCGAGCTCCTTGAGGTCGGCCGCGGTCAGCTCAACATCGAGCTTGACGCCGCGCTTTTCCTTCATCGCGTCGATGAGCTGCTCAAAGTACTTCTTGCCCACTTCCATAACGACGTCGGAGAACATCTGGATGAAGCGGCGATAAGAGTCGTAAACGAAGCGCTCGAAGTTGGGATCGGGGTTGCCTGCGATCATAGCGGCAACGACCTCGTCGTTCAGACCGAGGTTCAGGATGGTGTCCATCATGCCGGGCATGGAAGCGCGTGCGCCGGAACGGACGGAGACGAGCAGGGGGTTCTTCAGATCGCCGAACTTCTTGCCGTTAATTTCTTCCATCTTGCCGACGAATTCCATGATCTGCGCCATGATCTCGTCGTTGATCTTGCGGCCGTCCTCATAGTACTGCGTGCAGGCCTCGGTGGTGATGGTGAAACCCTGGGGAACGGGCAGACCGATGTTGGTCATCTCAGCAAGGTTCGCGCCCTTGCCGCCCAGAAGCTCACGCATGCTCGCGTTACCTTCCGAGAACAGATAGACATACTTTTTGCTCATAGGTTTTCCTCCATTTAAAAATGTATCGCTGAGTGATTTATTATCAAGCCATATTATTATAGACAGAAAATCACCGACTTTCAATAATAAGTTGTGAAATTTTTGTCGAATCTCATTCTTTTTTCTGCTGCGCGGCATTCTTTGGTGCGGATTCGTCCCGTTTTTGCCGTGCGGATGCAGATTTTCTTGCAAGCGCCGCGGTTTTGCGATATACTATTTTTATATTTGCGCGCCCGCCGCGCGCAGAGCAAGAGAGCATGGAGCATTCAATGGAGCTTTTGGAATTTGCAAAAACCGATACCGCCGCGCGTCTCCGCGCTGCCGCCGGACGCGGCGCGCTGCCGCACGCGCTCATCTTCAGCGGAAGCGGCGACCGCGTTGCCGCCGCGCGCTATGCTGCCGCCGCGATGGAGTGTACTGCCCAGCATAAGCCCTGCCTTACCTGCCCCGCCTGCCGCAAGGTGGTGCAGGACATTCACCCCGATGTTTCGTTCGTACGCGACGCAGAGCACAAGGAGCTTTCGATCGACACGGTGCGCGCAATGCGTGCCGATGCCTTCATTCGCCCGAACGAGGGCGCGCGCAAGGTCTACATCTTTGAGGACTGCACCATCCTGACCGAGAAGGATCAGAATGTTCTCTTAAAGCTGGTGGAGGAAGGCCCCGCCTACGCAGCGTTTTTCTTCTGTGCGGAGAATCCTGCCGTGCTTTTGCAAACCATTCGCTCGCGCTGCGTGGAGGTCAAGCTCTCTCCGGTTTCGCAGGAAGCGGACGCGCCGGGTGAGCGCTCGCTGGAACTTGCGCGTCTGATCGCCGAGGGGTCGCATGCGTCCCGCGCGGCGTTCCTTGCAAAGCTGGAAACGCAGAAGGTGTCGCGCGACGATTTGTCCTCGCTTTTTGAGGAAACGCGCTTGCTGCTCTCGTCTGCCCTGCTGGGGCAGTATGGCGTGAGCGTACCGGAGTGTGAAGTGAGGGCGGCGCGGCTGCTTGCTTCTCGCTTGACAAAAGCGAAATTACTCGGCACAATAGATCTATTGCAGGAATATCGCAGCAAATGCACCTATAACGTCGGCGTTGGCCCCACACTGGGCGGCTTCGCCGTTGAATTGGAGGAAATCCTTTGACAGAAGTGATCGGAGTCCGCTTTCGCGGCGGATGCAAAGAATATTATTTTGACCCGCACGGCATCGCAGTCGAGCCCAATGAGTTCGTCATCGTCGAGACCGCGCAGGGGCTCGAGTACGCCCACTGCGTCTCGGGCAACCACGAGGTAGCAGACGACGCTGTTGTCCAGCCGCTGCGCCCGCTTGTTCGCGTGGCGACAGAGAACGATGACCGCACCTATGCCTACAACAAGAGCCGGGAGAAAAACGCCTTTGAGGTCTGCCAGAAGAAGATCTTAGAGCGCGGGCTCGACATGAAGCTCGTGCGCGTGGAGAGCAACTTTGACGGCAGTAAGATCATCTTTTTCTTCACGTCTGACGGGCGCGTAGACTTCCGCGAGCTTGTGCGTGACTTAGCCGGCGTGTTCCGCGCGCGCATCGAGCTGCGGCAGATCGGCGTGCGCGACGAGGCAAAGATGCTCGGCGGTCTCGGCATCTGCGGCAGGCCCTTCTGCTGCTCGCAGTTTCTGGACGATTTTGTCCCCGTGTCCATCAAGATGGCCAAGACGCAGAACCTCAGCCTGAACCCAACCAAGATCTCCGGCACCTGCGGGCGCCTCATGTGCTGCCTCAAATATGAGCAGAACGCCTATGAGGACGCGGTGCGCCGCTGCCCAAAGGCAGAATCGTTCGTGGCAACGCCCGACGGTCTCGGCAACGTGAGCAGCGTGGACATTCTGCGCGAGCAGGTACTCGTGCGGCTTGACGGGCAGAACGAAGGCCCCAAGCGCTACCGCACCTGCGAAATTCAGGTGCTGCGCAACGGCAAGGGCTCGCGCGACGGCATCGAGATCCCCACGACGCTGCCTGAGCGCTATCAGGAGCCCGAAGAGGAAGAGCTGCAGCTCACGCCGAGCTTTTTCTCTTCCGCCAAGCCCATCGTTCCGCCCGAACAGTGGACGCCTCCTGCCGCAAAAGACGATGCGGACGCAGAGGAAGAAATCGAAAAGCGCCGCTCCCGCCGCGGCGGCAGAGGACATCGCGGCGGCAGAGGCCGCGGCAAGGGCCATGCAGAGGGCGGCGAAAAGGCCGAAGCCCAGGAAAAGAATGCAGAAAGCCGCAGCGAAAAGCCGCAGCGCAGCGAGAAGGCAAACGGCGGACGCCGTGAGCGTCCCGACCGCAGCGCCGAGAAGAACGGCGAACGCCGCGCCCCGCGGCAAAATAAGCCGAACAACGAAAATCCCGACGCGCCGAAAGCGCCGCGTCCGCCCCGTCCGCCGAAGGCCGAGGGCGCAGGAGAGGGCGGCGAGAACAAGCCGCGCCGCCGCAGTCATCGCGGTGGCAGAGGCCGCCGCAGAGGCGGCTCTCAGGGCGGCGAAAACACCGCGCCGAAGAGCGAATCGTAATCACGCAGCACGGGTACAGGAAAAATTCCTGTACCCGTGTTCTTTTCATTTCTCCCGCGCCGTGGTATACTTTTGCCGAAAAACAACGAGAAAAGAAGAGAGGATCAACCATGCTGAAATTCAACAAGGTGCTGCTCGCCAGCGACTTTGACAACACACTCGTCTACACGCAGGGTGCGCTGGAGCGCGGCGAGGACATTCCGCCGATGAGCGCGCGCAACCGCGAGGCCGTAGAATACTTCATGCAAAACGGCGGCTATTTTTCGATCTCCACCGGTCGTGCGCTGCCCGCCTTTGCTCGCTATGCGCAGGATCTTCCCTGTAACGCGCCCTGTGTGATCGCAAACGGCGCCGCCATCTATGACTTTAACAAGGACTGCTATGTGGAAACGGCGTTTCTCGATGCAGACATCTACGATCACGTCGACGCGCTGCTCGCCCGCTTTCCGGGCCTTTGCTTCGAGATCTATCACGATGACCGCCGCATCCACGTGCTGCACCCCAATGACTTTGTCCGCAACCACGAGCATCTGACGCGCGCCAAAACCGTGGAGGTACAAAGCTTCCGTGAGGTGGATCTGCCGATCATCAAGCTGCTCTTTGAAGAGGAAAAGCCGCTCCTGGACGAGGTGCGCAGCTTTATCCTCGCTCAGGAATGGGGCGCGCGCTACGAGCTTATTTTTTCGAGCGATCACCTGCTTGAGCTGACGCGCCGCGGCGCGACGAAGGGCGGCATGATCTTAAAGCTCGCCAAGCTGCTCGGCGTTGCGCGCAGGGACATTTACTGCGTCGGCGATCACACCAACGATATTCCGATGCTCGCCGTTTCCGAGATCGGTTTTGCGCCCGAAAATGCCATCTCCGAGGTCAAGGAGTGGGGTGCACGCATCGTCTGCCACTGCAAAGACGGCGCACTGGCCGACGTGGTGGAGATCCTTGACGGGCGATACTGAGTTCAAAAAGATGGCAGAGCCGCTTTTTTCTTTTCCGCTGCCCTTTTTCGTACAACTTTTCGTTTGCTCACGCATATAATAGCCGGGTGAGTGAATAGCAGAAAGGAATGATACGATGAAGGAGAAAGAGATGGAGATTTGCTATGGTGACGTGGACGATATGATCTTCGGCAATGAGGGCTACGTCAGCGAACGGTAAATGATCAAAAAAGGCTCCGTGCTTTGCACGGAGCCTTTTATCGTAATTCACAGTGCCTTTTCGATCGTGCCGCCGCCGAGCACCTCGTCCCCGTCGTAAAAGACGACGGCCTGCCCCGCCGTCACGGCGCGCTGGGGCGTGAGAAGCGCAACATGCGCGCCGCCATCGGGCAGCGGCGTCACAACCGCGTCGCATTCCTTCTGCGAATAGCGCGTTTTGACGGTGCAGCGCACCTCACCCTCAGGCGTGCCCGTGATCCAGTTCACACGCGAGGCGAGCAGCGCCGAGGAGAACAATTCTTCATTATCACCGAGAAGGACGGTATGATCTTCGGCATTTTTGGAGATCACATAGAGGGGGCGGTCAGCACTCACGCCGAGTCCCTTGCGCTGCCCCGCCGTAAAGCATTCAAGACCGCGATGACGGCCGAGCACACGGCCGCTGCCGTCCACAAAGTCGCCCGGCTGCGGCGTCACGCCGCCGTAGTCGCGCAGAAAGCGCACATAGTCCCCATCGGGAATGAAGCAGATGTCCTGCGAATCCGCCTGATGGGCGTTGGCAAGTCCGGCTTCCTCCGCCTTTTCGCGAAGCTCCGGCTTTTCAAAGCTGCCGACAGGCAGCAGCAGATGCGCAAGCTGACGCTGCGTGAGCTGATAGAGCACATAGCTCTGATCCTTGGTACGGCTCTCGCCGCGAAGCAGGCGGTAAATGCCGCGCGTTTCGTCATAGTCGACGCGGGCATAATGCCCCGTTGCGATGTAGTCAAAGCCCATTTGGAGCGCACGGTCTAAAAACGCGCCGAATTTCAGGCAGCGGTTGCAGTCGATGCAGGGATTCGGCGTGCGTCCCGCGCAGTATTCGCTCACAAAGTGATCCATCACCTCGCGCGCAAAAAGCGCCTGCTCGTCAAAAACGTAAAACGGTATGCCAAGTCCCTCGGCGATGCGCCTCGCGCCGTCCGTATCATTGCCGCAGAGCGCAAGCGACGCGCCTGCGCAGTCATAGCCCTGCTTTTGCAGCAAAAGTGCGGCGGCGGACGAATCCACGCCGCCGCTCATGGCGATCAAAACTTTTTTCTTCATTGGCTGTCACTTAATCCAGATATTTTTGTAAAAACGCCTCGCCCGAAAGCGCGTCGGACATCTCCACGAGCGTAGGGTTGAAGCCGCCGGCATAGTCGCTGCCGCGGTCTTTCAGGCGCACGCGCCCGGCTCGCACCGCCGGAAGTGAAACCGTGAAGAGCGAGCCCCTCCCCTCTTCCGACTGCGCCACGATCCTGCCGCCGTGTCCCTGCGCGATGCGCTGGCAGATGGGCAGCCCCAAGCCAAGGCCGCGCGGGGGCATGGGATCCTGCCCACCGTCGATGAAACGGTCAAACAGGTGCGCAAGCGTGTCGCTGTTCATGCCGCAGCCGCTGTCGGCCACGGTGATCTTAACGTTCCGCCCCTCCGTTTTCACGCGCACGCGGACACTGCCACCCTGCGGCGTGAATTTGAGTGCGTTGGAGAGAAGATTGAGCAGCATCTTGCGGATCGCCGCGGCGTCAAGGCCGATGATCCGGCTGTCGCGGTCGGGCAAAAAGTCAAGCGTGACGCCCTGCATATTGAATAGAAAGTCTACTTCCCCGCATACGCTGCGGCAGACGCCTACAATATCGTCATCGTAAAGTTCAAAGCGTTTCCTGTCGAACAGCTGCCCCGCGTCAGTCAGGTTGCTGATCACACGGTAGAGCCGGTAATAGCTCTGATAGAACGCCGCGGCGGTGCGGTCGGTCTTCGCGTCTTTTTCCCGCACGTCTGCCGGTACCAGGCGGTCAACCGCCGTATAGACCGTTGCAAGCGAGGTGCGCAGCTGCAGCGCAATATTCGGCAGCATGTCCGAAAGGATCTTCAATTCTTCTTCGGTATAATCCCGCATGGCATCTCCTAATGGTCGAGCAAAGTCCCTGCGGATAGCATTCACCGCAGAACGCAAAGCTTGCGTGGAAAGAATTTCATACCACACAATGCGTGGTGGTATACACTGAGCGTAGCAAAATTCTTTTTGAAAAGCAAGGAATTTGTGGAAATTGTGAAAATTCTGCAATTTCGTGCAAAAAGGTCTTGCAAAATGAAGCTCCTGCTGTATAATATCAAACGTACCAAACATTCGATATATTCCGCAAGATGAAAGGAAGTAAGTTTCTATGAGCATTAAAGTCGGTATCAACGGCTTCGGACGCATCGGCCGCATGGTCTTTCGCGCCAGCCTTGACCATCCCGAGATCGAGATCGTCGGCATCAACGATCTCTGTCCTGCCGAGTATCTGGCCTATATGCTGAAATATGATACCATGCACGGCAGATTTGCCGCCGACGTAAAGAGCAACGACTATGGCATCGTCGTCAATGGCCGCGAAATCCCCGTTTTTGCCGAGCGCAACCCCGCCAACCTCCCCTGGGGGAAGATCGGCGCTGAGTATATTGTCGAATCCACGGGCCTGTTCCTGACAAAGGAAAAATCGCAGGCGCATATCGACGCCGGCGCAAAGAAGGTCGTCATGTCCGCCCCGTCCAAGGACGATACGCCGATGTTTGTCTGCGGCGTGAATCTCGATTCCTACACGAGCGACATGCAGTTCGTCTCCAACGCTTCTTGTACGACGAACTGCCTCGCCCCCATCGCCAAGGTCTTGAACGACAACTTTGGCATCAAAGACGGTCTGATGACCACCGTGCACTCCGTCACCGCCACGCAAAAGACCGTAGACGGCCCGTCCCTGAAGGACTGGCGCGGCGGCCGCGCGGCCACGGGCAACATCATTCCCTCCTCCACCGGCGCCGCCAAGGCTGTCGGCAAGGTCATTCCCTCCCTCAACGGCAAGCTGACTGGCATGTCCATGCGCGTTCCCACGCTGGACGTTTCCGTGGTCGATTTGACGGTCAACCTTGAAAAGCCCGCCTCCTACGACGAGATCTGCGACGCGATGAAGAAAGCGAGCGAGAGCGAGCTCAAGGGGATCCTCGGCTACACCGATGAGGCGGTCGTCTCGTCCGACTTCCTCGGCGATCCCCGCACGTCCATCTTCGACGCCAAGGCCGGCATTGCGCTGACGGATACCTTCGTCAAGGTCGTCAGCTGGTATGACAACGAGATCGGCTACTCCAACAAGGTGCTCGATCTCATCGAGCACATGTACTCGGTCGATCACGCGGCGCATTAACTTTCTTTTTTCTGTTCCTGTTTTTTTGGTAAAAAACGGGACGGTGCTCCTCTGAGGCAAGAGGGATCTGGTGCGAGATCCCTCTTGTTTTTTTCGCATTTTCGGTGGTATACTGCCATCGTTGCAAATTCTATAATGAGGTGGACTATGTTTCAGGGTTTTACGCCGGAGGCCGTCGAGTTCCTCTGGGGCATCAAATTCAACAACAACCGCGAGTGGTTCCTGCCGCGCAAGGAGGAATTTCTATCGCTCGTCGACCGCCCGATGCGCGAGCTCGGCAGCGAGCTTTTCGACGCGATCCGCGCGGAATATCCCAAGCAGCCGCTCCGGCTGCATGTCTGCCGCGTTTACCGCGATGCGCGCCGGCTCTTCGGCCGCGGGCCGTATAAAGACCATCTGTGGCTCACGATCGAGCGCCCGCATGAGCGCTTCGAGGGCGTGCCCGCGCTGTATTTTGAACTGGCGCCGAACTATTTCAGCTACGGCTGCGGCTATTGGGACGCCGCGCCCGCCACGATGGCGCGCCTGCGCCGCCGCATCGAGACGGATCCCAAGGCGCTTGAAAAGATCGTGCGCAAGCTGAATAAGTCCCGCTTCACGCTCTCGGGAGAGGCGTTCAAGCGGCCCAAGGGCGACGTCGGTACGCTCTTAAATCCGTGGTACAACGCAAAGCATGTCGCCGTCAGCTATGACGATAACCCCGAGGGCGTTCTCTTCACACCCGAGCTCAAGGACGAGGTGCTCGCGGGCTTCCGCGAGCTGATGCCGCTCTATCTCTATCTTGACTCGCTCTCGGGCGATCCTGAGCCGGCAAAGGAATAACCGCACAAAGCAAAAGAGTGACAGCCAAAAGGCTGTCACTCTTCTTTTTTTACTGCAAAACCTTTTTGTTGCCGTGCGTTGCCTTCATGCGCAGCTCCTTGTTGAGGATCGTCTTGCGGATGCGCAGGTTCTTGGGCGTGACCTCAAGCAACTCGTCGTCGGCGAGGAACTCGAGGCACTGCTCCAGGCTCATCTGCTTGGGCGGGACAAGGCGCAGGGCATCGTCCGAGCCGGAAGCGCGCATGTTCGTCAGCTGCTTCTTCTTGCACACGTTGACCGTGATGTCCTCCTGCTTGGGGGACTGGCCGACGACCATGCCCTCATACACATCGATGCCCGCGCCGATGAACAGCACGCCGCGCTCCTGCGCATTGAAGAGGCCGTAGGTGATGGACGTGCCGGTTTCGGAGGCGACGAGAGAGCCGGTGTTGCGGCGGGCAAGCTCGCCCTTGTAGGGCGCGTAGGAATCAAACACGCTCGCCATGATGCCCTCGCCCTTGGTGTCGGTGAGGAACTCGTTGCGGTAGCCGAAGAGGCCGCGCGCAGGAATGAGGAATTCGAGCTTCATGCGGCTGCCGATGGGCGTCATCTCGGCGAGGTCGCCCTTGCGGGAGCCGAGCTTTTCGATGACCGCGCCGACATAGTCCTGCGGCACATCGCACACAAGGCGCTCGATGGGCTCGCACTTCTTGCCGTCGATCATCTGATACAGGACACGCGGGGGCGAGACCTGGAACTCATAGCCTTCGCGGCGCATCGTTTCGATCAGAATGGACAGCGACATTTCGCCGCGGCCGGCAACATTGAACGCATCGGTCGAGCCTTCCAGCTCCGTAACGCGCAGGGAAACGTCCTTGAGCGTTTCGCGCTGCAATCTCTCGCGCAGCTGACGGGAGGTGACGAACTTGCCCTCGCGTCCGGCGAAGGGAGAGTCGTTGATGGCGAAGGTCATCTCCACGGTGGGCGCGGAGATCTTGACGAACGGCAGCGGCTCGATGCACTCGGGTGTGCAGATCGTATCGCCGATGGTAATGTCGCCGATGCCGGAGAGGCAGATGATGTTGCCTGCGGTGGACTCAGTGACGGGGTTCTTGGCAAGGCCCTCAAACTCATAGAGAGCGACGGCCTTGGCCTTCTTGGGTGCAGCGTCGGGATCGTGGTAGTTGCACACGGCGATCTCCTGATTCTGCTTGAGCGTGCCTCGCTCGATGCGGCCGATGGCCATGCGGCCGACGTACTCGTTATAGTCGATGGCAGAGACGAGCATCTGGAACGGCGCGTCCACATCGGCCTCCGGCGCGGGGATATACTCAAGAATGGTGTCGAAGAGGGGCTTTAAGTCCGTGCCGGGCACATCGGGCGAATAGGACGCCGTGCCGTTGCGGCCGGAGCAGAAGAGCATCGGGGAGTCAAGCTGCTCGGGCGTTGCGTCGAGATCCATCAGCAGCTCGAGCACTTCGTCCACGACCTCGTGGATACGCTGGTCGGGGCGGTCGATCTTGTTGACGACAACGATGACGCGATGGCCCAGCTCCAGCGCACGGGAAAGGACGAAGCGCGTCTGCGGCATGGGGCCCTCGGCAGCGTCGACGAGCAGGATAACGCCGTTGACCATCTTGAGGATACGCTCGACCTCGCCGCCGAAGTCAGCGTGGCCCGGGGTATCGATGATGTTGATCTTGGTGTCACCGTAGCGAATGGCAGTGTTCTTGGCAAGGATCGTGATGCCGCGCTCACGCTCGAGGTCATTGGAGTCCATGACGCGGTCGACAACCTCCTGGTTTTCGCGGTACACGCCGCCCTGCTTGAGCATCTCGTCGACCAGCGTGGTCTTGCCGTGGTCAACGTGGGCGATGATGGCTACGTTGCGAAGCTTTTCGTTCTGCATAAACTATCTCTCCTTCCTGCCGCAGGGGCAGGGAATCTAATCGTAAGTCATTAACTGTAATAGTATATTCTGATGCTCCGTCATTTGCAAGATTTTTTGGAACTTTTTTTGTGCTTTTTGCAGAAAAATCAAAAAAACGACCGTCTGCCAAGGCGGCAGACGGTCATTTTTCGGTTTCTGTGCAGGTTTTAGCCCAGCAGCTCGCTCAGCTCGTCGATCAGCTCGCCGAAGAGCGACAGTGCGTCGTTGACGGGCGCGGGCGTGCGCATATCAACGCCCATGTCGCGCAGCAGCTCGACCGGCTCCTTCGAACAGCCGCCGGAGAGGAACTTCTTGTAGTCCTTGACGGCGCTCTCGCCCTCGCGCAGGATGCGGTTGGCGATGGCAACGGCAGCGGAAAAGCTCGTCGCATACTGGAAGACATAGTAGTTGTAGTAGAAGTGCGGAATGCGCGTCCACTCGAGCGCGATCTCATCGTCGGAGACCATATCGGGACCGAAGTAGAGCTTGTTGAGCGCATGGTACTTTTCGCTCAGCGCATCGGCGGTCAGCGCCTCGCCGCTCTCGATGAGCTTGCCCATTTCGAGCTCGAACTCGGCAAACATCGTCTGGCGGTAGAGCGTACCCTTGAACTGGTCGAGGAAGTGGTTGATGAGATAGGCGCGCTGCTTGCGGTCGGTCGTCTTGCCGAGCAGGTGGCGCATCAACAGGATCTCGTTGCAGGTGGAGGCGACCTCGGCGACGAAGATGACATACTCCGCCGTGTTCACCGGCTGGTTCTTGCAGGAATACCAGGTGTGCATGGCGTGACCCATCTCGTGGGCAAGGGTGAACATACTGTCGAGATTGTCCTTGTGGTTGAGCAGCACATAGGGGTGAGGCCAGCCGCTGCCGGTGCAGTAGGCGCCGCCGCGCTTGCCGGTATTTTCATACACGTCGACCCAGCGGTTGTTGAAGCCCTCTTCCAGCACGTCCGTATAGTCCTTGCCGAGCACGGCGAGCGCCTCGAGCACGTTTGCCTTCGCCTCGTCATAGGAGATCTCGGCGTCCGCGTCCGCGACGATCGGCGTATAGACGTCGTACATGTGCAGCGCATCAACGCCCATGATCTTCTTGCGCAGGGCAACGTAGCGGTACATCTTGTCAAGGTTGCCGTGCACCGCGTCGATGAGATTGGTGTACACCGCCGTCGGCACCTCGGTCACGTCGAGAGAGGCCTCGAGCGTGGAGTTATAATGGCGCGCGTCGGCAAAGAACTTGAGCTGCTTAAATTGTGCGTCAAGCGAGGAGGCATAGGTATTGCGGAATTCGCCCGCGCGCTTGTAGTAGGCCTTGAAGGCGTTCTCGCGCAGCGTGCGGTCGGCGCTCGTCAGCAGCGGCACGAGCGTGCCGTCGGTCAGCTGATGCGTTTCGCCCTTGCCGTCCGTCACGTCGGGATAGCGGATGTCCGCGTTGTGGAACATGCTGAACGTGCGGCTGGGGCTCTCGCTGATCTCGCCGGCGGCGGCAAGCAGCTTCTCGCACTCGGGCGAGAGGATATGCGCCTTGCGGCGGCGCAGCTTATCGATGTTGCGGCGATAGGTCTCAAGCTTCGGCTCCTCGGCGTAGAAACCCGCAAGCGCTTCGTCAGAAAGCGCCATGATCTCGCTCGCTTCGAACGCGCTGGCGCTCGAGAGTGCGACCGCTGCGGAGAAGGCCTTGCTGCGCATGCCCTGATAGAAGGAGTTGCCCACATCCTGGTCGCTGCGGCAGCTTGCGTACTCCACAAGCTTGGTCACACGCACGTTGACCTCGTCGCCGAGCGTAAACCAGTCGAGCAGCGTCTTTGCGCTCTCGCCGAGTCTGCCGGCGAAGGCAGCCATGCGCTCGGGATAGGCCTTGAGCGCCTCCAGCTCATCGTTCCACGCCTCGTCGCTTGCAAACACGTCGCGCAGATCCCAGGTGAACTCCTCGGGCACCTCGCTGCGCGGAAGGATCGTCTTTCCGTCCATACCGTTACCGTCCTTTTCTCAAAAAATTCCGCCCGTCTTCTGCGGGCAGATGTGGTCTTGCCTCCCATTATAGCGGACGAAAGCAGTGAATACAAGCGCTTTTCTCTGATCCGCGCCGCGGCAAAACAGGCATTGACAAACCGGGGCGCAAAAGGGTACAATATTTTTATTATAGGCCTTACAGCTTTTTCCGATCTCCCGAACGCAGCTTGCCGATGCCCCCTTTTCTTCCAATCACATGCGCCTGTAGCTCAGCCGGATAGAGCGTCCGCCTTCTAAGTGTGAGGTGGTCGCTCACCCTGCGAGCATAAAACTAAATACTGGCCTCGGTAGCTCAGTTGGATAGAGCGACTGCCTCCTAAGCAGTAGGCCGCTGGTTCAAGCCCAGTCCGGGGTGCCAAAAACGCTGTAATCTCAATGATTGCAGCGTTTTTCCTTTTTGAAAATCAACATAGGATATACCGAAAAGGGACGCACTGCCTGCAACCGGCGACAGGCCAAATGTACCCGTTTTTTAAGATTTCTGTTATTTAAAAATGGCTATTTCATTGACTTTTGTGGCCACAAAAACGTATAATGATAGCGTTTTATTTTTATGTTTTCACGAAAGGTAAAATAGATGCGTATGAAAGGGAGACCTACCGACGCAATAAAGGACACTACTGTAAAAGTGCGTCTTGATGATCATACAAGAAAAATGCTTGCGTATTGTGTTGAAGCTATGAACTTATCGAAATCAGAATTAATTCGGCTTTGCATCGCGAAAGAATATAAAGAACTGTCGGAGGATTCTCTCAAATGAGGTTTATTGGGTGTAAAGCGCTCCTTCTTGACAACATCAAGAGCGTAATTGACGAAAATGCCCCTGATGCAAAGAGCTTTTGCGATATCTTTTCAGGTACGGCTACGGTTGCGAGATATTTCAAGCAATGGTATGAGGTCACCTCTAACGACTTGCTCTACTTTTCATACGTTCTGCAAAGAGGAACGGTGGCAGTTGATTGCTTGCCAACGTATGAAATTTTACAAGAGAATACCGGAATTTCCGACCCTGTTGCTTATTTTAACGGATTGTCTCTTGAGCAGATGGAACGTCTTCCTCCCGAACGAAGATTTTTCCAGAATACGTATGCTCCTATCGGCGGAAGAATGTATATCAACGATGAAAATGCTCTCAGAATTGATTTCGCACGAAACATCACTGAAGACTGGAGGAAGGTCGGTTTTCTCTCGGATGACGAATACTATTATCTGGTTGCCTGCATTGTCGAGGGGATTCCTTTTGTAAGCAACATTTCCGGAACTTACGGGGCGTTTCATAAAGAATGGGAGCGCCGTTCTTACAAAAAGTACGAGCTGCTTCGCCTGCCGATCTGCACAAACGGGAAGAACAACACCTGTTTTAACGGCAACGGCGCAGATGTCCTGAAAGAGATCTCCGGCGATATCCTGTATATCGATCCGCCCTATAACGAACGACAGTATCTGCCGAACTACCACGTTTTAGAAACGGCAGCCAAGTATGACTTTCCGGAAGTACGCGGTATCACGGCCCAAAGGGCATACGAGAATAACAAATCCGATTTTTGTTCTAAGGCAAAGGTCGTCGGCGCCTTTGAAGAGCTAATCGCAAATGCCAGATTTAACCACATCATTCTCAGTTACAGCACCGATGGATTGATGTCGGTGGAAGAGATTGAGAGAACAATGAAGAAGTACGGTGATCCGAACTCTTTCAAAATCTACTGGATCCCGTATAGGCGTTATAAAAGTCGAAGCACAGAAACGAAAGAAGAGAAGCTGAAGGAAATGCTTGTATACATTCGAAAGGATTAAGAATGGATTCATACATTAAAAGCCCTATGAATTATACAGGGGGAAAATACAAAATACTGAACGATATCATTCCAAGCTTCCCTTCCGGCATCAAGAATTTCGTGGATCTGTTTGCCGGCGGATTGAATGTAGGAATCAATGTCAATGCTGATACTATTTACGCGAATGATCAGATCTCGTACATTATCGATCTCTATAAGCTGTTTCAAGATACCAGCACAGATGACTTGGTTGCATCGATAAAAGCGAGGATTGGGGAGTACCAGTTGTCGCAAGAGAATCAAGAGGGCTATCTCGAACTCAGGAAAAAATATAACGAGACAGGGGGGCCGCTGGATCTGTTTGTCCTGACTTGCTATGCGTTTAATCATCAGATCCGTTTCAACAGCAAGCATCAGTTTAATACGCCGTTTGGCAAAGAACGGAGCTCCTTCAATCCTAACATTGAATCAAATTTGATTCGATTTTGTGATGCATTGCATAAGAAAAATATCATCTTATCGACGGGAGATTTTTTGGACTTTGACTTTTCGTTGCTCAGTCGCGGAGATCTGGTGTATTGCGATCCGCCATATCTTATTACCACGGGCTCGTACAACGATGGGAAAAGGGGCTTTAAGGACTGGACCCTCAAAGAGGAACGGGAGTTATTGGCTTTGTTAGATGACCTTGACAGACAGGGCATACTCTTTGCACTCTCAAACGTGTTTCGTCATAAGGGGTTAACCAACGATGTGTTAATCGAATGGAGTAGAAAATATTATGTAACCCGCATTGAGAAGTCTTACACAAATTGCAGCTATCATTTCAAGAATCGCGCCGCCAGGACCATGGAAGTCCTTGTTACAAATTATAAATGGGAGGAGACAAGATGCGAGCAACTGAGTCTGATCCCAGAGTGACAGAGTTGTACAATGAGTCGACCCCATTTCTCGATGCATACCCTGACTATGATTTGGCATTGCTTCCGACTTGGGTCAGAGAAAATATCGAAGCGGCTCGAGTATACGGTGGGAGTAAAAGAGGGGTTGTTCTTCCTGATGGCAGAAAGTATCATCTTGATAACAAGTTGAATGATTTGACCGGAAGAGAATGGACTTTCTTCATTAATTCGGTTTTTTCCACACATTATCCCACAAGAGGAGAGGAAGCATACGCGCATCATATCAGGAAGATTCATCCTACGCCAAAACCGCCGCAGTTGATGAGAGACTTAATTCGCTTTTTTTCAAAAGAGGGCGAATTGATATTCGATTTCTTTATGGGGGTTGGCGGCACTCTTTTGGGCGCCGGTCTGTGCAATAGAGTGGCTGCCGGAATTGATTTGAAGCAAGAGTATCTCGATGCATACAAAGCCGCTGCAATGGAATTGGAATTGCCGGTATTTCCCACAGTATGTGGAGATTCTATCGCGATTTTAGATGACAAGTCTTTAATGGATCCCCTGCTTGGAGGCAAGAAGATCAGTCTTGTTCTTATCGACCCGCCTTATGCAAATATGATGAGCAGAGAAAAGACCGGCGCGGACATTTCGGTTTATGGGAAAGCAGCGACTCCGTTTACAGAATCAGATCGTGATTTAGGGAACATGGGGCGTGCGGAGTTTTTAGAGGCATTAAAATGTTCCATCGAGAAAGCTCTTCCATATATAAAATTCCGAGGGTATATCGTTGTTTTCATCAAAGATCTTCAGCCGTCAAAGAAAGAAACCAATCTTTTACATGCGGAAGTGATCGACAGAATAAATGAGATTCCTAATGTATATTATAAGGGCATGAAAATATGGTCTGATGAGTCGACAAAACTTTATCCGTATGGATATCCGTTCTGTTTTGTGGCAAACCAAATTCATCAGTATATTTTAGTATTCAGAAAGGAGAAGTGATTGGTCCAATCACTTCTCCTTTTTTGGGTGAACAGGGTAATTACATCAATTGGGGGAAAGCGCACGGGGATATTACAACTCCAGTTCCGGCGAAAGCATCCCGGATACACTGAGGAGCCTTTTCGTTGATAAGGATATGACCGTCGTCCGCTAAGTAGAATAGGACTTTTTCATGGGGGATTCGCTTGCAGTTGCCGCCAAAGATGCTTACACAGCGTATGATTTCAGCGCCTTTGTATTCAGGACAAATGTATTCCTGTTCAATGCTGTCATAGTCCTCAATTTCTGCAATCCCGCGATCCATGGTTGAAAGCATTTTTCCCTCTACCAAAAGAATGACATTGGTCTTCTCATCATAGAGAACAACATCTGGGAGGTACAGATTTACTCCATTCTTATCCTTTTTAGGCAGTGTAACAAGTCCGCCCTTTTTGGTTCGAAAATAACCTCTCTCGCAGCCTGCATGGTTTTCATATACACAATACATCCCATGGTATATAGTTTGTATATGCAAAAGGATATCTGCCATTTTTTCGGAATGCTTCTCATAATGCCAGTACAGCTCCGGCATAGTGACGTTTTCCGGCATCTGAATACCATCTAATCTCATTCCCAAGAGGCTGCATATATACAGGAATTTATTCTTCCCCTTCGTACGGTCAACATATTCCTGTGTCACTCCATGCAGCGTGACAACAATATCCTTGTCCCAGCCCAGTTTGCGAATGCAGCCAGAGATCATTGAAAGAGCACCAATATTCGGATCATGACCGATATTGCCTGCACCTGCCGGCTTTGCCAAACGGCCGGAAATCTCTATTCTGTCAGAATACTTGGTGATCGCAATGGGAACATTACCTGCGGGCGGGCGGCGCATGCCTTCTTTAAATTCAATCAGCTCATCGAGGGTTTTGAAGGGTTTGAACCATTTCGAAATATCCTTTCCAACGATGGTTACGCCTAAGGTGAGCAAAATATTCGTGCCGAATACGCTTGTATCAGATGGTTTCTTGCTTTCACGGGCTTCCAATTCATCATTGTAAAGCATATACAGTTTGACATCTTGATAGTATGGCGTGATGTAAACAAACTTTGATCCTCGCTGATAAACGCCGGTATTTCTGGACTCGTCATCGCTGGTCTTGGTTTCTTCGATAGCCATAATGAGATGGTCGCTATTTCTTCCCTCTGCCGGAGCCCTTTCCTGCTTAAACAGCAGAAAGTCTAAGAAGCTTGAGTTTCCGCTGACGGTCTTTATGAAAATCGTATCGGCCTTCGAAACCTTCAATCCTTCTACTTCATATACAAACTGAAAAACGCCGTCCTTGATATGCGGCAGTATTTTTATTTCGTGATGCAAGGTAATACGATCGTCAAAATCCTTGCAGTACATTTTTATAATTTGCAGCACGACCGATGGTTTCGGACGTTCTTCTGTGAGCAGCCATAAATGATCCACGAGTTTCCCTCCTTGATGATATGAGTTGAAAATAGTATACAGGAATGTTATAATTTCATACACCGCATATATGCGGAGCGGAGGTTTTTATGAATATCGGGAAAAGGCTAAAAGCCTATCGAGAGTATCACCAATTAACACAGGAAGATTTGGCGACGAAAGCCGGAGTCAATGAAAAATATTACGGAAGAATAGAGCGTAATGAAAGTTGTCCCACTGTCGATAAGTTGGAAAAGATCTGTACTGCTTTGGGAATAGAGCTGTCAGAACTATTCCTATATCACACAAGACACGACGGCCGCGTTTTTTGGTTGGATCAACGTATTGCCAATGCTACCGTTCGTGGACTGCAGAATGACATTGACATTCATTTTAATAGAAGTGCTCTTTTGGATGGCTGCGATAACTGTTTGTGGTACAACGGATATATATGCTCCATGAGTTTTGATGAATTCGAGTTATGCATCTATGCTGTGGGGAATATTAAAGGGACGTTATATATAGCCTATCAGGCTGTTTTGGAAGTTAATCGTAATGATATTTCATCGGAGTTAAGAAAATATGTCAACGACGATATCCAGTTATCCGCGATAATTGAATATATGGGATATGACGAAGGTGTGCTTCATGAGCACGATGGGAATGTGTTTTTCGTCAACGAATCCAATTGGCTAATTGCCCGCTTGGTAAATCATATGACCGGTGAAATCGTTCAGGATGATATCATTCTGGATTCCGGAAGTATTACAGATGTTTTGAACAGTCGAGATGCTTTTTTCGATTATATCTTTGGAACAGAAAATCATTGATCCCATTACTATTGGGGTCAACGCTCAAAATATCCGTCATCGTAAGCCGCCCTTTCTTGACGCATTCCGGATTTTTCTTATGCGAGCCTCCCCGCAGCGCCGTTGACAAGCCATCCGCTGCCCGATATAATACGTTCCAGCGGCCGTCAACAGGTGCAAATTTACAATTGCTTCGTCGCATTTTCTCCTTATCGCAATGCGCAGCACTGATAAAGGGATATCCGCTTTATGGACGTTTCGGATCATACTATGCTGATCATTGGGGAGGTACTTTCTCATGAATCAAGTCGCCATCGTCACCGGCGGGACTTCCGGCATCGGCAAGGCCACCGCCCTCGCCCTGAAGGCATCCGGCTGCACCGTTTACGAATTTTCCCGCCGCGCGCAGGGCGTGGAGGGGCTGCATCACATCGCAGCAGACGTCACCTCCGAGGACTCCGTCCGCGCCGCCGTAGCGCAGGTCATGGATGCCGAAGGCCGCATTGACATTCTCGTGAACAACGCAGGCTTCGGCATCTCCGGCGCCATTGAGTTCACCTCCACCGCCGATGCCAAGTCCCTCTTCGACGTCAACTTTTTCGGCATGGTGAACATGAACCGCGCCGTAATCCCCATCATGCGGCAGGCCGGTCGCGGCCGGATCGTAAATCTCAGCTCCGTGGCGGCCCCGGTCCCCATTCCCTTTCAGGCGTATTACTCTGCCACCAAGGCTTCCGTCAACGCCTACGCCATGGCGCTTGCCAACGAGCTGCGTCCCTTCGGCATCACCGTCTGCGCCGTCATGCCCGGTGACATCCACACCGGCTTCACCGCCGCGCGGCGCAAGGTCAGTGAGGGCGACGACATTTACAGCGGCCGCATTTCCCGCTCGGTCGCGCGCATGGAGCACGACGAGCAGACCGGCATGGATCCCGCCAAGGCGGGCGCTTACATTGCCAAGGTCGCGCTCAGGGAGCGCTCGCACCACCCGCTCTACGCCATCCGCGCAGACTACAAGTTTTTCGTTTTTCTCTCCAAGATCCTTCCGGCGCAGGCGCTCAACCGCCTGATCTACGCCATCTACGCCAAATGACCGCCGCAGGATCTCCCGCGCAAAACGCACACGAGGCAGGAACCGACAGGGTTCCTGCCTCGTTTTTTCTCCGTCGGGCAAGACCGCGCGACCGGCTGCCATTAGATTTTTATTGACAAGCAGATTTCTCTGGACTATAATGCTTCAAAAATGAACAATCTAAAAAAGGAGGAATTTGCCGTATGAATTTCAGCATTGCGATCTCCAGAAAGATCGCGCTCGCTTACAGCGCCGTGTGCAAGCCCCTTTGCAGGCAATTGGAGCTGCCGCAGACGGCCTTTGACATTTTGATGTTTCTCGGCAACAACCCGGACTACAAAACCGCCAGTGAGATTGTCGAGATCCGGCACATCAAGGCGAATCTCGTTTCCGTCAATGTCGATCGGCTCGTGCGGGAAGGGTATCTGACGCGGCGCGGAGTGGAGGGCGACCGCCGGAAGACAGAGCTTCTCTGCACCGAGAAAGCGCAGCCCATCATCGCCCGGGGGCGGCAGCTGCAAAACGCCTTTTCTGAAAGGCTGTTTGCCGGTATGGACGAGGAGGCGCGCCGCGCTTTTTCGGAGGCGATGCACCTCATCGAGCATAACCTGAACGAGCTATTGGAGGCAGACGAAGCATGAACATTCCGCTGACCGTTCTGGTCACATTTTTTGCCGGCATGGGCGCGGGACTCGGCACCGGCTTTGCCGGCATGAGCGCCGCCGCAGTCATCAGCCCCATGCTGATCACCTTCCTGGGCATCGAGCCCTACATGGCCGTGGGCATTGCGCTGTCGTCCGACGTGCTTGCCAGCGCCGTTTCGGCCTACACCTACCACAAAAACAAGAATCTGGACATCAAAAACGGCCTTATCATGATGGCAAGTGTGCTGACCTTTACGGTGGTCGGAAGCTACGCGGCAAGCCTGATCCCCTCGGCAACGATGGGCAGCTTTTCCGTTTTTATGACCTTCCTGCTCGGCATCAAATTCATTCTTCGCCCCGTGATGACCACGAAGGAGGCGATGGCGCAGACCTGCGCGAAAAAGCGCGCGATCCAGTCGATCGTCTGCGGCGTTCTCATCGGCCTGATCTGCGGCTTTATCGGCGCGGGCGGCGGCATGATGATGCTGCTCATCCTCACAAGCGTGATGGGCTACGAGCTGAAAACCGCCGTGGGTACGAGCGTCTTTATCATGACCTTCACCGCGCTGACGGGTGCTGTCTCCCACTTTGCCATCGGCGGCATGCCGGACACGCTGACATGGGTGCTGTGCATCGTTTTTACGCTGCTGTGGGCGCGGCTCGCCGCCGTTTTTGCCAACAAGGCGCAGCCCAAAACGCTCAACCGCGCCACCGGCGTGGTGCTCGTGGTGCTTGGCATCGTCGTCATGGGCTTTCAGATGCTCCGCTGAGAGATGCGTTTTCTCCGCGTCTTTCCTTCCTGCCAAAAAACAAACGGGTCGCCCCTTCTTGTGATAAGAAGGAGCGACTCGCCATCTTTTCCCTGTCATCATGACGGGGTGTATTTTCATTTCAGGACGCTTTCCTTGAGCCTTTCCAGATCCGCCGCATCGGGATGCGGCAGGGCTCAGTCAAAATTCTCGATCAGCGCATCAAGATTGGCCGGGTGCTCCGGCTGCGCCTTCATCTTGAGATACCGCTCCTTTACCGCCTGCGGCATCTTGCCCTGGCACATGTATTCCCCCACGATGGTATTGCTTGCGTCGACAGACTCCCTGACGCGATCGAGCACCTTGCGGAAATATGCCTCGCTGATGCCGAAGCCCGCCGTGCCGAAGAGAAAGAGCTTCTTATTCCTCAGTTTTTGCAGCAGCGCCAGCGTGGCGCTGTCCGCATTCCCCTTATCCGTCCAGAAGCCGACATAAAGCAGCCTCGAATCCGTCGGCGCGTTCTCGCTCGTGCCGAAATAATCGCAGGCGTCCTTTGGCAGCGTCTCGCGCAGCGCGTCGGCAAGCAATTTCGTGTTGCCCGTCACGCTGCTGAATATGATCGAATATCGTTCCTGATCCATATGATGACCTCACTTTCTACCAGAGTATAGCACGAAGTGCCGGCAGCTTCAATCACTCTCCGCGTTTCCGCCGCCCGTCTGTCCATCGCAGCGATGCCTTCTTCAGCAGGGAAAGCGAACCGCCATCGTCGTGCCTTCTTCCGTGCTTTTTTCCACCAGCACCTCGCCGCCGTGGAGATTGGCGATCTCCCACACCAGCGACAATCCCAGCCCCACGCCGCCGTATGCGCGGCTGCGGGACTTATCCACCCGGAAGAAGGGCTGGAAGATACTGCGGCGGTATTCCTCCGGTATGCCGCATCCGCTGTCCGCAACGCGGACAACGATCTGCGTTTCCTCTTCCGCTATGGAGATGCGCACCGTCCCGTTCGGGCGGTTGTAGCGAATGGCATTCTCGGTCAGATTGAACAGCAGCCGGTAGATGAGCGTGTCGCTGCCGGTCATCACGCCGTCGCCGTCGCAGACAAGGGCTATGCCCTTTTTCTCCGCCAGCGGCGCAAGGTCGGTCAAGATCTCCTCCGCCATCGGGCCAAGCTCGATCCGGTCGGTGCAGGGCACGGAGCGAAGCTCGCTCATTTCGAGCAGGGTCTTTGTCATCTGCGTCATTCGCTCCGTCTGCTCGCGCAAAAGGCGGATAAGATCCGCCGTCTCCGGCCGCGCGTCAGGGTGCTCGGCGGAAAACAGCTCCAGCTGCGCCTGCATCAGCGCAAGCGGCGTGCGCAGCTCGTGCGCGGCATTTCCGGTGAACTGCCGCTGGGCGCTGAAGCCCTCGTCCAGTCGATCCAGCATCTCATTGAAAGAGGCGCTGAACTGCCGGAACTCCGGCAGCACCTCCTCGGTGATCTTCATATCCGCGAGATTGTTCGGCTGCACCTGTTCCACCTGTGCGACAAAGGAGCGCAGCGGTCTGAGTGCGCGCCCGCTGACAAAATACGCAAGGATCCCGCCGAGCAGCGTCACCGCCGCCGTGATGTACCAGTTGGTGGTGCGGAAGCGCCCCTGCGCCCCATCAACGACGATGGTCAACTCCTCGTTGGGTTCTATGAGCTGTGGGTCAAAGCTCACCGTGCCTTCCTCATTCAGGATCACCGTGCCGCCGCCCTGTAAGCTGTCCGCAATGGTGTCCATATAGTACACACCGGAGGAGCACAGCAGCAAATTCATGGCCACGCAGGTCACGCCGATGAGAAGTGCCGTCATCAGCGTGATGCGCCATTGCAGTGACAGTTTTCTCATGCCTCTTCTTCCTCCATCATATACCCCTCGCCGATGCGGTTGCGCACGGGGTCATAACCAAGCGCCGCGCGCAGCTTTTTCCGCAGGGCGGAAATATGCACCCGGATCGAGTTGCTGAAATTATCCACGCTGTTGTCCCACACATGATCAAGCAGCTCCTCCTGGCTGACAGGGCGCCCCCGATGGAGCATCAGGTATTCGAGGATCCCCGTCTCCTTCCGCGTCAGCGTCAGCGTCTGGCCGCCCGCCGCGGCAGTGCGCGACCTTGTATCAAAGGAGAGCGCCCCGCAGGAGAGCACCACGTCATTCTGCGTGAACTGCCGGAGCGTCAGGCTGCGGATGCGCGCCTCCAGCTCTTCCAGATGAAAAGGCTTTGCAAGATAGTCGTTGGCGCCGGCGTCCAGCCCCGCCACCTTGTCGGCGACCTCGCTGCGCGCCGAGAGGATCAGCACCCGCGTCTCCCGGTCAGTCTGCCGCAGGGTGCGCAGCACCGCCATGCCGTCCGCCCCCGGCAGGTTCAGGTCGAGCAGCACAAGGTCGTATCGCTCCGAGCCGAGCAGCGCAATGGCCGCATCTCCGTCATAGCAGGGGTCCACGCTGTAGGCAAGGCGGCGCAGACTGCGAACGATGGTCTGGCAAAGCTCGCGCTCATCTTCAACAACAAGAATACGCATAAAAACCTCCGGCATTGTGATCTGATGCGCCTATTATAGCACAGGGACATAAGATTTCTGTTAAATTTCTGTTCTTAACAAAGATCTTAACTCCCCTGTGCTACAATGAGGCCAACGTGAAAGGAGTGAGCAAATTGTTGCGATCGAAAAAAGCCATCGCTCAGGCGGCACTGCTCGTTGCCGGGGCGGCGATGCTTTGCTACGGCGCCATGCGCGGCGAGGCGGCAACGGTGCTGAGCAAGGCCATCAAATTATGTCTGGAGTGTGTGGGTATTGGATAAAAAGATTTCGGGCGCGTCGCGCCTTCTTGCCCGCTTCCGCGGGTGGATCCAGGCAGGGGCGGCGCTGCTTACCAATATACATCTGCCGAACTTTCTCAAAGGCAAGCTGTATCAGGGCGCGGGAAAAACCGTCTGCGTGCCGGGGCTCAACTGCTACTCCTGCCCCGCGGCATCTGGCGCCTGCCCCATCGGCGCGTTTCAGGCGGTCGTAGGGTCGTCAAAGTTCAGCTTTTCTTATTATATCACAGGATTTCTCATTTTGCTGGGCGTTTTGCTGGGGCGCTTCATCTGCGGTTTTCTCTGCCCCTTCGGCTGGCTGCAGGAACTGCTGCACAAGATCCCCACGAAAAAGTTTTCCACCAAGAAGCTCAAGCCCCTGACTTATCTGAAATACGCAGTATTGCTGGTGATGGTCGTTCTGCTGCCGGTACTGGTGGTGAACGACGTGGGCATGGGCAACCCCTTCTTCTGCAAGTATCTCTGCCCGCAGGGTGTGCTGGAGGGGGCGATTCCCCTTTCTCTTGCCAACTCCGGCATTCGGGCGGCGCTCGGCAAGCTCTTCACCTGGAAGCTCAGTATCCTGCTGACGGTGATCGTGCTGAGCATTCTGTTCTACCGCCCGTTCTGCAAGTGGCTGTGCCCGCTGGGCGCGTTCTACGCGCTGCTCAATAAGGTTTCCCTCTTCCAGATGAAGGTGGATAACGATAAATGCGTCTCCTGCGGCAAATGCGCAAAGGTCTGCAAGATGGACGTGGACGTGACGAAAACGCCCAACCACACCGAGTGTATCCGCTGCGGCATGTGCGTCAATGTCTGTCCGACAGGCGCTGTGCATTTCCGCTACGGCTTTGGAGACGGGAAAGAACCCATGAAAAAAACTATTTTAGAAAAAAACACGGAGGAAACAAAATGAAACTGAAGAAACTGACCGCGCTGCTGCTCGCCGCGCTGATGGTACTGGCGCTGGCGGCCTGCGGTGCAAAGGACGAAGACAAGAACACCGATACGGGCGACGGGCCGAAGAATGCTGAGGAGGCCGCCGCCAGATACAGCGCGCTGATGGAGCAGGAAAACGCCATTCTCTCGGAAAACACCGATCTCTGGGAAAAGGTTTTCCTCTCGGCCGATAAGGGCATGACCATGCAGGAGGACGGCAAGAACTACGGTGATTTCCTGCTCGACACCATCGAGGGCGCCAAGGATCAGTTCACCGACGAAGAGCTTACACTGCTGAAGGACGCCGCCTCGAAGATCAGCGACATTGAAAACGAGCTGACCGCGCTGGAGGAAAAGTTCCCCGAGATCGTGAACGAGGACACCGACGGCAACGGCGATATGCAGAAGTTCCCCTCCTTCGAAGGCAAGGATCTGGACGGCAACACGGTCAAGAGCGACGAGCTGTTTGCCGCCAACACCGTCACCGTAGTGAATTTCTGGTTCACCACTTGCAGCCCCTGCGTGGGTGAGCTGTCTGATCTGGAAGCGCTGAACCAGCAGCTCGCGGAAAAGGGCGGCTCTCTCATCGGTGTCAACGCCTTCACGCTTGACGGCGACGAAACGGCCATCGCCGAGGCGAAGGACGTGCTGGCCAAGAAGGGCGCCACCTATCAGAACGTGTACTTCGGCTCCGGCGGTGAGGCCGGAAAGTTTGTGGAGAACATCTTCGCTTTCCCCACCACCTATGTGGTCGATCGCAACGGCAACATCGTGGGTGACCCCATCGTGGGCGCCGTCACGGAGGAGAAGCAGGCGGAAGCACTGCAAAAGCTCATCGATCAGGCGATCGCAAACAGCGAGGGCTGAGGCTCCAATTTCAAAACACATCAAAACGGCAGAGGAACGGGACATTGTGCCCGTTCCTCTGCTTTTCCGATTCACCGCGGTAAAGTGCGCCGCCTTTTGCCCTTGTAAAAAGCACTGCCCTATACTATAATAAATGCCATGTACCCTCGCCGTCAGGAGGTTTCTGAGCATTTTGCGGTCCCGTTCTGCACGAAAAGTAAATACCGGTTTTTGACCGGCCTGCGCCAACAAATTTTAATGTTATAAGGATGTGTTATTTTGTTACTCTCGGGGAAAAGTCTGAAACATGACTTCATCCGTTTTGTCTCCGCCACGATGGCTTCTCAGGTCGTATTCTCGCTCTACTCCATGGTCGATGGCCTCATGGTCTCGATCGGCGTAAACGAATACGCCATGAGCGCCGTCAACCTCGCCATTCCCTTTACCAACGCGCTTTTTTCCATCGCAGTGCTTTTCGCCGTCGGCTCATCAACCCTCATCGCCATTTTTATTGCGCAGGATAAACGGCATGAGGCCGACACGCTCTTTTCGCAGAACTTCGCCACCCTGCTCATCATCGGTGCGGTCATCACCGCGCTGGTGCTGCTCTTCCTGGATCCGTTTGCAAGACTCCTCGGCGCAGATGAGATCACGCTCGACTATGTCAAGCACTATCTCCTCGGCATCGCGCCGTTCAGCGTGTGCTACCTCGTATCCTACAATCTCGAGGTGCTCGTCAAAACGGACGGCTACCCGCGTTATGCGCTCTTTACGGTGATTGGAGGGTGCCTGACGAACTGTGTGCTCGACTATATCGCCATCTTCCACCTTGATATGGGCGTGTTCGGTGCGGCGGTTGCCACGGGTATTTCCCAGCTCGTCACCTGTATCTCTTACTTTGTCCACTTCTTCAGCAAAAAGTGCACGTTCCGTCTGCGGAAGTTCCGCTGCGATCCGCGCCTCTACGCGCGCATTCTGCCCATCGGCCTGTCCGATGGCGTGACGGAGCTCTGCACGGGACTGATGATCTTCCTCTTCAACCGCACGGTGCTCAAGTGCATCGGCACGGACGGTGTTGTGACCTACACGGTCATTGCCTATGCCACGACCATCATCATCAATCTGATGGTCGGCGTGTCGCAGGGCACGCAGCCGCTCGTGAGCTACCAGTACGGCAAGGAGGACTATACTTCCTGCCGCAAGCTCCTGCGCTACGCGCTCACGACCGTGTGTGTGCTTGCGCCGGTGCTGTTCGTGCTCATTTTCCTCTTCGCGCCGCAGATCGTGCGCGCCTACCTCTCGCATGCAACGGAGGAGCTGATCGCATACTCCATTCAGGCTTTCCGGAAGTACAGCATCTCGTATCTGCTGCTGGGCTTCAACATCGTCATCGGCGGCTTTATGACAGCCAATGAGCGCCCCGTGCCCGCCATCTGCATTTCCGTCGGCCGCGGGCTCGTGCTGCAAAGCGCCGTGCTCTTCGCACTCGCCGTGAGCTTTGGCGGCGACGCGGTGTGGTTCACGCCGATCTTCTCCGAGTTTTTGTGCCTCGTGTTCTCGCTTCGCGCGCTCAAGGCCTATCGCAGGCACCCCGCCGGGAATCGTAAATAGCAAAAAAGGACGCTTTATGCGTCCTTTTTTATTGCCCGTTTTCCGCGCGGTCGATGGACTTTTGCGCATCGAAGCCGTCTGGATAGCGTTTTTGCAGCTTATCGAGGTTGCTTTGCAGGATCTCCTCCAACGGGATCTCCAGCGCTGTGGCCGCCTCGGCAAGGTACCACGCGATATCGCCCAGTTCCTCGGCAAGGTGCGCGCGGTCAAGCGCGTGCCCCTGCGAAAGCCATTTTTTCACGATGTCGATGGTCTCGCCGGATTCGCCGCACAGCCCCATCACACTGTTGAGCAGAACGTCCTTCCACGCAAGCTCCGGGTTGAGCGTCGCCATCGCGCGCTTTTGATAGTCGTTGATCTCCATAGTTTCCCTCCGCAGTCATTTTTCTTTTGCCGCTCTTTTTCGCAGCAGGCGGCGTGTTCAGGCTCCCGCCGCTCGCAGCAGCACAATGGAAACGTCGTTCACCACGGGATCATTTGAAACTGTTCAATCTCTTCCGTATGCTGCACGCAGCGCACAAAGCGCTTGCGGTAGATCGTGTAGCAGCCGTTGCAGGCAAGGCATTTGCTCTCGTCCTGCGCGCCGCTTTTGAGCTTTGCAGCAAAGTCTGGCTCGCAGATCAGTGCGCGGCTCATCGACACGAGGGGGAATCCCTGCGGCAAAATCTCCTCCGCGGTTCTGCGCGAAAACACGCCGCCGACCGGAAAAAGCGGAATGCCGATCCCCTCGCGCGCCGCTTTGAGCGCGTCGAGGTAAAATGGCGTCTTCTGTCCTGCGCGGCGGTTGAAGTCGATTCCGCTGACCTCCACGCCGTCCACGCCGCAGCGTTCGTAGAGCCGCAGCAGCGCGGACAGGTCACCGCAGCCGTTGCTGTCGGCCTTGACGATCATCGGGAACTCCGCGCCGCACGCCGCGCGCACCGCGCGCAGAATGCGTTCAATAAGCCGGAAGCGGTTTGCAAGACTCCCACCGTACTCGTCTGTACGCAGATTTTCCTCCGGATTCAAAAAGTTCGAGAGCAGGTATCCATGCGCGTTGTGAACCTGCACGCCGTCCGCGCCGCAGTCTTTGCACCTTTTTGCCGCAAAAGCAAACTGCGCAACCAGTCTGTCAAGTTCCTCCAGTGAAAAATCCTCAGGGTGCTTCGGCGGCGCGCCGTTCACGCTCTCGAGGCCCTTGATGCCGCTGTGGCTGAGCTGGAAGAAAAGCTTGCCGCCGTACCGGTGCACCCCGTTGCAGGCGCGGCGGAGAAGATCCTTGTCCGTCGTCTCGTCCAGCACGGGCTGGCCTGCGTCGGCGCGCTGCGTCCTGTCGACGCAGAAATGTCCGGTGATGACGAGACCCACCTCGTTTTTCGCAAGCTCGATGAGCGTATCCGCCCAGAGCGGCGTTACCTGCCCCTTCGCGTCGGACAGATGCTCGTTCGTTGCCGAGCGGACAATGCGGTTTTTGAGCTCGCACGTGCCGAGCTTTGCGGGGGTAAACAACATATCCATGGTCGTCACTCCTTATAAGATGCGTTCGGCGATGAACATCATCAGCGGCATGGTGATTGGCAGCAGCAGATTTGATTGCAGCACGCTCTTGCTCGCCATCTCGGGCGAACGGTCGTAACGCACGCCAAAGATGCTGATAACCGTCGCCACGCTGCACCCGAGCACCATCACAATACACAGGCACACCGTGCGATCCCAGCCGGTAAAGCGCAGGATCACCGCCGCGATGAGCGGCATGACGAGGCAGCGCAGAAACGTAATGAGGTACAAAATAGGCTTTTTCAGCACGTCGATGAGCGAACTGCCCGCAAGGAGGCAGCCGATGATGAGCATCGACGTCGGCACGACACAGTTCGCCATGCTGCTCAAAAATTGGAGCGGCGCGCCGCTGAACTTCCACCCCGTGGCAAGCATGATGAGCATCGCAAGGGTGGAGATGTTCAGCGGGGTCATCAGGCTCTTGAGCTGTTGGCCCAAATTCTGCTCCTTATCGCGCCGGAAGCTCTGCATGACGAAAAGGAACATGTAGATCGTGGCGCAGGGCACGGAAAGCGAGCCGAGCACCGTTCCCTCCGTGTCGAACACTGCCGAGCAGAGCGGAATACCGACAAATCCGTTATTCGGGTAGGCAACGCTGCGGGTGAAAACAAGTGTCTCGTCCTCATTCAGCCCAATCAGCTTTGCGATCGGCTTTGCCAGAATCGTAAACAGGATAAAGCAGGACAGGTAGGCCAGCACGATCTTGATGACCTGTGAAAACGGCATATCGCCGAAGTCGCCGCTCGCCGCGGCGAGCACGTTGCAGGGAAAAAACACGTCCAGCAGCAGCATGGAAAGGAGGTCTGCCCCCTTGCGATCCACTTTGCCCAGCTTTCCCAGCAAAAAGCCGAGCATCATCATTGCCGAGAGAATCAAAACCTGCTGCAAAACCGTCTGTGCCATGTTACCCTACATCGTCCTTTATCTTTGGTTTCATTACTTGAAGTTTTCCCGCGCGTATTTCATCAGTTCCTCGCGGAAATCCGGGTGCGCGATGGCCGCCATGGCCTCGGCGCGCTCGCGCAGACTCTTGCCGGAAAGCTCTGCAATGCCGTACTCAGTCACAACATACTGGATCATCGTGCGCGGGGCGGAGATCGTGCTGCCGCCGGGGATCGTGGCAAGAATGTTGCTCTTGCGTTCGCCGTCCTTCGTAAGGCGCGAAGAGTTGATGCAGATGAAGCCCTTGCCGCCCTTCGAGCGGTAGGCGCCCTCAAGGAAGTCCATCTGTCCGCCGATGCCCGAGAGCTGGCGCGTAAGCGCGCTCTCGGCATTTTCTTGCCCCATGAGGTCGAGCTGCACACCGCCGTTGATGCTGATGACGTTGCTCAGCTTCGAGATACGTTCGACCGAGTGAATGTAGTCGAGGTCACCGGGGTGGAAGAGGTTCGGCTCGGCATCGAGCCAGTCGTAAAGCTCCTGCGAGCCCATGGCAAGGTTCCACGCGGAAAGGCCGGTATCGAGCTCCTTGCGGGCGTTCGTCAGCTTGCTCGCCTTGTAAAGCTCAAGGAAGGCATCGGAAATGGTGCCGGTGTGGCAGCCGAGGTCGCGCTTATCGGACTCCGCGAGCATCTTGGCGACCGTATAGGGTACGCCGCCCACGCCGAGCGACAGCACCGCGCCGTCCGGGATCTGCTCGACCACCAGCTTGGCGATGGCGATGTCCGTTTCGCTCGGCTCGCGGTAGGAGCGAAGCGGCAGCGGCTCGTGCTCGCCCTCGACGATGTAGTCCGCCTCGGAGAGGTGGACGCGGATCGAGTTTTCGAAGCCGTGCAGCCTCGGATAGTGCTCGTTGATTTCAAAAATGACCGTCCTCGCGCTCTCAAAGATCGTGCGCCACGCATACGGCGAGATGCCGAGGCCGCAATAGCCCTCCGCGTCCGGCTTGGAGACCGGCACGAACGCCACGTCGCAGCGGATGTGCTTGTCGCGGTAGAGATACGGCAGCGAGCGCAGCATGACCGGCATGAATTTCACGAGCCCGCGCGCTTGGAGCTTCCGCTCATAGTCGCCGATGTGCCAGCTATAGTAGGTGAAGCTCTCCTGCTCGGGGTCGCTTTCGACGATCTCAATGCGCGGACGGATCACAAGACCGCCGCGCACCTTGACGTCCTTGACTTCTCCCTTACGCGCAGCGAGCGCGCGGTCGAGCAGTTCGGGAAAGCCCGCGCCGAAGCCGTAATCCACCCAGTCGCCGGACTGCACCGCCTTGACGGCCTGCTCCGGCGTGACAAACTTTGTCTGATAGTCATTCATAAGAAAAATTCTCCTTACTTCGATGCTTTCTAATGTAGCAGACCTTGCGCCGCTTGTAAATCGTTTCAGAATGAAAAAAGGCTCGCCGTACAGGTCTTTCTCTTGCGCACCCGCAGCAATTCTGCTATGCTTGGCTCATCTGATCCGTCAATATAAAGGAGACTGATGCATCATGGTCGAAAACTATCAGGAAATGCTTGATCGGGAATCCAACGGTTTTATCCGTCACAACGGCATTCGCATCGTTTCGGTCGACGAAGAGAAAAGCGTGCTCGAAGCGGCGGTTACCGACGCAAGCCGCAATGTCTGGGGCGGCGTACACGGCGGCTTTCTCTACGCAATGGCGGACACCGCCGCGGGCGCGTTCGCGCGCATCAAATATGCCCAGCGCAACGTGACACTCAGCGCTACGATCAGCTACCTCCGCCCGACAACGCATTCCAAATCGCTCACCGCGGTTGGCCGCGAGGTGAAGGTCGGCGGCCACATTGGCTTTTTCGAGGTCGATATCACCGACGACTCAGGCGCGCTCATCGCCCGTGCAGAGGTGAATATGTACTTTTTGGATCATTGAACAGACAAAAGCCGGCATTCCGCTTGCAGCGGAATGCCGGCTTTCTCCCTTTTAAGCTTCCCCAGCGTCTCTCTTTCAGGGCAGGCTGTCCAGCGGGTTGGCACGGTATCCCTCCATGAGCCTATCGTTTTCCATGATGAACGGACGCGCCGTATCCTGATCCCACGCGGTATCGTATTTTTCCATCAGATAGTCGCTCAGTTCTGTGCGGTTCCGGAGCTTCACCAGACGGTACGGCTCCTGAAAGGCCACCTTTTCGACAAAGTAGAGGCTTCCGTCCTCTGCCGGCAGCAGCACGCCCACATGCCCGATGAAGAGCGTGTTGTCGGTATCGGAGAACTTATCGTGCAGGACGACGGAGATCAGCCGTGCAGTGCTGTCTGAGAAGGCGATGCCGCGCGCCGCCCAGCCCGCTTGAAGCGCCTCGACCTGCGCGGTAACCTCTGTGCTGTCCGCAGCCGCCACCGGGGCGAACAACGCGCAGAACGCAGCGCTGCTGCCGCCGCAGAGGGCGTTCGGGTCGGCGCTCAACGTTTCAAGATCCAGAAAAAGGGCGTCCTCGCCCTGCGTATCGGGCTGATCCGCTCCGGCGGTGAGAAATTCGCCAAACAGGCCGAACGCCGTAATACGGCAGTTGTAGCCGGGGAAACTGCCGTTTTTCTCTGCCCACAGATCCTGCATCTCATAGGGGTCGTACTTGGTGGCGGTCGGCGCGGCACTCTCAAAGCCGTCCGTCAGCCATTCGCTCTTGACGCTCCGGTTGAAAAGATTGACCTTTTCAAAAAAAGCGCTGACCCGGCTTTCGTCCACGCCGGCGTTCGCAAGCGCAGCGGTGAGCAGCGCGCGCGAATCCCCGTCCGTCAGGTTCGCGTACGTGACCGTTTCCAGCGGAGGCTGTGCATTGTCTGTGTCTGGTTTTGTTTGCTCGCCGCAGCCGGAAAGTCCTGCAAGGAGAATGCCAAGAACCAAAAAAGCGGGAAGCAGCTGTTTTTTCATATTCATCAATCGTTTTGCCTTTCCTGTAAATGATCGTCTTGCGCTACAAGTTTGCACGGCCTTGCGCGCTCTTATACAGTAGACACATCGGCGGAAACAGTCTACATCGGATCAGAGAAGAACCCATATCCCATTTTGGCATTCAAAAGGCCATACCTTTCCAGTGTTTCCGGCGCTCCTTCCGGCGCATAGCACCCCGGCCACCAGCTCAGGAAATCCTCGTCCAGTCCGTCCGTGGGTGTATCGGGCAAATACAAAACGAACGTCTCTCCGTCCTCCATGCCGTACGGCGCAGCGGGCACATAGCAAATGCCGTCCTCGATCCATTCTTCCCCGCCCTCGTCATCGCAGTTCAACTCTGATAGCGTCATGGAATAGCTGTATTCGTCCACTTTTTCAATGTCCGAAAACCGTCCGGAAAAATGGCAGAGATAGACCGTTCCGTTTGGATAGTCCTCACCAATGGCTCCCATGTCGGAATCGTGAAACTGTCCTGAAAACGTTCCGTCCCGCTCCAGCGTCAAGGACGTTCCCCAGCCGCCCACGCCGCTGGAGAATTCAAGATCCATTGGGAAATCGTCCGGCAGGGACACCTCGCTTTTGGGGCCGCAGCCGGTCAACAATGCCGTGCAGAATAACAGCACCGCCATCTTTTTTATTGAAATACGTTTCATGTTTGATCCCTCCCATTTTCAGTATATCGTTTTCTGTGTTCAAAAACAAGCCTTCCTTTCGAGGGGCTGCCCGCCCTGCTAAGCGCAACAAATCCAAAGGGTAAAATCAGGACAAGGCGAAAAAAACGTGCTTGCATTTCCTGCAAACATGTGGTAATTTAAATGCAAGGCAGTTAGAGTTGTCTAACCGTTATGTTCGAACGCGGTACTCTTTTTGCGTTGGAGTTCTGCCCTTGCGCGCAGGTAAATCGTTCGGGCGCGGCCTGCTTTTCGCCGTACGGCTAACAATCCTTACCACGCAACCGCGAAAGCAGGCAGTTAACCCCAAAAAGCCGCTTTTGGGCGGCTTTTGAAAGGCCCTGTAGTTAGACGAGTCTAACTACTGTAACAAGGAAACAAGGAGGCGAAAGCGAATGTCTGAAGAAATTTTGATCCGTCAGGGCGCGCCGACGCTCGCGGGCATCAAGACAGGGAGCCTGTTTCCCTGTCCCTGCGAGGACCGTGAGGCCCTGCTGTCCGATATCCGGCAGCTGAACCGGCGGCTGTCGTCAAAGGGGCTCTGCCTGCTGCCGATCCGCTTTCTGGCAGGGCAGGCGCTTCTTTACCTCTACCGCCCCGCCGAGCTGCGGCGGGATCTGCGCGACGCGCAGGCGTCCGAGCTGCTGCATCAGGCAGGTTACGGCAACGAAAGCTGCGCGCACTGCGTAGCGCGCCTTGCCCGCCGCTTCCGCGAGAGCGGTGAGTTTCCGCACGAGGTAGGGCTGTTTCTCAGCTACCCGCCGGAGGACGTGAAGGGCTTCATCGATCACCGCGCAAACAATTTCAAATGCGCGGGGCTTTGGAAGGTCTACGGCGACGAGGAAAAGGCGCGCTCACTGTTCGCAAAATACAAAAAATGCACGGAGATCTACTGCGCACTCTGGCAAAACGGCTCGAAGCTCGAGCAGCTTGCCGTCGCGGTTTGATTTGATAAAACACAAAAAGAAAGGAATTTACAAAAATGAAAACTGCTGTTGTTTATTGGAGCGGCACAGGCAATACGGAGGCAATGGCGCGTGCCGTTGCCGAGGGCATGACCGCCGCGGGCGCAGAGGCTGTGCTGCTCACGCCCGCCGAGGTCGCCCCCGGCGATCTGAACGCCTACGATGCCATCGCCTTCGGCTGCCCCGCCATGGGCAGCGAGGTGCTGGAGGAAATGGAGTTCCAGCCGATGTTCGATGCGTGCAAGCGCAGCCTCGGCGGCAAGCGCGCGGCGCTGTTCGGCTCCTACGGCTGGGGTGATGGCGAGTGGATGCGCAGCTGGGAGAAGGACTGTGGTGACGTGGGAATTAATCTTGTGTGCGAGAGCGTGATCTGCGCTGATGCACCTGATGACATGGTGCTTGAGGCCTGCCGCGCACTTGGCAAGGCGTTGGCGAAGTAAAACGTTCCCCACCCAGCAAAACTGCACCTTGCAAAGCCGCACAACGCCTCCCTGCCGGTACTCCCCGCAGCATTCCTGCTGCCGAGAGATCGATGCTCCCTGCGTTGTGTATAATCCCGCATGGCGGAACATTTTAAGAGAAGGTTCCCCTACAAGGCAATGTCGGCAGATTCCTCGGGTATCCCTTCGAGTACAGGCCTTACCTTGCGCAGGAACGTATCCACCTGTTCCGGGCAGCGGCCAATATAATCCTCCGGCTTCAGCAGGGCGGTAAGATCCTCCTCATTCATGGAAAAGGCCGGCTCTGCCGCCAGCTGATGCAGAAGGTCACAAGGCTCCCCTTCCTTCATTTTTGCGGAAGCCGCATGCGAGCAGCGGCGGATCACCTCATGCAGCTCCTGCCGGTCTCCGCCGCGCTTGACGGCTTCCATCATCAGGTTTTCCGTAGCGATAAAAGGCAGGTATTCCCGAACGGCCTTGTCGATGATCTTCTCGTTTACTACAAGCCCGCGGGTCACATTTTTGCAGAGGCGCAGAATCGCGTCGGCGCAGAGGAACCCTTCCGGCATGGAAATGCGGCGGTTGGCGGAGTCATCGAGTGTGCGCTCCAGCCATTGAACAGATGCCGTCATGGGGGCATTTGCAGCGTCCAAAATAAGATATCGCGCCAAAGAGCAGATTCGTTCGCTCCGCATGGGATTTCGTTTATATGCCATGGCGGAGGAACCGATCTGCTCTTTTTCAAAAGGCTCCTCCAGCTGCCGGTCGTGCTGCAGCAGGCGAATGTCATTTGCCATGCGATAGGCACTCTGGGCCATGGAAGACAGACAGTTTAAGATACGGCTGTCTACCTTCCGGGGATACGTCTGCCCGCAGACGTCAAAGCAGTGCGCAAAGCCGAATTCTGCACTGATCTGGCGGTTCATCTGGTCGATCTTATCGGTATCACCGTCAAAGAGGTCCAGAAAGCTCGCCTCGGTTCCGGTGGTCCCGCGGCAGCCAAGAAATTTCATATGAGCCAACACATGATCCAGTTCCTCCAGATCGGAGAGAAAATCCTGCATCCAGAGGGTCGCCCGTTTCCCCACAGTGACAAGTTGAGCAGGCTGATAGTGGGTATATCCGAGGGTGGGCAGCGACTTGTATTTTTCTGCGAAGGCGGCAAGATTTTTCAGCACACCCAGCAATTCTCCGCGGAGATAACGCAAGCCGTCCCGATAAAGGATCAGATCCCCGTTGTCGGTCACATAGCAGCTCGTGGCCCCCAAGTGGATCACACCCGCGGCGCCGGGCGCCGCTTTTCCGTAGGCATAGACATGTGCCATCACGTCATGCCGCACTTCCTTTTCCCGCTGCGCGGCACATTCAAAATCAATATCATCGATGTGCGCTTCCAGCTCCGCCACCTGCTCTGCCGTAATGGGCAGGCCAAGGTCATGCTCCGCCCGGGCCAGCGCAGTCCAGAGCCTTCGCCAGACCCGAATACGCTTTTCCTGGGAGAACAGATGCAGCATCTCTTCGGAAGCATAACGGGACGAGAGGGGCGATTCATATTTTTCGTACATCATGGACACTTTTCTCCATTTGGTTTTCTCAGCGGCAAACGCTGTCGTATTTTTTCTTTGTCGATCCTGTGCCATGCGCCCGCTCACCGCTTGATGTACGCATCTCGCTCCGCTCCGACGGATACGTATCCGATGTGGCAGCCGATGGTCTTTTCGATATACTCCACATAAGCCTGCGCCTGCTCGGGAAGTTCTTCCCACGTGCGAGCGCCGGAGATGTCGCAGCCCCAGCCGTCCAGATATTCCGTAACGGGCTTTGCCGTTTCCAGCGCCGCGGGGAAGGGAAACGCATCCGTTTCCGCCCCGTTGACTACATATTTGGTGCAGACAGGGATCTTGTCCATATAGCTGAGAACGTCCAGCTTGGTCAGTGCGATGGTCGTGGCGCCTTGGGTCTGTACGCCGTAGCGGGTGGCGACGATATCCAGCGGGCCGACGCGGCGGGGCCGCCCCGTTTTTGCGCCGTACTCAAAGCCGGCCTCCCGCAGCCGGTCGGCCTCAGGGCCGAACCACTCACAGACGAACGGCCCCTCGCCCACGCAGGTAGAGTAGGCTTTCACCACGCCAACCACTTCATCCAGTTTGGCAGAGGGAAGGCCGGACCCGACCGGCGCGTAAGCCGCCACCGCGTTGGACGAGGTGGTGTAAGGGTAGATGCCGTAATCCAGATCCCGCAGAGCTCCCAGCTGTGCCTCAAAGAGAATGCTCTTCCCGTCCTGCTGCGCCTTGCGCAGCCAACTGCCGGTATCGCAGATGAAGGGCTTTAGCTTCTGCCCATAGGTATGCAGATAATCACACAGCTGCGCCATGGTATAGGGCTTTGCGCCGTAGACCCTGGTCAGGGTCAGGTTCTTCCATTCCAGCAGGTCCTCCATGTGGCGAACCAGGTATTCCGGATAGAAGAGCTCGCCGGCCTGAATCGTTTTTTTCTGATATTTGTCAGAGTAGAAGGGGGCGATTCCCTGCTTGGTAGAGCCGTATTTTTTATCCTTCAGGCGCTCTTCCTCCAGTTCATCCAGCAGAATGTGCCACGGCAGCACCAGTGAGGCCCGGTCGCTGATCTTCAGGTTATCCGGCGTCACGCTCACGCCCTTTGCAGCAACGCTTTCCATCTCGCCGCAAAGACTCTTCATATCCAGCGCAACGCCATTTCCTAAAATATTGACCACATTCGGCCGGAAGATCCCCGATGGAAGCAGATGCAGCGCAAATTTCCCATATTCGTTGATGACGGTGTGCCCCGCGTTCCCGCCGCCCTGATAGCGCACCACAATATCATAGTCCCGCGTGAGCAGATCGACCATGCGGCCCTTCCCCTCATCGCCCCAGTTGATGCCAACAATGGCACAAGTTTTCATAAATTGACCTCCTGCATCATATCATTTCATCATTCGCAAGGCAAGCGCCGCTTTCGCGGCGCCGTCTTTTTTCATCTTGTTCACCTGACGCTGAACAGCAGCTCTCCGTAAGTGGGGAACGGCCACGCGCTTTCCGCGGTCAGCGTCTCTGCTTCGTCTGCGGCAGAGCGCAGCACTGTCATTCGGGAGAGCATCTCGTCCCGAATAAAGTTTGCACCCTCGGTCACATCACAAATGGTTTTGAATCTGGCAATCGCGCTGTCCAGTGCGTCGACCCTTGCGTCGATGCTCTCGGTCACCGCCGTCAGCTTTTTGACGAGCTTTGTTTCATAGCCGCAGCTGATTTCGCCATCTAAGGATTTTTTGTCGGCGGCAGCCCGGGCCACGTCTGCGGCATAGCGAGCAACGGCCGGAAGGATCTGCTTTCGCGCCATGTCGCTCATGGTCTGAGCCTCGATGCACACGGTTTTGCAGTAGTTTTCCAGCATGATCTCGTACCGGGAGCGCAGCTCCGCTTCGGTGTACACCCCGTGGGCCGTCAGCATCTCGACGTTCTTCGCTTTCAAGAGCTCCGGGATCGCGTCCGGCGTGGTACGCAGATTGAGCAGTCCGCGTTCCTCTGTGGCCTCCCGAATCCATGCATCATCGTAACCATTTCCGTTAAAGATAATTCTCTTATGCTCCTTGATGGTACGCTTGATTCGCTCATGCAGAGCGGTATTGAAGTCCTCTGCCTGTTCCAGTTCGTCCGCATAGCATTTCAGGGACTGTGCCACCGCAGCATTGAGCATGATATTGGCGCAGGCAATGGAATCGGAAGAACCCACCATTCGGAATTCGAATTTGTTGCCAGTGAAGGCAAAGGGAGAGGTACGATTGCGGTCCGTGGTGTCCCGGACAAAACGGGGCAGCACATCGACCCCCAGCTTCATCTTCTTTCTTTCTACATCGACATAGGCGGAATCGGTCTCAATGGCATTCAGCACAGCGGTCAGCTCATCGCCCAGAAAGATCGAGATCACGGCGGGAGGCGCTTCATTGGCTCCCAATCGGTGGTCGTTTCCGGCCGTTGCGACAGAAGCTCTCAGCAGCCCCTGATAGTCGTCCACCGCCTGAATGACAGCCGCCAGAAACAGCAGGAACTGGGCATTTTCGTGGGGAGTCTCGCCGGGAGAGAGCAGGTTGACGCCGGTATCGGTGGAAAGGGACCAGTTGTTATGTTTGCCACTGCCGTTGACCCCGGCAAAGGGCTTTTCGTGGAGCAGGCACACCATGCCGTGCTTAGCCGCCACACGCTGCATGATCTCCATGGTCAGCTGATTCTGATCGGTCGCCAGGTTGACGGTGGTATAGATGGGAGCAAGCTCATGCTGGGCAGGCGCCACCTCATTGTGCTCCGTTTTGGCAAGGACTCCCAACTTCCACAGCTCGGTATTCAGCTGCTCCATGAACGCGGCCACGCGCGGCTTGATGGAGCCAAAGTAATGGTCGTCCAGTTCCTGACCCTTGGGGGGCTTGGCACCGAATAGCGTCCTGCCGGTGTAGAGCAAGTCCATGCGCCGCTCGTACAACGCCTTGTCGATCAGGAAATATTCCTGCTCCGCACCGACGGCGGGCACCACGCGCCTGACCTCATCATGGCCGAACAGCTTCAACACCCGAAGGGCCTGACGGTTCAGCGCCTCCATGCTGCGCAGAAGGGGTGTTTTCTTATCCAGCGCCTCCCCGCCATAGGAGCAAAATGCGGTAGGGATACAAAGCGTTTTTCCCTTGATGAAGGCATAGCTGGTGGGATCCCAGGCGGTGTAACCGCGTGCCTCAAAGGTAGCGCGCAGGCCACCAGACGGAAAAGACGAAGCATCTGGCTCCCCTCGGATCAGTTCCTTTCCGGAGAATTCCATAATCACTCTGCCATCTGGCGCCGGGGTGATAAAGCTGTCATGCTTTTCCGCCGTGATCCCGGTCAGGGGCTGGAACCAGTGGGTGAAGTGGGTCGCGCCGTTTTCGACTGCCCAGTCCTTCATTGCGTCGGCCACCGCATTGGCTACCGACAGGTCCAGCTTGGCCCCTTTTTGAATGGTGTGCTTCAGAGAGTGATATACCTCCCCGGACAGACGGGCTTTCATCACACGGCTGTCAAAGACCATGCTTCCAAATATTTCTGGTACAGTCGTCATAGCAGTGTCTTCCTTTCAAAGAAATAAAAAGAGACACTGACGCTGCGGAAGGCTTTGCCTCCGAGACGCCAATGTCTCTTAACATTGCAAAATATACAGCCATCAGTTCGGAAAGTCAATTGTCGATTTGTTGAAAATCGTTTTTGCCGAAATATCATTTTTAGCAATTTTGATCTTACAAATCCGTGTTTTTCCCCGTTTTATCCGCGAAGCAGGAACGCTTTGTCGCATCGGTTCAACGGTCAGATCGCTTGGAGCTCCTAAAAATTTCACGTCAAAAGAATAATTCGGGATAGAAAATTGACAGAAGGTGTGGTATCATATTTCATGTTTTGTGAAAGATCGCGGTTGTTTCATGGTAATTTCCTTGCCGCGATCGCCCCAGATATGAAAAAGTTTGATCGGCAAACGTATGGTCTGAATGAAAGGAAGCAGGTGAAAACATGAAGTACACGCCAGAAGAAGTGATCCAGTTCGTTCAGGAGGAGAATGTCAGGTTTATCCGTCTGGCCTTCTGCAATGTCTATGGAAAGCAGCACAATGTGTCTATCATGCCCAGTGAGCTCAAGCGCGCTTTTGCGTATGGGATCGCCTTTGATGCCTCGGCGGTAGATGGCTTTGGTGGCGAGATTCGCTCCGACCTTCTGCTTCACCCGGATCCTTCCACCCTGATCCAGCTTCCCTGGCGGCCGGAGCAGGGCAAGGTCATGCAGATGTTCTGCGATATTTCCTACCCGGACGGCAGGGCTTTTGAACGGGATACCCGAAGCCTTCTGAAGCGAGCGGTGGCAGACGCCAGCGCCCGGGGCTTCCAGTTTGCGTTCGGTGCGGAAATGGAGTTCTATCTATTTCGCCTTGATGAATGCGGTGAGCCCACCAGAATTCCCTACGACCATGCCGGCTACATGGACATCGTACCAGATGACAAGGGAGAAACGATCCGCCGGGAGATCTGCCTGATGCTGGAACAGATGGGGATTCAGCCAGAGAGCTCTCACCACGAGAGCGGTCCGGGGCAGAACGAAATCGACTTTCGCTACTCAGCCCCCCTCACAGCCGCCGACAACGCCGTCACCTTTCACGCGGTGGTCCGCACTGCGGCAGCTCAGAACGGGCTCTGTGCCAGTTTCTCTCCTAAGCCGCTGGCAGATCGGGACGGAAACGGAATGCACATCAACGTCTCTGTCAAATGCGATGAGGTCGCCCAGCCGCTGCCCGGTATCATCGCAGGGATTCTGGCGCATATCCGGGACATGACCCTGTTTATGAACCCCTGTGAGGAATCCTACCGCCGCCTCGGCCATAACATAGCGCCGCTCTACGTGACGTGGTCTGCGGAAAACCGTTCCCAGCTGATCCGCATTCCGGCGGCAGTGGGCGAATACCGCCGGGCTGAGCTGCGCTCTGCCGATCCAATGGCAAATCCGTACATTGCCTATGCGCTCCTGATCTACGCCGGAATGCACGGGGTCGAGCATGACCTGCAGCTCTGTCCCGCCTCGGATTTCAATGTCTATACCGCACCCGCCGAGGTGCTCAATGGTCTAAAGAAGCTGCCCGGTTCATTGTATGAGGCTGCCGCATTGGCCGAAGCAAGCGCATTTATCCGCAAGCATCTCCCGGAAGCCGTGATCTCCGCCTACTGTCATCGATAAAGAGCCCTGATTGGATCAGGTGAAAGGAGGGGAGAACATGATCTTTCAGGAACGGACATACAGCGTACTGATTGTCACCGCCACGGACAGTTTTACCGAGAAGATCATGCCTCTGCTCCCTGTGACGGATTACTGGCCGGTAACGGTGGTACGCAGCATCGGAGAGGCGCGCCGAAAAATCTCGGAAACGGCATTTGATATTGTGCTGATCAACGCTCCTTTGCCGGACGACTTTGGAATGCGTCTGGCCGTAGATATCTGTACCGGAAGCGGTGCAGGGGTTTTGCTGTTGGTTCGGAACGATCAGTTTGATGATATCTATGCCAGAGTCGTCAGTTACGGCGTGCTCACACTGTCCAAGCCCACCAGCATGCAAATGGTGGCACAAAATCTGCGGATCCTTTGCGCCACCCGAGAGCGCATGCGTCAGATGGAAGCCAAACAGGCTACCGTAGAAGAAAAGATCGAGGAGATCCGACTGGTCAACCGGGCCAAGTGGCTGCTGATTGAGTGCCTTGGCATGACGGAACCGGAAGCCCACCACTATATTGAAAAGCAGTCCATGGACCGGCGCATATCCAAACGGGAAGTGGCGGAAACTGTGATAAAAACATATCAATAGCACAAAGATCCCGCGGATCGCAATGTGCAGAATTGTGAAAACTCTGGTTGACAAATTGCCGTCAGCCGCTGTAGAATATGAATCGTTGAACGAAGGCGTTCGTCAGAGGACTTTTGTCCCCTGATGGACGCCTTCTCTTTTTTGAGTTTTCCACGGGAGGTCAACACATGACAAAGTATATTTTTGTGACAGGCGGCGTTGTTTCCGGGTTGGGAAAGGGTATCACCGCAGCCTCTTTGGGGCGACTGCTGAAGGCCCGGGGACTGAAGGTAGCAGCGCAAAAACTGGATCCCTATATCAATGTGGACCCCGGTACCATGAGCCCCTACCAGCACGGTGAGGTCTATGTTACCGAGGATGGCGCTGAGACAGATCTGGATCTGGGGCACTATGAGCGGTTCATTGACGAGGATCTGAACCAATATTCCAATCTGACCACCGGAAAGGTCTACTCCAACGTTATCTCCAAGGAGCGCCGGGGCGCGTATCTGGGGGCCACCGTGCAAACCATTCCCCACATCACAGATGAGATCAAGCGGTTTATCTATAATGTGGGCAGCAAGACGGAGGCTGATGTCGTAATCACCGAGGTTGGCGGAACCATCGGTGATATTGAGAGCCAGCCCTTTATCGAGGCCATTCGGCAGGTGGGGCATGAGGTGGGGCCCGGAAACGCCCTGTATATTCATGTCACGCTGGTCCCCTATCTGAAGGCATCTGGAGAGCATAAGTCCAAGCCAACCCAGCACTCCGTAAAGGAGCTGCAGGGATTGGGCATCACGCCGGACATCATCGTCCTGCGCTGTGATGAACCCATCACCGATCCCAGTATTTTCCGCAAGATTGCAGGTTTCTGCAATGTGAAGCCCGACTGCGTCATTGAAAATCTGACGCTTCCCATTCTTTATGAGGCTCCTCTCTATTTGGAGCGGGCGAATCTGTCTGCGGTGGTCTGCCGAGAACTGCGGCTATCCACACCTGAGCCGGATTTGAGCCAGTGGCAGGCGATGGTCGCTGCCATCAAGAGCCGCAGCAAGTCGGTAAGCATCGGCCTTGTGGGAAAATACGTGCAGCTTCACGATGCCTATCTGTCTGTTGCGGAGGCCTTGCGGCACGCCGGGTTTGCCCTTGGTGCAAAGGTGGAAATTCAATGGATCGACTCGGAGACGGTCACGGCAGACACGCAGGACGAGCTGCTCTCCCAGCTTGACGGGATTCTTGTCCCGGGCGGCTTCGGAAGCCGCGGCATCGAAGGCATGATCCTGGCGGCTCAATATGCCCGGGAGCATCGCATTCCCTATCTGGGCATTTGCCTCGGTATGCAGATTGCCGTCATCGAATTTGCCCGCCATGTACTCGGTCTTACAGGCGCCGATTCGGGTGAATTTGCCCCGGAGTGCCGCCATAAGGTCATCGACTTTATGCCTGGTCAAGGCGAGGACATCGACAAGGGCGGTACCCTCCGTCTGGGCAGTTATCCCTGTGTGATCGCCGAGGGAACGACCATGGCGCGATGCTATGGAGACGCACAGATTTGGGAGCGTCACCGCCACCGCTATGAGTTCAATAACGACTATCGAGATGCTTTGCGGGCGGCGGGAATGACCATAAGCGGGCTCTCCCCTGACGGGAGATTGGTGGAGGCAGTGGAGCTGAGCAGCCAGCCCTTCTATGTTGGTGTGCAGTATCACCCCGAATTTAAAAGCCGCCCCACCCGGCCTCACCCGCTGTTTCAGGGTTTCCTCGCTGCCGCATTGGAAAGTGGGAAATGAGCGATTTGGGGTTCAGCAGCGACACAACGGTCAATGCTGCCGACAGAGCTGGGCACTGTCGGCAGCAGGGAGATCGTCCTTTCTGCTGAAGCAAAAAGGACACAATAAGAGGAAAAATGCGCAAAGAGCATCGGGGAGGAGGCACTGCAATACCTTAGCGCACAAAACAGCCCCGACGCTAAACGGTCTTCGCATTGCAAGAATATAATACGGGTGGTAGAACAAAACGCCGGAGAAGGAGGCATTTCTCCTTCTCCAACGATTCTTAGTTCGGAGTCCGCTTCTCATGCTGCATAGCGTTTTCGAGTGGGCGGTCAAGGATCGCCTGATTCCGCGCAATCCGACCGAGGACTGCATCGCGCCGAAAGTACAAAAAATCGAAATGCAGATCCTTCCGCCTGAGCACATCAAGGACTATCTCGAGGCCGCTGACAGGAGAGGACTGCTCCCGATGTTCTATCTGGAATTGGTCACGGGCTTGCGGAAGGGCGAGATCACGGCGCTTCTCTGGAGCGACCTCGACGCAAAGAACAAAACCATCTCCGTCAGCAAGCAATATGTCAAAAATCCCAATGGCGAACTGACGCTGTCCCGTCCCAAAACGGAGACTTCGGTCAGAAAAGTATCTATCCCGCAGGATGCCGTAGACCTGCTGATAGCGGAACACGGCAAGCATCCCGAGAATCCCTACATGTTCCCCTCGCCGGTAACTGGTGAGATGTACTACCCAGACTCCGTCGTAAATCTGCACAAGAAGATCCTGAAGGACGCCGGGCTGCCGCACATCAGATTTCACGACCTCAGACACACCTTCGCAACGCTGGCACTGCAAAATGGGGTGGACGTCAAAACCGTCAGCAGTA
>OJKY01000254.1_pt1 | contig 49168 bp, 46 predicted proteins | sample 1596571 | NCBI WGS metagenome assembly OJKY01 (sample SAMEA4350170, study PRJEB24818) | metagenome | biome: human; feature: gut; material: faeces | place: Denmark | collected 2013-09 | reverse complement strand
TCCGCTTACCGCGCGGGGCACGGCAAAAGGAGGCTTTGGGGGCTTCGGCGAATTCGCACAAGCGGCCAATAGGAGGAGGGACGCTGGCGGCGAAGCTGATGGAAGAAATGCAAATACTGAAAAAATCGGCCTTTTTGACAAACTGGAAGGGGCTGCCTCGCTAAGAGGCAGCCCCTTTGGTCTGTTTTGCAATTGTCAGCTGAGCCTGCGGATATATCCGTTTCCGCAGATCTGACTGTAGTAGACCGCCTCGCCGACAGTGAACACGTCGGTGCTGCTGAACGCGCGGACGGTCTGGGTCTCGCCGTCGACGTCGACCGTCAGCGGGGAGACGGAGGTGACCGTCGCCGGATAGCTCGTCGTGACGAGGACCACGTCGAACGCGTTGTCGCCGTCGTGGTCGATCACGGTGATCTTGTCATTTTCGGACAGCGTGTTCAGGATATCCTTGTTCGAGGGCGTGTAGTTGTAGTAATATGCCGTCTCCTCCGTCAGGCGGAAGCCGCCGCCGGCACAGATCTCCTTGAGCTGGGACGCGTCGGTGAAGGTATAATAGACCTCGTCGACCGCATAGCAGGGAATGCCGAAGACCGTGCCGTCCTTCACATAGATATCAACGTTCCGGCCAAGCAGGCTGAGATCCGTAGAGATATTGAACGCCTTGTGACCGGCCAGCTTGCTCGTCCCGGCGGAAAGCGTATTGCCTGCGCTCGTCAGATCGGCGCATTCGTTGCCGGTCAGCGTGGCGGTGTAACGCGTCAGACCGAAACGGATCTCCAGATACGACATGGGGTTCATCAGGCCGTCGAGCACATAGCGCTGATCGCCCTCCAGCGAGGCGTCCGCGACCTTGGGGCAGAGCATGGCGTTGTAGATCAGCAGGCACGCCGTATCGCGCGTAGCGGCGGAGTCATAGTTGGCGGAGACGCCCGCGTAGATCCCCTTCACAAACGCATCCTCGTCGACGTTCTGCGCCCAGCTCGCGCCGACATAGCGCGAAGCATCCTCGCCGAGAATGACGAGCAGCATCTTTGCAAGCTCGCGGATCGTCACATGGTCCGCCGGGCGGAAGCGCCCGCTGCTGCCGGCGATAATGTCGTGCTCGGCGCAGTAGGCGATATAATTTGCAGCCCACGATGTGGTGCTGTCATAGAACGGAGCGGAGGCGTTCTGGGCCTGCGGCTCCGCTTCGCGCAAAAGCGCCATCAGCTTGGCGACCTCTTCACGCCGGATGGGGTTCTGCGGGCCGAAGCTGCCGTCCGAATAGCCGGAGATCAGGCCGAGGTCGTAGAGCATCCGCACGGCGTTGTTGTTTTCGATCTCCTGCTGGTCGGAAAAGCCTGCAAAGTCCGTTGCTGTGCAGGGGATCATAAGTGTCAGCGTCAGCACAGCTGCAAGCAGTGCGCAAAGCAGTTTTTTCAAGGCGATGCCCCCTTCCACGTGTATTTATATCCAGTATAGGCGGCAGCCGGGAGGATTGCAAGCAAACCGGCCTGTTTGTAACAGAACTGTAATGAAAACAGGCAGAAAATCCGGACAGGATTGCATTTTTCCCGCAGGACTGGTACAATACAGACCGAAAGGAGGCGGAGCAATGGACAAACGCGAACAGATCGCGCGCATGGCGCAGACAAAGGAAGACGAAATGCTGCTGGCCAGAGTGTACGAGCGCATGACGAACGCCGCCGCGCGCAGCATCCCGGCCTCAACGTGCTTTTTGTCCAAACGGGAGCAGATGCTTGCCGCCGAGCTGCTGCGCGGGCAGGACATCCGGTTTTACGGCGGGCCGCCCATGGCTGAGCGCGAGATCTGCTGCTATCTGCCGGACTATCTGGACGAGAGCTGGCTGGAGAGCGAGGACGGGCCGATCGCCGCCGTCCGCGCATCCTATTTCGAGGGCGATACGCTCACGCACCGGGATTTTCTCGGCGCGCTGATGGGCTGCGGCGTGAAGCGCGAGACGATTGGAGATATCTATGTGGCCGAGGGCCGCTGCGACTTTCTCGTCACGCGCGAGGTGCTGCCGTATCTGCTGCAGAACTTTCTGTCCGCCGGACGCACGAAGCTGCACGTGGAGCGCATCATGGTCCCGGACGTTTCCGTGCCGGAGCAGAAGGTCCGGCAGATCCGCGACACCGTGCCCTCCCTGCGGCTCGACGGCATTGTTTCCTCCGGCTTTTCCATCAGCCGCGGCAAGGCTGCGGATTATATCAGCGCCGGAAAATGCGAGCTGAACTACGCGCCCTGCGTAAAGGGCGACAAGCAGACGACGGAGGGCGACGTGATCACCGTCCGGGGTCTTGGCAAGATCCGGCTGGACGCCGTCGGCGGCAATACGAAAAAGGGCCGCATCTGCGTTGAAATTACAAGATTTCTGTAAGGAGCATCTGCTATGAAAAAAGAGGACATTGACCGCATCAATGAGCTGGCCCGCAAGGCCAAGACCGTCGGCCTCACGCCGGAGGAGAATGAGGAGCGCGCCGTGCTGCGCCGGGCGTATATCGATTCCGTCGTCGGCGATCTGCGCCAGCAGCTCGACAACACCTACATCGTCGACAGCAAGGGCAACAAGCGCAAGCTGCGCCAGTGATCAGCGGAACAGGAAATATAATATCGCGCACTGCGCCAGAAGCAGCAGCGGGACCGTGATGGTAAACAGCGGCTTTCTCGTCTTGTGGCGGCAGACATACATCCCCGCCAGCACACCGAGACTGCCGAAGCAGGCCGCAAACGCCAGCAGCAGCGCCTCCGGGACACGGCGGCGGTGACAGCGGGCAAGATTTTTATCCAGCAGCATAATTGCGAAGCCGGATGCATTCATTAGAAGCAGGAAAACAAGCATGGAACCATTCCTTTCTATTGGAGGCGATCTGGTATGAAGCGAATTCTGATCGGTTGGATGGCGGCGCTGAGCGCGCTGCTGTGCGCCTGCTCGGCGCAGACAGTCTGGGAAACGGTGGACGGCGGCTGTGTGCCGGCTGAAGGCGGCGCGGCCTATGCGATCCGCATTGCCCTGCCGCAGGACGCGGTCGAGGAGGTCTTTGCCGAGCGCGGTGCGCGGCAGATCTATACCCAGCCGGGCGGAGGCTATGAGATCACGACGGAAATTCTGGACGCCGCGCCCGCCGCCGCGATCGTCCGGCGGCTGTCGGGCTTCGATGCGTCCGCGCTGCACGTGTATAAGAGCGGCGGCAAGGACCGGCCCGTCTGGCAGTTTGCGTGGTACGCGGCCTCCGACGAGGGCGGGCGTATGTACCGCTGCAAGGTGATTTCCGACGGCAGCTACTGCTACGCGCTGACCGTCAGCGTGCCGGAGGGCGCCGGCACCAGCTATGATACCATGCTGACGGAGGTATTCTCAAGCATGGAATTGCAGCCGGTGTAGCCGCCAGTGAAAAAGTTTCACGATTTTAAAAATTGTTCTTGACATTTGCCGAACTGGCCGTTATAATACACACGTCGCTGAGAGATGCGGCTTGATGGAACGGAAGGTTAGCTCAGCTGGGAGAGCACCTGCCTTACAAGCAGGGGGTCACAGGTTCGAGCCCTGTACTTTCCACCAATTTACCTGGCCCGGTGGTGCAGTCGGTTAGCACGCCAGCCTGTCACGCTGGAGGTCGACAGTTCGAGTCTGTTCCGGGTCGCCATAATGTATTGAGGCGAGAGTGATCTCGCCTCAATATGCCTCTGTAGCTCAGTAGGTAGAGCAGCGGACTGAAAATCCGCGTGTCGTTGGTTCAACTCCGACCGGAGGCACCATTATGCGGGTGTAGCTCATCCGGTAGAGCGCCACCTTGCCAAGGTGGAGGTAGCGAGTTCGAGCCTCGTCACCCGCTCCAAAATAAATAGGAATGCCTTCGCAGCATTCCTATTTTCATATCCGGTGCCGTGGCCAAGTGGTAAGGCAAAGGTCTGCAAAACCTTCACTCCCCAGTTCAAATCTGGGCGGCACCTCCATGATTGCCGAACACTATAGATGAAATGGCAAAAAAGCCAGTCATCTCAACGTGTTCGGCAATTTTTTATTCTCAAAATTCTTAGGTAACTCCATAGATGAAATCGCGGATGGCAGGGGCTTTGAACCTCTGCTTTTCCATATTCAAGGGATTTTTGCTGTCAGCGCCCTTTTTCAGAGGGCTGCGGCGGCTGGATTTCGGAAAAATTGAAGAAAAATCTTTCACAAAGTTATGGGCGCTGGATTGTTGGTTTTCACGAACCAATGACCAGCGCCTTTTTTGCGCTCAAAAAGGGCGCTGAGAATGGAGGTGTATTGTATGATAGCAAAATGGCGGCATCCCATTGATACAATGAGATGCCGCCATCTTTAACAGCCCGACTCGGAATTCAGAGCCGGGCTGCTTGCTTATTCAGAAAAAATCAACGCTCCAAAGTACTTCGGAAGATGGAAATCGGGCCGTTCCGCGTCCACGCGGTTCCACGCAAGATAATGCTCCTGCACGGTCAGATCGCCGCATTTGTAGAAATTGCCCCGGATTGTTCCGGACGGAGCAAAATCCGGGAAGAACAGCCGCAGCAGCTGAAAAGGAAGCTCATACGTCACATCCCAGCCACTGGGCGTTCTTTCGCTGGCTGCATGCAAGGTCTTTGCGCCGTCCGGAAGCAGGATCCGCATCAGATCCTCTCTTCCGGTCCCAAATCCGAAATAGATGCACAGGCTGGGGTTCAGCTCAATGTTGATATATCGCGCATCCTGCTCTGCGGCGCTGAAGAAAAACTCCAGGCAGCTGTCCTGACACGGCTGATCGAGAACGCCGGTATTTTCGGCGCGGATCATTGGTTCTTCCGCGTGAAGATGCACATACAACCGGCTGTCATCGTACGCAAGCTGCGCGTAGGCGCTGATCTGCTCACAGGGTAGCCACAGTTTCTGGTCGATCGGCGCTTTTTCGATCTTATTCCAGTCCGGTTTCCCGGTGATTTTTTGAATCTGATATTGTCTGGTCATCTTTTTCCTCTTTTTCCTTTCTTCGTTTTCCGTGTCAATGCTTCGAGAAGATTGCCTCAAGCGTCTGCAAGACGGCTGCCTTTCGGACATCCTCGTATTTGCAGTCAAATAACTGGAGATTCAGCGCTCCAGTGCTGGTCAGGATGTGAAATTTCTCCGCGAGTACACCATTTCTACTCACGCCCCTGCGGGAGGGGCGACCGGAGCCACTCGTCGTCTGCCCGTTCTTTGTTGCCGTATTTCTACTCACGCCCCTGCGGGAGGGGCGACACGCCGTCATTGACATCGCCCTCGACGGTGATATTATTTCTACTCACGCCCCTGCGGGAGGGGCGACACCGGCTGGTCGGTCACGATGCAGGCCGGAAGCCTCATATTTCTACTCACGCCCCTGCGGGAGGGACGACGAAAACGTCCAACACAAAATCCGTATCCATCACGATTTCTACTCACGCCCCTGCGGGAGGGGCGACCACGATTGGCCCGCAACGGGCGATTTTGAATTGCTATTTCTACTCACGCCCCTGCGGGAGGGGCGACGAATCGTGGACAATAATGTTGACGTCCTCGCCGAATTTCTACTCACGCCCCTGCGGGAGGGGCGACCATTGCATCGGCGCAGATCGATGAGATCCGCGTGCTATTTCTACTCACGCCCCTGCGGGAGGGGCGACGCCTATGACCCCGATGTTATCACCGATGGCTGCATTTCTACTCACGCCCCTGCGGGAGGGGCGACATACCCCGGACACCGGAGATTATTATATATCTATAATTTCTACTCACGCCCCTGCGGGAGGGGCGACAAAAAGGAGGCAAGCGATGCACGGAGGCTATGCGAATTTCTACTCACGCCCCTGCGGGAGGGGCGACTGAAAAAAGCCGATGCAAGCGGAAAGCCGACCATATTTCTACTCACGCCCTGCGGGAGGGGCGACCAAATCCTCCTGCCGGGTGCGCGGGCGGCTGACGACATTTCTACTCACGCCCCTGCGGGAGGGGCGACGAAGGCTTCCCGCCGCGTCATACACCCCATACCGATTTCTACTCACGCCCCTGCGGGAGGGGCGACGAAAAAAGCCGATGCAAGCGGAAAGCCGACCATATTTCTACTCACGCCCCTGCGGGAGGGGCGACACTGCTGCTTGCTCTTTCTTCTTCGTGTGTTTCTATTTCTACTCACGCCCCTGCGGGAGGGGCGACCTCGCAAGCGAGGCGGCGCAGGTGCTCGGCTGTATTTCTACTCACGCCCCTGCGGGAGGGGCGACGTTCATGCAGCACCGGCGCAACGAAATCCGGGAAATTTCTACTCACGCCCCTGCGGGAGGGGCGACGTTTGTCGTTAGATCGCAGCCCAGAAGTCTGCTAATTTCTACTCACGCCCCTGCGGGAGGGGCGACCCTGCCGTGGATGGGCAGCGCCTATCCGGGAGGCGTATTTCTACTCACGCCCCTGCGGGAGGGGCGACAGCAGGCTTGTAGAGCTTGCCGAGGCCGACAAGATTTCTACTCACGCCCCTGCGGGAGGGGCGACATTACAAGGGGATCGTGTTTGACTGGCTGAAAGAATTTCTACTCACGCCCCTGCGGGAGGGGCGACTCGCGCGGCACTCAAAAGCCGTATAGGCGATGTCCATTTCTACTCACGCCCCTGCGGGAGGGGCGACTGTGCATGGTCTGATTGTCGGCCCAGCCGCCCCAATTTCTACTCACGCCCCTGCGGGAGGGGCGACGCCAGAAAGGAAATAAGCACCCACATGCAGACAGAAATTTCTACTCACGCCCCTGCGGGAGGGGCGACGTATGAGCACAAGCAACACCGCCGGGCAGAAAATATTTCTACTCACGCCCCTGCGGAAGGGGCGACCAATATTATCTGTATACTTAGTTATAGACTTTAGAACATTTCTACTCACGCCCCTGCGGGAGGGGCGACGCAGCCCCACATATACACGGTTTGGTAATTCTTCGCATTTCTACTCACGCCCCTGCGGGAGGGGCGACCCAGCCGGTAAAGCCGAGTACGTCGGACAGGTATTTCTACTCACGCCCCTGCGGGAGAGGCGACGTAGTTGTAGCCGCTGTTGCAGCAGTACGGATTCGCATTTCTACTCACGCCCCTGCGGGAGGGGCGACGTCGCACGTTCGAGTGTTGCTGCCATGTCATTTCCATTTCTACTCACGCCCCTGCGGGAGGGGCGACGCGCTTCGGCGTCCACGCCCAGAACGCCGGAGATGATTTCTACTCACGCCCCTGCGGGAGGGGCGACGCAAGCCGCTGCATCGTGATTGAATCCATAGACAAGATTTCTACTCACGCCCCTGCGGGAGGGGCGACACGCCACGAACACAAAAAACGTATAAACATAGCCGATTTCTACTCACGCCCCTGCGGGAGGGGCGACGTATTTCTACCAGTGGCAGGCAGCCTTTAATCAGCTATTTCTACTCACGCCCCTGCGGGAGGGGCGACTAAAGGAGGAACAGACATGAGCGTACAGACAGAAATCATTTCTACTCACGCCCCTGCGGGAGGGGCGACACGCGCAATTCCGCCGAGGAAACGGAGGGCAAGGCATATTTCTACTCACGCCCCTGCGGGAGGGGCGACGCGCAAGCAGATCGGCAAGAGCTATTTCGGCTTTATTTCTACTCACGCCCCTGCGGGAGGGGCGACGATATGTATATTTCGGCAACTCCCGTTTCGTCTGCATTTCTACTCACGCCCCTGCGGGAGGGGCGACCTGCGGCAAGCGCCATGATCTGAGGTTCCGTCAATTTCTACTCACGCCCCTGCGGGAGGGGCGACGTACCTGAACGGCAGGCACGACGTCCGTGAACAATTTCTACTCACGCCCCTGCGGGAGGGGCGACTCGCAGATGTAGTTGTACGGGTCAAGCTCCATATTTCTACTCACGCCCCTGCGGGAGGGGCGACCGTGGCTACGCTGTTGGGGTTGTAGTCGTTTGCGTATTTCTACTCACGCCCCTGCGGGAGGGGCGACAGTTGGCCAGATCCGGAACAGTCTGCGTCAACATATTTCTACTCACGCCCCTGCGGGAGGGGCGACAAGCGCAGCTTGCGTCTATCGTTGGGCTGATCGAGATTTCTACTCACGCCCCTGCGGGAGGGGCGACTGCAATTTTCCACAAGTCCGTCATGAGGTTTTGCGGCAAATTGCCGAAAGATGATACAGTTTTATGTCTGGCTTCCTTTGGTTTTCCAAGAAGAGATCCAAAAGCTGTATATCTTGCATGGATTTCATGCGCCAACCTGCCGCAAAAATGTGTACGGCAGGGGTTGGCGTTAAAAGATCAAGGCACTTCCTGCTTCCACGTGGGGCTTGCGTCCCATGCTTTCGATCCGGTTCTCGTATGAATTGCCGAGTCGATAAAAGCGGACAGAATCCTGCTCCATATCGATAGCTTTTCCCAGTTCCTGTTTCAGCACGACCAGCTGTGCAGCGTCCACGAGCACCTCAAACACGGAGTTTTGAACACGCATCCCGTGTCGTTCACAGATCTTTGCTACTTTCCGCAAGCGCTTTTGCCCGGCAGAATCCGATGTGTCCACATCATAGGTTACGACCAGCATCATATGTCATGACCTCCACACAAACGGCGGGTATCGATCCAGATCCCCGCGCAGCACACGGGCAAACAGCATAGACTGTACGTATGGGATCATCCCAATGGGAACTTTCTCCTTCAAAAACGGGTGCTGAATGGACTCGTGCTTTCTGGCCCGCCACTGTTCAAGAACCTTTCGCCGTCCTTTCTCGCTGAGGTATACCGCTTCAAAGTCTGTCGTAAAATCCTGCGTCTGAAACTGATCCCTGTTGAACATGGAAATGACCAGCCGGTCGCACAGGGGCGCACGCAGCTCCTCCATGATGTCCAGCGCAAAGGATAGCCGCCCCGGGCGAAGGGTGTGCAGATACCCGGCGGCAGGGTCCAGCCCCACAGCTTCCATCGAAGATCGAACGTCATGTGCCAACAGCGTATAGACAAAAGACAGCACCGCATTGACTTCGTTCAGCGGCGGACGCCGACTTCTCGTCTCAAAGCGGTATCCCTTCGGACTGGAGAGCAGATCGTCAAAGCGAGAGAAGTAGACAGACGCAGCTGCGCCCTCGATTCCGCGCATGGAATCAATGTCCGTACAGTCATCCAGACGATTTGCGATTGCGGTCAAATCAGCTGCCGCCGCAGCAACGCCGCTCTTTTCTGCTTCATCAGAGGCAGTACGGGCATACCGCACCAACACAGATCTGCTGTTTCGCAGCTTACAGAACAGCAGATCCTTAACAAACCGGTTTGCAAAGGCTGTATCTGCCAGTGTTTCATACTGGCGCTTTCTTAACAGCACATTTCCGCTGACCGGGCCGCATAGCCGCCCCAGAAAAAAGCCGTTCTCGCTGAGAAATGTAATCGTCACGTCGTTTTTGGAGCAAAATGAGAGCAACGCAGTTGAGAGTGTGTTCTTTCCGAACAGAACGATGGAGTTCACCTGTGTGATTGGAACAGCGGCCTTTTCTGCACCGCCGATGGAGATGCAGATATTCCCGTTCCGCTCAAACAGATAGCTTTCAGGCGTTGTAATATAGAGCGTCTCCAGCAGCTTTTTCATGGGACATCCTCCTCGTGCATGGCCTCTTTGCGCAGCTGCATACAGTAGCCGGACGCGGATCGCTGCACGCTGGGAAGGCAGTGCTCCCGCAGGGAGCACGCCTTGCATTTCGCCCCGTATTCCGCCGGCGGGATCGAAAAGCTTCGGCGAAACGCCTCGATTCTTTCGATTGTTTCCTTTACAAGACTGCGGAGCTCCGCTGTAAAAGAGACCGGATAGCGGCGGTGCGATGTGATGTAGTAGATGGCGCCCTCCGGGATCTGTGTCTGGAACATTTCTTCCAGACACATGGCCTGCGCGCACAGCTGAACCTCATATTCCTGTTCTGCGCGGAGTTTTCCGTGCTTGTACTCAACCGGATACAGCCTGACCGGGAAATCCAGCGCAGGGATCATGCAGCCCTGGGCGGATGCTTCCGCTTCTATGCAGTCGCATTTCCCGGAAACTCCCATAGCTTTGGAGAATACAGGGAACTCATACAGCTTTGCTGAATCGCCCCGGCGTTCTATCCGCTGCGTGTGGACCCGCTCATGCTCAGAGCGTCCTTTTGCGGTATCCGCACTTTCCGCCCAGACCTGCTCATTGGTCAGCAGTGCAGCCCGACGCAGGCAGAACCCTGCGTGAGACAGTCGGGAAAGAGGAATCGGCTCCCACTCATCCATGGCAGAACCAGTCTTCGTCTGCGGGAAGCGCGTCCCAGACTACCGGCTCAAAGGCGCTTGGCTTGAACCCGATCTGCACGCCCTTGGGAACCCTGTCCAGAGAGACAAGCGCGTCATAATCCCGATAGCTTCTGGGATAGGAAACGGAAGCTTTTTTCGTGACCTTGACCAGATCAAAGAGCTTGTGGGCCGGGGCGCAGCCCAGTTTGGCCTGACGGATTCTCTGCGCCGCGTCGGTATCCGTGCCAACGTGCCTGAAAATAATCAGCGGAGAAACGACGGCCATTTCGCCCTTGCTGGCGGAGTGGTCATGCTCGTACATATTCAGAATGGCTTCAAACAGGACATTCAAATCTTCGTCATCAAACCCGGTCTCTTCAGCAAGGTTGGCGCTGACGAAGCCGCGAACCTCGTACAGGCCAAAGGGGATGATCTGCTTGCGGCCCATTGTGCGAAGCTTGTCCTCCGGCTGCTCCTGCTCCCATGCCGCGTAATCCTCTACTGTAGCGCCATCCTTTACCTTGTCGGCGACCGCCATACGGGTGATGGAAATGTCCAGCGGAAGAACGGCGTCCAGACTTTTTCCGTAGGTGATCTGCACCGGCCCGCGCACCTGCCCCGCGTTGGGGCCTGTGGACATGACTGCGCCGAAGGTACGTACATCGTAGAACAGCTCACAGGCCTTTTTTCTGCCCGCGTAAACGGCTTCCTTTGCCTTTGCGCAGTCTTCAACACCGGCTGCCCGCTTGGCCTCCGCGATATGGCGGTTGATGTTGGTTGCCTGCTGGATGATGATGTTCATGCCGGGCTCGCCCTGATGGGCCAGCTCCACGTAATTTCGAATGCGGCGCTTGGTTGCAGCGTCGGTGATGAAGCCCTGCATGGTCTGCGGATCGAGCCGGGGCATATTCCCCATGTCCGGGTCTCCGTTCGGGTTACAATTTGTGCACGCAACGTAATACATGAACTCATATCGGTTCTGAATTGCCATAAGATACTCCTCCTCTTATTCTTCTGCCGCGCCGGTCTTTTCTCTGGCGGCGGCGACGTTTCTGTTTCTCTCCTGATTGAGCTTCGCGCCCATCTGATAGTAGCCCAGCGCAAAATAGGACTGCTGTTCCAGATTCAGCGTAGCAGGAATGGACGTCCCCAGCGCGACGGAAATTTCCTGCAGCTTCTCGCGGTATTTATCGGCGAGCCACCCGTTTTCGATCTTTTCCAGATGGTGATTTGAGCGGCTGCTGAGCTGGCCGATGACCAGCGCGGGCATCTGAATGGCGGAGGCGTAGTACCGCTCCACAATGCCGGTATTGACGTCCGGCATGGCCGTCCTCTGGATCGCCGCATATACGGCCATCAATCCGCCGCAGTGATATGCGGCATTGCGAAGATGCAGATTGTATGCTTCCAAAATTGTTCCCTCCTGATGATGGATTCGGTTTTTCCGGAGCAGCCAGACCTTCAGCCATTGGCAGGCCAGACTGTTGGGCAGGGTGCTTCGCGTGTCGCTGTCGTCGTTCGACAGCAGCTCCGAGCGAATATAGGCCAGCGCCTTTGCCGCGACGGCATCCGGCAGGCATCCGCCTGACAAAATCGCCTGCACGACCGCCGGGGTGATCCCGGCCAGCTCCTTTGACAGCCGCTCAAAGGGTCGGCTGTCGGTTTTCTGGAATTTTAAAAGACGAAGCAGACGAGCAGCCAGCTTCACAGGCCTGATGTTTCCGGTACCGCCCTGATTGGTCAGTGCCAGATCGGCATACCATTGTCCCAGATTGCGGCGAAGATCCGGATAGCTGCCTCTGTCATATCTGCGGATCATAACGCGGCTGTTTGCGCCGGACAGCAGCAGAATATAGTAGGATACGTTGTCCAAATCGGGAACAGGCTGCCCGGAATAGACGCTTTCCGGAATTTGATTCGCCTGATTTCGCGCTGTCAGCTCGTTGACGGCGGCTTCCGGTTCTGCTTCCTCGTCCGTTTCATCCTCCGGCAGATCATAACCAAAGTCCACAGTATAAAGCGGATCATCCTCCTGTGGAATCTCGCGGTCAAACCAGTGGACAAATTTCATTCCTGCAAGGATCGGCGCATCCTTCAAAAGATCATCCAGCGCAGCCTTCACGACGCTGAAAGCCTCTTCCGAAACAGGTGCGTTCGCCGCTTTTTTCTGGTTATAGGAGCAGAATGCCGTCTTGTCAAAGCAAATCAGCGCATCCCCGCTCGCGTGCCCTCCGACGACTCGCAGGCCCTGTATCGGCGTGGTCGTCGTCATGGGAACCGTCGGTTCGCCGGTGATCAGGCACAGGGCGGATGGGCGTTCGTCCGCCGCAAAAAACTGCTTTCGGTAGGACTTCCACCATGTACGAAGTTTTTCCGATTGCAGGATAGACTGCCCGTTGACCCGAAATGAGATCCGATCTCCCGGCTTGATTTTGGCCCGATCCAGCTCTGCGCGAACCGCCGCCGCAAGTTCAGGCGTTTCCAGTGCACGGACGCAGACCTTCAGCAGCGGTTCTTCCTCTGCCGCGCTGCGGAGTGCCTCCAAAAAGAATGTGCTTTTGCTTCCGGGCTCCTCGGGAATGACGACAGAGCGCTTCTCTGCAAGAACATTACTCTTATCCTTGCCGTTGGCCAGACTGCCGATATCCGGGCACGGAACAGGCTCGTCTCCCCCCAGATAGACGCTGACATGGTCATCGCTTTCAGAGAGGGAAATATATGCCTTCATGGTTTTCCCCGCGAATCCCGGCGGCAAAGCCAGCTGGCGGCGTACTCCGTAGTCATATAGTGCTTTCAGCATAGGCCTTCCCCCTTCAGAACCTCCGGACTGTCATAGGGCGGGATCAGAATCACGCCGTTCTCCATGACCGCGTGGAACAGGGACATTTTGATCTTCGTCTTTTTCGTGACCTCCACATCATCCGGCGCAAACAGGTCGTAGACCATCAGCCCTGCGTCCATCGACTGCTGGATAGGCGAACGCGTCCCGTCGCTCTCCTCAAAATAGCAGACAAACTCGCGCATTCCAAGCTCCGGCTGGTGGAAACATTTTCCCGTTCGGATGCGCCGCAGCGCCTGCTCATACAGTTGGAGCTCTTTTCCCGCAAAAGCCGGGCGGGGAATGATCGACGCCGCGATCCGGTAGCGGACGTCCTGCAGCGCCGTCGTCTGCCGCTGCGTTCGCTCCTCCTCGGTGGAGATCGGCTCCGAACCGACGGTACATTTGACCTCGTTGCGCTTGAAGCTGATATAGCGGATGGGGTTCAATACCTCAATGCGGTTGATCTGCCAGCGGAACTCCTTCGGTTTCATATAAATTGCCGATAAAATCCCTCTGGCGGCTGATGGGGTTGGGAATGGGTAGGTCAGCCGTTCTACTTTTGCATAAGGGGCAGAGAAACAGGCGAAATCTCCCCAGACCTCGATCGTGATTTCTTTCAAATACGCTTCACCTCCGTAATTTGTTCGTCCTGATTCGGACTGTGAACAGGACGTCCATAGCACGTGTCTGTTAGAAGAATGAAATATCTGACAAAATAAGTATTAAATATAACGGGTAATTTGTCAAGTATCCACGAAAAATAGAATAGCACACCAGCTGTCCGTCAATCCGGACAACCAGTGTGCTTTTTTTCAAAATATAGAATCAAATCGCTCTTCCTGCGGAAAATGCAGGCCCAGCTGCTCCGAATACAGGTCCTCATACTGCGGGCACAGCAGATAGACATTGCTGCCTGCGGCCTGTTCGGCAGACTGTTCTCTGCCCCGGCGGGCAAACGGAATCTGCTCGGCATACAGGGCCAGATTTTTTGCAAAACAGGTCAGGGTGATCGGCGCTGCCTGCTTCAGCAGCGCGCCGGTGACGCCCTGCGTTCGCAGCTGCTCTGCGATCTGTTCATACAGCTTCCGCTCTGCGGCATAGGGAACAATGACCTGCGCACCGGCGCTGGAGATCAGCTTGTATTGCGCCGCCGTTTCTGCAAAGGCCCGTGCGTCGATTGCCTTCGTCAGCTCCGGTTTATCGACCGTGCCGTCAAACAGCCGCCGGTAGTATTCCCGGATGTTCTCCGGGTCATGGATGGAAAACGGCGGATTCATTTCCTGTACTGTGACCGCAGCATTGTTGTACCAGTCGTCAGGATACGGTATACGGCTGTCCTCCGGGCGAAATACGATCACTTGCCCCATAGAACCGCAGCCGTTCCGGTTGCAGCGTCCGGCAGCCTGAATGATGGAATCCAGCGGAGCCAGCGCGCGATACAGCGTTTCAAAGTCAAGGTCTACCCCAGCCTCGATGCACTGGGTCGCCACGACCCGGCAGGGCAGCTTCTGCTTCAGCCGCTGACGGATGATCTCAATTTGCCGGCTCCGGTGCGCGGGGCACAGGTCCGTGGTAAGAAAGAAAACCGTGTCTTCGGGGCAAAGCCGTGACAGTACGTCAGCGATCTGCCGGGCGTGACGGCGCAGATTGACCATGGCGCAGACCCGCGCACAGCCCGCCATTTCCTCCGCAATGGCTTCGAGGGGCGTTTCATTCCCGATCCGCCATTCCACATTCACCCGCTTCAGAGCCTCGAACAATTTTCTGTGCTCCGGAAGGATCTCACAGGGCGTCCAATTCAGATCCTTTCGCGCGGCAAAATCCGGCTGCGTCGCTGTGGAGAATACCATGGTCGTGTGATAGCGGCTGCACAGCGCATTCACTGCGCGAAGCGTGGCGGAGGTCAGACTGGCAGGCAGGCTCTGGGCCTCGTCAAATACCACAACGCTGCCTGCAATGTTGTGGAGCTTTCGGCAGACGGTCGGGCGGTCTGAAAACAGAGCTTCAAAAAAACGGACAGACGTGGTGATGATGACCGGAGCGCTCCATCTGGCGGCCAGCTCCCGGGCCTCCTCCGGTAAATCACTTTGGCTATGGTCGACCAGCACGTTTGGAATGATTTTAGCATACGTATCTGCATTCTGTTCCGCCAACGTCAAAAACGGGAGGACAATAATGATCCGCTTTTTCCCATGCTTCAGGCAGTGCCGCAGCGCAAAGTGCAGCAGCGCCAGCGTTTTTCCGGTTCCGGTAGGCGCCGTCAGCGTATATAATCCCTCCGGCTTATCACCCATCTTCCCACACTGTTCAAAGACCTGATCCCGGTACTGATTCAGGGTTTTGTCCGCAGTGGAGGCTTGCCGGATGCTGCCGCAATAGGCGTACAGTGTTTCCAGAAGCGCCTGCGGGTCAAAATAGCAGTCCTCCGCACGATCAAGGTATGTACTGTCGTCATTCATTGCAGAGGCCGTGTAGTCTGCATCCACCAGACAGGAAAACAGCAATCTGGTATACAGCATGGATTCCAGTTCATCGGCAGGAGGTATCGGAAGCTTTGGCAGTCTGAAAGCAGGAAAATCCTTTTGAAACGCGGCGTTTGCCTCTTTCAGCTGCGCTGCGTTTTCAATCGAGGGCGTTTTTCCGGCGTTTCCGTGGGCTTGCTTACGATCATCTGCAATCGCGTGCAGCTCCGCCTTTATCATATCGTAGGCCACAAGACCGGCATGGTGTCCATTGACCGCCTCTATCACAGGACGGCTGCCGGGTCTCCCCCTATAGCAGCATTCCAGAAAGCAGGCCCCGCTTATCGCATGGTCAACGCCTGTTCGTTTGCCTTTCCACACATCCTGAAACGCCTCGGTATACTTTCCAAAATCATGTACCAGCCCTTCCAGTCCTGCGGCATCTGCAAGGCCAAGCGCCTCCCCGTACTCCCGCGCAAGCGCAGCGACCTTTTGTAAATGCTCCTTCACGGTTTCCTGATGCCCCTGCAGATTTTCGGATTTCGCATAGTATTCCATAGCTGCCTCCCCGGCTACCGGTTTTATCCATTCCATTATACCCAATCCGCAAATAGTTTCAAGTAAAACACGTTATTCGGATAACACTGCGGATTTTCCGCTCCAGCGACGCACGACGAAGCAAGAGGTGAAGAAACACGAATCTGAAAGAAGCGTTCTGTTTCTCCATCCTCGCCAGACGTCCTTCCGCCAGAACCGCCCTTTCCCTATCACGCGCTTTCCCGCATCCAAACGGACGTCTCCATATGTAAGGCAAGCGAGCGTACTTGCTGATTACAAGAGCAATCACGATCAAATGCTGATCTTTTTCCGCAAGCAGTATGGGCGGTATCGGAATTTCCCCGTCCGGTGCATGATTTCTTACGATTTTCTGAAAATATACAGTTTGTTGATAAATTTTGCCGCAGATGTGATATGATATCAGCAACTACTTGGAGGAGGACGGCATTTGTGGCAGCGTCATTCCTGAAACGAAAACCAAAGGAGCCGGACGGGCCGCAGCGGCAGGAGATCCCCGTTTTGGAGGCGGACGCCGAGACGGGCTTAAGCGCCGCGCAGGAGCAGGAGCGGCTGGACGGCGGCTGGGGCAACGCGCCGGTGGAGTCTCCCGGCGCGTCGGTCCGGGAGATCATCGCAAAAAACGTTTTTACGTACTTTAACTTCCTGTTCTTCCTGCTTGCAGGCTGTGTGATCGCCGTGCGGCAGTGGCTGAATTTGACGTTCCTCGGCCCCGTGTTCTGCAATATGTTCATCGGCATCGTGCAGGATCTGCGGGTGAAGAAAAAGGTCGACGGACTGAAGATCATGGCCGCGCCGAAATGCCGCGCCGTGCGGGACGGGCAGATCGTCGAGCTGGACGCGGCCCAGCTCGTGCGGGACGATATCGCCGTCTTTTCCCCCGGCGACCAGATCCCGGCGGACGCCGTCGTTGCGGCGGGTGAATGCCGCGTCAACGAGGCGCTCGTCACCGGCGAGGCCGATGAGATCGTCAAAAAGCCGGGCGAGCGGCTGCTCTCCGGCAGCTTTGTCGTGTCCGGCAGCTGCCGCGCACGGCTGACCGCCGTGGGCGTGGACAGCTTCGTCTCCCGGCTCACGCTGGAGGCCAAGCAGACCGGATCGCAGCCGCAGTCAGAGATGATGCATTCGCTGACGAGTCTCATCAAATGGATCGGCTTCCTTGTCATTCCGCTGGGCGCGGTGATGTTCATCAAGGAATATCTGTGGCTGAAAAGCCCCATCACGGACGCGGTGACAAGCACAGTCGGCTCCATCGTCGGCATGATCCCGGAGGGGCTGTATCTGCTGACAAGTCTTGCGCTGGTGGCCAGCGTCATCCGGCTGGCAAACCGGCGCACGCTCGTGCACGACATGGGCTGCATTGAGACGCTTGCGCGCGTCGACACGCTCTGCGTCGACAAGACCGGCACAATCACAGAGCCGAAAATGACCGTCGACGACGTCGTTCCCTTACAGCCGGAGCGCTATATCGCCGACGATATCCGCATGATCATGGCCGATTACGTCTGCGCCATGCAGGACGACAACGACACCATGGCCGCGCTGCGGCGATATTTTACCGGACAGTCCATGCAGACGGCGATTGACGCCATGCCGTTCCGGTCGGCGAAAAAATACGGTGGTGTGTCATTCCACGAGGACGAGACGTATCTGCTCGGTGCACCGGAAATTCTGCTGGCAAACTGCCCGGAAAAGGAGCAGTATCTGCCGCTGGCGGAGGAATGGTCGGCGAAGGGCTGCCGTGTGCTGCTGCTGGCGCTTTACGACGGGAAGCTGTCGGACGAAGCGCTGGACGCGGAAATGATGCCGCTGGCGCTGATCCTGCTGAGCAACAAGATCCGACCCGAAGCGCCGCAGACGTTCTCCTATTTTGCGCAGCAGGGCGTGCGCACGAAGGTCATTTCCGGCGACAATCCCCTGACTGTTTCGGAGGTCGCGCGGCGTGCCGGGATCCCGGACGCGGAGAAATTTGTCGACGCGCGGACGCTCAAAACGGACGCGGAGCTTGCGAAGGCGGCGGAGGACATGACCGTCTTCGGACGCGTCACGCCGGATCAGAAAAAGAAGCTCGTCGCAGCCATGAAGCGGGCGGGGCACACGGTCGCCATGACCGGCGACGGCGTGAACGACGTGCTGGCGCTGCGCGAGGCAGACTGCTCCATCGCCATGGCCTCCGGCTCGGGCGTCGCGTGTCAGGCATCGCATATCGTGCTGCTTGATTCGCAGTTTTCCGCGCTGCCGTCCGTCGTGGCCGAGGGCAGGCGCGTCATCAACAATATTGAGCGCAGCGCGTCGCTGTATCTCGTCAAGAATATTTTCACGTTCGTGCTTTCCCTCATCACGCTGTTCTTTACGCTCCCCTATCCGTATACGCCCGCGCAGCTGAGTCTGGTCAACGCGCTGACCATCGGCATCCCGTCGTTCATCCTTGCCATGGAGCCGAACGAGAACCGCATCAGCGGCCGGTTTCTGCCGAACGTCATTTACCGGGCGCTGCCCGCCGCGCTGTCTGACCTCATTCTCGTGGTCGGCGTGATGCTGTTCTATCTGGCATTCCATATCAAAGAGGATATGCTCTCCACGCTCTGCACCGGCATTATGGGCATCGTCGGCCTGCTGATGGTCCATCAGACCTCGCTGCCGATGAATAAGCTCCGCAAGGCCATGCTCGTCGGACTGTGCATCGCATTCGTGGTGTGCTACTTCTTCCTGCCGGAGCTGTTTACGCTGAGTGCGCTGGATAAGCCGTCGCTGCTGATCCTCGTCGTGCTGGGCCTGCTTGCGTTCTCGGTCATGTTTGTCTGCCGCCGGGGGCTGCGCAAAGTGAAGGCGCGGTTGAACAAGGGAATTTTCCCACGCAGGAAGAAAAGATAAATTTCTGCAAATACTAGAGCCAGCCGAAAAACCGGCTGGCTCAGTTTTTTGGAAGGAGAACGTGTATGCACTATCATGTAAACGAAGACGTCTGCATCGGCTGCGGCCTGTGCGCCGAAACGTGCCCGGAGGTCTTTTCTCTCAGGGACGACGGCTTTGCCGAGGCAGCGCCCGGCCCCGTGCCGGAAAGCGCGCAGGAGACTGCCGCCGAGGCCATGGACGCCTGCCCGACGAGCGCGATCGAAGAGGGCTGACAAGGGGCAAAAAATCTGCTATACTGGTTCCATCCTGTCAAATGGGGTGGAACTATGGAAGAACGTTATGTGGCGTTCGACGTGGAAACGCCGAACGCGCAGAACCGGCGCATGAGCGCCATCGGCGTCAGCGTGATCGAGCGCGGCGAGATCGTGCAGGAGCTTTACACGCTTGTCGACCCGCAGACGCACTTTGATCCGTTCAATATCGCGCTGACCGGCATCACGCCGGAGCAGGTGCGCGGCCAGCCGGACTTTCCCGCGCTCTGGCAGCTGCTGGAGCCGATGCTGGCCGACTGCATTCTGGTCGCGCACAACGCGCCGTTTGATCTGCGGGTGCTGGCCAGCTGTCTGCACGATTATCGCATCGACTGGAAGCCGGAGGCCGCGTATCTGTGCACCTGCCAGATGGGCCGAAAGGCATATCCGTACCTGCCGAACCACAAGCTGAACACGCTCTGCGACCATCTGCGGCTCGACCTCGACCACCACAACGCCGGCAGCGACAGCCGCGCCTGCGCGCTTTTGCTGCTCGACTATCTGCAAAAGGGCCTGCGCCCGGAGCCGTTTCTGCGCACCTACCGCTTCGCGGACCGGAAAACGCTCCCGTACTGCACGGTATAAGCGCCCGCGCCCATGCCTCCCCCTGCCATGCGCTGCATGGCAGGGGGAGGCTTTTTGCCGTGTCAGCGCAGCGTTTCGAAGCGCTTTACGCCGCGGGTCATGAGCCAGCGGGCGGTAAGCGCGTACAAAATCGCCATCAGGGCCAGGATCAGGCCTAGGAAGGCTGTTGTCGGCATCAGCTCCGCCAGCAGGAAGAAATAGAGCGCGCCGACCGCCACCACGAAGCCAAAGCCCAGCAGCATGCTCAGCAGCACGCCTGCGCCCTGCTTGGCCGCCTGCGTCTCGTTGATCCAGTCGAGGTTGCAGTGGCGCAGGTCCTCCATCAGGCCGACGTTCGCCGTCAGCAGCACGAACAGCAGCTGACAGGCCAGCAGCAGCGCCGTCTCGGCAGCAGGCAGCCGCAGGGCAAGCGCAGCGGCCAGCGTCATAAGGAGTGCGGGCGCAATTGCCAGAGAGTTGGACAGGCTTAGCTTTGCCTGCAGAACCTTTTTGGTTTCGACCGGCATGGAGCGCACGATCCAGTAGCTCTTGCCCTCCAGCGACACGGACGACGCCGTAAAGAATACCATGCCGGAAACCATCATGCAGGCCAGCAGCAAGATGGGGGCGGCTGCTGCGTACAGCTCCGGGATCGCGGTCAGCGCGCCCAGAAGCTCCCGCCGCTTGACCACCGCCAGCACAGCCAGCACCAGCTCAAACACAAGGCCAAGCCCGGCGTTGAGCATATAGCCGGAGCTGCTGGTCAGCCGGGCAAGCTCCCGGCGGTAGAGCGCCGCGTCCTGCGAGGAGGCGCGCATGGCTTTTTTCTCGTACCGCACCTTGACCTGTCCGCGCCGCGTGGTGACGATGCGGATAAAGCTGCGGTTCAGCAGCACATAGGCCAGCACGAACGGCAGGACTGTCCACAAAAGCGTCAGGCCGAGGTCTGCAAGGCTCCCGTCCGCAGCGGCCCGGCCCAGCCAGACGAGCGGGGCAGCCGAGCCGAGCGCCCCCGCGATCGCCGCGCCGTTCGCGGCCAGCTGCGTGACATAGCTGTTCATGCGGAAGCAGAACAGGAAATATGCCAGCATGAACACGACCGAGATCACCATGGTCACGGCGGTCGTATTGCGCATATGGCTGGTCACAAGCGAGACAAGCCACGCAAACAGGCAACTCACCGCCAGCGAAAACAGCGGCAGCGCCAGCACGATCACGACGAACGCCGTAATGCCCGTTCCGCTTGTCTCACCGTATTGCAGCCACGAAACAAAGACCGGGAGGGCCACGACAAGCTCAAGCACGAAGTTCATGGCCAGCAGCGCCGCCATGCGGCTGGGCAGGATCATGCCGGGCGGCACGGGCATGGACAAAAGCAGCTCGTTGTCCTTCGCCTCAAACAGCTGGGATTTTGCCGTAAAGACACTGCCGATGAACATGAGCGCGAAGGCCATGATGGCGAACATCGCGAAATACAGCCAGCCGAGCCCCGCGGGGAAGAACGCCTCCGCCAGCTGCGAGAACGAGGAATAGAACAGGAAGACGAACGCGCAGAAGCAGTAGAGCATCAGAAGCGCGTAGCCGACGGCCTTGCCCTTCGTCTGGCGGCCGCGCTTCCGGCTCTGCCCGGTAAAGGCGGCCAGCAGCGCCGCGAACCGGACGCGAAGCAGCGATTTAAGCATGTTCCTCACCCTCCAGCTCCAGGAATACGGCCTCGAGCGACTGGTCGCCCTTGACCTCGTCCATCGTGCCGGACGCGATCAGGCGGCCCTGCTTGATGATGGCGACCTTGTCGCAGAGCTTTTCCGCGACCTCCAGCACGTGCGTGGAGAAGAAGATCGCGCCGCCGCGGTCGCAGTGCTCGCGCATGATGCTCTTGACCTGATAGGCTGCCGTCGGGTCGAGGCCGACAAACGGCTCGTCCATGATGATGAGCTTCGGGTCGTGGAGCAGGGCGGAGATGATGGCCAGCTTCTGCTTCATGCCGTGCGAATAGGCCGCGATGGGCTGCGCCAGATCGCCGGTCAGGTCGAACAGATCCGCGTATTTTTCGATCCGCGCCTCGCGGTCGGCCTTCGACACGCCGAAAATATCGGCCACGAAGTTCAGATATTTGATGCCGGACAGGAATTCATACAGATCCGGGTTGTCCGGGATGTACGCTAAAATCTGCTTGCAGCCGAGCGGGTCGGCCTTGACGGACTTCCCGTCTATGGTGATCTCGCCCTGTTCAAACTGCAGAATGCCCGCGCAGCTTTTGATCGTCGTGGTCTTGCCTGCGCCGTTGTGGCCGATGAAGCCGTAAATTTCGCCGGGCCTGATGTGCAGGCTCAGGTCGTCGACCGCCTTTTTCTCTCCGTAAAGCTTTGTAAGATGCTCAATTTTCAGCATCGAATCCACTCCTTTCAAGTTGGGTATCCCTTCAGACGTTTTGTTTGGGCAAAAGTTCCCATGTGTCTATATCATAGCAGATTTTTTCAGTTTGTACAGGCAAACAATTTGGCAGTCGTAGCGTGAGACTGCTAAAATTCACAGTCCGTTCATACAAAGATGCAGAATTGTTCACAGGCCGGGTCTATCATGTGACTTGTAAACAAGAGATGAGCAAGACGCTCAGATCGAGTTTTCAAACATCATATATTACAAGACTCAAGGAGGTCTTTTCCATGTTAGTACCGTATGCACGTAAAAATCACAATGTTTCCAATTTCAATCCGTTCCACGATTTTGACGAGCTGGAGCGCGCGTTCTTCTCCGACAACGCCCTCGGCGAGTTCAAGGCCGACATCCAGGAGGACGGCGACAACTTCGTTCTGGAGGCTGACCTGCCCGGCTTCAAGAAGGAGGATATCCACGTGGACGTCGCCGACGACCGGCTGACCGTCTCCGCCGAGCGTCATTCCAACTTTGAAGACAAGGACAAGAAGGGCAATTACCTCCGCTGCGAGCGTTCCTATGGCTCCTACGCCAGAAGCTTTGATATCTCCGGCATCGACGCCGCAGGCATCAAGGCCGCATACGCCGACGGCGTCCTGCGCGTGACGCTGCCGAAGCAGAAGGAAGTCCCCGCCTCGTCCAGACGGCTGGAGATCGAATAACAGATAGATCTTCTACCGCATCGAGGGCGAATTCGTGTCCGTCGGCGCCGTGATCCACGGGAAAATGGACTATCTGGATGTCCTTTTTCGGAAAGAACGGTAAACAAAATTTCCAAACAGAAAACCCAGCCTCTTATAATAAGAAGCTGGGTTTTCTGCGTAATTGCAGAGCCCCGCGCGCAACAAACGACGCGGTTTCCATGACGCTTGCTCCGCCGCTGGAAAGAACACGACTGGACGGTTATGGGTGGCTTGGCAGATGGTTTGGCCGGGCCGGGTGCTGGCATTGTATGTCTTGTTTTATCCCTTTTCCAAAGCCGTCCGGGGCTGTTTTCCTGCTGCGGCGCAAAAAGTTTACAGGCCGGAAACAAATTTTTGCATGATTGCACTTTCCTGTTGTGTCCGTATGTGGTACAATGTATTCGGATTTTTATGCTGTTGCGCAGATTTGGATAGATAAAGGAAGATCATCATGGAATTACTCGCTCCCGCCGGTTCGATGGAGGCGCTGCGCGCCGCCGTCTGCAACGGCGCTGACGCTGTTTATTTAGGCGCCGATACCTTCAACGCGCGTATAAACGCCCGCAATTTTTCCGCCGCCGATCTGCAGGAAGCCGTTGTCTACTGTCATGTGCGCGGCGTCAAGGTACATCTGACGCTCAACACACTCGTGCTCGACCGCGAGATGCCGCGTGCGGCGGAGCTGATCCGGCTGGCCGCATCCTGCGGCGTCGATGCGTTCATCGTGCAGGATCTCGGCATGGTATCGCTGTGCCGGCAGCTTGCACCGGATGTGCCCATCCATGCCTCCACGCAGATGAGCATCCATTCGCTCGAGGGCGTATTGGAGGCCGCCGCGCTCGGATGCAGCCGCGTTGTGCTTGCGCGGGAATTGCCCGCAGAGGAGATCGCGCATATCTGTAAGAAAAGCCCGGTCGAGATCGAGGTTTTCGTCCACGGCGCTTTGTGCATGTGCTACTCCGGGCAGTGCTATCTGTCCTCCGTCATCGGCCGCCGCTCCGGCAACCGGGGCCAGTGCGCGCAGCCCTGCCGCCTGCCCTACGGCTACGGCCGGTTTGAATCGACCCGCTACCCCCTGAGTCTCAAGGACAACTGTCTCGTCGGCGAACTGGACGAGCTGCGCCGCATGGGCGTGGCCTCGCTCAAAATTGAAGGCCGCATGAAGCGGCCGGAGTACGTCGCCATCGTCACCCGGGCCTACCGCACAGTCTTGAACGGCGGGCAGCTGACGCAGGGCGATCTGCAGGAGCTTGAATCCGCCTTCTCCCGGCAGGGCTTTACCGACGGCTATTTCAGAGGCCAGACCGGCAGCGATATGTTTGGCCGCCGTCAGGAGGGCGAGGACACGGCCGACCTGTTCGCCTCTGCCCGCGCCACCTATGAACAGGGTGAGCCGCAGCGCATCGGCGTGCGCTTCTACGCCATGATTCGCCGCGGAGAGCCTGCGCAGCTCGCCGTCGAGGACCCGGACGGCAACCTCTGCCGGACCCGCGGCCCCGTGCCGGAGCAGGCGGTCTACCGGTCGCTCACGCCGCAGGATCTGGAGCAGCAGCTGAAAAAAACCGGCGGAACGCCGTATCTGTGCACCGCCGTCCGCTCGTCTCTGGACCCCGATCTGATGCTCCCGGCGTCCGCCATCAACGCCATGCGGCGCGATGTGATCGCGGAGCTGACCGCAAAGCGCGGCCGTGCCGCGCCCGCGCGTCTGAACGCGTATGACGAGCCGCCGCGCTACGACGGCATTGCCGGGGAGCCGCAGCTGACCATCGCCGTCCGCACAGCCGGGCAGATCACCTCCCGTATGCTCTCCATGAAGCCAACGGTACTCTATGTCCCCCTGTCCGAGCTGGCGGAGCACCCGGATCTGCCGCAGCGCGTGGGCGTTGAGACGCAGCTTGCGGCCATTCTGCCGCGCGTGATCTGGAGCGGCGAACTCGTTCCCATCGCGCGGCAGCTGCGCACGGTCTATGAGATGGGCGTGCGGCAGGTTCTGGCCGGAAATCTCGGACAGCTGCACATTGCCCGCGCGGCGGGCTTCGCCGTCCGCGGCGATTTCGGCCTCAATATCGTCAATTCCCGCGCCATGCGCTATCTGCGCGAGCAGGGGCTTGATTCGCAGCTTCTGTCGTTTGAACTGACGCTGCCGCAGATCCGCGATATCTCCAAGGCCGTCCCGGCGGAGGTTCTGATCTACGGGCGGCTGCCGCTGATGCTGATGGAAAACTGCGTCATTAAAAACCGCACCGGCACCTGTACCTGTCAGACCGGCACGGTTCGGCTGGTTGATCGCGTGGGTGAGGAATTTCCCATCGTCAAAGACCCCGGCACTTGCCGCAATGTGCTGCTGAACGGCAAAAAGCTGTATCTGCTCGATAAAAAGGATGCGTTCCGGGGTATGGGCCTGTGGGCGCTGCGGCTGCAGTTTACAACGGAAAACCCCGGCGAGATCGACAAGGTGCTGATGGACTATCAGGGCCGGGCCGTCTTCGACGCCGGAAGCTATACGCGCGGACTGTATTCGCGCGGCGTGGAATAAGCAAAAAAGAAGGAACTTCTTATGATCATCCTTGCATCGCAATCTCCCCGCAGGCACGAGCTGATGAAGCTCACCGGCCTGCCGTTTACCGTTCGTGTCGCGGATATCGACGAAACGATGGATCCGGCGCTGCCCGTCCAGCAGGAGGTCACGCGCGTCAGCCGCAGGAAGGCACAGGCCATCGCCGCCGGCGCGTCGCCGGACGATATTGTCATCGCCGCCGACACCATCGTGGTCATTGACGGGCGCGAGCTGGGAAAGCCGCGCTCGGAGGAAGAAGCGCTCGGTATGCTCCGCCTGCTCTCCGGCAGAACGCACGAGGTCGTGACCGTTCTGTCCGTCTGCAAAGGCTCACAGCTTGAGTCCGAAGCCGTCGTGACGAAGGTGACGTTCCGCACGCTCTGCGAGGAGGAGCTTCGCGCCTATGTCAGGACCGGCGAGCCTATGGACAAGGCCGGAAGCTACGGCATTCAGGGCTACGGGGCCATGTTCGTCAGCCGGATCGAGGGCGATTATTTCTCCGTCATGGGCCTGCCCCTGTGCCCGCTGTGCCGGATGCTGCGCGCGTTCGGCGTTCCGATCCTTGACGTGCAGGAGGCGCAGGCATGAAGAAAAAATTCTGGACGGGCCGCCTCAAGACCATTCTCATTGTCGCGCTCATCATCGCTATCTGCGCCGCCGTGACGCTTGCCATCACAAACGGGACAAGCGCCATTGAAAACGTGGTCGGGACGATCCTGTCCCCCATCCGTGCCGGCGTTGCGTCCATCGACCGGCTGGCCGAGCGGTATTACAACTATATGTTCCGCTATGAGACGCTTGAGGCGGAGAACGCGGAGATGGAAAAGCAGATCCTTGCCATGCAGGAGGATATCCGCGACGCCGAGCAGCTGCAGCGCGAGAACGAATGGCTCAAGGCGCTTCTGAAGCTGTCCGAAGAGCATGAGGATTATAAATTCCTCACATCGTACATCATTTCGTGGGATTCCTCCGACTATAAAAGCGCCTTTACCATCGGCAAGGGCACGAACGCGGGGCTGGAGGAGGGTATGTGCGCCGTGACGGAAAACGGGCAGGTCGTAGGCCTTGTGACCAAGGTCGGCGCCAACTGGGCCACCGTCACGACGATCATGGACTCGTCGCTTGAAATTTCCGCCTCCGTGGCCTCGTCCGGCTATACGGGCGTGGTACAGGGCACATTCCTCGAGGACGGAACGGAGATCCTGCGCATGAACTATCTGCTGACGGACGCGATCGTCAAGAATAACGATCAGGTCGTCACGACCGGCTCGACGCTCTATCCGCGCGGGCTGCTGCTGGGGTACATCACGAACGCCAGCCTCGACGAGACGGGCGTCGCGAAATACGCCACGCTCGAACCGTCCTGCGACCTGTCCAAGCTGGAGCAGATCGCGATCATTACGGAGTATAATGTGCAGTGACACAAGAAACTGTTGTAGGGGCGGACGTCTCTGTCCGCCCGCAGAATGCAGCGTTTTTTTGAAAATCTCCGGCGAATTCGCAACATTTCCAGGGCCGGCAGCGTCGTCGGCCCCTACAGACGACCTGCAAAAATGCAGCTTGACGTGTATATGACCGAAAGGAGGCCCGCGCGATGCACGCGACCTATAAAAATGCGCTGATGTGGACGCTTTACGGCGTGCTGTTTCTTTTGATCGCCGTTTTGCAGACGGTCGTGTTTGGCCGGGCGCGATTCTTCGGCGTCAAGCTGACGCTGATCCCTGTCTGCCTCGCCTGCGTCGCCATGCTGGCAGGCGCCGAGGCCGGGGCGCTTTACGGCCTTTGCTGCGGCGCCGTCTGGTGCTTTACGGGCGCAAGCGGCGGCGCGATGCACATTGTGCTGCTGACTATCTGCGGCGCGGTGATCGGCTATCTCTGCGACCGGTATCTGGTGCGGCAGCTGCTGTCCGCCGTTCTGATGAGCCTGCTGGCACTCGTATTCTGCCAGACGATTTTATTCCTGCTTCAATGCTATCTCGGCACGGTCCACATCGGCATGATTGCTGCTCTGCCGATTCAGATTGGCCTGAGTCTGCTCTCGTGCCCGCTTCTGTATCTTGGAGCCTGGGCGATCCGAAAGGTTGGTGCCAAATAAATGCAGCGAATTTCCCGCTTCCGCATGATCGTATTCATCGTCGTCATTCTGGCCATGATCGGCGTGTTCTCCCTGCGGCTTTACAAGACGCAGGCCGCCGTCACGGAGGACTCCCTCGTCGCGGCAGACGCCGACTCCATGGAGTACCAGTCGACGGTCGAGGCTGCGCGCGGCAATATTCTCGACCGCAACGGCAACGTGCTGGTGTCGAACCGCGCAAGCTATAACCTCGTCATCATCAACTTCGTCTTTTTCAACGCGCCCGACCCGAACGGGAACCTGCTGAAGGTCCTGAACCTCTGCGACGAGCTTGGGATCGCGTATGAATCGCATTTCCCCGTCTCCGCCGAGCGTCCCTATACCTATACCGATACCGACGACACCGCCTGGCAGGGCTATTTCCGCAGCTTCCTTGCCAGCCGGAGCTATGACCTCGATATCTCCGCGCCCACGCTCATGAAGCGCCTGCGCGACGAATATAAGATCCCCGACGACTGGACCCAGCAGGACGTGTACCGCGTCATTTCCGTCCGCTATGAGCTGGAGCTGCGCTCGGTAGACGAGATCGGCATGGAAAACTATATGCTGGCAGAGGACGTCGACGCGGAATCGCTGGCTGCCGTGATGGAGCTGGCCGTGCCGGGCGTTGTGGTCGAAAACGGCACGGTGCGCGAGTACAACACCACCTATGCCGCGCACATTCTCGGCTACATCGGCCCGATCTGGAGCGAGGAGGCCGCCGAATACCGCGAAAAGGGCTACTCCATGAACGCGCTTGTCGGAAAATCCGGCGTGGAGCAGGCGTTTGAGGAATATCTGCACGGTTCAAGCGGCATCAAGCGGACGACCGTCTCCTCGACCGGCGAAATTCTGAACCGATACTATGTGACGGAGCCTGTGCCGGGCAACAACGTCGAGCTGACCATCGACATTTCGCTGCAGGCTGTGGCCGAGCAGGCGCTGGAAAAGGTCATTCTCGACCTGCGGGAAAACGGCGTCGGCCGGAACAAGGAGGGCAAGGACGCGCAGGGCGGCGCGGTCGTTGTGCAGATGTGCAGGACGGGCGAGATTCTCGCCATCGCAAGCTACCCGACCTACAATCTTGCCACGTTCAATCAGGACTATACCACCCTCAACGCGGACGAGATGAAGCCGCTGTTCAACCGCGCACTCACCTCCTACCCGCCCGGCTCGGTCTATAAGATGGTCACGGCCATCGCCGCCGTCGATATGGGCGGCTTCGACCCCGGCTATATCATCGAGGACAAGGGCCTTTACACCTTCTATGAATCCTTCCAGCCCAAGTGCCACATCTGGTCGCTTGCCAACCCGCGCACGCACGGCAAGATCAATCTGATGGAGGCCATCGCCTACTCCTGCAACTATTATTTCTATGAAGTCGGCCGTCTGACCTACGACAGCTATAAAAAGGAAACGGGAAACAACCCGTTTGATATCGTTGCCAAGTCCCTTGGCCTCGGCGAGCCGACGGGCATCGAGCTGCCGGAGGACACCGGCGCACGCGCAAACGCAGAGGAAAAGAACAAGCAGTACGCAGGCGAGGACGCAGGCTGGTTCGGCGCGGACGTTCTGCAGGCTGTCATCGGCCAGAGCCTGAATAAATTCACGCCTCTGCAGCTGGTCTGCTACACCTCGGCGCTGGCAAACAAGGGCACGCGCTATGAAGCGACGCTCCTGTCCCGCGTCGTCTCATGGGATTATCAGGATCTGATCGAGGAGTCCAAGCCCGTCGTGGCAAGCACGCTGGAGATCTCGGAAAAGGCGCTGAACGCGCTCGATCAGGGCATGCGCATGACCGGTACCATCGGCACGGCGGAGCAGTACCTCAGGGATTACCCCATCCCCATCGCCTGCAAGACCGGCACGGCGCAGTGGCAGGGCACGACCTCCACCGGCTCGTTCTCCGGCTCTGACCACGCCTCGTTCGTGCTCTACGCTCCGGCGGACAATCCCGAGATCGCCATCTCCGTCTATGTCGAGCGCGGCTCACAGGGCGGCAATCTGGCGAATGTCTGCATTCCCATTCTCGACGCCTATTTCTCCAGCTCCGCCAAATATGAGACTGTCGCGACTGAAAATATCGCTTACTAAGAGAGGAACCGCACATGACCGACCTTTCGCATATCCGCAATTTTTCGATCATCGCCCACATTGACCACGGCAAATCCACGCTGGCCGACCGTCTGCTGGAGGAGTGCCATTCCGTTGAAAAGCGCGAGATGGAGGACCAGATTCTCGACTCCATGGAGCTTGAACGCGAACGCGGCATCACCATCAAGGCCCGCGCCGTGCGTCTGGACTACCGCGCCGACGACGGCGAGAAATATGTCCTGAACCTCATCGACACGCCGGGTCACGTCGACTTCAACTATGAAGTCTCCCGCAGCCTGTCCGCCTGCGAGGGCGCGGTGCTGGTCGTCGACGCGTCGCAGGGCATCGAGGCCCAGACGCTGGCGAACACCTATCTGGCCGTTGACAACGGCTTGGAGGTCCTGCCCGTCGTCAACAAGATCGACCTGCCGGCGGCGCGGCCCGCCGAGGTCAAGAAGGAAATTGAGGACGTCATCGGCATCCCCGCCATGGACGCGCCTGAAATTTCCGCCAAGAACGGCATCAACATTCATTCCGTGCTGGAAATGATCGTGAAGAATGTCCCCGCGCCCACGGGCGACCGCGAAGCGCCTTTACAGTGCCTGATTTTCGACAGCCAGTATGATTCCTACCGCGGCGCGATCGTCTATCTGCGCGTCGTGAACGGCACGGTGTATCCCGGCATGGATATCCGCATGATGGCCTCCGGCGCAGTCTACAAGGTCGTGGAGGTCGGATATCTGCACCCGAAGGGCATGATCCCGGCCGAAAGTCTCGGCGCGGGCGAGGTCGGCTATCTCACGGCCTCCATCAAGACTGTCTCCGACACCCGCGTGGGCGACACCATCACGGGCGTGGAAAATCCGGCAGCCGAGGCGCTTCCGGGCTACCATCAGGCGCAGCCGATGGTCTTCTCAGGCGTGTACCCGGCGGACGGCTCGAAATACGGCGATCTGCGCGACGCGTTGGAAAAGCTGAAGCTGAACGACGCGTCCATGAGCTTCACGCAGGAAAACTCCATCGCGCTGGGCTTCGGCTTCCGCTGCGGCTTTTTGGGCCTTCTGCACATGGAGATCATTCTCGAGCGTCTCGAGCGCGAATATAACCTCGACCTCATCACGACGGCCCCGAACGTCGTCTATAAGATCACCAAGACCGACGGCACGCAGCTCGACGTCTATACCCCGCTCAACTACCCCGACCCCGCCGAAATTGCCGAGGCGCAGGAGCCGTATGCGAAGGCGAACCTCATCGCCCCGCCCGAATACGTCGGCGCGATCATGGATCTGTGCCAGAACCGGCGCGGCGAATTCAAGGATATGCAGTACCTCGACCCCACGCGCGTTGAGCTGCACTATTCCATGCCGCTCAACGAGATCATCTATGACTTCTTCGACGCGCTCAAGAGCCGCACGCGCGGCTATGGCTCGCTGGACTACGAGTTGGAGGGCTACCGCCCGTCGAAGCTCGTCAAGCTCGACATTCTCCTGAACGGCGAGATCGTCGACGCGCTGAGCTTCATCCTCTTTGCCGACAACGCCTACGCAAGAGCCAGAAAGATCTGCGAAAAGCTCAAGGACAATATCCCGCGCCAGATGTTTGAGATCCCCGTGCAGGCTGCCGTCGGCGGCAAAATCATCGCCCGCGAGACGATCAAGGCCCTGCGCAAGGACGTGCTTGCCAAGTGCTACGGCGGCGATATCACGCGCAAAAAGAAACTGCTCGAAAAGCAGAAGGAGGGCAAGAAGCGTATGCGCACGTTCGGCACGGTCGCCGTACCGTCCGAGGCGTTCATGGCCGTCCTCAAGCTTGACGACGAATCGTAGGAGGTTTTTCCGTGGCGCTCATTCAGATCGTTGAAAACAAGAAAAAAAGCCTCGGCATCTACGTCCACATCCCGTTCTGCCGGAGCAAATGCGAATACTGCGACTTTTATTCCGTTCCCGGCGCGCGCAGCCGGGATCTGATGGACCGGTATCTCGACGCCGTGATCCTGCACATCCGCGAGGCGGCGCAGGGTGCAGCGGGCTACGAGGTCGATACCGTCTATTTTGGCGGCGGCACACCGTCGTTCTTCGGCGCCGGCGGGCTTGCGAAGATTTTCGCTGAGATCGACCGCCGCTTCGATGTCAGCCGCGACGCGGAGGTTTCGCTGGAGGCCAACCCCGACTCCGTGACGCTGCCCATGCTCACGCGGCTGCGCCGCGCGGGCTTCAACCGCATCTCCATCGGCGTGCAGTCGGACGACGACGCGCAGCTCAAGGCGCTGGGCCGCCCGCATACCTACCGGCAGGCGCAGCAGGCCGTGTCGCTCTCGCGGCGCGCGGGCTTTGACAACGTTTCGGTCGACCTCATGTTCGGCCTGCCGAGCCAGTCGCGCGAAAGTTGGATGCAGACGCTTCGCAACGTCATCGACCTCAAGGCCGACCACATCAGCTGCTACGGGCTGAAGGTCGAGCCGGGCACAAAGCTCTGGACGTACAAGGACTGCGCCAACCTCCCGGACGACGACGCGCAGGCGGATATGTATTTCTACGCCGTTGAAACGCTGGAGCAGTTCGGCTATCACCAGTACGAGATCTCCAATTTCGCGCACGACGGCTTCATCTGCCGCCACAACATGAAATACTGGGTCGGCGACGAGTATCTGGGCTTCGGCCCGTGCGCGGCGTCGGACTTTGCCGGACGGCGGTTCACCATCAAGCCTGATCTCGAAGGCTATATCAAGGGCGTGACGGACAAGGGCCAGATTTTGTCCGAATCTGAGCTTGTCCCGCTGCGCGAACGCGCGGGCGAATACCTCATGCTCCGATTGCGGACGGTCGACGGCATTGAAAAGAGCGAATACACCCGCTCGTTCCTGCTGCCGTTTGAGCCGATCGAGGACATTCTTGTCCGGCTGCAGGCGCGGGAATACGCCGCGTTTACCTCCGGCCGCTGGCACCTGACGCCGAAGGGCTTCATGCTCTCGAACACCATTCTGGTGGAGCTTCTCGAAGCGCAGCAGAAATCCAGACCGCTGGCGCAGAAGCGCTGAAGACAAACAGAGCCGGGGAAGCGTCGACGCTTCCCCGGCTCTTGCCGGAAAAAACAGCCCTTCCGGTCAATCGGTGCGGCCGGAACAGGAGACTGCGAAGAAACCGGGCGGCTGCTTTTCGGGCTCCGCCCGGATCAGCGGGACGCGGAACCCCCGTTCTGCCTGCCTTCTGCCGCTCCGGCGAAGCGCGGCGTCTGACCGAAACGCGCACCTGCGTATGGATCATCCGGCGGACAAAGCATCTCAAAAGCGTTTGCCAACGATCTCTCTGGCCATAGTATGCGCAGGGCGAAGAAAAATACACAAGGTCTGATTTGACTTTACAGGCGCAAAACGGTAAGATAAGAAAAAAACGAACAGGAAGCACAAAGGCAATGGAAGAATTTAAAAATTTACAGGAAACTAAGCTCACGTCCCAGCCGATCTTTGACGGCGACGTGCTGCATATCTACAAGGATACCGTCCGCCTGCCGAACGGCAAAACCTCCACACGGGAATACACCGTCCACCACGGCGCGGTGTGCATCCTGCCGCTGCTGGAAAACGGCGACGTGCTGCTCGAGCGGCAGTTCCGCTATGCCATGGGCGAAGTCCTGACGGAGATCCCCGCCGGGAAGCTCGACTACATCGGCGAGGACCCGCGGGAGGCCGCGCTGCGGGAGCTGCGCGAGGAAACGGGCGCGGTCGCAAGCGAGCTCATCCCGCTCGGCCCGTTTTACCCCACCTGCGCGTATTCGACCGAGGTCATCCAGATGTTCCTGGCACGCGGGCTGAGCTTCGGCGAACGGGAGCTGGACGAGGATGAATTTCTGAACGTGTTCCGCCTGCCGCTGCGGGAGCTGGTCGAAAAGGTCCTGAACGGCGAAATTCCCGACGCCAAGACGCAGGCCGCCGCGCTTCGCGTGTGGTGCATGCTGCAGGAGGGAAGGCTCTCGTGAGGCGGGAACTGCTGTACGTCTCGTCCATCGGTGAAGACTGCTGCGAGGCTGCGCGGGCGTTTGGCCTTGGCATCGAGCTTGCGCAGTTCTGCACCGCCGCCCGGCTCGACGGCGCTCCGCCGGAGCCGTGGGAGCTTCCGGTGGAACGCTGCCTGTCTGCATCAAGCCGGTTCGTGCTGCACGGGCCGTTCAACGAGCTGACGCCTGCGGCCATCGACCCACTTGTGCTGGATGTGACGAAGAAGCGATACCGGCAGGCGATCAAAAAGGCGCATACAATGGGCATTCAGAAGATCGTTCTGCACGCAGGCTTTCTGCCGCTGGTCTATTATCCGGAGTGGTTCGTGGAGCGCAGTGCCGCCGTGTGGCGGGAGCTGCTCTGCGATGTTCCGGACGATATGACCGTGTGTCTGGAAAACGTGCTGGAGCCGGAACCGCAGCTTTTAACGGCGATCATGGAGGCCGTCCATGACCCGCGCCTGCGTATCTGCCTCGATCTCGGCCACGCGAATACGTGCGCGTCAGCGCTTCCCCCGGAGAACTGGCTGCGCGCCTGTGCGCCATACCTTTCCCACGTGCACCTGCACAACAATCAGGGCGACCGTGACCTGCACGCGGCGCTCTTTGACGGCGTGATGGATATTGCGGGGCTTCTTTCCCTGCTGGAAGCGCTTTCCCCGCAGGCGACGTGTACGCTGGAGCTGACGCAGGACAGGCCGAGCCTTGACTGGCTCGTGGAAAAGCACCTTTTGGAGTGAACCCTATGGAACAGACTGAACGGCAGCTTGTTTCGCTGCTTTCCGAAATTACCCCGCTTTATGACGTACCCATGCGCGAGGCGAAGGCCCGGCAGGACGCACTGGCCAAGCCGCCCGGCAGCCTCGGTCTGCTGGAGGATCTTTCTGTCCAGCTGGCGGGCATCACCGGGCAGGTCAAAAACGAAGTCAGCCACACCCGCATTTACGTTCTTGCGGCAGACAACGGCGTGGTCTGCGAGGGCGTTTCGTCCGCGCCGCAGTCGGTCACGCGGGCGCAGGCCATCAACCTGACGCGCGGTCTGACCGGCGCGTCGTGTCTGGCGAAGCACTTCGGCGACGAGCTGGTCGTCGCCGACATGGGCATCGCGCTCCCCTATGCCTGCCCGGAAATTCTGAACCGCAGTCTCGGCAAGGGCACGGCGAACATCGCCGCAGGCCCGGCCATGGCGCGGCAGACTGCCGTGCGCGGCATTCTGACCGGCATGGGGCTTGCCGCACAGGCAAAACGGGACGGCATTCAGATTCTCGGCGTGGGCGAAATGGGCATCGGGAACACGACCACGTCCTCCGCTGTCTTGTGCGCGCTGAGCGGCAAACCCGTCGAAGCCGTTACGGGACGCGGCGGCGGATTGACCGACGCGGCATTTTTGAAGAAAAAACAGGTGATCGAACAGGCGCTGGCCATAAACACGCCAGACGGGAACGATCCTGTTGACGTTTTGCACAAGGTCGGCGGGTTCGATCTGTGCGCAATGGCGGGCGTGTTTCTGGGTGCGGCGCATGAGCGCCTGCCCGTCGTGGTTGACGGGTTCATTTCCGTCGTCGCCGCGCTCTGCGCTGCCCGGCTGTGTGGGGCCGCAGCGGGCTATTTCATCGGCTCGCACGTGTCCTATGAGCGCGGGTACGAGATCGCAGCCCGGCTGCTCGGCCTGAGGCCCTGCTTGCAGCTCGGGATGCGCCTCGGCGAGGGCAGCGGGTGCCCGCTGGCCTTCCGCGTGGTCGAGGCGGCCTGCGCGGTGATGAACACGATGGCAACATTCCCGGAGGCCGCCATCGACGACGGATATCTGACCGAAATACGCGAAAGGGACAGCTTTACGGTATGAACTATTTTCTTTCCGGCGGCGCAAAAAACGGGAAATCCTCGCTTGCGCAGGAAATCGTCTGCGCGCAGAGCGGTCCGCGCTATTATCTTGCGACCATGATCCCGCACGACGATGAGGACCGGCTGCGCATTCAACGCCATCTGGACAACCGCGCGGGGATGGGCTTTCAGACCGTCGAATGCGGAACGGACATTCTCTCCTCGCTTTCGCGGATGGAGCTGGACGGCGCAGTGCTGCTCGACAGCGTGACGGCGCTGCTGTCAAATGAGATGTTCCGCGCGGACGGCACGATGGACGCCTCTGCCCCGGCGCGTCTGGAGGCGGAGCTGCTGGAATTCTCCCGCCGGATGCGCTGCTGCGTGTTCGTGAGCGATTATATTTACGCTGACGGCGGACAGTATGACGAATGGACGGAATGCTACCGCCGGGGACTGGCGCGGCTTGACCGGGCGCTGGCGGCGGCGTGCGAAAACGCCGCAGAGCTTTGCTGTGCGCAGGCATATTGGTACAAAGGAGGCTTTTCCGGATGAAAGCCAAGCTCAAAAAGCCCCTGACGGCACTCATGATGGCGTGGGGGACGTATCTGGCGATCCCGTGCCCGTATAAGGTCTGGGACGATGCGCTGCGCCCGTGGCAGATCGTGTGCCTGCCGCCGGTAGGGCTGATCGTGGGCGGACTCTGGGCGCTGTGCGCCGCCCTGTTCGCCCATTTCCGGTTTACCGGATTTCTGGCCGCCGCGATCTTGACGGCGCTTCCGTTTCTCGTGACGGGCTTTTTCCACCTGGACGGGTTCCTCGACTGCTGTGACGCGATCTTATCGCGGCGTGATCTGGTCACACGGCAGAAGATTCTCAAGGATTCGCGCGTGGGCGCGTTTGCAGTCGTGTGCGCGATTTTGCTGTTCCTGTTTTCGTTCGCAGCGCTGGCGGACTGTGACTTCTCGTATATCTGGCGGGCGCTGCTGCTCGTTCCGGTCATAACGCGCTGCATGGCGGGCGTTGCGGTGGAATCGTTCGCGCCCATGAAGACCAGCCAGTATTCCGGCACATTTGCAGCCGGGAAGACAAAACGGCAGCGGAACATTCTGCTCGGGATGTACCTTGCCGTCATGCTGGCGGTGTTCGTGTTCCTGTTTTCGCGGCCCAGCTGCGCGCTGGCCGTCGCGTGGGCGGGGCTTGTGACCATCCTTGCCTGCCGTCTGGCCCAGAAGCATCTGGGCGGGATGTCCGGCGACGTCGCAGGCTTTTCCATCACGCTGGGCGAGGCGTCCGCCCTTCTCATTCTGGCAGTCTTTTAAGGAGGAACGGTATGGTTCTGATCATCGGCGGCGCGTATCAGGGAAAAACAGCATACGCGCAAACAAAATACGCCCTGCGGGACGCGGAAATTTTCACCTGCGAGGGCGAAGCGCTCGATCTGACCGCCCGCTGCCTTCGGCATCTGGAGCGCTTCGCGCTTGCCTGCGTCCGGGCGGGAAAGGAGCCTGCGGACGTGCTGGCCGGGCTTGCGCTCAGCGGGAAAATATTGATCTGCGAGGACATTTCCTGCGGCGTTGTGCCGATGGACGCGGAAACGCGCGAATGGCGCGAGGCCGTCGGGCGCATGAACGCGGCGCTGGCCGCGCAGGCGGACACGGTCACACGCATTTTCTGCGGGCTTCCGCTGGAGCTGAAGGGATGAGGCGGCTCACGCTCATCCGCCACGGACTGACGGAGGGAAATGTCCGCCGGTGGTATTATGGGGCGCTCGATCTTCCTCTGTGCGAGGCCGGACAAGCAGCTGTTCAGGAGGCCGCCGCAGGCGGCCTGTATCCCCCGTACAGCAGCGAACGCATCCTGACGAGCGGAATGCTCCGCACAGAGCAGACGCTGCGCCTGATCTACGGCGAGGCGCCGCACGAGATCTGGCCGGAGCTGCGTGAGATCAGCTTCGGCATATTCGAGGGAAAGTCCTACGACGAGCTGAAGGGCTTGGCGGAGTACGAGGCATGGCTGGCGGGCGACTGGTTCCGGAACGTCCCGCCGGGCGGCGAATCCTTTGCGCAGGCGGAGGCTCGTATTTTATCCGCGCTTTCCCGTATGCGCGCGCAGGACGAGGATCTCCTCGCCGTCGTACACGGCGGAACGGTGCTCACGATCATGCAGGCGCTGTTCCCGGAGGAGGAAAAGTCCGGCTACGACTGGCAGCCGCGCCCCGGCGGAGGCTACCGGATCGACCTGACGGCGCATTGCTATGAGCAAATCGGTCTGCTATAAAAACGCCATGCCCGGTATTTGCCGGGCATGGCGTTCTTTTATGATTTCGCAGGCTTTTTCTCAAAGCCGTGGACCCAGTCGGAGAAGTGGTAATAGAGGAAATAGACGATGGAGCTGAGCGACCACGTGATGGGATAGGCCATGTAGATATACTGAATTTCGTGGACGATGCCCATGACGATGGTGATATATGCGATCCGCACCACGCACCAGAACAGCAGCATGATAACCATCGGCACGAAGGCCTTGCCTGCGCCGCGGCAGATCGACGCAATCGCGTGGGAGTATGCCAGCAGGCAGAAGAACAGCGCCGTCGTGCGCATCTGGCGCGTGCCGAGTTCGACGACCTCCGGCGTGGGGCTGAACAGCGCGACAAGCTGCGGCGCAAGCAGATACATCGTCACGCCGATAATCTCCGCGATCACAACAGACGCGAGGATGCCGAAGCGCGAGCCCTTTTTCGCCCGGTCGTGAAGCCCGGCGCCGAGGTTCTGGCCGACAAAAGTCGTCAGCGCCATGGTGAAGCTGGTGACAGGCAGGAACGCGAAGCCCTCCAGCTTGGAGTACGCGCCGTAGGCCGCCATGGCGACCTTGCCGAAGGAATTGATGTTGGACTGGACAATGACGTTTGCAAAGCCGATGACGGAGTTCTGCACGCCGGACGGAAGACCGTAGCGGATGATCTGGCCGAGCATTTCGCGGTCGATATGCAGCTTTTTCAGCTCGACCTGATAGATCGTACCCTTCTTCATCAGATGGATCATGCACAGGATCATGCTGACGGCCTGCGAGATCGTCGTGGCGACGGCAGCCGCCCACACGCCCCAATGGAACGCGCCGATAAACAGCAGATCGAGCACAATATTGGTAAGGGACGAAATGATCAGATAATAGAGCGGCCGCTTGCTGTCGCCGAGGGCGTTCATGATGCTCTTGCACATATTGTACATGACGACGGCCAGAACGCCGATGAAGTAATACCGGAAATACGCGATTGCATCCGGCAGAACCTCCGGCGCGGTGCCCATCCAGCGCAGGAACGTCGGCGTCAGCCACACGCCCACCACCGTCAGAATCACGCCGCTGATCAGGCCCAGCATCACGTCCGTATGGATGGCTCTGGACACGCGGTCATAGTCGCCTGCGCCAAAATAGCGGGAGATGGTCACGCCTGCGCCCATGGACAGGCCGGTAAAGAAGCTGATGAGCAGGAAGATCAGCGGGCCGGACGCACTGACGGCCGCCAGCGCCTCATCTCCCAGAAACCGGCCGACGATCAGCGCGTCCGCCGTATTGTAAAGCTGCTGGAACACCTGACTGAGGAATACCGGCACGGCAAACTGTACGATCAGCTTCCACGCGCTTCCCTTTGTCATATCCAGCGTATTTCCGCCCACAGCGCATCCTTCCCTTCACGTAAAAAATACCGCGTACACAGCGCGGTACATAAAGCATAACAGAAATAAGCAGAAAATGCAAACCAGTTTCTTCCGCGCATCAAATGCTGCCTCGCCATATTTTCTGATGGCATTGCACACTTCGCTGTTGTATAATAAAATTGCAAAACGCAGGGAGGTAACAGGATGTATTTCGCATACGGAGAACAGGCTCTTTCCTATCTGCGCAAAAAGGACAAGCGGCTCTGTGAGGTGATCGACTGCATCGGGCATATCGACCGCACGGTGGACCCGGACCTGTTTTCGTCCGTCGTGCACCACATCATCGGCCAGCAGATCTCAACGAAGGCGCAGGCGACGATCTGGCAGCGAGTGCAGGACGCGCTGGGCACGGTCAATGCCGAAGCCATTCTGGCCGCAGGCGTTCCGAGCCTGCAGGCGCTTGGCATGACGTTCCGCAAGGCAGCGTATATCACGGACTTTGCCGACCGGGTCCATACGGGTGCATTCGATCTGGACGCCGTGGCGCATATGAGTGATGAAGCTGCTATCCGGGCATTGAGCAGTCTGAAGGGCATCGGCGTCTGGACGGCGGAGATGATTTTGCTGTTTTGCCCGCGGCTAATTTGAAAACCTTATATTGTCGGACAGCGACGCTGTCCGGTTTTCTGCGCTCTATGGATTCAAAGAGCAACATGTGACACACGATGTTGTCCGGATTCAGAAACAACTCGCCGCTGACGGAACATTTGCCTTTTTGAGCTGACAGCAGGGAGAGCCTGCAATCAGCATAATATATAGAATATAGACGCAAAATTTGTAGAAATGCAACGATTTTTTTGAAATATTCCAAATAGCACAAAGTCTGTGCATAAAAATAATTCATTGAGATTACTCTTGTTCCATCAAATACAAGGTTACACGTTGATCTATTCTGGACGCAACATCCTGTACAGAGGCATCCGCTTGAAAATACGCGTTGCTCTCTTCTGCGATAATCTCTATGACGGAATAATCGACGCAGCCATTCAGATGATCAACACGCTGCAAAATACTCTGCAGCATTTCACAGGCAAGCTTCCATTCCTCGCTATCGTCGGCATCTGACCAGAGTTTCTCATTTGCCTGCTTATTTAAAACAATTTTCCCGAACTCCTGCTGCGCGATTTCAACCTGGGTGTCGGTACAGAAAATAAATCGCAGCAAAGCATTTACCGCTTCGTCGTTCTGGCAGGCCCTTGTCACAGCAAGATACGAGTCTGCATTTACGCCAAAACCCGCATAAGAAGAGAAGGGAAGCGGTGAAAAGGAAACCCCCGCATCAAAAGAAGAAAAGAGTGCGTAATGAGTTTCTTCGCTCACAATATCCGCCGGACTTCTTAAGGAAATCGTTCGGAAGGGCTGGTCGGCTGTTGCTGCCTCAAATTCGACAGGGAACTTCTTGCAGAACGCAAGCATTTCGTAGAAACTGTTTTGTTGGAAGTTCGATTCCTTTGTATCGTAGTCTACAAACTCCGAAAGGCTATCATTCAGGAACCAATTCAAGACAATATTCTGGGTTGTCCAACCATATCCGTTCGGACAATACGGAAGAAACAGTTCGTCGAATTGTTGACAAGTTTCAATCTTACGGCTTTCGGGAAGAATTGTTTCTGGCGCGGAGAATATTTCAACTGAGAATGCCGGAAACAGAACATAGAGTTCGTCGCCGAATGTTCCACATTCAAGAATACTTTCATAATACTCGTCAGATTTGTTCAAATCGGCCGCAATGCTGCTCAACTCCCGCAGCAGCCCCTTACCAGCAAGCATCTGAAGAGTTGCCAGTTCGCCGTTAAACCACAGGACATCTGGAACGTCCCCGGAAATGATTTTGATCAATAGTTCATCATGCGAGGCATATGTTTCTGCCTCTAATGTAATTTGTGGGTTTTCCGCAGCGAAGGCAGCCAGAGCCGCCTGAATATTCCCGACTTCGTCATTACAATAGCCAACACGCAGTATAGTATCTGCCGTCGTTTCTTCTGAGGACACCATTTCTGTGTCTTCGCATTTCGACAGCGTGTAAAAACCGTCCTCTGTGAGCAGATGTAATCCATCAGCTGCCGCAGTCATTCCTGTTATTTCATTTGAGACGATCCCAAGCGGAAGAAGTTGCGTCAGGCTCATCAGCTGACCGTTTTGATACTGATATATCATGTCGTTTACAAGAATGTATAAGCCCTCTTCGCCGCCGCAGACAATAGACGCGCCGTGTGTAAGGGCTGCGATAGGGGTCGCTTGTCCGTTATCTATTTGATATAGTACCGTGTATCCGCTGCCCTCCGTCTGCTTTTTATCTGCCGCATGGCCTACAGCATATACTGTATCATTGACGATCCCTATACCTACCCAGCGAATATCGCTCCCCACCAGCGCTGCCGTATCTTCATTTAAAACATACAATTGATACCCATATCGCAGATATTGCTCTTTCTCGCTGAAAACAAGCTGCGCACGAATATGATTTGGATCATACCCGCGCGTATCTTCCGCTAAAGAGATTTTTGTTCCGGACGGAGTTTCCCAAAAAACAGAGTCGTTCTGTTCATGCAGGTAATAGCGATTCTCTTGCCAAAGCGTAAAAGCAATTATATCATTGCCTACAACCTCTGTGTTTTTTCCGTTTTCATAGATTTCCCGCTGCCCGTTCTTCTCTGCAAGAAGGCTTTCGCCGTCTGCAAATAATAGTTCAGCAGCAATGTCTGTATAGGCAGCTTGATATGTAAAACCGGACGATACTTCCGGCAAATCTGGCAGAGATCCGATGGCATCTTTTTGAGATTCTCGGTTGCAGCCCAGCAGGCCAGTCAGTCCCGAGATTACGAAAAGTATGCCTACGAGCTTACGCAATCTGTTCATGTTTATCTCCTTATGACAGTTTTTCATATGGAGGGGCAGCAACGCTGCCCCTCTCGTGTAACTGTTCAAATACCGTCGTACTTTCTCAGGTACCCTTCCAGTCACCGCCCTGTGTGTATTTGAGCTGTCCGGGGCGATACTCCTGATTCAGCGTACCGTTATTTGTCGGGTCTGCATCATAGAAACGGTCCGTTAGAATCATGTAGATAATGTCGCTTTCATTCAGGACGGAGCTGTTGTCAGTCATCGCCTGAATTTCGGTATCGTTTGCCGCTTCAGTCGGTGTGAAGTTTCTCGCACCGGAATCGGCAACGGCGGTTGTGATTGAAGAACCTCCAAAGCCAGCAGCCAGGGCTGTCGGCGCGAGGATCATAGTTGAAACAAGTGCAAGAATCAGAAGTGTGGAGAGGAACTTCGTTTGGAACGTTTTCTTTGTCGTTAACATGAAAATGCCTCCTTTACATGATCTGAATTGAATTTGTTATCCTTTGATACCGCCGGTCTGCAAACCGGAAACGAAATATTTCTGGCAGCAGATGAAGATGATGAGCACGGGCAGCAGACTCGCCACGGACATGGCGAAGACGTAGCCCCACTGCGTAAACTGGTGCTGGCCGAAAAAGCCTGAGATGGCGATCGGCAGCGTGCGCTTCTGCGTGTCGTTCAGGACGGTCAGCGCCCACGGGAATTCCTCCCACGCCGTCAGGAAGTTAAAAATGCTGACGGACGCGATGGCCGGGCTGGCCAGTGGGCAGATGACCTTGAAAAACACAGTGAATACGCTGCCGCCGTCCATGTAGACGGCTTCGTCAAACTCCCGCGGGATGCTCTCGATGTAGCCTTTAATCATGAACGTAGAAAACGGAATGACCCACGCCACATAGAACGGCACCAGCCCCAGCAGCCTGTTCGTGAGCTTGAAGAACGAGGCGAGCTGATACTGCGTGATGATGAGCGTCGTGCCGGGGATGATCATCGTGCCGATGACGAGCGCGAAGAGCGCCTTTCTGCCGGGGAAGCGGAAGCGCGCGAGGCAGAATGCCAGCGCCGACGAGACGAAAGCCGCGATCACGACGGTCAGCACGGCGACGATCACGCTGTTGAGGAAGTTGATGTAAAACTTTTCCTGACCGAAGATGTACACGTAGTTTTCAATTGTGATCGTGTCCAGCGCGGGGAAGAACTTCGGCGGGAACTCATAGAGCGCGCCGTTCGGCTTTAAGGACGTGCTGATCATATAGATCATCGGCATGACCGACACCGCACCGCCAAGCAGCAGAAGCACATACCGCAGAATGTTGGACGGGAGCTCCCGTTTTTTGAGTGTATGCATGGCAGTCCCTCCTACGAATTGGCAGCGTCCTTCTGCTTCATGGCCCTGAACTGCAGAACGGCGAGGAAGATGAGCGTCACGGCGACGACGAACGACAGCGCGGCTGCGTAGCCGAACGAGCCGGTGTTGAACGCCTTGTAATACATCCATGTGAGGACTGTTTCCGTCTGGTGCATCGGCTTGCCGCCGGTGATCATCTTGATGGACGTAAAGACGTTGAAGCCGCCGATGGTCAGCATGACGAGCGCGAAGAGGATCGTGGGCTTGATGCTGGGCAGCGTCACATAGAAGAACTTCTGGAACGTGCCGCAGCCGTCGATCCCGGCCGATTCATACAGCTCCTGCGGAACGCTTTGCAGCGCGGCCAGAAATACGACCAGATTCCATCCGACGCCCTTCCAGATGCCGAGCATCATCGCCACCGTCAGACCGCCCCAGCGGCTGTCGAGCCAGCGGATGTTGGACGCCGTCAGGTGCAGCACATTCGTGAGCACATAGTTGAGCATTCCCTCGGTGTTGAAAATGTACCGGAAGATGAGCGAGACGATGACCCATGAGGTAATGACCGGAATGTAATAGATCACGCGGAACGTGACGCGGAAGCGCGGAATGGCGTTGATGAGCACTGCGGCCAAGAGACCCAGGATCATCTGCCCCGGCACGGTCACGAGCGTGTAGAGCAGCGTATTTGCAAATGCAATCCGGAACGTCTCGTCGGAGAGCACGTCGATATAGTTTTGCAGCCCGATGAACTTCTGGTGCAGCATCGAGCCGAGATCCCATTGCAGAAAGCTCATGTACAGGAGCTTGACGATGGGGTAGATCGTGAACAATGCGAAGACCAGAAGCCCCGGAAGCAGCAGAAGGCCGACCTGAAGACGGTCGCGTTTTGATTTCAGTTCCATAGAGCAGATCCTTTCAAGCAGCCGTACGGCTCAGCCGCACGGCTGCCTCCGATTTGCCAGATTTTCAAAGCAGGCCGAAGCCTGCTTTGAAAAAAGTTGCGTTTGGTTCGTCTGTCTGATATACTGTGTTTATTCGGCAAGCAATCCGTCGATCGTCACAGCCAGCTGGTCGAGCGTCTGCTGCACGTCTGCGCCGTTGACGATCATGTCGGTCATGGCGACGGTCAGCGCATTGTCGATCTCGGACCAGGAAGCGACAGTCGGACGGGCCTTTGCCGTCGTGATGGCCTCCAGGAACGGCGCAAACGACGCGTCCTTTACGGTCTGGCTGTCCAGTGCCGTCATGTTGACGGGGATCTGGCCGCACTTGGCCATCTCCTCCTGCGCGTATTCGCTGGTCATGAACTTCATGAACTTCCACGCGCCTTCTTTGTTGGCGGTGTTGAACATGGCGATGTCTTCGCCGCCCAGCACGGAGATCGAACCGGCGGAACCAGCGGGAACCTCACTCGTGCCGTAGTTGAAGTCGGGATATGCGCCGGCCAGCTCCGCGGTCTTCCACGGGCCTTCGAGCAGCATCATGTACCGGCCGGTGCCAAAGCCGTCGGTCATGGGGATATCGCCGCTGTTAAAGCCGGTGAATTCGCCGTTCGCATACAGGTCGACCAGCTTCTGCACGGCTGCGGCTGTTTCGGGGCTGTTGACATAGCCCGTGGCCGTGGTGCAGGCGTCGTCCGTAATATTGCCGCCGTTGCTCCAGATATAGGGCAGGACGTTCCAGCCTGCAAGCGCGGGCTCGTTCAGACCCCAGACCTGCTGGCCGTTTGCATTCGTACCGGACAGGGCGTGAATCGCGGCGAACATCTCATCCATCGTCTTGGGCACTTCGATCCCGGCATCCGCGAGCGCGTCGGCGTTGTAGAACAGGATCTTCGTGTTCGTGTTGAGTGCCAGCGCGTAATAGCTGCCCTTGACCACGGCGGTGCTCATGGCGCTGGGAAGAAGCTGGCCTGCCACATCATTAAAATCCCCCATCTGCTGATCCAGCGGGACAAGGATGTTCATTTTCTGGAACTCCGGGACCCATGCGATGTCCAGACGCGCCACATCGGGCAGGGTGTTCGAGCTTGCGCTGACAAGGATCTTGTCGTGCAGGTCGGCCCACTCGTGCGAGACGGCGTTGACCTTGTAGCCGGGGTTTTCTTCCTCGAATTTGGGGATCAGCACATTCATCAGAGTCTCATTCTCTGCGGACTGCGCGCTGTAGTGATGCCAGAAGTTGATCGTAACGGGTTCTTCGGGCGTGGCTGTGGACGTTTCTGCCGCCTTGTCATCGGCGGGAACGGCTGCGTCGCTTGCGGGCTGCTGGGTTTGGGCAGTGTCTGGCGCTTTTTCGGCGCATGCAGTGAATGCCGCTAACATCACTGCTGCGATCAGGAAGAGCGCCAGCATTTTTTTGATACTTGTCTGTTTCATGATTGCACCTTCTCCTTTAATTTTTTGTTGATGAATCGGATTATCTTAACGGATCTTGCGGGAAGCTCCGCTTCAAAGCGTCCCGGATCGTCCGTCAGGATCGTGGGGTGGAACGGGTCATCCTCTGTCATGCCGCCCGTCTGGCAGCAGAGCGTCCATGCGGCAAATTCCCGTGCCCAGTCCGGGATCGGGAGCTGCCCGTGCCAGTGTGCCGTTCCTGCGTGCAGGACGACGAGCGTCTGCTCGCCGGGCACGGCGCGCGAAAAGGCGTATACGTTCGCCGCGTCGTCGGCCAGTACGGTATGGAAATCGCCGTCTGTCAGAGAATCGGATGCGAGCCGCAGCTGGATGAGCCGCCGGTACCAGCGCAGCAGCCGCCTGTCCTGCTGTTCTGCATCCCACTGCATCGCCATGCGGCAGCCGGGGTCGTTCGGGCCGCTCAGCCCGACCTCGTCGCCGTAGAAGATCGCCGGGGAGCCGGGGAACGTCATTTGCAGCGCTGCGGCCAGCCGAAGCCTTGCCTTGTCGCCGCTCGCTTCATAGAGGAAGCGCGCCGTGTCGTGGCTGTCCAGCAGATTGTACATCCGCAGATTTGTTTCATTGGGGTACAGGGCCAGCGCCCGGTTGAGGCGGCAGCCGAATTCCGACGCGGAAAGCGCGTCCTTCGCCAGCCACGCGGCCGCCGCGTCGCGGAAGAGATAATTCATCGCGCTGTCGAGCCGGTTCGCGCTTACGAGCCGCCCGGCGTCGCCCCATGTTTCACCAAGCAGGATGCAGTCGGGCTTGCACGCGCGCATCGCCGCGGCGAAGGCTTCCAGAAACGCGGTCGGCAGCTCGTCCGCCACATCCAGCCGCCAGCCGTCGATGCCGAATTCCTCCAACCAGTACCGGCCAACGGAGAGGAAATAGTCCCGCGCGTCCGGGTCTGCAAGGTTCAGCTTCGGCATCCATTTGTAATGCCCGACGCAGTCGTAATTCTGCCGCTCCGCGTCGACGGGATAGCTGTGGATGAAGAACCAGCTGCGATACGGCGACGCTTTGCCGTTTTTGACAACGTCCTGAAATTTGTCCCACCAGTAACCGCAGTGGTTGAATACGCCGTCGAGGATGATGCGCATCCCGCGCGCGTGGACACCGTCGACCAGCCGCCGCAGATCGTCCTTCGTGCCGAAGGCCGGGTCGATCTCGAAATAATCGGCCGTGTCGTACTTGTGGTTCGACGGTGCGCGGAAGATGGGCGTCAGATACAGGCACGTCGCGCCGAGCGACTGGATGTAGTCGAGCTGCTGCGCAATGCCCGCCAGATCGCCACCCATGAAATTTTCCCGCGTCGGTGCAGAGCCCCAAGCTTCTGCGCCCGGCGGGGTGCGGGAGGAATCTCCGTTCTTGAACCGCTCCGGGAAGATCTGATAATACACCTGCCGGCTTCGCCACGCGGGCGCGGAAAAGCCGTCCGTAGGGTTCGGCCAGAGGAATTCGAAGAAATTCCCGTTCATGTGTGGCTCCGTATCCTGCAGGCCGTTCGCGCCGAGCCACAGCTCGTCCGTCCCGGCTTTCAGGTGGAAGCAGTACCGGGTGTACGCCGCGATCTGGCCGGTGCAGACCGTCGTGCGGTAGTAGTCGTGCAGCGCGTCCTGTAAGGACACGTGCAGCCGCTGCCGCCGGATCTTCGCCGGATCCGTCTCATAGCGCATCCAGTACCAGAGCTCGACCTCGTCCGCATCTGCCCGCGCCGTGATGAGCTGGAGTTCCAGCGTGTTGCGTGAGCTTGGGTAGATGTAGTCCGAGGTGGGCCGGTGGATGATGGCCGCCTGATTCAAATGTGGATCGCCTCCGTTTCTTCTCGTGTTTCCCGCATTGTCGAAGCGCGCTCGATGAGCGTCGTCGACAGCAGGATCTGCCGCAGGCTGGTCTGCGGGTCTTCGATCTGCTCGATCAGGATCTGCGCCGCCTGCACGCCGAGCGCGAACGTGTCAACATCCACGCTCGTGATGGGCGTCTCGGCCAGCTCCGTCAGCGGCGTGTTGTCGCAGCTGATGATGCCGAACTGCTCCGGTACCCGCAGCCCCAACTGATGCGCGGCCCGCAGCGCACCGAGCGCCAGCCGGTCGTCGCTGCAAATGACGGCGTCGGGTGCGTCATCGTCCTGTAGGAGCACACGGACGCAGTCCATGCCGCTCTCAACCGTCGGCAGCCCGTGGAGAATAAAGCCGTCCGGGACGGACAGATGATTCGCGGCAAGCTCGCGGCGGTAGCCCGCGATGCGGTCCTGATTGAAAACCTCCCCATCGCCGTCCGAAAGGAAGGCGATCTTTTTATATCCGCGCTCCAGCAGGAGCCTGACGGCCCTGCGGCCAGCCTGCACGTTGTTGATATCGACCCAGTTGGCCTCCGCGCCGACCTCCTCCGAGCGGCCGAGGATCACGCATGGCACGCTCAGGTCTTCGATCCTGCGCAGCAGCTCGTCCGTCACGAGCGAGATCGGCAGCACCACGCCGTCGACCTTTTTCCCGGCAATCAGCCGCTCGACGGAGGAAATGCCGCCGAACGCCGCCGCGCCGTTCGTGATGATGAGGTTATAGTCGTTCTGGTGCGCGGCAGTCTCGATGCCGAAGACGGTGTTGTTGAAGAAATTGTTGGCGTAGGCCGTGCCGTCCGAGATATCGATGACCAGCGAGATTGCGTGCGCCGAGCCGTTGGCAAAGCTGCGCGCAATGTCGTTGGGAACATATTTGAGCTGCTCCATCGCGGACGCGATCTTCTGCTTCGTCTCGTCCGAAATGACGCCCTTCTGATTGAGCACGCGCGAAACCGTCGACGGCGAAACACCCGCCAGCCGCGCCACATCCTTGATTGTTGCTACCATCCTGCACCTCCATGCAAACGGTTTACCGATATTTCTTGATTTTTCGCGAAAAAGCAGCGATAAAAGCAATGAAATATCGAGCACATTTGCTTTCAACGATAAAACGAAACTGAATACAACAGATTTATTCGTGCAACCGTTTGCCTAATGCCAGAGTAGCACGTTTTTCAGATGAAGTCAATTTGTCAGTTTATACAAGAAAAATCTGTTTTTCTGTGCAGGTAGACAATGCAGACCATTCTGCGCTCAGAGACAATTCATCCCCGAAATATCAGACACAAAAGCCGGTCAAATGCAACAAACCCCGGGCCATTCCATCAGGAACGGCTCGGGGTTAGTTCTTTCGTAAGAAGCTGATATGCACATTGTCTTGCCCGCGTCAGTGCCATTCGGACACTGGCGGGTTTTATGGATAGTTCCTCGGCCATGACCTCATCGCTTTTGCCGAGTATGTATTTTCCTTCTA
>OJKY01000253.1_pt1 | contig 49503 bp, 40 predicted proteins | sample 1596571 | NCBI WGS metagenome assembly OJKY01 (sample SAMEA4350170, study PRJEB24818) | metagenome | biome: human; feature: gut; material: faeces | place: Denmark | collected 2013-09 | reverse complement strand
AAGTGATTTCATTATGGTAATAAAAGAGCATTATTCGACCTCCGTGCGTAGTTTTAGGCAACTTACATTTTGGAGTAGATAATGCTCTTTTTCAATGCCAATTTTATATGTTATTATTTTTATCCCACAAAAAAGCGTGAAGAGCCAAATAAATTCTTTAAATGCTTTTTCCAAAAATCACATACCCCCACCAAAGGGACTGCAGAAATGACCGCACATTTCGGCAGTCCCTTTTCCATATATAGTTTCCATCCCATCATGCTATAATGAAACAAAAAGGACAGGAAGGGGATGGCGGTATGCCGCTTTTATTTGTCAAAGAAGATATCACGAAGATGAAGGTGGATGCGATCGTCAATGCGGCGAATACAGAGCTTCGTATGGGCTCCGGCGTTTGCGGCGCCATTTTCCATGCAGCAGGCGAGGAAAAGATGACGGAAGCCTGCCAGAAGCTTTCTCCCATCAGGACAGGCGAAGCAGTGATGACAGACGGTTTTGCCCTTCCTGCTGGGCACGTCATCCATGCGGCAGGACCTGTGTATCAGGAAAGAGAACTGGCCGAATCCGCGCTTCTTCTGACGAAAACATACCAAAGCGCACTTGCCCTTGTTGCAGAGCATCGGTTGAAGAGCGTTGCATTTCCTCTGATTTCCGCCGGCATTTACGGGTATCCCAAGGACGAAGCACTTTCTCTTGCCGTCTGGGCGATCCGCCATTTTCTGGAAGATCACGAAATGGACGTCTATCTCGCTTTCCCGGACAAATCAGCGTTCGTCCCTGAAGAGTACCTTGTCCGCGATGTGGAAGAGTACATGGCAGAAGGCGCGTACAAAAGTGTGCCGGTTCTCTACGACGCCATGCCGGAAAGAGCTGTTCCGAAAGCTTTAAAAATGCCAGCCGGGCTCGATCATTGGGTGCATCATCTGGATGAGCCATTCAATGAAGCGCTTCTCCGCCTGATTGACGATAAGGGCATGACAGATACAGAAGTGTACAAGAAAGCAAACATTGACCGCCGCCATTTCTCCAAAATACGAACGGGGAAGGGCTATACACCCAAGAAACCGGCCATCCTTGCGCTTGCCATTGCTCTTGAGCTTGACCTTGACGAGGCCGAAGACCTCCTTGCAAAGGCGGGCTATGCCTTCTCGCCGAGCAGGAAATTTGATGTCATCGTACAGTACTTCATCATCAAAGGGCAGTATGACATCGATGAAATCAATGAAGTTCTCTTCCATTACGACCAGCCCCTTCTGGGCGGCTGATCCTTAGATGTCGCTTTCAGGGCGACCACGGCTCCTCCGTTTCGATGTATCCTTTAAATAGAAAGAGGAAGGGAAAGATACACGAAATTCCAAGTGATTGAAGGAGGAACCTAAAATGGACAAGAACTTAACTGAACTCGTATTCATCCTGGACAGAAGCGGATCGATGGGAGGTCTTGAAAGCGATACGATCGGAGGCTTCAATTCTCTCCTCGAGAAGCAGAAGAAAGTGGAAGGGAAATGCAACCTGACGACCGTTCTCTTCGACCATGACTATGAACTGCTTCATGACAGGATCAATATCCAGGCCGTATCACCCCTCACAGAAAAAGATTACTACGTCCGGGGATCGACAGCCCTCCTCGATGCAGTGGGGAGGACCATTTCCAAGATCGAACACGTGCAGGAAACAACAGCAGAAGAATACCGCGCAGGAAAAGTCATGTTCGTCATCATCACCGACGGCATGGAAAACGCCAGCCGGGAGTACACCACGAAGAAAGTGAAATCCATGATTGAAGCCGAAAAGGAAAAAGGATGGGAATTCGTCTTCCTCGGCGCGAACATGGACGCCGTCGAAACAGCTGCTCAGTATGGCATCGATGCAGACAACACTGCCGACTACCTCGCCGACAGAGAAGGTACCAGGCTGAATTACACAGCCATGAGCGATGCCGTCGCCCAGTTCCGCACCTGCGGATGCGCTCCGAAAGAATCCCTCAAAAGAATCCGCGAAGACGCTGCCAGACGCGGCGGAAAGAAACGCAGAGCAAAGAAGTAAGAAGGCGAAGCATCGCCAAGGTTTTCAAACACCATAAATGTACTTGTGTCAGTGTCTTCTTCTCGAATATACCGGCACGAAAGGGGCTGTGACAAAATGGTTAATCATTTCGTCACAGCCCCTTTTCCCTTGCCATTTGTTTTACAATAGAAGTATGGAGAGGAGTGAAAGATATGGATAAAACATCACTTGAAAACGATCCTGTATTTGAACTGTTCAGCAAGCACTGGGCATTGGTTTCCACCGGAACTATGGAAAAGCACAACGCATGCACCGTCAGCTGGGGAAGCTTCGGCATTCTCTGGGAAAGACCGGGGAAGAGCGGCAAGACGATCACCGTCTACCTCCATCCGTCCCGCTATACCTGCGAAATGCTGAAGGAAAGAGATACCTTCACCGTCAGCTTCTTTGAAAAGGAATACCAGAAAGCTTTGGGCTACATGGGCTCCCATACCGGCAGAAACGAAGACAAGGCAAAGGCAGCCGGCCTTACGCCCGTAGAACTTCCCGAAGGCGGACTTGGCTTCAAGGAAGCAAAAGTTTCCTTCGTCTGCAGAAAGATCTACCAGCACATGTTCACAAAGGAAGACCTGGATCCGGACATCCAGGAATACTACAAAGGAAGACCGCAGGCCTTCCCGCTGAATGAAAAAGGCGAATGGGAACCGCACATCGTCTTCGTAGGCGAAATCAAGACAGTCACTGGAAATGAATAATTGAATTATAAAAGAGCTGTAATGAAATGATGGCCCATTTCGTCACAGCTCTTTTTATGTATGCATTCCCGGCGCCGCCAGAAGGAAGGCGGTGATGACCGCGATGAAAAGCAGGATGAAGCCTGCGAGGCGGAAGCCCTGCGTGTAAGGATCCGATTCCTTCTTCGGAAGGCGGTAGGGATGCGCCTTGACCGTTTCATAATACGAATCCGGAATCAGTCCCCGGTAGTAGGAAGAAAGGTACTGCGCATACGCCGCCGTTTCCTTCTCGAAGAACCAGAAGACAGGCGTCAGGAGGGGGAGGTGATTCTTCTTGGAAATCGCCGTGAGACTTTCAGAGACAAGGCCCTTCAGTGCATGGCCGCCGTCCTGCGTCTTCGCCTCGGCCTCTTTGGCAATCCTGTCGAAGAATTCATGGTGATTGTCCATTTCCTTTTCCGTATACGAAGAAAGATCTTTGGGCAGGAAGGAAATCCCCGCCGCTTCCCAGCCCGGATCGGAAGAGGACCGGATAAACCCGGGCCAGTCCTTTTCTGCATCTTTGAAACCTGCGTAAAGCTCGGTGAGAGGGCTGTAATCCCTGGCATACGATTTCAGAACATACTTGGCAATGTAAAGGCGGAAGACAATGTAATCGCAGAGAAACGAACGCCACCGTTCCTTGTCTTCTTCGAACGTGATGACCTTCTGCGCTTTGAGCATCTTCAGGAAAATCAGCGGAAGCCCGTAGCTTCCACGTGGCTGTGCCGTATAAGAGTAGAAAGCGCGCCGCGCAGCCGACAGCCCTGCACTTCTGTAGTACATCCTTCTGTCCATGGGAATCCCTCCTTCCCGTCAGTTACCTTATTGTACTATGCTGCATGTACTTTGGACAGGGGAAGCCTTCACTTGCATAGTAAAGAGCCAAAGGAAGAGTGAGGGAATCAAAAAGAGAAAAGCCACAGGCACCGGCCCATGGCTTTTCCCCCGTTTATATTGAATTATGAAGGAACCTTGTCAAGCATACATGTCACTTTTTCCGCCGCCTTCGAATTTCTTCTCTGCATTGGCTTCCATGTATACGCGGTCAGGAGTGAGTTCCATCATCCTGGCTGCTGCAGCTGCCGCAAACCCGTGCGTTTCATCATCGAAGTAATCGAGGAGCCCTTCAGTGACTTCCATGCCGGAAGCTTTTGCGACATTCTCGATGCATGCGCGGACCGGATCGCCGGAGCACTTCGTCTCCACAGCGCGGAGCTCATTCAGACGAGTGAGGACGTGCTCCCTTGTCAGGATGACGGAGCTCCTGCCCAGAGTGAGGAAGCAGCCGTCGAGCGCCTTTTTCAGGGCGATTGCCTTGAGGTACATCGGCATATCATCCATCAGGTCATGCAGTCCTTTCAGGATGGATTTCTTGTAGGAAGGAGCCATGCCCTCGCAGTCACGGATCACATTTCCTGCCACATGGAGCCTGTAGATCATGTATTCCCAGTAGAAGGTATCGACTTCGCCTTTGGCCGGTCCCTTGGAGCCGATTCCGCCGGCCTCTTCCCTGGACTTCTTCCACTCATAACGCAGGCTGCAGCCCGTATTCTTTCCAAACGCCTTCAGGGCTGTCATCATCATGCCCGAACCTACGAATTCCAGATAATCATTGACTGTCATTTGAACCGTCTCCTTTCTGCCCGTTCCATCGTGAAGCGGAACCAAATTATATAAAGTATGAACGAAGCGGATAAGCCGCTGAAATGTAATCCGGATAAGGGATGCCAGGCGATTCACCGGTGTGCCTGAATCATTCTTTTTTCTAATTTAATTATAAGTCTGAGTAACGTATAATAAAAATACAGTAATTGCATATAGCTTATAACAAATTTTCGTTATTTTTAAAGGCAGGAAATTTGCCGGTATCGAAGGATTTACAGGACGCCCCTTTTCGTGTAGCATAGAACAGATAAGGAGAAATCTATGGAAAATACGAAAAGCCATTTCATCGAGATAGAAAGCCATGAGGGAAAAGACCTCATCATACGGTCGACCGCAAGCCGTGAAGAAACAGCAGGAATCCTTGCCGCTGCCCTTTGCCGCGCCGAAAACATCGACCCCTCCCATGAAAGAGACATTTCCGCATTCCTAAAGGTTCTCGCTGATGAATACAGAAGGGAAGACCTTGAAAAAGGCTCCCGCATCCAATAAACAAATAAAAGACAGAGGTTAAGCATGAGTGATATGAAAGAAGCAGCCGTCCAGATCCGCGTGAACGCAGACGGCAAAGTGACATTATCCATCGACGAGACGCTCCGCCGTTCCGTCATTACTGCCTACTCCCAGGCATTCTGCGGCGCTTTTGACTTCGCAGGAGAACACGAAAATGAAGTCGTCAACGCATTGAAAGATTTCGCCGAAACGAATGCGGCCCACCCGCAGCCCGAGCTCGCTTTCAATCTGCCGACCGTCCACTAAGAAAGGAAAGGCATGGAAACATTCAAGATCGGCCCCAAGGACGAAGGAAAACGCCTGGACCAGTTCATGCAGGACAAGAAACACTGGCCAAGATCCCTTGTCATGAAAGCCATCCGCACCAAGAAGCTGAAAGTCAACGGAAAGAAAGAAGACGCATCCTTCCGCCTCTCAAGGGGAGATGATGTCGTTTCCTATGTACTCGAAGAAAAGAAAAATACAGAGCCCGTCATTCTGTATGAAGACGAAAACTTTCTGGCGGCCGTGAAACCCGCCGGGCTCCTGTCCCTTGATCCTGAAGGAAAGGAAAAGGATACCCTTCTTACAAGAGTCAATAAGTACCTCGAAGGAAAAGGCAAAGCGCCGGCCATCCCGGTCCACCGCATCGACTTCCACACAGAAGGCATCCTCCTCTTCGCTAAGAACAGGCCCGCTGCCGATGTGTTGGAAGGCCTCATCCGTGACAGGAAAATAGGGAAGACCTACCTCGCCGTCGTCACAGGAAGAGTACAAAACAGCAAAGGCCGCCTCGAGCACCAGCTCTTCAAAGACGCCAAGCAGAACAAAGTCTTCGTCTCCGAAGAACGCATAAAAGGCTCCAAGACAGCCATCACCGAATACGAAAGAATGGCAGCCACAGGCGACCTTACCCTCGTGAAATGCCATCTCATCACAGGAAGAACCCACCAGATCCGCACACAGCTCGCCCACATCGGCCACCCGATCTTAGGCGACGACAAATACGGATTCAAAGCGCTGAACAAAGAATATAAAGAAAGAGGCCAGCTCCTCTGTGCCTACCAGCTCTCCTTCGACTTCACTGAGGAAGGCGGCATCCTGTCCTACCTCTCCGGCAAAACCATCCGCCTCCCGAAAGTAGCCTTCGTCCACAAATACTTCTCCGGCGTGCATTATTAATGTATATATAAAGAGAAGTATATAAAGAGATAAAGAGAAAAAACTGAGGAATGATGAATCGTGGCTTATAGGACATTTCGTGTTGTTTTTATAGTCGATGAGCCCCGCGTTTATCGGGCTCCATCGGCATTTTAAGACTTTCAGTAATTCTTAAAGGGTGGACAAAACGTGTTGGTAAAAAGCCTCAAACCCCTGATAAATACAGGCTAAAATGGGATTTTATCTTTTCAGTGTGAATAATCTTCTGGAAAGATTATCGTTATGAAAAATAGATGCCCTTATTGTGTCTTTATCTGCTGCTGATGCGGAAAAGTGCGCATTTGAACACAAACCTGGAAGTGCTGAGAATATGGGCGCTTTTACGCTTCCAGCTAATTGTGATGAGATGGATTACAGTGCAGCTCGGGCGTATTTCAGTATGCCCCATATTCTGCCCTTAATACAAGCATAATATAAATTTTTACCAACACGTTTTGTCCTATAACCCTGAATCGTCATACTTCCTCAGTTTTTTATTGCAGGAAAACCGTATAGCCGCGGCAAACGCGAACTTGGAAAACAAGCAAACCTCGCTTCGCTCGCAGAACCTTTTATAGAAACCAATGAATACTGCATCCCGATTTTAGAAACTGCACCCCTATCGCCCTTCGGGCACTTCCCTCCGTAGGGGGAAGCTCGGCGATGAGAAATAAAAAAATTCAAATCTGATTTGTCTTAAATTTATGAAAAGATAAGCCGGGCGCCTTCCCCGCTGGGGCAGGTCGAAGTCCTTCGTTTCGGTGCTGGTGGATAGTATCGAATGAATGTCTTACGATTGTCATTTACGGTAAACGTATTTAAATGATAGTGATATTAGCGGCATTGAATGATGGCGGAAGGTTTTGACCTGCCCGTCGGGGAAGGATGCCGCGAATGCGGCAGAAAGGGGTGCAGTTCCACGAGCGCAGCGAGGTTGTATAGTTTTCTCCCGCATCCCGCACTTCCATCTCACCACTTCCTGTACACTTTGTTCGACAAATCCCATAAGATATATCCATCCAAAAGTGATGATAGCTTTATTATTTTTCCAGTGGTACTATATGTATAGAACAAAGTGTTCATTATTGTGAACGTAGTTCGACAGCGAGATGGAGGCGGTCATGATGTCCTTTCATTGGATTTCACTTCTTTCCGGATGGGGAAAGAGGACTTTTGATTTCTTCCTGTTCCGTACCAGCCATGGAATTTATCAGATCCCGGGATGCGGAAGAGAGCCGTTCGGCATGTAATATAGTCATTAAAAGGAGCCATGAAATGCACATCACTCATTTCATGGCTCCTTTTTTCTTGCTTCTCTTTCCCAAACACTTGCCCAATAGCGTCTATTGATATATGATAGGGAAAAAGTCTTTTTAAGGCTGCCGGAAGGGGCGGCCGGAAAAATGGGTAGGAAGGCAGGAGCAGGAGATGGAAAATCGAGATAGTTTCAAATCCCGGTTGGGATTTTTACTTGTTAGCGCAGGCTGTGCCATCGGCATCGGGAATGTCTGGAAATTCCCGTATGTGACCGGGGAATACGGAGGCGCTGTTTTTGTATTGTTTTACCTGATGTTTCTTTTACTGATGGGCATCCCCGTCATGACGATGGAGCTTGCCGTCGGCCGCGCATCCCGCGGGAGCGCTGTCCAGGGCTATAAGAAATTGGAAAAGCCCGGGCAGAAATGGCATATTCATGGCTGGTTCTGTATCCTTGGCTGTCTGCTCCTCATGATGTACTACACGACAGTATCCGGATGGATGCTTGCGTATTTTTGGAAATTCCTGACCGGCGCTTTTGCGAGCGTTCCGACGGAAGCCGTCAGCGGCGTCTTCACGTCCATGCTGGCATCTCCCACGGAAATGGGAATTTTCATGGCACTTACCGTTTTCGGCGGATTCGGCGTCTGCGGCCTTGGCCTGCATAACGGCGTCGAACGCATCACGAAGGTCATGATGCTCTGCCTCCTGGTCCTCATCGTCGTCCTTGCTGCGCACAGCGTTTCACTCAAAGGCGGCGGACCGGGCCTTGCTTTCTACCTTCTCCCGGACTGGGACAGGGCAGTCGAAGCAGGCATCGGGAACGTGGCAGCTGCTGCGATGAACCAGGCATTCTTCACATTGTCCCTCGGCATCGCTGCCATTGAAATCTTCGGCAGCTACATGTCAGACGACTTCACACTGACGGGCGAAGCCGTGAGGATCACAGCGCTCGATACCTTCGTCGCTGTCCTTTCCGGACTCATCATTTTCCCGGCATGCTTTGCCTACAACGTACAGCCGGATGAAGGCCCGTCGCTCATTTTCATCACACTTCCGCGCATATTCCAGAACATGTCCTTCGGCCAGCTCTGGGGCACACTTTTCTTTGTCTTCATGACATTTGCCAGCTTCTCCACCGTCACCGCGGTCTTTGAAAACCTTATTGCATGCGCGAGAGACAACTTCGGATGGTCAAGAAAGAAAGCCGTCCTCGTGAACCTTGTCATTGTATTCGTTCTGTCCATCCCCTGCGTACTGGGATACAACATCTGGAGCGACGTCCACATCATCGGAGCCAGAGACGTCCTGGACAGCGAAGACTTCATCGTCAGCAACCTGCTCCTTCCGGGCGGCGCGCTCGTCTACCTGCTCTTCTGCGTGACGAAATTCGGATGGGGCTTTGACAACTACATCGCCGAAGTCAATAAAGGCAGCGGACTGAAAATGCCGCTCTGGATCAAACCATATTTCCAGTTCATCCTGCCGCTTCTGATCCTGGTCATCCTGATCAGAGGCCTTATGTAAGCTTCCTTTCCGCGGGAAGCCTTTGCGGCAAAGCGGACCGGGAAATCCGGAAAAGATAAAATGGAGAAAAGAAGAATGGAAGAAAGAGACAGTTTCAAATCCCGCCTGGGATTTATTCTGGTCAGCGCCGGATGCGCCATCGGTATCGGGAACGTATGGAAATTCCCGTACATCACCGGGGAGTACGGCGGAGCCGTGTTCGTATTGTTTTACCTGTTATTCCTTTTAATACTGGGGATACCTGTCGTCACGATGGAATTGGCCGTCGGACGCGCCAGCCACAAGAGCGCCATGATGGGCTTCAAGACACTGGAGCCGAAAGGCAGCAAATGGCACTGGCACGGGTGGATCTGCCTTCTGGGCAGCTTCGTCCTCATGATTTACTACACCGTCGTATCCGGCTGGATGGTCGACTACTTCTGGAAATTCCTGAACGGATCCTTCAATGGCATGGGGCCTGAGAAAGTTGCAGCCACCTTCGATGCCATGGTCGCTGATCCTTATGAACTCATATTCTTCATGGGCCTGAACGTCCTCGTCGGCTTTGCCGTCTGCGCAGGCGGCGTTGCCAAGAGCCTTGAAAAAGTCACGAAAGTCATGATGCTCGGCCTCCTGGGCCTCATCGTTATCCTCGCCGTAAACAGCCTTCTCCTTCCGGGAAGCGCCAAAGGCGTCGAATTCTACCTTCTTCCTGACTGGAACCGCGCCGTCGAAGCAGGCATTGGAAACGTGGCAGCTGCTGCCATGAACCAGGCATTCTTCACACTCTCCGTCGGCCAGGGCTCCATGGAAATCTTCGCCAGCTACATGAGCCGCAACAACACCCTGGGCGGCGAAGCAGTCAGAATCACCGCGCTTGACACATTCGTAGCCCTGATGGCAGGCCTCATCATCTTCCCGGCATGCTCTGCATTCGGCGTAGAACCATCCGAAGGCCCGTCCCTCATCTTCGTTACACTGCCAAACGTATTCATCAACATGTCCTTCGGACAATTCTGGGGATCCCTCTTCTTCGTCTTCATGACATTCGCCAGCTTCTCCACCGTCACCGCCGTCTTCGAAAGCCTCATCGGCAACTGCATGGACGACTTCGGCTGGAGCAGAAAGAAGACAGTCCTCATCCTTCTGCCCTTCGTATTCCTGGGCAGCATTCCCTGTGCACTCGGCTTCAACGTATGGTCCGACGTGCAGATCGCAGGAAAAGGCATCCTCGACATGGAAGACTTCCTCGTCAGCGGCCTTATCCTTCCGCTCGGCTCCATCATCTTCGCCCTCTTCTGCGTATCCAAGTACGGCTGGGGCTTTGACAAGTACTTAGAAGAAGTCAACACCGGCACAGGCATGAAAATGCCCCGCTGGATCCGTCCCTACTTCTGCTACGTACTCCCGCTCCTCATCCTCTTCGTATTGGTCAAAGGCCTGATGTAAAAGGATAAGGGAAATAAAATCATCAACGGCGCTTCGGCGCCGTTTTTTGATGCAGGAAATGGGGAACAGTAATTAGCAAAATCCAGCTTCTCCTCGGGTGGAGTGCATTAAACTCGCCTTCCCAGACGGGGAAGGGAGTATGGTAGGGGATGGGGTACGAAAGGGCAAAAACAAATCAGATTTAAAATCTTTTCTTTATTCTCTGCGAAGCTGCCTCCTTCGGGGGAAGTGGCGCGCATGCGCCGAAAGGGGTGCAGTAATAAGTAAAGCATATTCCTTTCGCGGTGGATAGGGTTGATTACCACGAGCGAAGCGAGGTCGTACGGTTCTAATCCCCATTTCCCCTCTTCATTTGTTTGGCAAATAAAGCATGACTTAAAATATAACCTATGCTGAATACTCATTTATGTATGCAATTATCTTCTCAAACAGGAAGAAAGGTGGTATAGTAAAGCCATAAGTTTCAGGATATAGAGTCCACTTATTGGAATTCGTATCCCATTTCTTCTTGGAGGCTTGATCATGGCAGGTTACAATCCGTATGAAAATATGCTTCATGTATTGGATAAGGCAGCAGAAGTACTCGGCTGCCCGAGAAATGATTATGAATTCGTCCGTTATCCGGAACGCGAGATGACAGTCAGCATCCCGGTCACTATGGATGACGGCCATGTAGAAGTATTCTCCGGCTACCGCGTACAGCACTCCACCGCACGCGGCGCAGCAAAAGGCGGCATCCGTTTCCATCCGCAGTCCGATGAAAACGAAGTCAAAGCCCTTGCTGCATGGATGACAATCAAGAACGCCATCGGCAACATTCCTTACGGCGGTGCTAAAGGCGGCATCAAAGTCGACCCGCATAAACTGTCGAAGCGTGAACTCGAAAGACTGACACGCATGTACGTACGCCGCATTTATCCGATCATCGGACCAGACCAGGACGTACCGGCACCAGACGTCAATACCAACGGCCAGATCATGGCATGGATCGCTGACGAATACGCAGCCCTCTCCGGCAAATGGCAGCCAGGCGTCGTCACAGGCAAACCACTCGAAGTCGGCGGATCCCTCGGCAGAAACGAAGCTACCGGCCGCGGCCTTCTCTTCACACTCGAGACCTGGTGCGAAAAGAACCATAGAGAAATGAAAGACCTCACCATGGTCGTACAGGGCTTCGGCAACGTTGGCTCCGTAGGCTCCCTCCTCATGCATAAAGAAGGCGTCAAGATCATCGCTGTAGGCGATATCAATGGCACATGGAAGAACCCGAATGGCCTCGACATCGAAGCCATGTACGTTTATGCCAACAGCCACGGCAGATCCCTCAAAGGCTACACAGAAGAAGGCGCATCCTTCATCCCTGACAGCGAACTCTTCGCCCAGGACGTCGACGTCATCTTCGCAGCAGCTATGGAAAACCAGCTGAACGCATCCACCATGGAAAAAGTAAAAGCAAAACTCATCCTCGAAGGCGCAAACGGCCCGACCGATGAAACAGCAGACAAATACTTCGAAGAACACGGCATCGAAGTCCTCCCGGACGTCATGAGCAACGTCGGCGGCGTCGTAGGCTCCTACTTCGAATGGGTCCAGAACCGCACAGGCTACTACTGGACCGAAGACGAATACAACGCCCGTCTCCAGAAAAAGATGAGAGAAGCATACGAAGACGTCTATGCCCTCAAAGAAAAATACCACGTCACCTACCGCCTCGCCTCCTACATGCTCGCACTCCAGAGAATCATGGCAGCCCAGAAACTCAGAGGCTTCTTAGGATAAGTTATAGCGGAAATACAGACAGGATGCATGATCCATTCATGCATCCTGTTTTTTGGTGCGCTCGCCATCAGCGAAAAAGCCAAGGTACGCCTTCGCCGCAGCGCAGGAAATGCCAAGGTACGCTTTATTTTAAAAAAGCATCTAAAAAAGCATCTATAAAAGAGAGCTCTTATAAAGAAACCGTACAACCGCGGCGGAGCACGAACTTGGAAAACAAGCAAACCTCGCTTCGCTTGTGGAACTTTTTTATAAAAATCAATGAATACTACACCCCGATTTTAGAAACTGCACCCCTATCGCCCTTCGGGCACTTCCCTCCGTAGGGGGAAGCTCGGCGATGAGAAATAAAAAAATTCAAATCTGATTTGTCTTAAATCTATGAAAAGATTGGCTGGACGCCTTCCCCGCTGGGGCAGGTCAAAACCTTCCGCACCGGCGCTTACCTATGTTATCAGTAGTGATTTAAATACGAACCGTAAATGAAAACGGTAAGGTGTTCGTTCAATAATATCCATCAGAATCGAAAAAACCTGCCTCGGAACAAGGATGACGCATACGCTCACGAAGTGACAGAAAGGAGTGCAGTTCCCGAGCGCAGCGAGGTTGTATAGTTTTCATCGAACGAAGTTCGGTTTAAGGGTGTCAGAGCTCGCCCCGTAGGGGGAGCTGGCGCGCATGCGCCTGAGGAGGTTCATCTCCACGAGCGAAGCGAGGTCGTCCGGTCTTCTATCGAGCAGCGCGAGGTCGTATGGCTTTTCCTCCTTGTATGGTTTTATCATGTTTTTCTCAGCCGCAGGCTGGTTGTCCGGTTTTCCCATCTTTTCTCACGCTTTCCATCTTCCCCCCTTTCTCCGTCCAAAAATTTCCTCATGCTATAATGAAAGGGAATTGAGTATTGGAATGGATTTAAATAGAAAGAAGGACTTTATGTTTATACTTGGATGCCATTTATCCGTCACGGGCGGGTATCTTTCCATGGGGAAGACAGCCACTTCGATCGGCGGAAATACGTTTCAGTTCTTCCCGCGAAACCCGCGCGGAAGCCAGTCTGCTCCTGTGAAGGAAGCGGATGCGCTGGCTTTGAAGGCGTGGATGCAGGAGCATGATTTCGGGCCGATTCTCTGCCATGGGGCTTACACGATGAACGGCTGCTCGACGAAGGAGTCGGTGCGTGAGTTTGCCCGCACGGCGCTTCGTGAGGACCTGGCCAAAGCGGCGCACCTGCCGAACTGCCTTTACAATTTCCATCCGGGCTCCCACCTGAAGCAGGGCGCAGAAGTTGCGATTCCCATGATTGCAGACATGCTGAATTACGCCATGGATCAGGAAGAGCTGCCGCCATTTGTCCTGCTTGAAACGATGGCAGGGAAGGGGACGGAAGTCGGACGCACGTTTGAGGAGCTGGCCGCGATTATCGACAAGGTTGAGCGCAAGGACCGCATGGGCGTGTGCCTTGATACCTGCCACGTCTATGACGGCGGCTACGACATCGCAGGAGATACCGACGGCGTTCTCGCCCATTTCGATGAAGTCATCGGGCTTTCCCGCCTGAAGGCTATTCACCTGAATGACGACAAGAATCCGATGGGAAGCCACAAGGACCGCCATGAAAAAATCGGCGAAGGGACAATCGGTCTCGAAGGGATGGAAAGGATCATCAATCATCCGCTTCTCAGAAATCTTCCCTTCTACCTTGAAACACCGAATGATCTGGAAGGCTACAAGCGTGAAATCGCGCTTTTGAGAAGCCTTCGGAAGGAGGACGCATGAAATTCATTCACACAGCCGACTGGCACCTGGGGAAGCTTCTGAAGGAACACTCTATGACAGAAGATCAGGCATGGCTCCTGGAAAACCGTTTCCTGCCCATCGTCGACGAAGAAAAGCCGGACGTGATCCTTCTGGCCGGGGACGTCTATGACCGCTCATTTCCTCCGGAAGATGCCGTCGAGCTCTTTGACCGCATGACTGAGGAAATCGTCGGAAAGAGAGGGATTCCTTTCATCGTCATCAGCGGGAACCACGACAGCGCCGAGCGCCTCGCCGTGGCAAGCCGTCTTCTCCGCTCGCAGGGGCTCTACATCTTCGGGCCGCTCGACAGGCTCTCTCCCGTCATCCTGAAGGATGAATGGGGTCCCGTCGCATTCCTTCCGATGCCGTATTCCGAACCCGCCCGCGTGCGCGTCATGATGAACAAGCTCGGCATGGAAGAGGCGGAAAAGGTGAAGACGTACGAAGAGGCAGAAAAAATTCTTTCCTCCCGCATGCTCTCCCTCCTTCCTGATGAAGGAGAAGGCATGAGGAAAATCGCCCTTGCCCACGTCTATGCAGCAGGCGGCATGTCATCGGAATCGGAAAGACCGCTCTCGATTGGCGGCTACGACCAGATTCCTGATGAAGTCTTTGCGCCTTACGACTACACCGCACTCGGCCACCTCCACCGTCCGCAGAAGACGAAGAGGGATTCCGAGAAGATCCAGTACAGCGGAAGCCTCATGCGCTACTCCTTCGACGAAGTGCGTCAGAAGAAGGGCATCATCGTAGGGACGATTGACGGAGAAGGAAATGTTTCCACCACGTTCCGCGAAATGCTGCCCCTCCATCAGGTACGCGAAATCCAGGGTTCTTTTGCAGACATCATGGCTAAGGAAGGCTCGGAAGACTACCTGCAGATCGTATTGACCGACTCCGAACCTGTCATCGACGCCATGCCAAAGCTTCGCGAGAAGTACCCGAATGCCCTTGGCGTCGAGCAGGACATGGGATACAAGGACGATGACGGCGAAAGAAGGATCCGCCTCGAATCCATGAGTGACGAAGACATTTTCCGCGCCTTTGTCAGCCATTTCCGTGAGCAGGAACTGACAGAAGAAGAAGAAAAGCTTTCTCAGGAAGTCTGGGAAGAGGTATACAGGAAGGAAAACGCAAAATGAAACCTTTGAAACTGACGATGCGTGCCTTCGGTCCCTATGCGGGCGAGACCGTCATCGACTTCGAAAAACTGCAGGGACGCCATCTCTTCCTGATCTGCGGCCCGACCGGAGCCGGGAAGACGACGATCCTGGATGCCATGTGCTATGCCCTTTACGGCAAGACAAGCGGCGACCGGACAGGCGAGAAAATGAGAAGCGACTATGCCGACTCCTCGGAAAGGACAGAAGTCATTTTCGATTTCATGCTGGGGGATAAGACATACCGCGCAACGAGAAGCCCGGCGCAGATGGTTGATAAGAAACGCGGCAGCGGACAGACACTGGCTGCCATGCAGGCGTCCCTTTCCGAACTGGAAGACGGCAAGGAAATCAATACACTGCGCACAGGCATTGAAGAAGCCGCAGGGAAACTCATCGGGCTCAATGCCGACCAGTTCTGCCAGGTCATCCTCCTTCCGCAGGGCGATTTCAGAAAACTCCTCGTGGCAAAGGCCGATGAAAGAGAAGCCATCCTGAAGCAGCTCTTCAAGACACAGCGTTTCTCTGATTTCAAGGACAGGCTGAAGGACAGGCTCGATGCGAAAGTCCGCGAAAAAATGGAAAAGCAGACAAGAGAAGACCAGATCTTAAGTTCATCCGGCGCCACCGACGAAAAACAGCTTTCCCAAATGGTGGAAGAAGCAGGAAAGGAACTGAAGGAAGCACAGGACATCGTCAAAAGCAGGGAAAAGGAAAGCAATGAATTCCGTGAAGTCTACCAGAAGGAAACCGCACTGATGGGCCATTTCACGGAGCTTGAAAAGGCATTGAAGCAGGATGCGGCCCTTAAGAATGAAGAAGGACGCATGAAGGAAATGGAAGCGTCCCTTTCCCTGATCCGGAGCGCCCGGGAGCTTGCGCCTTACTTCGTCCAGCTGGATGGCATCACCCGGGAAGGAAAGCAGGAGGCAGTGAAACTCAAGACAGCCAGAGCGGATATGGAAACGTATTCCAAGCTGAATGAAACGCTTGAAAAACGCATCCAGGAGCTGGACGCCATGAAAGAAAAGCGCGAAGAAGAGCGTAAAACGGCCCTTAAAATGCAGGACCTGGTGCCCAAGGCAAAGTTGTACGGGGCAGCCGTCCAGGCGCTCAAAAACGCACAAAACGCATTATCCAGAGCAGAAGAGGAAACAAAGCGCCTCCAGGCTTCTGCCGAAGCGGCAAGGAAGGCAAGGGATGCGCAGAAGGAAAAGGCAGATGCTGTCAGGAAATCCTATATCGACGGACAGGCATTCCTTCTGGCGGAAGGACTGGAAGACGGCGTGCCATGTCCCGTCTGCGGCGCCATCCATCATCCGGCCCCGGCCCGCGGCGGAGACAATGTAGCAAAGGCAGAAGACGTCGAACGTGCGCAGAAGGAATACGAAAGAGCATCAGCCGCTTATGACAGAGCCAATGATACCAAGGAAAAGCACAGCACAGGAGCCTATGCGAAAGCCATGAGCGATCACGCGAAGGCCGATGCACAGATGAAGACGCTTGAGGAAATTCCTGAAGCATACAGGGATCCCAAATATCTGGAAGCAGAAAGCACGCGCCTTCTGACGGATATCAGGAAATGGGAACAGGACAAGGAAACGGCGGCCGCCCAGCTGAGGAAAGCAGGAGCCGACCTCTCTGCCAGCCAGGCCGCATGCAGGAATGCCGAAGAGCGCAGAGAAGAGCTCTTGAAGAAATACAGGGAAACAGAATCCGTCCTGAAGGAAGCTTCCGATAAGGCCGGCTTCCAGAGTCTCGACGAATGCAAGGAATGGTACAAGAAGAAGGACACGGAAGAAAGCGTCCGTAAGACACTGGAACAGTACCGCGCAGACAGAAAGAGCACAGAAGAACGGATCAAAGCAGAAGAGCAGGAGACTGCAGGGAAGGAGCGTCCTGACATGCTGGCGCTGAATGAAAAATCCAAAGCACTGCAGGATCAGCTCAAAAAAGCCTCCGAAAGGGCAGCCGCTCTCAAGGAACGCACAGAAACGCTCCAAAAGGCCGTTTCAGACGCCAGAGCCATCGAGAAGGAACTGGAAGACCTCCGCAAGGAGGAAGGCCTTATAAGAGGCCTTTATGACCTCACAAGCGGAAAGAAGACAAGGATCACCCTGGAAAGATACGTCCTTGGCACACTCCTTGACGACGTAGCCAATGCTGCGAACCTCCGTCTTCTCTCCATGAGCAGGAGGAGATACTCCCTCCACCGCATGACAGACGAAAGCGGACTGGGGAAGGGCGGACTCTCCTTGGAAGTCTCCGACAGCTTCACAGGACGTTCCCGCCCGGCCAATACACTTTCCGGCGGCGAAACCTTCCTGGCATCCCTGTCCCTGGCCCTTGGCCTTGCCGACGTCGTCCAGTCCAGACAGGGCGGCGTCCGTCTTGATACCATGTTCATCGACGAAGGCTTCGGCACCCTCGACCCCGACTCCCTGAACAGCGCCATGAATACACTCATCGACCTCCAGAACACAGGCCGCATGGTAGGCATCATCTCCCACGTCCCCGAACTCGAAGAACGCATAGACGCACGCCTCCGCGTCACACCTGCCGAAAAAGGCAGCAAAGCCGAATTCGAGATCATCGACTGAGGAAATAAAGATAAAAGAATATATAGAAAAAGGAGCTGTGACAAAATCCGCTAAAATGTTGCTTTTTCCTTTTCTCGAACGAAGTTCGGTTTAAGGGGGTCAGAGCTCGCCCCGTAGGGGGAGCTGGCGACGGAGTCGCCTGAGGAGTTTCATTTCCTTCGAGCGCAGCGAGGTTGTATGGTTCTAATTCTCTCAATCAAATAACTCTCACTAAGGACTGTCGAAATGCCTGCACATTTTGACAGTCCTTCTTTTATTTCGATATCGACACCCATGAGTTCATAAAACTTATCTATATTCTCTCAAGGCCGGCGCGCCGCTCATATATGACTGATAGTCAAAAATATAAAAATGTCTGAAATGACTTATAGTCGGTCATGCGGGAGTTAATGGGAATGATTGTGATAACTCAGTATAAAACTGATTTTATCGAATGTTTTACAAATAACCAAAAGTCTCATGCATATCATAAAGGTTTATCAATGGTTTAAACTTGATTTAACTTTGCGTCCGTGTTAAGCTAACCACAGACATGAAGGAAGCCTCAAGGTCATGTCCCTTGGAAAAGCAAAGATGAAAGACAGCAGAGGAAACACGGTCACTCGCGCAAGGTCCTAGTCGGAGCTCCTCCGAGGAAAAATAGAGGCACGCATAATTCTCTATATTTTCTATTAAAGGAGCGATGAAACATGAAAAAGGTTCTCGCAATTGCTGCAGTAGCAGCACTCACAGCTGGCGTATCCGCATACGCTGCAAATCCATTCTCTGATGTAACCCCGAACGACTGGGCTTATCAGGCAGTTGAAGACCTGTCCGAACAGGGCGTCGTTGAAGGTTATCCGGATGGCACCTTCAAGGGCGAAAGAAACATCACCCGTTATGAAATGGCTCAGATCATTGCCCGCATGCTCGCTAAGGAAGATCAGCTGAACGCTGAACAGAGAGCAACCCTGGACAAACTCGCTGGCGAATATGCTGACGAACTCGCAAACCTGGGCGTTCGCGTATCCAACCTCGAAAAGAAAGTTGGCAACCTGTACTGGTCCGGCGATGCTCGTATGCGTTATCAGGACAAAGCAACTGGCGATGACTCCTGGAACGGCCGTATGAGAATCAACGTAAAGGGTCAGGTCAATGACTCCACTTACGTACAGGGCCGCCTGAACGCAACCATGGACTTCAAAAAAAGTGAAGATGATTCTGATGTACAGTTTGATCAGCTGTTTGCAAACCATGACTTCGGAAGCGTTGCAACCGTTCGTCTCGGCCGTCAGCCGGTAGCATTTGGTGACCAGGGCGGCTGGCTGTATGGTGATACCTTCGGCGCTGATGCTGCTCAGGTAACATTCCATGCAGGACAGAAAGTTGACCTGACCGCTGGTTATGGCCGCTTCAATACCTCTGACTATGATGAAGGCGTTGAAGATCAGGATGCATTCTATGCACGCGGCGCAGCTGACCTGAACGTTGCTAAACTCGGCGTTGACTACATTAAGTTCACAGGTGACAAGGAAGCTGATACAGCTGCCGGCTATGAACTGATGGGCGCAAACCTGACCATTCCGGTTCAGGACTTCCGCGTATTCGGTGAATACTGGAAGAACACCACCTATGACAACGGCAATGATACTGCTTGGAACGCAGGTATCGGCTATGGCAAACTGAACCTGAAGAAACCGGGCTCCTTCGCTATCGATGTAGCTTACAACGATGTTGACGAAGGCGTATACTTCGGCGGCACAGGCCTCCAGACTGATGCTCTGAAGTATCTGACAAAGCATGATGCAACCAACGTAACATTCTGGAATGCAATGGCTGATGTAACCCTCCAGAAGAACGTATTCCTCCATGGTGAATATGCATTCGACGTTAGCGCTGATAACGCTGATATCAATGATAAGGATGCTTGGACCGTATCCCTCAACTACAAGTTCTAATACAGAACCTGGCAGCAGTGAAATTAAAAGAGACTTCCTTCGGGAGGTCTCTTTTTAGTGGGAAATGTTTGCAGAAAGTATAGAAACAGATTATCGTATTTATAGAAGTTCTTTATAAGTTGCAAAAGAAAAATATAGGTGGACAATCTGACAAAATGTGCCGAAATGTGAATGGAAAATCTGCTGACTTTCGGTCATATGGCGGTAAACGCGAATCATTTGCATAATTTAAAATTAGGAGATTTCACTCAAAAATGGAAGCTTTAAGGGAATGAGAGGATTTGTTTAAACTTGATTTAACTTTTCTCATGTGTTACTCTCAACCTAGACATGAAACAAGTCTTCCGATTCATGTCACTTAAGATCGAAGAAGAAAAACACGCAGAGGAAACACGGTCACTCGAGCCACGTTTTTTATCCAAGCTCTTAGGGAAAAAGGAAGACATTCCACATTTTTCTTTATAAGGAGCGAAGAACATGAAAAAAATTCTCGCACTCGCTGCTGTAGCAGCACTCACCGCTGGCGTATCCGCATACGCTGCAAATCCTTTCTCTGATGTAACCCCATCCGACTGGGCTTACCAGGCAGTAGTAGACCTGTCCGAACAGGGCGTCGTTGAAGGCTATCCGGATGGCACCTTCAAAGGCGAAAGAAACATCACCCGTTATGAAATGGCTCAGATCATCGCTCGTATGCTCGCTAAAGAAGATCAGCTGAACGCTGAACAGAGAGCAACCCTGGACAAACTCGCTGGCGAATACGCTGACGAACTTGCAAACCTGGGCGTTCGCGTTTCCAACCTCGAAAAGAAAGTTGGCAACCTGTACTGGTCCGGTGATGCTCGTATGCGTTACCAGGATAATGCTATTGATGCAGCAGATGGCTGGAACGGCCGTATGAGAATCAACGTAAAGGGTCAGGTCAATGACTCCACTTACGTTCAGGGTCAGCTCACTAGCAACATGGATTTCAAGAGCAACAAAGAAGATGAAACCAAAGTTACTTTCACACAGCTGTTTGCAAACCATGACTTCGGTACCGCTGCAACCGTTCGTCTCGGCCGTCAGCCGATCGCTTTCGGTGACCAGGGTGGCTGGCTGTATGGCGATTCCAACGGCTATGATGGAGCTCAGGTAGCATTCCACCTCGGTGAAAAAGTTGACGTAACCGCTGGCTATGGCCGCTTCAACACCTCTGACTATGATAGCGTTGAAGATCAGGATGCATTCTTCGCTCGTGGCGCAGCTGACATCAACGTTGCTAACGTCGGCGTTGACTACATCAAATTTGTAGGCGACAAAGCTGATGGCGACTATGCTGGCAATGAACTGATCGGCGCTAACCTGACCATTCCGGTTTCCGACTTCCGCGTATTCGGTGAATACTGGAAGAACACCACAGCTGACGACAACGATACCGCTTGGAACGCTGGCCTCGGCTATGGCAAACTGAACCTGAAGAAACCAGGTTCCTTCGCTATCGATGTAGCTTACAACGATGTTGATAGAAACGTATTCTTCGGCGGCACAGGCCTCCAGACCAACGTTCTGTCCTACCTGACCAAAGATAAATATAAAGCTACCAACGTAACATTCTGGAACGCTATCGCTGACGTTACACTGCAGAAGAACGTTTACCTCCACGGTGAATATGCATTCGACGTTGATACAGAAGGTGCATTAAGCGACAAGACACAGGATGCTTGGACTGTATCCCTCAACTACAAATTCTAATTTCTTCTCGAAGAAACTGGAATCAAAAAGAGGAAACCTCGAAAGAGGTTTCCTCTTTTTATTGCCTGAAATGAAAGTACTGGACCATGGATCCTGGCAGCAACTTCAGCACTTCCGGCCGTAAAAGCAATGACTTCATTCGATGGATAATACAGGGGGCATGCTGATTAGCTCATCATCATTTCACTCTTTTAACAGAGTAAAATCCATCAAATTCTGCTTTGTTTTTTCCCTTTAGGCAAAAAACAGGGGGTGTAACTAAACTATGCCTCAAATGGCAGGTCGAGGCTAAAAAAGGCCTTTAAAGTGATTTTAGGAAAATTCATCTTCATGGAGGAAGTCTGAACTCGTGATTTTTCTTAAAATTGATGCTTTAAGACAGCCTTTTGAAGGGTGGATTTTCATTTAAAAGGGGGTTCTGCGCAGAAATGGGCCTGGAAGATGGTATCCTCTCGGGAACAGGAAAATCTCGGGAAGGTATTCAAATGACGGATTGGACAGGATTGCATATGTAAAAATTTTATAGTATTCTGAATGCAGAACATACGCCCTGCGTATGGCATGGAAGAGCGAAGCGCGGTGAATACGGAGGCCATTCCCCTGCTTCATGACTCCGTTTCAAGAACATTCATTTTTTAAGGAGCAGGAATATGAAAAAAATTCTCGCACTCGCTGCCATGGCAGCGCTCACCGCTGGCGTATCTGCATACGCTGCTAACCCGTTCTCTGATGTAACTCCGAATGACTGGGCTTACCAGGCAGTCGCAGACCTGTCTGAACAGGGCGTCGTTGAAGGCTATCCGGATGGCACCTTCAAAGGTGAAAGAAACATCACCCGTTACGAACTGGCTCAGATCATTGCCCGCATGCTCGCTAAGGAAGATCAACTGAATGCTGAGCAGCGCACAACTCTCGACAAACTGGCCGGCGAATATGCTGACGAACTCGCCAATCTGGGTGTCCGTGTTTCCAATCTTGAAAAGAAGGTAGGAAACCTTTCCTTCTCCGGCGATGGCCGTATGCGTTACCAGAACAAGGACGCAGGCGCCGCTGATAAGTGGGACGGCCGTATCCGCCTGAATGTAAAAGGACAGGTCAATGATTCCACCTACGTACAGGGCCGCCTTGATGCAGAAATGAATTTCAAGACGAGCGATGATACGAATGTCATTTTCGATCAGCTCTTCGTCAATCATGACTTCGGCGATGCTGTCACAGTCAGACTGGGCCGTCAGCCGGTTGTCATCGGCGACCAGAGCGGCTGGCTCTACGGCTTCCCATACGGCTATGACGGAGCTCAGGCTATGTTCCATCAGGGCCGCGTCAATCTGACTGCCGGCTATGGCCGCTTCAATAAGTCCGATTACACCGATGGTGTAAAAGATCAGGATGCATTCTTTGCCAAAGGTGACTTCGACTTCTCCGCTGCCAAGCTGAACCTGAACTATTTGAAATTCACCGAAGACAAGAAGGCAGACACCTTCGCCGGTTATGAAATCGCAGGCGCTGGCCTTACGATTCCTGTCGGAGATTTCCGCGTATTCGGCGAATACTGGAAGGATACAAACTGGAAGAACGGTTATGACACCGCATGGAATGCAGGCCTTGGCTATGGCAAGCTGAACGTGAAGAAACCGGGCTCCTTCGCCGCTGACGTAGCATACAACAGCGTCGATCAGGGCATTTACTTCGGTGGCACCGGCTATCAGACAAACGTCCTCTCTTACCTCACCGACTCTGGCACAAACGCTGATCGCGTGAAATACTGGAACGCCATCGCTGACTTCACCCTCCAGAAGAACGTCTACCTCCACGGCGAATACGCCTTCGACGTCAAGACAAACGGAGGAGACCACTCCGCGGCCGACGAAGACGCATGGACACTCTCCCTCAACTACGTATTCTAAAAGAAATTCAGAATTGGAAATACATAAAATTTAGAAAAGAAGCCTCCTTCGCAGGGGTTTCTTTTTTTATCGAAAAATCTAACATTCTGTTCTCAAAAAATGCATCATTTTTGCCTCTGCTGCCCTGAATCAGAAACGCAGGAGAAACTTATTTCTTCCTGTTATATGTGAAATAGAAAATAATTGTAAAAATATAAAAAATATTGGATATATTATGAATATTGTAAGACTGACCAACGCCTTAATACATGTTAAAGAAAATTTCTTGAACAAGCAGAATTTACCGGTACTTTCGGACGTTTCACAGTAGTGACCTATGGTCAACTGAACAAAGATGTCAAATTTCTTTGCATGAGTAAATATTTTGTAGTATCTTTAAAAAATACTATATGTTGTCTCACATATGGTGGGAAGGAAAAGACAGCGCAGAGGAAACTCGGCCACTCGCGGGCTTCTTTACTTCCTTATAAGAGACATACCTTATTTCTTATATTTCTTTTAAGGAGCGATGACTATGAAAAAGATCCTCGCAATCGCTGCTGTTGCAGCACTTTCCGCTGGCGTATCCGCATACGCTGCAAACCCGTTCTCTGATGTAACACCGTCCGACTGGGCTTACCAGGCAGTCGTAGACCTCTCCGACCAGGGTGTCGTAGAAGGCTATCCGGATGGCACATTCAAGGGCGAAAGAAACATCACCCGTTATGAAATGGCTCAGATCATCGCTCGTATGCTCGCTAAAGAAGATCAGCTGAACGCTGAACAGAGAGCAACCCTGGACAAACTCGCTGGCGAATATGCTGACGAACTCGCAAACCTGGGCGTTCGCGTTGCTAACCTCGAAAAGAAAGTCGGAAACCTTTCTTTCTCCGGCAACGGCCGTATGCGTTACAACCAGAGCTATGGCGACAATGGCAAAGCTGCTGATAAGTGGGATGGCCGTATGCAGGTCAACATCAAGGGCCAGGTCAATGACAGCACCTACGTTCTTGGACGTCTCCGCTACGACATGAACTTCAAGAGCACCAATGAAGATCCGGCTTACCTTGATCAGCTGATTGTTCACCATGATTTCGGCGACAAAGCTTCTGTAAACATCGGCAAGATCGACCTCTTCCTCGGCCAGACCGGTTTACAGTATGATGATGAATTTAAAGGCGCTATCGCTACCATCGGCGGCGAAAAACTCGCTCTCGACCTCGGCTATGGCCGCTTCAATGTCGGTGTTCTCGGAACAGCAACTGAAAGCGATGGAATCAACAACAGAGAAGCAGGCTTCGCTCGTCTGTACGGCGCAGCTGGCAAAGTAGCTTACGATGCTGAATACATCGATGGCCATGATGACGCAGATGCTCGTATCTGGGGCGCTGGTCTGACACTGAATGTTGTTGATGATTTCCGCGTATTCGGTGATTTCTACCAGAACACCAAGTATGATGGAGATCCGGAAACCTGGACCGCAGGCCTTGGCTATGGCTCCGTTGATCTGAAGAAACCAGGCACCTTCCAGCTGGCTGGACAGTATGTCCGCGCTGAAAAGGGCTCCTTCCTTGATGGAACCACCTACAACGTTTCCCCGGCATCCCTCGTCAATGACGTTGCTAAGGTTGCTAAGGTTGCTAAGTACTGGCTCGCAACCGGCGATGTCGTACTCGCTAAGAACATCCGTCTCCATGGCGAATACGCATTCGACGTTAAGACCGATACAGATACCGATTACGACGATCTCGCATCCGTATCCCTCAACTACTCCTTCTAATCAAGGGTATAAGAAAAACGAAAAAGAAGCTCTTCGGGGCTTCTTTTTTTATTGGGATAGACACTTATTTGTGTATTCATAAATAAATATCATCATTCTTTGACAAAAACTCCTAAAAGATGTATCGAAATAAATATCGATTGTATTGAATATTTCTATTTCCGGTGATATACTATGAATACAGCCGTAGAAAAACGGAAAGTGACCATCGAACAGTATGAAAGGTTTTATTTCCGCGTATAGAAAGGCTGAAGAAATTTCCTTCTCCGGTTCACCGTCCAATCGTAAAATGACCGGCGGAGCACTTATAGGAAAGGCAGGAATATCTTGCATTTTACCGAAAGGAAGGTAATTTTATGGCAAAAGCAGGCATTCAGCAGCAGTATGGTCTTTTCATCAACGGTGAATTCGTTCCCGCATCTGATGGAGCTGCATTTGACGCACACAACCCGGCTAACGGGGAACATCTCGCATATTTCGCAGAAGCAACCAAGGAAGACGTAGACGCAGCTGTCAAGGCAGCAAGAGCAGCTCTTCCGGAATGGTCCAAGACCTCTCCCATCGAAAGACAGAATATCCTGCTGAAAATTGCAGACATCATTGACGCCAATGCAGACCATCTGGCACTGGTGGAAACACTGGACAACGGCAAGCCGATCCGTGAAACCACAGCAGCAGATATTCCGCTGGGTTCCGATCATTTCCGTTACTTCGCAGGATGCCTGAGAGCTTGGGAAGGTTCTGCCACCATGCTCGACAACAACACTCTGTCCCTGATTCTCCATGAACCAGTCGGCGTTGTTGGTCAGGTCATTCCGTGGAACTTCCCGTTCACCATGGCTTGCTGGAAACTCGCTCCTGCACTGGCAGCAGGCAACACCATCGTTATTAAACCGTCCTCCCATACATCCCTGTCCCTGATGGAACTCGTCCGTCTGATCCAGGGTGTCCTCCCGAAGGGCGTTCTGAACGTTGTCACCGGCAAGGGTTCCAAATCCGGCCAGTGGCTGCTCGATCATCCGGATATCGACAAACTCGCATTCACCGGCTCCACTGAAGTCGGCCGCGGCGTATACCAGGCTGCATGCGACAAGCTGATTCCAGTCACCCTGGAACTCGGCGGCAAATCCGCAAACATCGTATTCGACGACGCTGACCTGAAGCAGGCTGTCGACGGCGCATGCAAAGGCATCCTCTTCAACCAGGGCCAGGTATGCTGCGCAGGCTCCCGCCTCTTCGTTCAGGAAGGCATTTTCGATGAATTCATCAAACATCTGAAAGCAACCTTCGAAGGCGTCAAAGTAGGCGACCCGACCGATCCGACCACCCAGCTGGGCGCTCAGATCTACAAAGCACAGCAGGATAAAGTCCTCAGCTACATCAAGATCGGCCTCGAAGAAGGCGCAACCCTCGTAACCGGCGGCGAACGCTACACCGAAAACGGCTGCGACAAAGGCTTCTTCATGAAACCGACTATCCTGATCGCAGAAAACAATGACTGCCGCGTATGCCAGGAAGAAATCTTCGGACCAGTTGTCGTTGTACAGAAATTCAAGACAGCTGACGAAGTCATTGCTCTGGCAAACGACAGCGTATACGGCCTCGGCGGCGCAGTGTTCAGCAAGAACATCGACACCGCTCTGAAAGTAGCACGTGCTGTACGCACCGGACGTATGTGGGTCAACACCTACAATGATCTCCCGGCAGGCGCACCATTCGGCGGCTACAAACAGTCCGGCATCGGCAGAGAAACCCACAAGGTTATGCTCGAACACTACAGCCAGACAAAGAATATCCTGATCAACCTCAGAGAAGGCGTCAGCGGTATGTACGACATTAAATAATCCCTGAACATCAGCGGATCAAATAAAAAAGAAGGATCTTCCCAACCGAAGGTCCTTCTTTTTTGCGTGAGTTTAGCAGAGCGAAAGGCCAAGATAGGCCCTTGACCTTGCCCTGGAAGGGAAGGGCGTATGGTAGGGATAGGATTAAGAGAGGTTTCAAACAAATCAGATTAAAAATCTTTCCTTATTCCTCTTGAGACCTGCCTCGGAGAGGAAGGATGTCACGGAGTGACAGAAAGGAGTGCAGTTCCTTCGAGCGAAGCGAGGATGTATGGTGTTTTTTCGAACGAAGTGAGGTTTAAGGGTGTTAACCTTGCTCCGAAAGGAGAAGGTGGCGCCGAAGACGACGAATGAGATGAAGTTCTTACAGCCGCAGGCTGGTTTTATGGTGTTTTCCACGAACGAAGTTCGGTTTAAGGGTGTCAGAGCTCGTTCCGTAGGGGGAGCTGGCGCGCATGCGCCTGAGGAGGTTCATCTCCACGAGCGCAGCGAGGTTTTATGGTTTTATCATGTTTTTCCCATTTCCAAAGTCTTATGGTGTTCTAACAAGCGCAGCTTGGTTTGCTTGTCTCCCTCCCCGGGTAGCAGAACCAATTTTGCGGCACTATAAATTGTATAAAACCATTTCCATTCAGGTTGAAAAAATGTCATATATGGTATAATAGAAAGGACATCAGATGGATAGATGTCTCGCGTAATAAGGAAATCCGCATATAAAAGAACCCATATTATATTTATTTCCTTTACATTCATCAGCAAGGAGGCAGATGGAGTGGAAACGAAACGTGATTTTATTTGGAAAATGGGCGGACAGCAGGGTCAGGGCGTAGAATCCTGCGGCGAAATTCTCGGACGCGTACTGGCACAGGAAGGGTATTCCCTTTTCAGCCAGCGTCTCTTCGCATCCCGCATTAAGGGCGGTCATACAACGATTGCCCTGCGTATCGCAACGAAAGAAGTCGCTACGATCGGTGAGCATGTAGACTGCCTGGTAGCCCTGGACCAGGAGACTATCGACCTTCACGGTCATGAAGTTCCGAAGGGCGGCGTTATCATCGCTGATGACGCATTCCACCCGAAATTTGACGTACATTCCGGATGTATTTTCCTGGCGCTTCCAATCACGGAGCTGGCAAGAAAGTACGGCAGCATGCAGATGAAGAACATCGCTGCACTGGGCATGAGCGCAGGCGTTCTGGGATTCCCGGAAGACCCGTTCTATGGTTTCATCGCTGAACGCTTCGGCAAGAAGGGCGAAGAAATCGTTTCCAAGAACAAACAGATTTTCAAGGACGGCTATGATGTAGCTATCGAGAAGCTGCAGGGCGTATCTCTGGGTGCTCTGGCAACTCCTCCGAAGAAAGATCAGCTGTACCTGCTTGGCAATGAAGCAGCAGCCCTCGGCGCCATTTCCGCAGGTGCCCGGTTCATGGCATCTTACCCGATTACCCCGGCTTCTGAAATCATGGAATACATGATCAAAGTCGTACACAAGATCAACGGCACGGTCGTACAGACGGAAGACGAATTGTCCTCCTGCATGATGGCTATGGGCGCAGGTTATGCCGGCGTTCGTGCTTTCACCGCTACTTCCGGCCCAGGGCTTTCCCTCATGGCTGAATCCATTTCCATGGCAACCATCGCAGAAATCCCGGTCGTCATCATTGACGTTATGCGTGCAGGCCCGTCCACGGGCATGGCTACGAAGGTAGAACAGAGCGATATCCGCTATGCGATTGCTTCCGGCCATGGCGATGCTGAAAAGATCGTCCTCGCTGCATCTTCTATCGAAGACTGCTACTACATTACCCAGGAAGCTTTCAACCTGGCTGAAGAATTCCAGACTCCGGTCATTCTCCTTTCCGATCTGCAGTTTGGTATGTGCAAACAGTCCGTACCGGCTTTCGATCCGAACCGCATCGCTATCAAACGCGGCAAGCTCGTTACCGAAGGTCTGCCGGAACTTGATACGGCAAAGAAAGCATACTTCCATCGTTTCGAAGATGTCGAAGACGGCATTTCCCCGAGAACGATTCCTGGCGTAAAGAACGGCATGTTCCTCTCCACCGGCCTCGAACACAATGTATTCGGCAAACCGGCTGAAGGTCAGGCTGACCGCGTCATGGAAATGAACAAACGTCACAGGAAATTCGCTGGTGTGGCTAAAGCTATCCAGCCATTCACCGTGGCTCATGAAGATACCGACTGCGATCTGCTCCTGATCGGCGTCACCTCCACAAACGGCGCAATCGAAGAAGCTCGTGAAGAACTGGAAGCTCAGGGCAAGAAGGTCAACCACCTCCAGCTCAGACTTCTCTCTCCATTCCCGACCGAAGCGCTCGCTCCTTACATCAATGGCGCAAAGAAGGTCCTCATCGTAGAAGAAGACCTCACCGCACAGCTGCATGAACTTTTCGCCATCAATTTCGCCTGCCACGACAAGCTCCTGTCTCTCCTGCAGTATGACGGAACTCCGTTCCTGGCATCCACGATTGTAAAGAAAGCTGAGGAGGTATACTGATATGGCTTCACCGAGAGATTATAAAAATACAATCGTACCGAACTGGTGCCCCGGCTGCGGCGACTATGGCATTCAGAACGCCATCTCCGCTGTATGCGCCAAGAAGGGCTGGGCCAATGAGGATATCACACTGATTTCCGGCATCGGCTGCTCCTCCCGTATCGGCGGCTATCAGTACTGCTATGGCGCCCACACGACGCATGGCAGAGCTCTTCCTTTCGCACAGGGCATCAAATGTGCTAACAAGGATCAGCACATGATCGTCTGCTCCGGCGACGGCGACTCCTACGCCATCGGCCTGGGCCATGCTATGCATGCGATCAAGAGAAATATGGACATCACATACCTCGTATTCGATAACCAGGTATACGGCCTGACAAAGGGCCAGACGTCTCCGGCTTCCGATAAGGGCTTCGTCACCAAGACAACCCCGGACGGCAACCCGCTGACTCCGCTCGATGCTCCGGCTATGGCACTGGCTGCCGGCGCTACCTTCGTAGCACAGGCTTATGCTATCGACAGCAAGACCATGATCAACGTCATCGAAAGAGCTGTCGACCATAAAGGTTTCTCCTATGTCAACATCTTCACACCATGCGTTACATTCAACCACCTGAACACCGTTCAGTGGTACAATGAACACCTGGTCAAGATGGAAGACGTAGCACCGGATCATGATCCGTCTAGCAAAGCAGCTGCATACAGACTGCTCGGCGAAACGAACAGCCTCGTGACCGGCGTCATCTACGAAGAAAAGGACTCCGTTGCTTTCGGCGACATCGTACCGTCCAAGGACGTACGCCTGATCGACCACGTAGAAAAACCATCTGCAGAACTCTTCGAAGACCTCTGCAAGGAATTCAGATAATAAAAAGACCTGCATGAGCAGGCTGCAAGCGATTTGCTTTTGACTTTTTCTGCAAAGCCAATTTCATCACGGTATAAGAATCACTGGCGATTCGGCGGCTGGGGGAACCCCTCAGCCGCCTTGCCAATGCATTTTTTCTGGCAGGAGCGGTCAATCCGGAAAAGGCGGGAGCGATACTTTCAAAAAGAAAAGGAGCGGAACAAATGGCATCAGATAGAATGATGGAATATTACTACTCGATGGGGCAGGACTGCCTCCATACCGGCAGTATCGATGATGCTGTCACCTACTTTAGGAAAGCCGCCAATCTCGGAGCCAGAGAAGCGGCCGAGGAAATCTGCCAGATCGGTGAAAAGCTGGAAAAGGGAGAAGGCGTCTCCAAGGACGAAGTGAAAGCGGAAAATTGCTGGAAGATCGCGTCCAGTTACGATATTTCCCGTGCCAACCTTCTTCTGGGCAGAATGTACATGAAGGGCATCAATGGCGGAAAGCCGAACCCGAGAAAGGCAAGACGCTCCCTTGAACGCGCAAGCGACGACGGAAGCGCCGAAGCTGCATCCCTTCTGGGAAAACTCTACGACGAAGGCATGCTTGGCCGTGTCAGTCCTGAAAAGGCATTCCAGTACTACCTCCTGGCAGCCGAAAGGGGCGACACCGCCGCCATGCTGATGACCGGTCTCTTCTATGCGCAGGGAACCAGTGTCCGCAAGGACCTGGCTGCTGCGGAAATGTGGATCAGGAAGGGCCGCGAAATGGGCGACCCTGACGGCGATGCCACACTTCGCGTATTCCTCGCCGTATCCTGCGCTGAATACGTCACCGGACAGGCCGGCGTAGTCGATGAGGAAAAGGCGAAAGCCATGGCAAAGGAAGCCGAAGAACTCGGCGACAAGGACGTCTACTACCGCCTGGGCGATGCCTATACCAGAACAGGCAAGCATCAGGAAGAAGCGTATGCATGCTATGAGAAAGCAGCAAAAAACGGAATCATTGCTGCGTATTCCGCAATGGGGCTTTGCCTTGAAGCCGGCATTGGCGTAAAATCAGACATTGCAAAAGCTGTTTCCTGGTACAAGAAAGCCGCTGAAGAAGGCGATGCCTTCGGAATGGCCCACTACGGCTATGCACTCTCCGCCGGTGAAGGCTGCGAAAAAGATGAGAAAGAGGCCATGGCCTGGCTCATCAAAGCTGCCATGAAAGGCGACGAAGGCGCTATCCGCGTCCTCCGCGAAGACTATCAGTACGAACTGCAGTAAGCAGAACGGAAGACAGAGGATGCGGAGGGGAAATCCTTCTGCATCCTCTTTTTTCATTTCAAGGTATTCCGTAAAGAAGAAATCCGCGTTCCCAGCGCGGTTTTTTTCTAACAAATTTCATTGAGTGCATGTAAAAGCACAAGAAAAAACTTGAAAAAACGGAAAAAGACCTTATAATATGAAATGTATAGCATACTATATAATTTAAAACCCAAAACATACAGATAGTTTGCTGAATTTTTGAGAAACCCTGATTAACAAGAAACAAGGAGCCGCTATGGGAAGCTTTGAAGAAATTTTAGTGAAAAAGCATTTAAAAAGGACGAAAGCACGCGTAATGATTCTGAAAGTGCTAGAAAAGAGCCTGCCTTTGACAGCAGGAGAAGTATATGAAGCCGTTCGTGGAAAGGACATGCGTCTGTCCCTGTCCACCGTGTACAGAAACTGTGAAGCTCTTGCTGAAAACGGCTTACTGCTTCGTTCCACCATGCTGGCTGATGGCCTGATCCGCTACGAATACGCGCACGGAACTCCTTCCCATCATGCGGTCTGCCTCTCCTGTCACAGGATTTTCCCGGTAGACGTAGGACTGCAGTCCGACTACGCAGAAGTCCTCGACGAAGAATATGGCTTCGAAGCAGCAGAACCAAGAGTAGAAATCTACGGCTACTGCCGCGACTGCCGTGCTACAGGAAAAGACAGAGCATTCAAAGAAAAACTCAGAAGCGCAAACGCTTAACAAACAGAGACCGGAGAAATCCGGTCTTTTTTTGTTGCGAAAATGCGGGAATAAGAAGATAGTGATAATGCGGCGTAAAATAAAATACGCATTTAAATCACCGTTGATAATATCAGTACATGCCGGCACGGAAGGTTTTGACCTGCCCCGTCGGGGAAGGCTGCCGCGAATGCGGCAGAAAGGGGTGTAGTATTCATTGGTTTTTATAAAAAGGTTCCGCGAGCGGAGCGAGGTTTAGCTGTCCCCGTCAGGGGAAAGTGGCGCGGATGCGCCGAAAGGGGTTCATTTTCGAAAAAGGTCGGATAGGGTTGATTACCACGCAGCAGGCTGATTGTAAGGTTTTTTCTGGTTTCCTAGTTTCCTGGTTTTCACGTTGCCCGGTTTCCCTCTTTTTCCACGCTCTAACTCCCAAAATCTAATAACATAAATATAGATAAAAATCATTTTTACATGGTATGACCAGTATGTTAGAATAGGTGCGTCAAATATAAGTATTTAGGATACCGCATATAATATAAAGGTACTCCTAAAACAGAAAGCGGCCTTAAATCATGATCCACTCATAATAAATTAATGATATATAATTATACAAATAATGAATTTCAATACAAAAATAATATATTGCTAATAATTCAATTGTTAAGCTCTAATAATTGTGCTATTTTATATATGGCGGCTTAGAATGTCCCGCAAGGCCGCCAAGGGAACAGGGGAAGCAGCAGAGGAAACACGGTCACTCGAGAAAGTCTTCTCCTGAAATATACTCGGGACGAGTTTACTTTTAGAGGAGAGAAGCATGAAAAAGATTCTCGCAATCGCTGCTGTCGCAGCACTTTCCGCTGGCGTATCCGCATACGCAGCAAACCCATTCTCTGATGTGACCCCGAATGACTGGGCCTATCAGGCAGTAGAATCCCTGTCCGAACAGGGCGTCGTTGAAGGCTATCCGGATGGCACCTTCAAAGGCGAAAGAAACATCACCCGTTATGAAATGGCGCAGATCATTGCCCGCATGCTCGCTAAGGAAGATCAGCTGAATGCGCAGCAGCGTGCAACTCTGGACAAACTCGCTGGCGAATACGCTGACGAACTCGCAAACCTGGGCGTTCGCGTTTCCAACCTTGAAAAGAAAGTTGGCAACCTCGCATGGTCCGGCGATGCTCGTATGCAGTACCAGAGAAACATTGACACTGATAATGCAAAGAGTGATTCCTGGACAGGCCGTATGAGAATCAACGTATCCGGCCAGGTCAATGACGAAGTATCCGTCAACGGACGTTTCGTTTCTGAAATGGATTTCAAAGACAGCGATGACAAGGATACCACCATGGACCGCATCTTCGCTCTGTGGAAACCAAATGATGCCACCCACGTATCCATCGGCCGTCAGGGCGTAGCTCTTGACCAGACAGGTGTTTTCTGGGATGAAGACGGCATTTATGACGGCATTTCCGCAGGCTGGGACAATGGTTCCTTCGGCATCGAAGCAGGCTACGGCTACCTGACATCCGCTGCTGAATACTATGCAGTTGATAGTGACGATATTGCCAGCATCTACGCATCCAAGAAAGATACAGAAAACTGGTATGCAAAACTGACCGGACACCTCGGCGACACCGCTGATGTTTCTGCTTTCTACCTGAAACCAACCCATAAACTGAATGGTAACGGAGTGGCAAATAGTGAAGCCAAAGGTGCTAAAGTCAGCGTTTGGGGTGCAGGCACCAGCATCGACCTCGGCGGCAACCTCGCACTCGACGGCGACTATGTACAGTCCCGCTTCAATCATGACATCGGCCATGCAGCTCTTTGGACCGCAGGCCTTACCTATGGCGCGGTTGACGTAGAAAAACCAGGCACCTGGACACTCGGCGTACACTATGTAGATGCTGATTACGCTTCTTACGCGCTCGGCAACTCCGCTCTCGACCTGACCGACCAGCTCGACTACGGCCTGCTTAACGGCGCAGACGTGAAGTTCTGGGTAGCACGTGCAGGCGTAGCTCTTCAGAAGAACGTAGAACTCGACGCTTACTACAACTTTGCAGGCAAAGCAGATGGAATCGACGGCTCTTCTGTCGAAGATCCGGACGACGCATGGGGCGTAGAACTCAACTACTCCTTCTAATAAAACCCAAAAGAGACTCCTTCGGGAGTCTTTTTTGTTGGGAAAATTTGATAATTGTCCATAAGTAGCGATGCTGCAGCGGGAAAGAATAAGGCGCTTATATAAAAACACCAAACAACCTCGCTTCGCTCGAAGGAACTACACCCCTTTCTCCGGCAACAGTTAAAAGATAAGCCGGATCCTCTCCCGACGGGGAGGTTGAAGTCCTCCGCTTCGTTGCTGATGATAGTATCGAATGAGTGCCTTACGGTTTTCATTTATGGTAAACGCATTTAAATCACCGTTGATAATATCGGCAAGAATGATGGCGGAAGGTTTTGACCTGCCCCGTCGGGGAAGGCTGCCGCGAATGCGGCAGAAAGAGGTGTAGTATTCATTGGTTTTTATAAAAAGGTTCCGCGAGCGGAGCGAGGTCGTATGGTTTTAATTATTTTCCTCAAGCGCAGCTTGGTTTGCCTGTTTTCTATTTGCGAAGCAAGGAAATGGTGTTGACCTTCCCAGACGGGGAAGGTGCCCGGCCTGGTTTCTGATGCCGGGCGGATAGGGTTGATTATTTATTGAACTTTCTAATCTAAAAAGGTTCCACGAGCGAAGCGAGGTTTTGTGGTTTTCCTTTTCCTCAAGGCAAAGCCTTGGTTTAAGGGTGTTTGACCTTGCCTCGTAGAGGAAGGTGGCGCCGAAGGCGACGAAAACATCATTTCCGACAGCCGTCAGGCTGGTTGTATGGTTTTAATCTTTTCTCTTTTCCCTCGTCCTCCGGTTTTAATCTTTTAATTGTTTCACCTTTTCTTATTTGTATGGTTTTAATTCCCCCATTTCTATCTTTTTTCTCTCTCATCCACAAACTCCCTCTTGCCAATTTCTAAAATATTTTTTAAAATAGATAACAATACTAACTGATAATTGCATGCTGCTTGGCAGAGCGAGGCAGGGCTTGGCCCGGGTCTCAGGCGAACTCCGTATACTATACGGAGTTTTTTCTTTGGCAGCAGGAAGGGGAGTTTGATGAATTCTTTGACGTTTCTGACGATTTTTCTGGGAGTGATGTCTGCAATGGCGCCGCTGTCTACGGATATGTACCTGCCGTCGCTTCCGGAGTTGTCCTCTTATTTTTCCATTTCCACATCGATGACGCAGATGACTTTGACGATGACGATGATCGGCATGGCGCTGGGGCAGATTTTTGGCGGGCCGGTCAGTGACCGCATGGGGCGCAAGGTGCCTCTTTTTATCGGGATGGGCGGTTTCACGATTGCATCGGCTGTCTGCGCTGTCTGCACGAATATTTATGTATTCCTTGTTTTCCGTTTCATCATGGGACTTTCAGGGGCGTTCGGCATCGTCATCTCCCGTGCCATTGCAAGGGACGTGTGCGAAGGGCCGGAGCTTATGCGCTTCATGGCGATCCTCATGATGGTAAATGGTCTTGCTCCGATCGCGGCGCCTGTTCTTGGCGGGCAGATTCTTCTCTTCACGTCCTGGCACGGCATTTTCTTTGTGCTGACGGCTGTCGGTATCATCCAGATCATGGCGACGATGGCGTACAAGGAAACGCTGAAGAAGACGGACCGCGTGCGCCGTTTCTCTGACGGGTTCAGGGCGTTCGGCACATTGGTGAAGAATCGTTATTTCTTTGGCCACTGCCTGGTACAGTGCTTTGTATTCGGCGCTTTCTTCTCCTATATCGCAGGTTCTTCCTTCCTTTTCCAGAACATCTACCATGTCACCCCGCAGCAGTACAGCTATATTTTCGGCGGCATCGGCGTGGGACTCATGCTGGTCGGTGCGCTGCCGGCAAGACTGGCAGGAACGGTGCGCGAGGTGGTCATGCTGAAGTATTCCATTCTGATTCCTCTCATCGCTTCCTTCTTCCTTTTGGCAGGCATCATTGTGAAGGCGCCGATCTGGTACACGATTCCCGTCCTTTTCGTGACAATCGTCCCGCTTTCTGTCATGGGCGCGGCTTCCGTATCGCTGGCACTTTCGCGCTGCGGTGAAAATGCAGGGAGCGGCTCGGCTCTGATCGGTTTCTTCTCCATGATTCTTGGCGGCGTCATGATGCCGGTCGTCGGCATTGCAGGGGACCAGACGGCGCTTCCGATGGGAATCATCATGGTCGTCTGCTATGTGCTGGCTGTCATCATGTTCTACACAAGGATTGCCCCGGCTCATGCAAAAGAAATGAAGTAGGAATATTTTCTGTAATTTCATGCATTTTGATGGAAAATCAAAAACGGAAAGAAAAATTTAAAATTAAACGCATCTAAAATTTTCATTTAAAAAAGATACAGGCTGATAAAAATATTTTTTCAGTCCTGTATCTTTTTTTCTCTTTTCATAGTATTCTATAAGTTATCTATCATTTTATCCGAATTTATCGGTAAAAACGTATGAATTATAAACACGTGTATGATTTTCTTCCGTTGTTCTTATGTGCAAAAAGTGTTAAAATATAATCGAACAAATCAATCGTATGATTATAAACATTAATCATTATTTCGTATAGGGAATTCTTTTTCACCACCCGCAGTTGGGAGCGGGGCAAAAAGACTCCGGAAGAGTCCAGGAGGTTATTCCATGAAACCTGTTATCCATGTCGGTATCGACGTAGGTTCGACCACGGTCAAAGTCGTGGCCCTGTCGCCATACCTGAAACTGCTTTTCGGACGGTACCAGCGTCATATGTCCGATATCAGAAGCGCGACGATTTCCCTTTTGAAGGAACTTCAGAAGGATTATTCGGGTTACCGTATCACCGCGTCCATTTCCGGAAGCGGCGGCATGGGACTTGCAAAGATGATGGGACTGCCTTTCCGTCAGGAAATCCTGGCGGAAACGAAGGCAATCCGCACGTTCAATCCGGATACGGATGTCATCATCGAGCTGGGCGGCGAAGATGAGAAGATCACGTACCTGAGAAATGGTGTCGATCAGCGTATGAATGGCGCATGCGCAGGCGGCACGGGCGCATTCATCGACCGTATGGCATCTCTTCTTTTTGTCGATGCAGCAGGCCTTGGAAAGATGGCCGAGAAGGCGAAGGAAATCTACCCGATCGCTTCCCGCTGCGGCGTTTTCGCCAAGACAGATATCCAGGCGCTCTTGAATGAAGGCGTCTCTCATGAAGACATTGCACTGTCCGTTTTCCAGTCCGTCGTCAATCAGACGATTTCCGGCCTGACCTGCGGACGCCCGATCCACGGCAAGGTAGCATTCCTTGGTGGTCCTTTGACGTTCCAGCCGATCCTTCGCGAACGTTTCCAGAAGACTCTGGATATCAAGGACGAGGATATGATCGTTCCGGAACACGGCGAACTGTATGTCGCTATCGGCGCTGCTGTTTCTGCCTGCCACGACAAGCCGCTCGATCTTGACAGCTGGCTGACGAAGGTGGAGAACTCGGAGGAATCCGATCTGGGCAATGCCAAGACGCTCCCGCCGCTTTTTGCAACGGAAGAAGATTACAAGGAATTCAAGGAACTCCATGCTCGTTTCCATGCGCCAAGAGCCGATATTTCCAAGGCAAAAGGCCCGGTATGGCTCGGCATCGACGCTGGTTCCACAACGATCAAGGCTGTCCTTCTTGACAGGGAAGGCAATATCCTTTATGAATACTATGCAGGAAATAAGGGTACTCCGCTGAACGGTGCCAGGAAGATCCTGACGGACCTCTATGACAAGCTCCCGAAGGAAGCCGTCATCTGCGGCGCGGGTGTCACCGGCTACGGCGAAGAGCTGATCAAGAGAGCGCTCGAAGCGGATGTAGGCGAAGTCGAAACGATGGCGCACTACAGAGGCGCCAAGCACTTCCTGCCGGATGTTTCCACGATTCTGGATATCGGCGGCCAGGATATGAAGTGCTGCCGCATCAAGGACGGCGCTGTCGACGACATTCTTCTGAATGAAGCATGCTCTTCCGGCTGCGGTTCCTTCCTCGATACATTTGCACAGTCCCTTGGCATGGACGTCAAGGAATTTGCACGCATCGCTCTGACAGCCAGGCACCCGGTCGACCTGGGCTCCCGCTGCACGGTCTTCATGAACTCCCGTGTCCGTGAAGCGCAGAAGAACGGTGTATCGGTCGCAGACATTTCTGCCGGCCTTTCCTATTCTGTCATCAAGAATGCGCTGTACAAAGTCATCCGCCTGCGTACTGCGGCTGATCTTGGCAATAAGGTCGTCGTCCAGGGCGGTACGTTCTATAATGATGCCGTCCTCCGCGCACTGGAACTGCTCCTCGGCTGCCATGTCATCCGTCCGGATGTCGCAGGGCTGATGGGCGCTTACGGTATTGCGCTGATTACGAAAGATAAATGTCCGGAAGGCCATGTGACCTCGCTCGTCACCCCTGAAAAGCTGAAGAGCCTGTCACTCACGAATGAAATGAAACGCTGCCCGGGCTGTGGCAACCACTGCATGGTTACGATTACCCGCTTCAGCGACGGACGTGCCTTCGTTTCCGGCAACCGCTGCGAGAGAGGCACCGCTATCATGCTGACCGGCAAGAGCGCACCACATTCCACGCTCCCGAATATTTACCGCTGGAAGTACGACGAGATCTGGCACAGGAAGTCCCTGACACCGGGCCAGGCCAAGAGAGGCACCGTCGGCATTCCGCGTACAATGAACATGTACGAAGATTTCCCGTACTGGCATGCTTTCTTCACGAAGCTCGGCTACCGTGTCGTCACATCCAGCGAACAGCTGCGTGACATCCCGACCGAAGCGATGGAAACGATTCCTTCGTATTCCGAATGCTTCCCGGCCAAGCTTGCCCATGCGCATGTCTATGACCTTGCCAAGCACCATCCGGATTTCATCTGGTACCCGTGCATCGACAAGGGCCCGGACGAAGGCAGCACGAACAGCTACAACTGCCCGATGGTCGCTTCGTATCCGGAAAACATCCAGGCCAATATGGACGAAGTCCTCTCCAAATATAAGACTACATTCTACCATCCGTTCCTTCCGCTCCATGCGCCCAAGCAGCTCTACGGCCGCCTGAAAGAATTCTTCAAGCCGATGGGCATTTCCGGCGATGAACTCAAAGCTGCCATGAATGCAGGCGAAATGGCGGAAGAGGCATACAGGAAATCGCTCCGCGATGAGACAGAACGCATCCTGAAGGAAATCCATGACAAGCACCTGATCGGCATCGTGCTGGCAGGCCGTCCGTACCATGTCGACCCGACGGTCAACCATTCGATTCCTGACCTCATCAACCAGCTGGGCATGGCTGTCCTTTCCGAAGACGGCGTATCCATGGTGGGCGGCGAATTCCCGAATCTGCGTGTCATGAACCAGTGGACCTGGCACAGCCGTCTGTACAAGGCAGCTGAATACGTCACACGCCATCCGGATCTTGAGCTCGTCGAACTGAACTCCTTCGGCTGCGGCCTTGATGCCGTCGTTACCGATCAGGTACAGGAAATCATGAGCAAGAGAGACCGTCTCTACACCTGCCTCAAGATCGACCAGAGCTTGAACCTCGGCGCTGTCCGTATCCGTCTCCGTTCGCTGAAGGCCGCTATCCAGGAAAGAATCCAGGACAGCGATCATGTGCCGGAAATCTATTATGCGAAGGCTGAGTTTACCGAGGAAATGAAGAACGACAAGGATTACACGATCCTCGTTCCTGAAATGTCCCCGATCCACTTTCCGATTATCCAGGCTGCTGCAAGGGCTGCCGGCTATAATGTCAAAGTCCTTTCCCCGGTCCGCGCGGATATCGATGAAGGGCTGGCTTCGGTCAACAATGATGCCTGCTACCCGGCCATCATCACGATCGGCTCCCTCATGCGCGCACTGAAATCGGGCGAATATGACCTGAACCGCACCGCGCTCATGATGTCCCAGACGGGCGGCATGTGCCGTGCTTCGAACTATATCGGATTCATCCACAAGGCGCTTGATGAAGCAGGCTTGTCCCAGATTCCGGTCATTTCCCTGAACACACAGGGCTTTGAACCGCAGCCTGGCTTCAAGTTCTCGCTGTCCCTGGCAACGAACCTTGTACAGGCAGTCATTTACGGCGATGCCCTGCAGCAGTGCCTCTACCGCACACGTCCGTATGAACTGACACCGGGCAGCGCGGAAATCCTCTGCCGCGACTGGCAGAACCGCTGCTGCGAATCCATCCTCAAGGGTGAATCCTTCCGCAAGTACAAGAAAAACCTTGCCAATATCATCAAGGACTTCGACCGCCTGCCGCTCAACGACAGCCCGCGCCGTCCGAGAATCGGCATCGTCGGTGAAATTTACGTCAAGTTCAGCCCGATCGCATCCAACGATATCGTCCATGCAATCGAAGCGAACGGCGGGGAAGCCGAAACGAGCGGCATGCTTGACTTCTTCCTCTACGGTTCCCTCGACAGCCATTTCCAGAGAAAGTTCATGGACGGCTCCATGAGGGAAGACCTGAAGGATACCTTCTCCCGCTACGTCCTGGAATGGTACAGAAAGCCGCTGGAAAAGGCAGTGAAGAATTCCAAACGCTTCCATGAAATCACAAGCATCGAGAAGATGGCCAAGAGAGCATCCCAGTACCTGTCGCTTGGCAACCGCGCCGGCGAAGGCTGGTTCCTCACCGCCGACATGATCGATCTTCTGTATCATGAATGCCGCGGCGTCGTCTGCCTGCAGCCATTTGCCTGCCTGCCGAACCATATCACCGGTGAAGGCATGGTCCACAAACTGCACTCCGCGTATCCGGAAGCCGTATTCCTGGCTCTCGACTGCGATGCCAGTGCCAGTGAAGTCAACCAGGCAAACCGCTTGAAACTGATGATGAGCGCCCTGACCGAGAAGAGCGAATCCAAGGATGATCTCTCCTTCGTCAGAAAGACCGTAAGTTTGAGAAAAGGAACTGCATTATGAGTGATAGAAAACTGACTGGAAAAGGAGAAAAAGTCCGCGAGAAGATGATCGCCGCTACAGTGAAGATTCTTCAGCAGGAAGGCTTCAAGAAGGCGACCGTCCGCTCGATCGCCAAAGAGGCAGACGTCAATATCGCTTCGGTCCGTTATTACTTCGGGTCGAAGGAAGAGTTGATCGGCTGCGCTTTGGAATACATGATGGGCAATCTGGAAAATATCGTCGCATACCTGGACGATACGAGGCTCTCGGCGAAGGAAAGGCTGAAGAAGTACATCATCGCCTATTTCCATCTCGCCCGCCAGCACCCGGCACTTTTCCGCTCCATCTCCAATCCTTCCAGCGACGATGCCAAGGATACGTACTTCATTTACTTGTCACTTCTGCACAGCCAGTGCTGGAGCAAGGTCATCCGGAATATCGCTGAGATTACCGGATACACCGATCCCGCTGATCTGGATCTCAAAGCCATGCAGATTTTCTCCGCCGTTGAATTCCCGATCATTCTGGAAAGCAACAAGGCCGATTCCTTCATCTCCAACTACACCGACTCCGATACGCTGAGCCGCTATGTAGACATCCTTCTGGACAATGCAGAAGAGAAGAACGAGAAGAAAGAATACTTGAAAGAAATCATGCACGGTGTAAAATAAAAACAGAAAACCATAAAAAGAGACTCCCGGTACAAAGCCGGGAGCCCTTTTATTCCCTGAAAGGAGAGCCATGGACTCTTACAATTACTACTTCTTCGACCTGGACGGAACGATTTCCGAATCCGCTCCGGGCATCGTCAAAGCCGTAAAGTACGGCCTCGATCAGGCAGGCATTCATGAAGAAGATGCAGAAAAGCTCCACAGCTTCATCGGCCCGCCTCTCAATGTGCAGATGAAAAAACTCTACGGCATGACCGACGAGCAGATCGTCACCGCCGTCACTGCCTTTAGGAAACTGTATGAAGACGAAGGCGGACTCTATGACTGCGAAGCCTATGACGGCATCGGAGACCTTCTCTATGATCTCAAGAAGGAAGGAAAAGTCCTCGCCGTCGCATCGAGCAAGCCGGAACCCTTCGTAAGAAAAATCATCGACCGCTTCGGCTTCACCGACGCCTTCGACGTCATCTGCGGAAGCGGCATCGGCGACGAACTCACCAAGAAAGCCAGCCGCAGCCAGAAAGCAGAAATCATCCACAAAGCCATGGGCCAGCTTTCCGGTAATGGAAATGCAGAAAGTCTGGCGGGCAGGACCGTCATGATTGGCGACACAAACTACGACATCCTGGGCGCCAAAGCCAACAGCCTCCCCAGCGTAGGCGTCGCTTACGGATACGGCAGCAGACAGGAACTCGAAGAAGCCGGCGCAGAAAAAGTAGCCGACACAGTAGAAGACCTGAGAAAACTCCTCCTTCGCGGAGAGAGATAAAGGAATCAGGAAACTGTGTGATGTCCCCAGATGGCGAAATACTCGCCTTCCCAGACGGGGAAGGTGCCCGAAGGGCGGATAGGGTTGATTACCTCAGCCGAAGGCTGGTTGTTTGGTTTTGCTCCATCAATCGTTTATGCGCTAAGTTTGCCTGTTCCCCAATCCCATATCCCCACACAAAAAAGGGGCTGTGACAAAATGTGTAATCATTTTGCCACAGCCTTTTTTCTATTGGAATATTCCATTAGAGGATTATCCAACATGTGTATTTATTGGTTCTGTCTGAAAACTACAAAACCTCGCTTCACTCGAGAACTACAGTATTCCCCGGCTTCGCCGGGACCTTCTCCTTCGGAGCAAGGTTAACACCCTTAAACCTCGCTTTGCTCGAGAAAAGGGAGAAGCAGCGTTTTAACGAATTTTGTCACAGCCCCTTCTTTATTTCCTCTCAATTCCTTCTTCTTTCCATAGGGCATACTTGTACTTCATGCCGTTAGAATAACCGCCGTCATTATTTTTCCCTACGACTCTGTGGCAGGGGATGATGACGCAGACGGGATTCTTGCCGCAGGCATTTCCTACGGCGCGGGAGGCTTTGGGGCGGCCGATTTCCTTGGCGATTTCCCCGTAAGTCATGAGATGTCCGTAAGGAATCTTTTCAAGTACGCTCCACACGTCCTTCTCAAAGGCAGTTCCTTTGGGCTGCACGGGAAGGTCGAAGGTCTTCCTTTTTCCCTTGAAGTATTCCTCCAGTTCCTTTTCTGCTTTTTTAAGAAGCGCGGTCTCGGCAGGGAAGGGTGCTTCCTCTGTCCAGTCACATGCAGTGATGAATCCGTTTTCTTCTGTCAGTTTCAGATGGCCGCACGGGACGGCAAGGATACAGGATATCATAGGGATCTCCTTTCACGGTGCAAGAAGGCGTTTGGCGCCGCGCTTGATGGCGAAGCGCTTCAGCTGCTGGCCGGTCATTTTCATGAGGGCTTCCGCATCGGGTGCGCCTGTCTTTTCGATGGCGCTCCTTACGATGTATTCGCAGGCTCTTGCATCATCTAACTCCTGATGATGGTTGAATGTGAAACCCAGCTCTTCGGCGACGGTGTTCAGCTTATGGTTCGGCAGGTCCGCCCAGAGTTTTCTGGAAAGGACGACGGTGTCGCCGTAGCGGAAGTGGATGTCGGGAAGCTGGTATGTATCAATGGCAGAAGCAAGGACGCCCATATCGAAGCGCGCGTTGTGGGCAAAGACGATGCCGCCCTCAAGGCGCATGGCGATGTCCTTCCAGAAGTAGGGAAATTCATCCTCGTCGATGACGTCTTCCGGATAGATGCCGTTGATTTTCGAGCAGCCTTCATCGAAGTTCAGGCTGAGCGGATGAATGAGATGGTACCATTCATCGATGACTTCGTGTCCGTCGCTTGTGACGATTCCAAGCGAGCAGGCATTGGCGGGGCCCCAGTACGCCGTTTCAAAGTCAAGTGCAATATATTTCATGGATGCCTCAGATAGCCGAGGTGAATTCATGCGGGCTGGCTTCGATCCAGCCTACTTCGACGGAGCGGTCAAAGGCGGATTTCAGGCGGCGGGCAAGTTCATTTCTTGCAACAGCGACCTTTTTGCGGCTTTCCCCGAATCCTGTGATGAGGACGAGGATGTTTTCAGAGTCTTCGTTGACGGCGCCTGCTTCTTCGCCGTCAGTCAGCCAAGCGTTTTCAGAGACTTTGTCTCCCAGGGTGACGCGTGCGCCGTTTTCGGTGCGTTCGATCCTGAGGACGTCGTCATTTCTTCCCATATCGTAGGCATGGATGTCGACGTGGAATTTCAGCATGCCGCCGCGGACCATGTCCATGACCGGATTGACGCGGGGGAGAATGTCCGAGCCTGCCAGTTCATCCATGGATGCCTGCTTCGGTGCGGTAAGGATTTCAATGTCGTCGTCCGTTTCTTCTTCCTCAGCGATGCCAAGGCCTTTCTTGTATTCGCGGATGACAGTTTCAAGGGCAGAAGATTTTCCTTCTTCGCCAAGGGTTTCAAAAGCTTTCTGGTAGGATGCGATGTCTCCATCTGCCATGCCGGGGTTCATTTTCAGGAGCAGGTTGGCCTCCGTGCAGCATCTGCGGCGGAAGAGTTCTGCTTCGCGGTTCAGTCCGCGGTTGTCGGCTGCACGAAGGGCAATGATGCCGATGCAAAGGCCGGGGATTTCTTCAAAAAGACGATCGTCTGCTGTGACTTTCATGTTGTACCTCCCAAATTGAGTTTGCTTTATTATTATACCATTCCCATCCGCTCTATATATAAGGAATGGAAATCAGATTTCGTGGTCGGAAATGACTTTCATGATTTCATCGACGCTGCTGCAGATGAAAATGTTATCGCGGTCGCCTTCTTCCATGAAGCCTTCTTCTTCCCATGCATTGATGAGGGAGAGGAGGGGATCGTAGAAGCCGTCGATGTTCGCAATGATGACGGGCGGACGTTTCCCTTCTCCGTAAATGCGCAGGTGGCTGATGGTATCGGAGAATTCCTCCAGCGTGCCAGGGCCTCCGGGAAGGGCGATGAAGGCATGGCCGGATCCTATCATGATTTTCTTTCTTTCGACCATGTCGGGGACTTCGATGAGCTCTGTGATGCCGCGGTGTGCCTGTTCCTTCAGGATGAAGACTTCGGGAATGACGCCGATGACTTTGCCGCCTGCTGCCATGGCTGCGTCAGCGACGATGCCCATGAGGCCGACAGTGCCGCCGCCGTATGTGATGGTGCGGCCGCTCTTGGCAATGGCTTCAGCGAGTTCTCCGGCAAAGGATGCATAGGAGAGTTCGGCTCCGAAGTGCGAGCCGCAGTATATGACGATATTTTCCAGTTTCATAATGAGTTCCCTTCTTAACGCTTTTCCTATTGTATCATAGGATGGTTTTTCATTCTTCTTATGAAAAATTTTTGAAAAATAAAAATAAAATGAAGAGGAGAATTTGGGAATGTTTTGTACATTCTTATTTCCTGATGGAAAAAGGGCATGCCGCCAGTCCCGTGAAACGGGCATTTTCAAGGCTATGGTACGCGAGGGTACGTGGTAAAAAAGTTCTGCATAAACACGGGAAAAATTCGCTATGGGAAATGTTGACATCGGATAGAAGGAATGTTATAATTCCAATGTTGCGTGGATTTAGTGTGCTGTAAAGCAGGTGAGAATGAATGACACTGGAAGAATTGAAATCAGCAGCTTTTGTTGTAGGAATGAAAGAAACGGAGCGGGCCGTCGAAAAGCAGGAAGCCGCATGCGTATTTATCGCATCGGACTGTGACGAGCGCATTTCCCGTCCATTGATGGAGGCCTGCCAGTCGTCAGGAATTCCTGTGGAACAGGGATTCACGAAGAAAGAAATCGGCCGCGCGTGCGGGATCAAGGTAAAAGCCGCTTCCGCTGCCGTTCTCAAATCCCGGTAATATCCATCGGGGCTATGCTCCGGAGGATCAATTATAAATTTCCCTTTATGGAAAGGAGGTGCCCATTTTGCCGACAATCAATCAGCTGGTTCGTAAAGGCCGCCAGACTCTGGCTACCAAAGCGAAGACCCCGGCTCTGAAACAGTCCCCACAGAAACGTGGTGTCTGCACAAGAGTTTACACAGCTACACCGAAGAAGCCAAACTCTGCTCTTCGTAAAGTAGCACGTGTACGCCTGACCAACGGAATCGAAGTTTCTGCTTACATTCCGGGCGAAGGCCATAACCTGCAGGAACACAGCGTCGTCCTCATCAGAGGCGGCCGTGTTAAGGATCTTCCAGGTGTTCGTTACCACATTATCCGCGGCGCTCTCGATACCGTAGGTGTATCCGGACGTCAGCAGGGCCGTTCTAAATACGGCGCTAAACGCGACAAGAAATAATTTGAAACGAATCATAATGTGATCAATGAACTACTTTAAAGGAGGAAATTAACAATGCCGAGAAAAGGTGCTGTTCCGAAACGTGACGTTCTTCCGGATCCCGTGTATGGGAACAAGATCGTTACCCGTTTCATCAACAGAGTTATGCTTGACGGCAAGAAGGGTGTAGCAGAATCCATCGTTTACGGTGCATTCGACATCTGCCAGAGCAAACTTGATAAAGAACCAATCGAAATTTTCGAACAGGCTCTCAATAATGTAATGCCAGTCCTCGAAGTTCGTGCTCGTCGTGTAGGCGGCGCTAACTATCAGGTACCGGTTGAAGTAAGAGCAGACCGCCGTCTGACTCTGGGCATCCGCTGGATGGTCAGCTATGCTCGTCAGCGCAGCGAACGTACAATGCAGGAACGTCTTGCAGGTGAACTGATGGACGCTTACAACAATACGGGCGCAGCTGTAAAGAAGAAAGAAGATACACATAAAATGGCAGAAGCTAACAAGGCTTTCGCTCATTATCGCTGGTAATATAAGAAGGAGTAACAATCGTGGGCAGAGAATTTCCGCTTGAAAAAACAAGAAACATCGGCATCATGGCTCATATCGATGCCGGCAAGACAACAACCACGGAACGTATCCTGTTTTATACCGGTGTAAACCATAAGATCGGGGAAGTTCATGATGGCGCTGCTACCATGGACTGGATGGTACAGGAACAGGAACGCGGCATCACAATTACGTCTGCTGCTACCACCTGCCACTGGAAAGGTTACAGAGTCAACATCATCGACACCCCAGGGCACGTAGACTTCACAGTAGAAGTTGAACGTTCCCTGCGCGTACTCGACGGTTCCGTAGCTGTATTCAGCGCTAAAGACGGCGTCCAGACCCAGTCCGAAACCGTATGGAGACAGGCAGATCACTATCGTGTTCCGCGTATTGCATTCATCAACAAGATGGATACCGTAGGCGCTGACTTCCTCCATGCAGTAAAAACCATGGATATCCGCCTTCATGCTAAGGCAATTCCAATGCAGCTTCCAATCGGCAAGCAGGATACCTTCAAAGGCATCATCGACCTGCTGACAATGAAGGCTGAAATGTATGAAGACGACCTTGGACAGAACATCCATGTAGAAGAAATCCCGGAAGACCTGAGAGATCAGGCTGAAGAACTCCGCGACAAGATCTGCGAAGTTGCTGCTGAAGGCAGCGATGAACTGATGGAAAAATACCTCGACGGCCAGGAACTGACCATCGACGAAATCAAAGCTTCCATCCGTAAGCAGGTTCTTGACTGCGCACTGTTCCCGGTATTCTGCGGATCCGCATACAAGAACAAAGGCATCCAGCTCCTGCTGGACGCAGTCCTCGACTACCTCCCGTCCCCGCTGGACATCCCGCCGGTTAAAGGCACAAGCCTCGACGGAGAACCAGATGAACGCTCGGTAGACGACAATGCTCCGCTTTCTGCTCTTGCATTCAAGATCATGGCTGACCCATTCGTTGGCAAACTCGCATATTTCCGCGTATACTCCGGCGAAATGCATCAGGGCACCTACATCCTCAACTCCACAAAGGGCAAGAAGGAACGCGTAGGCCGTATCCTCCTCATGCATGCTAACCACCGTAAGGAAATCGACGTAGCTTACACCGGCGATATCGCTGCAGCTGTAGGCTTCAAGGATGTAACCACAGGCGATACACTCTGTGATGTAGATCATCCGATTATCCTTGAAAAAATGGAATTCCCGGAACCGGTTATTTCCGTTGCTGTTGAACCGAAGACCAAAGCAGACCAGGAAAAGATGGGCAATGCTCTCCAGAGACTGGCTGAAGAAGATCCGACATTCAGAGTACATACAGATCCAGAATCCAACCAGACGATCATCTCCGGCATGGGCGAACTCCATCTGGACATCATCGTTGACCGCATGAGACGTGAATTCAACGTTGAATGCACCGTAGGCAAGCCGCAGGTAGCTTACCGCGAAACCATCCGCAAGTCCGTCGAATCCGAAGGCAAATTCATTCGTCAGACCGGTGGTCATGGTCAGTACGGTCACTGCTGGCTGCGTCTCGAACCGCAGGAAGCTGGCAAAGGCTTCACCTTCGAAAACGCAGTTGTCGGCGGCGTTATTCCTAAGGAATTCATCAACCCGATTCAGACCGGCGTCGAAGCTGCTATGCAGGACGGCGTTGTAGCTGGATATCCGATGGTTGATATCAAAGTTACCGTTTATGACGGTTCCTATCATGATGTCGACTCCTCCGAAATGGCATTCAAGGTTGCAGGCTCCATGGCGTTCAAAGATGGCGCTAAGAAGGCAGATCCTGTCCTCCTCGAACCATACATGAGCGTTGAAGTTGACGTTCCGGAAGATTACATGGGCGACGTTATCGGCGGCCTCAACTCCCGTCGCGGACGTATTGAAGGCATGGAAACAGAAAACGGCGAATCCAGAATCAAAGGCTTCGTTCCGCTGTCCGAAATGTTCGGCTACGCAACAGGCCTCCGCAGCTCCACACAGGGCCGCGGTACCTTCACCATGACATTCGATCATTATGAAGAAGTTCCGAAAGCTATTTCCCAGCAGATTACTGAAGAAAGACTCGGAAACAAATAATTAAAGGAGAAATCTTACAATGGCTAAAGCACATTACGAAAGAACAAAGCCGCATGTTAACATCGGCACCATCGGCCACGTCGATCATGGTAAAACAACCCTGACCGCTGCTATCACCAAAGTTCTGGCTGAAGAAGGCAAAGCAAACTTCCTCGACTACGCTTCCATCGATAAAGCACCGGAAGAAAGAGCTCGTGGTATCACAATCAACACCTCCACCGTTGAATACGAAACCGAAACCCGCCACTACGCACACGTAGACTGCCCAGGGCACGCTGACTATGTCAAGAACATGATCACCGGCGCAGCTCAGATGGACGGCGCTATCC
>OJKY01000252.1_pt1 | contig 49600 bp, 57 predicted proteins | sample 1596571 | NCBI WGS metagenome assembly OJKY01 (sample SAMEA4350170, study PRJEB24818) | metagenome | biome: human; feature: gut; material: faeces | place: Denmark | collected 2013-09 | reverse complement strand
TGGACACCATGCTTTACAAAAATCTCTCCGAGGACGGTGTCGAGGTTTCCGGCGGCGAGGCGCAGAAGATCGCCATTGCCCGCGCGCTCTATAAGGACGCGCCCTTCATCATCCTCGACGAGCCAACGGCGGCGCTGGACCCCATCGCCGAGGCAGAGATCTACAGTAAGTTCGATGAGATCGCAGGCAATAAGACTGCCATCTATATCTCCCACCGCCTGTCCTCCTGCAAATTCTGCGACGAGATCGCCGTGTTCCACGAGGGCGCGGTCATTCAGCAGGGCAGTCACGCCGAATTGCTCGCCGATCGGGGCGGCAAATACTACGCGCTCTGGAACGCACAGGCGCAGTATTATACGGAGTGAAGCTGCTCTGTGCGTCAGAAAAAAACCGCTGTAATCCCATCCCGCGCAGGATGGAGATTACAGCGGTTTTGCATTTTCAGAGCAGGCAATGCAAGCTGCCTTTTGCAGTTTGTATATACACCTGCGAGGGAAATGAGGGATTGCAAAGGGAATATTCTCTTTGCCGCTGGGTTTCCAATAGGGGCGCGAGCCGCCCTGTTGGCACACGATTTTGCTTTGCAAAGTCTAGTGTGTTATACCTTTGCTTCCGGCTGACGCGGGAAAGGGGTTGGCTTCGCCATCTGCTGTACGGGCAGATAGCGGTTGACAGACACTTTTCTGCGGCAGTAGGACAGGCGGATTTTGTGACGCGGGCTACGTCACAAACGCAGGATTTTTGAGAAGCAAAATCCGACTGGCCGGAAAAGGAGGCAGAGGTATATAAAGCCCCCGTCCCGCCGCAGCGCCGCCTTTGTTTCAGTGTTTCTTCCGCTTCCCTTTGCCGTGGGTCATGGTCGTTTTCCCGCGCTGGCTGATGGGGCTTTTCAGGTACTTGGACTTTTTAAGCCCGCTGATGATTGAGACAAATTCTTCCTTCGTGAGTGTGTCATAATCAAGCCCAATCGTTGCCATGAACGCACGGATTTGCTTTTCCTCGGAACTGCCCTCAAAGTTCATTGCCTCCCGCAACTGGTTCTGCATATTTTCTGCAAAGGAGACTTCATCCGCAGTCATGGTATCGGGGCGGTGTTCACTCCGAATATCACGGAGGATGCCTTTCAGGTCATCTGCAATCAGGCTTCCAAAATATTCATCTTCCCGAATCTGCGCCACTTCCAGCGTCCGCAGGTGCAGGTCATTTTCCTCACCGTCATTTTTCATCAATGCCATCTGCCGGACGGCTTCCAGCACGGCATTCATATCGTTGACCCGCATATCTGCGATCCGGTCAACGTAAATCTCAGCATCCAGCATGAAGCGCTGGAAATCCTTGTGGCAGATCAACTCCGACAGCAGCCGGTGGTTGAACTTGCCCGTTTTCAATACATCAATCGAAGCATCACTCAAATGCAGCTCATGCAGAGCTGTGTTTGGGTGATTTTTTGTTTCCGTCTGTCCCATCAGATAGTCGCAGGAAACACCGTAATAGTCAGCCAGCAACAGAATGCTGTACGGGCTGATGTCCTTGCCGTTATCTGATTCATATTTGCCAAGTGCGGATTTCGAGATACCCACCTCGGCGGCAAGCTGCTCCAAGGTCAGCTTTCGTTCTACTCGTAAATCTTTCAACCGCTCTCCGATTGTCAGCTTGACTTGCATACAACAGCCTCCTTTTCCATTTTTCTGTATTATATCATGCTTTTTCGTTTTTGTCTCAAAGCGTGGAAAAATCCTACTTTCATCCGACTTTTCCTACCTCTTGGATATACGGGAAAGAGCCTGTTTTCTTACTAAAATTTAGACGTAAACCACGCAGCACCTTGAAAATTTCATGATCGTCCGATGAGGATATGCTTCCGGAGAAGTACCGCATTCTGCGTACCAAGGAAGAGGCAACGCCGGGGTAAGGACTCGGGCAGGAACGGCATCGGGTAGAACGGCGAAGTTCAATTATTTTACAGGAGGAAACAGGTATGGATTTATTTACACAAATCAAGATGGGAGTTTCCGTAAAAGAGGCTGCCGAATACTACGGATTGGAAGTAAACCGTGGCAGCATGGTCTGCTGCCCCTTCCACGCCGACCGTACACCCAGTATGAAGCTGAATGAGGATTACTTCTACTGCTTCGGGTGCGGGGCCCACGGCGATGTGATCGACCTTGTGGCAAGGTTGTTCAACCTGAGCAGCTATGACGCGGCGAAGAAGCTGGCGTATGACTTTGGAATCGACCCGGACAAGCCCCCGGCTGCGGCAGCGCTGCGAAAGCCGAAATATCCGCTGGCAAAGGCGTTCCAGAATGAGACGCTGCATTGTCAGCGGATATTGTACGATTATCTGCATCTTTTGGAGCATTGGAAGATGCAGTACGCACCCAAAACGCCGGATGATCTCAGGGCTCCCGCCGAAACCCAGCAAAGCGGTTTCGGTGGGAAAAGGATGAGCAGCGAAATGAGTGAACTCTCGCCGCAAGGCGGGAGTGAGGGATATGGAGCTTGTGAGGACGTGGATGACCGCTTTGTGGAAGCCTGCCAGATGCTCGATTATATCGAGGATCTGACAGATATTTTAACCTTTGCGGAGCTGGAGGCTCGTGTGAAAACTGTGGATATGCTTCAAAAGGACGGCATGATCGACCGGCTGGAAGAACGCCTGAAACGGACGGAAAAGGAGGTGGATGCCCGTGACGAAACGGAAATCAGCTGATTTAGACGCGCCCATCTGGTTTGACGGCACAAATATCAATGAGGCGCTGTTCTGTGATGAATTTCTGAGCAGCAGGAAAATCATCTTTGCCAATGGTGCGTTTTTCACACCGGACGGCAGAGTAACCGACGATCTGCCGCTTCGGGGTGAAATCTATGAGGAACTAAAGTGCTGCGCCGTGAACAATATCCCCCGCAAGATCACCAACATTCTGGAAGTGATGAAGCTGGCAGCTCATGTAGAGGACTTTGCACCGGAGGCAGATAGAATCCATCTGGCAAACGGCACTTTGAAGCTGGACGGCAGTTTCACCGAGGGCAGACCGACCATTGTACGGAGTAGACTGCCGGTGGCATACCGCCCTGACGCACCGGCTCCCGTTCGGTGGCTTTCCTTTCTGGATGGGCTTCTCTATACAGAGGACATTCCAACCTTGCAGGAGTTCATCGGTTATTGCCTGATTCCCAGCAACAAGGGGCAGCGCATGATGGTGATTAAGGGAAACGGCGGCGAAGGAAAATCACAGATCGGTGCCGTGCTGGGTGCGCTTCTTGGCAGCACCATGAAGGATGGCGGCATCGGCAAAATTTCTGAAAACCGTTTTGCCCGTGCGGATCTGGAACACATTCTGCTGTGTGTGGATGATGATATGCGAATGGAAGCGCTGCGGCAGACCAACTACGTCAAGTCCATCGTGACCGCCCAAGGTAAGATGGATTTGGAGCGCAAGGGTAAGCAGAGCTACCAGGGGTGGATGTTTGCCCGGCTGCTGGCGTTCTCCAACGGTGATTTGCAGGCGCTATATGACCGGAGCGACGGATTTTACCGCCGACAGCTTGTGCTGACTACCAAGGAAAAGCCTGCGGGACGGGTAGATGATCCTGACCTTGCCGAAAAGATGAAAGCAGAGGTCGAGGGCATCTTCCTGTGGGCGTTTGAGGGCTTGCAGCGGCTGGTTGCCAACAACTTCAAATTCACAGAGAGCCAGCGTACGCGGGACAATCGGGAGGCAGTGAAGCGGGATAACAACAATGCCTTTGATTTTTTGGAATCCGAGGGTTATATCCGGCTGAAGGCGGACTGCACTATCAGCTCTAAAGATTTGTACGAGATTTACCGGATGTGGTGTGAGGAAAACAATCTGACACCGCTAAAGCGCCGCAGTTTCAGCGAGAGTGTGATTGCGAACCAAAGTAAGTACAATCTAGAATATTGCAACAAGATCACCAATGCTGCCGGACGGCGTGTATGGGGCTTCTTTGGTATTGAAGCGATTGCAAAACCCAATATAAATGGGTTTTCCGAGATTTCAGAGCATACGTACGTACCGGAGGACTGGCGATGAATTTTCTGCGACTGCGCCGTGTACGTATGTACGCAGCGTTTCGCCCCAAATACCGCTATATAGGAAAAGCGCTGACCAGCAGAGCCTATATTTTTGGGCACGAAATCAAGCTAAGTGAAATCCGTAAATTATTTGCCTGATGGCAGAAATGGTTTCACGAAATCGCGTTGCTCAGAACCGCGTACCGGCTTCACGGATGCGCGTGGGGCTGCACGGTTTAGAGCGAAGTCACGCGGCTTCGAAAAGTCGATACCCCTCGCTTATGAAGTGGGCATCGACCGCCGCGTTTCCAGCGGATTTTGGGAAAACAGAATATTACACCAAACAGCGAAGCAGGTTTTCGGAAACAGAAACCCGCTTCGCTGTTTTCATCACAAGAATTTGGGAGGTTTTTATGAGCATCAGAAATGAGATCAAATCGCAGATCGTCCGCGCCGGTTTTACCATGCAGGAGGTCGTTGACCGGCTGGCTGACGAATACGATTGGAGCGATAGCGTCTCCAATCTGTCCGCAAAATTGCAGCGGGAGAGCATCCGCTACAAGGAGGTCGTGGAGCTGGCCGATGTGCTGGACTGTGACATCGTGTGGGTGAAGCGAGGTCAGCGCCGATGAAAGCACAGTACGCCATTCTCCGCTTCGCCAAGTACAAGGGGCCGGAGATCGGGCATATCGAGTCCCACAATGAGCGCACCAAGGAGAAATACACCAGCAATCCCGACGTGGACATGTCCCGCAGTCACCTGAATTTTCATCTGGTGACACCGCAGCGCAAGTACCGCACAGAGGCAGAAAAGCAGATTGCCGAGGCGGGCTGCCGCACCCGTTCCGACAGCGTGCGCGTGGTGGAGGCGCTGGTGACAGCCAGCCCGGAGTTCTTCAAGGGGAAGAAGAAAAGTGAGGTCAAAGCCTACTTTCAGGAGGCGCTGGACTTTATCCGGGAACACCAAGACCCGAAAACCATTATCTCCGCTGTGGTGCATATGGACGAGAAAACGCCCCATATGCACCTTTGCTTTGTCCCACTGACAGAGGATGGACGGCTTTGCGCCAAAGAAATCGTAGGCAACAAGAAAAAGCTGACGCAGTGGCAGGACAGGTTTTGGGAGCATATGGTCAAAAAATATCCCGATCTGGAACGTGGCGAGAGTGCCAGTGAGACCGGACGCGACCATATCCCGCCGCGGGTATTCAAGGAAATGACTCGCCTGACCAAGCAGAAGGCCAAGCTGGAAGAATTGCTTTCAGGCGTCAATGCGTTCAATGCCAAAGGAAAAGCAGCAGAAATCGGCGCTTTTTTGGACAAGTATATTCCTGCTGTGGAGCAGATGCACACGGCACTGAAAAAGTACAATACGGCGTTCACGGTCACGACTGCCGAAAATAAAAAGCTGAAAAAGAAAACGGAGCAGTTGGAGCAGTCGCTGGACAAAGCCACGCAGGAAAGCACCTTGAAAAAGCTGGCTGACGCCAAGCTGCATCGGGATTATGAGGATGCCGTCGCCGTGCTGGATCGTATTCCGAAGGAAGTGCTGGCGGCATATACGCACAGAACGGAGAAAGAGAGGGAAACTGCCTATGGTAGATGAATGGAGCGGTTTCGCCGCTTTGCTGGCAAATTTGATTGAAAAGTATGCCGTGGTTCTGAATCTTGACGCGCTGCCCGATCTCGTCATAGAGGAAGCCGTGCCTGAAAAAGACGGGGCAGATGAGATAATTCGCGAAAACGATATTGAATCAGCAAAAGCGGCATGATATAATTATCATGAAATAAGTGTCCAAACTCCCATTGCAGGAGCAAAAGCTCCTGCAATGGCAGAAAACGAGGTGAAGCGACCATGGAACGCTGGGAGAATGAGCAGAACAATTCTGAAATGATGATTTATACCACAGAGGATGGCTTGACAAAGATCGAAACGACCTTCGATGGAGATACGGTTTGGCTGTCCATTGACCAGATGGCGGAGCTGTTTCAGCGTGACAAATCTACCATTTCCAGACATATCAAGAACATTTTCACTGAGGGCGAATTGAAGCGAGAAGAAGTTGTTGCAAATTTTGCAACAACTGCCGCTGACGGCAAAATTTATCAGGTGGATTACTATAATCTCGATGTCATCATTTCTGTCGGCTACCGTGTGAAATCTCAGCGCGGCGTGCAGTTTCGTATTTGGGCAACGGGGATTTTGAAGGAGTATATGCGAAAAGGCTTTGCTCTGGATGATGAGCGCCTGAAAAATCTGGGTGGCGGCGGATACTTCAAGGAGCTGCTGGAGCGTATCCGCGATATCCGCGCTTCCGAAAAGGTGTTTTATCGACAGGTGCTTGAAATCTACGCCACCAGTATTGACTATGACCCCAAGGCGGAAATCTCCATTCAGTTTTTCAAGAAAGTCCAAAATAAAATTCATTATGCCATTCATGGGCAAACCGCGGCGGAGGTCATCTACACACGTGCCGATGCGGAGAAAGAATTTATGGGATTGACCACCTTTGCGGGCAGTCAGCCCACGCTGAAAGAGGCGGTAGTTGCCAAAAACTATCTGAACGAGAAAGAGCTTCGTGCTATGGGGCAGCTTGTGTCCGGCTATCTGGATTTTGCGGAACGACAGGCAGAACGGGAACAGGCAATGACCATGCAGGATTGGGCGGAACATCTGGATCGGATTTTGACTATGAGTGGAGAGCAGCTGCTGGTTGGCAATGGAAGCGTCAGCCACAAGCAGGCCATCGACAAGGCAACCGGCGAGTACAGAAAATACAAAGCCCGCACCCTCAGCGAAGTGGAGCGCGATTATCTGGATTCCATCAAGCTGTTGGAGCAGAAAACAGATAAAAAGTAAGCTGGGGTGGAGAAGATGCGATGAAAAAAGAAAAGATAAAAGTCTATATCTATACGCGCGTGTCTACCGCCATGCAGATCGACGGATACTCTCTGGATGCACAGAAATCCAGAATGAAAGCCTATGCCGAGTTCAATGACTATGAGATTGTGGGCGAATACGAGGATGCCGGTAAATCCGGCAAGTCCATAGAGGGCAGAATCCAGTTCAATCAGATGATGGAGGACATCAAGTCCGGCAAGGACGGCGTGTCCTATGTACTGGTGTTCAAACTCTCACGTTTCGGCAGAAATGCGGCAGATGTCTTGTCTACCCTACAGGTCATGCAGGATTTCGGTGTCAATCTGATTTGCGTGGAGGACGGGATTGATTCCTCCAAGGATGCGGGAAAGCTGATGATTTCTGTTTTGTCAGCGGTTGCAGAGATTGAGCGTGAGAATATCCGTGTGCAGACGATGGAGGGCAGAATCCAAAAAGCCCGTGAAGGGAAATGGAACGGCGGCTTTGCGCCTTATGGCTATAAGCTGGAAAAGGGGCAGCTTTTCATCAATGAGGAAGAAGCAGCGGCAATCCGCGTGATTTTTGACCAGTATGTGCATACGGATACCGGTGCAAACGGTCTTGCAAAATATCTTGCGACCCACGGGATTCACAAAATCCAAAGGCAAAACGGAAAAAATCCCTTATTCGATGCAGCGCTGATCCGCAGGATTCTGAAAAATCCGGTGTATTGCGGTAAAATTGCCTATGGCAGACGTCGGACGGAGAAGGTGCATGGCACCCGAAATGATTACCGGCTGGTGGAGCAGGACGATTATCTGCTGGTGGATGGCCTGCATGAGGGAATCGTTTCCGAAGAACTATGGCACGAGGCGCAGGTCAAGCTGCTGGCGCAAGCGGAAAAATACGAACGCGTCAACAGGGGCAAGGATACAAAAATACATCTGCTGTCCGGTATTGTGAAATGCCCGGTTTGCGGCGTAGGAATGTATGGAAACAAAAGCATCAAGCATAAAGCAGACGGCACAAAATACAAGGATTTTTATTACTACGGCTGCAAGCACCGCACGATGACCCATGGACATAAATGCGACTATAAGAAGCAGATCAATGAAGAATTGCTGGACAGCGCCGTTGCAGAGGTCATCGTCAAGCTGGTAAGCAATCCGAAGTTCGCCGCCATGATGCAGGAAAAGATCAGCATGAAGGTGGATACCTCTGCCATTGAGCAGGAGATCGCGGCGCATGAAAAGCAGCTTCGCCAGAGCTATTCCGTAAAGGCACGGCTGATGGATGAGATTGATTCCCTCGACCCGGATGATAAGCACTACATCAAACGCAAAGCAGACCTTGATGACCGGCTTTACAAGATGTATGATAAGATCGAAGATGCGGAAAACCAGCTCGTTGCTGCCAGAGCCAAGAAGATGGCGATTGAGGCGGAAAAGCTGACGGGCGACAACATCTACAAGGTGCTGATTTTCTTTGATAAGCTCTATTCCGTCATGGACGATCAGGAAAAGCGGCAGCTTATGGAATCGCTGCTTTCCGAAGTCCAGATTTATGAGGAACGGCAGCCCAACGGTCAGTGGCTCAAGTCCATCAAGTTCAAGCTCCCAATCATTGCGGAAGATATGTGTTTGAGTTTGGACAATGACGCACATATGGAGACGGTGGTCCTCTTGTCACGGGAAACAAATCCACTGACGGTTGAGGTCAGAATGGAAGTGGAAACCGGCGAGGTCAAGGAGCATCCGACCTATAAACGCATTCAGGAGTATGTGCAGGAAAAGTACGGCTTCAAAGTCCATACGGCATATATTGCAGAGGTCAAGCGTATGGTCGGGCTGGATATGCACAAAGCACCGAATGCTGTTGAACAGAGAAAACATGAGTATCATCCCTGCCCGCCTGAAAAGGTCGAGGCAATCAAGGATGCGCTGCGGCACTTTGGCTTAACCTCAGAGTGAGTTTACGGCTAAAAACCCAGCATCACGTCAATGGCATGGTGCTGGGCTTATTTTTTGTCGTGCTTCGGGGCTTTTTTTGAGGATAAAACCGCCTGTGTGCCGTTTGCTTTTCTTTGCCATATTGACACGCTGCCCTCTGTTCGTCGTGGCAACTGTGCGTTTTCGGGATAGAAAATGGACACTTATCTTTGTATAGAGAGAAAGCCAGAGAGGAAAAAGAGGGTGAGCGCAGGCTGTGGGAACGGTGCGTAAACCGCTTGCGGTTTTCCACGGTTTCCATAGCCGTAGCGAGGGAGAAAAGGGAGAGGTGGCTTTCTCGCTCAGGCGGCTTGCCGCTGCTCTTTGGCTCTCCCTTTTCTCCCTGAAAATCAGGGATTATTCTGCGTCATTGCTCGGCGTAACAGGACGAAAGTCCTCCTGAACGCCCTCATTGAGGTCAAAGCACATGGTTTTTGCATCGGCAACCCAGAACCCGCGCACCCTGTAACGCTTGCCGGGAATCCAGTCCTCGCCGGTGACAGCGCGAAGCGGGTCAAGCAGATTCTTGTTGGAGATTGTAACAACACCTTTCTGTTCGCCTCTCGGCTTGGAGAACTTGAATCCCTTCGGTTCGTTGCTCTTGCAGGAACGGATCGCAAATACCCTCGCTTTCGCATCCAGCAGACACAAAACGTAGGCGGGATAGCTCAAGTCCTCAAGCACTTTCTTAGTGAAAGTCACGCCGTTCTGATTCAGGAACATATCCGGGTAGGCGTTGATGTTGGAGTCGATGGTTTCAAAGTTCAAAGCGGAAAAATCGAAGTTCATAGTAAAAATCCTTTCATTTCATAGTGTTTTGCGCCTCATCCACGATTTTCATAAACTCCTGACGTTCCATAAAAGACCAGCGGGAATCCATAATCAGATAGCCCTTGAAAAGACCATCCTTTACGCGGTATGCGACGAAGTGATTGCTTAAACGGCGCAATGTAGTTCGTTTTGCTGTGCTGTGCCGCTCTGACAGTAGCTTTTGTACCTTGATCCAATCCTCTTTTTTGATAATCGCTGTGTGGTGATTTTCCTTGAAATACATATTCAAATCTGTATTTTTGACGGATTTATGGGTGCGAAAATCCTTGGTATAGGTTTTCTGCATCAAAGCATCACCGCAGTATTTCTCATTTCGGAGGATGCTGCGGACAGTACCGGCAGACCAGAGATCGTTCCCTATTGGAGATTTGATACCCTGTTCTGTCAGTGCGGCGGCGATTTCTGCCGGGGTTGCGCCCTCCAAGCAGCTTTCATAGATGTACTCAACAATTCTTGCCTCGGTCGGCTCAATGACAAGCCGCCCGAAATGATCACGATAGAAGCCAAGCGTATTCTGAACGGAGAACTTGTAGATGCCCTCCGCCATGCGCCAGCGGATACCAGCCTTAACTGCCTCGCTCTTTTGCTGGGACTCCATTTCAGCCAAGGCTGCCAGCAGCGAGATCAGCAGATTATTCCGCCCATCGCCGGTATAGGCGATTCCTTCTGTCTCAAACTCAACGGAAACGGGCGGGTTCAGCGCAGAAAGCGTTCGCAGATTGTCCAGAATATCCACGATATTTCTACCAAATCGGCTGATGCTTTTGGTGAGAATCAGGTCAATCTTCCCGTCAACTGCGTCGGCAATCATTTTCTGAAAGCCAAGACGTTTTTCAACGGTAGTTGCGCTGATGCCCTCGTCTTGATAAATCTCAACCAGCTCCCATTGCGGATTTGCCTCAATCCTCTTGGTAAAATGGTGGATCTGCATATCAAAGCTGCCGACCTGCTGTTCCTCCTGTGTGCTGACGCGGCAGTACGCCGCAACACGGAGTTTGGGCGGCTCCTCTGCAAGTTCCCGCCGTTTCTGCGGTGGGATAATAATAACGCCATTTCCACGCTGGTTATAAGAAATTTCGTCCTGCATCTGGCGGCGTTTTTGCTCTCTGCGCTCGGCTCTGCTTCCGGTCTGTCGCTTTACCTCTATCGCTTTGGGGTCAAGCGGTTTTGCCATATTCCGCCTCCTGCATCAGAATCCGTCTGCGTTTTCTGCTTTGCATCGGCACACCACCTCCTTTGACCGATTTCCAATTTCATTACTACCACGCTCCTTTTTGAAAATTATGACAATCCACATACGCGAGGTAAGCGGAACAGTCACCCAAAGAAAAAGGCAGCAGAATTGCTCCTGCTGCCTGAATCTGTATGAACTTGTAAGGAGATCAAAATGTTTCTCCGTCGTAATCACAGCGTCGAGACAGGGGCTTATTTCACACCATAGGTGATGAAAAATCAGGGGTAGATATTATCGACCTCCACGGCAGAATAAACCCCAATTACCACTCTAAAAACCGCCGCATAAATCAATGCTTGTGAAATCCGAAAAGTTATTTCCCGATTTGCATACTCATTACACGGAATCGCGCTCTACGGTACAGTGTTCCCAGTGTTCGGAACGGGAAAGGTTTTTGCGGATTGGCGCAATCCCGTTCGGTTCCGCGAAACCGCATAGGGGCTGATATGAACAGTGCGTCATTGCCGTCTGTCAGAATCGCCCAGAAACGGGATTCACAGCGCCGCGACAATCTCAACAAATTTGCTCATGCTGACTGCTCCTTTTGGCAGGTCTGCATCCTTTTCAAACACCATGAAATACCGATACTGGTTTCCTGCATGACCGCTCCACATTGCGCCGAGGTCGATTTTCTCCCGGCTGTCATCATTTTTCAGGTGTTCGCCCTTGGCTTCCGCAAAGATGACCTTGCCCTTTTCCGTCAAAATCAGAATATCAGGATAGTGATTGATATAGCCGTTGATACAGAAGCCCTGACGGGAAATATTTCTGTGCCACCAGCGCACATTCGGCAAGGCGGTCAATTCCATAATCAGCTTTTGTTCCAGCTTGTTCATATCGCCGTCCTCTGCCTGATACAGCGATTTCGCATAGATGTCCGTATGCGCAGCGGGATGAATTGCGTCTGGCAGACGATAATACGGCAAGCATACAATGCGTTCGGTGGAGAGCCAGTCGGAGAAGTTCTCCCGGCAATGCTGCTCCAACAGGGCTTGCACTTTATCCTTGATTTTCTTTGCGTAACCCAGCGGCGCTTTCTCCATTGCTGCAAGCTGGTCCTTGCTCATGTTGCCGACAATGCGCTCTATGTAGGCTTTCAGTTCGGCAGCGTCCACGCCATTCAGCTTGTTAAGCTGACGGAGCATAATTTCCTTGCACTGGCGTACCCGGCTTTCCGGGGGCAGACTGTTGAAGTATTCCTTGAAATACTGCTGCTCCGGGCTGGACATTTTGAACACACGGGGCAAGCCGTTTTCCTTGTTCTCAATATCCACCTTAACGATTCCATCATCCGCTGCGGCAAAATCAATGTCGCAGTCCTTGTTTTTCAGCGTGAAGCCCTCGGAAAGCTGCGCTTCATCCAGCAGCACATGAGAACCATCCGTAAACAGCGTATCCGGAATAGCTGCAAAGAACTGCGGGATGACAAGGCGCTCAATATCTTCCCGGAACTCCGGCTTGACAGCGAATGTAGGCATCTGTTCCCGCACCTCCCACGGCGTTTTTTGCAGATAGGGGTCATTGCCCGACTGCTGGATCGCGGCATTGTAGGCTTGTCCCGCGCTTTCCGCTTCGGATAACATACTGTCGGCTTTCGGGGTGGTTTCAGGTGATTTCTCCGCTTCTCTGCGCCGCTGGTATTCTTCATTGACTAACTTCCAGTCCACACCGGAAACGTCCTCTTCGGGCGATTCCAAAGGGGTTTCCATTTTGGAACACCCATTGTCAATCGTGATTTGCACCGGGTCAGGGGTTTTCGGCGTAGGCGGCTCGGAAACGCGATAATCCTTATCGCTGAAACCTGCGTCATTCAAGCCCTGAATGATGCCTTTTACGGTTTCGTTGAAATCATTGGAAGATGTCAGCACATAGGACATATTCAGGGATGACTGCCTGTGCTGGGTGGTGTGGGGCAGACGCAGGATACGTCCCAAAATCTGCTCCACCTGAACCTGACTTGTCTTGTTGGCAATGGACGCAAGAATATAGGCAAAGGGGCAGTCCCATCCCTCGCTCAATGCGTTGACCGTGATAATATAGCGAATCGGGCAATCCTCAGACATGAGTTCGGTGCTTTTCAGTTCGTTCACGTCTGCTGTGCGGATGGCGATTTGCTCTGCGGGTATGTCATAGGCAATCAGCTTTTCGCGGATTTTCTCAAAGGTAGTGGCTTCTTCCTTGCCTTTCGGCTCTGCCTGAAACAGCACAATGGGGCGAATGTACTTCTTGCTCACGGCATATTCGGCTGCGGCGAGTTCTTCCAGCTTGTTTCTCAGTTCGATTGCGTCCAGAATGACCTCTGCCTGACTGTCGCGGTTGTAGACGATGACGGGCAGCTTTACCATGTGTTCGGTCTTTAGCTGCACCGCGTCCACATAGGAGATAATATTGCTGTCCTTGCGCGGCGTGGCGGTCAGGTCCAGCACAAAGCACGGATTGAAATTCGCCAGCATTTCCCGGCTCAAATCCGAACGGGCGTGGTGGCTCTCGTCCACGATGACAAGAGGGTTAAGCTGATTGATGATCTGGAACAGGGCGGTTTCGTCCGCGCCCTCAATGGGGCTGTCAGGTTTTCCCAGCACTTTGGGGAACTCCGCAAGATTGCTGTTTTCCTGAAACGCCTTGCGCCCGTCCTTTCTGCTGGTGCGGAACGAATCGTAGGACAGCACCATAATAGAAAGCTGCTCCGTTACGGCAGTGGGGTTGAAGTTCTGACCGTTCAAAAGCTCCTGCTTGGTGTAGACCTCCACGCGCCCACCGAAATCCACGTCGATTTTCTGACGGTAGGGGTGGGACGTATCTTTCAGGGCTTTCACCGTCTGCGTCAGGATGGCTTCTGACGGGACAAGCCAGACAACCGCTTTCGTCTTGGTGACGGGGAGCGCGTCAAACACCGGGCGAATGGCGTTGCAGGCGATAAAGGTCTTACCGCCGCCCGTCGGCACCTTGATGCACAGGTTCGGAACCCCGGCTATAACGTTTCGGTATAGCCCTAACGCCGGGGCGCTCTTTTCCCGCCAGAACTGCTCAAACGCTGTCATATAGTTCTGCGTTTCGTTCATCAGTTCCAGATAATGCGTCAAATCCGCTATGACCGCTTTCTGATACCCTTTCATTTCCATACATCGTCACCCCCTTACAGTCTGCTGATGTCCCGTGGGATTTTCTTGAATACAATGCCCATCTGTGCCAGCTTGTCCTCGCTGATGGAGCAGCGGTCGGCATAGATCACCGTTCCGTCGGCTTTTTCCGTAATGGTGGAGAGGAACGCATAATCCAGCACCGTCACACGCTGCGGCTCGTAGTAGAAATAGTAGCCGGTGTCGTTGTGCTGACCGAGGTAATACGGATTGCCGCCGCTGGGCGGGGCGTAGGGCTGCTTGGTTTCCATGAACCAGATGTATTCCCGGATTTTCTCCGGGGCAACCGCTTCATTCAGGCAATCGCCCACCAGTAGCGGTTCGCCCAGATCGTAGAAGCTGAAACTGCCGCTGGTTCCCTCCACGGCGTTTTTCCCCTCGCCGTAGCCACGGATCACGCGCTTGACGCGCTCGGCGGTGATGCTGTCGGCATAGTCCATCATTTCCACGAGGATGAACTTGCGGTGTCCGCCGTCGGCTTTGTTCATGTTCAGCACCGCATGGGCGGTGGTGCCGGAACCAGCGAAGGAATCCAGCACAATGGCGTTATCGTCCCCGATAATTTGTAAAATACGTTCAATTAAGCGTGGCGGCTTGGGTGTATCAAAAACAACCTTTCCCTTGAAGATCTTTTTGAGTTCTTTTAGTGCCTCATCCGTATGACCAACTTCGGCAAAATGCCACAAATTAGTGACAATTTTACCGGGCATATCGCAAAGATACTTCTTGCAACGCATACCGCCTTTTCCACCAGATGTAAAGTAAAGCAAGGGCCAAGAACCAGCATCGTATCTGCTCTGCGATTTCTTTCGGCTGTCCTCAGAATCCGATACCAGCATAATCGCCTTTTGCGGCGTAGGTGATGTCATGGCACCACGGCAAATCTCGTTTCTTTTATCAAAATCATCAATTTCACGCAACTCATACTCGTTCCATTCACTGATTCTTTCCAGCATTTTGTCTTGCCCAAAAGTCCAGCAGCGCCCAATGGGTGGATACATCAATTCGCCAGTTATTGGATGTTGTATGGCGTAGACCATTCCTTGGTGCGTGGGTGCTCCCGGAGCGTGTGCCGGAGCAGAAGTCCACACATTCATATCCCCATCGGGGGCAGAGTATTTTTCATCCATATCTGCTGTGCGTTCAAGACGTTCAGGTGTCCATCCCGGCGTTTTGGAATATACAAGGATATGATCAACCTCGCTTGGAATACCTTTGCTATCGTTTCTTGGACAATATACGCGCTGCCACGAAATATCCGAAACGAAGCAGTTTGTGCCCATGATTTCGTCGCAAATGGATTTCAAGTTATATAATTCGTTCGTATCAATGCTGATAAAAATAGCACCATCCTCCGCCAGCAGCTTTTGCAGCAGCTTCAGGCGTGGGTACATCATGCACAGCCACTTGTCGTGGCGGGTCAGATCCTCGCCCTCTTTGCCGACCACCTCGCCAAGCCACTTTTTGATTTTCGGGTCGTTGACGTTATCGTTATAGACCCAGCCCTCGTTGCCGGTGTTGTAGGGCGGATCGATGTAAATACACTTGACGCGCCCCTCATACCGGGGCAGCAGCGCTTTCAGGGCCTCCAGATTATCGCCCCGGATAATCATGTTTTCGCTGCCGTTGTCCTCGTCGTGCTGTCCGTTTTCATCAAAGCTGTACTTGCGCTCCAACACCCGAAACGGCACGTCCTGATGGTGATTGATCACCTTGCTTTTTCCAATCCATTCAAGTGTTGGCATGGGTATCCTCCTGTTTTGCGGCCTGTTTTAGCATAGCATTTCCGAGAGGAGCAGGGTTTCCAGCCATATTCGTCATGAACTCAGCCATTGCCAACTGCCCCTGCTCAAATTTAGCAGTTTTCTCCATGCGCTGAACAAGTCCGTCTGGGAGATAAGGGTTTTGTATTGTTTCCCAAGTAATCTTCTTCTCATAGCCCAAAGCCTCAGCCATAGCTTCGAGCAGCTTACACTGCGCTGTGGTTATCTCTTGTGTAGAGTAATTCGGTTTGTATTTAGAAAATAAATCTGCCCAGCATTTACGAACTGATTCATCATCCACGAAAATAATGTCAATCGTGTTTAGCGCATTTACAGTATCTTGATGTGCCCAGCCGGTTGCCCGGTGGGTCATTAGACATTGAAATATCGCCATCTTATCTTTGCGTTTCTGATTGCGGTCTTGTAGCTTTTGACCGACAAATACAGCGGCAATAGGAATTGTGATAATCGCAACAACATTGATAATAGCCATAACGATTTCAAAAGTTGACATTGCGCAATCCTCCGTATATGTAGATTTTTATATTGAACAAAGACCTGTTGTGTGTCGGAAGGACTAAAACTTTGACCGGTGTTGTCATCGTTTGTCGAATCGACGATTTAGGTAGATTCGTGACAAGGGGTCAGTGCGCCCATTCGCACCCGCGAGGTGGAATAGACCCCATTATTTCGAGTTAGAGTCGCTGATATAATCTGCGGCTCATTTTTCGTTTTCAGCGGGCTTCTTGATATACTTGCCGTTCTTGATTCTCGCGTCCGCCGGTTTCTCTGCGTCCTCTGGGATCCCCCAGACTGTGCCAATGCGGATCGCACCGGGGACGCGCCCTTCGCCGCACAAAATCTGAATACGGCGAGTGGAGATACCCCAGCGTTCGGCGGTTTGCGCGATTGATAAATACTTCATGGGCAGCACTCCTGTTGCAGTTCAGTTCTGCGTCTGCTTATAAAATCGCAGTATAATTATAATCGTCAAAGCGAATAAAAGCAAGGGCTTTTCGGAAAAGTTCAGGAAGTATTTTCAATTCAGACATGAAAGGGGTGTGGGGATTCCCCAACAACAAAATGAGCAGTTCGGGCGCAGGGCTGAACCGCTCATTTTTCCGGTGTGTACGGACACCGGATGTGCTTGTCACTCTCCCAAATCTCATATCCGCAGATATACCGCGCTCCCGCTTTCGCAAAAGCAGGGGCGCATATTTTTTGAAAATTTCTCATTTCGATACCTGCGTTTTGACTTAAAAATGTCCGTTGTAAAGTGAAAGGAAAAAATTTTTTGCCGCCATACTCAACAAACGGCAAAAAGGTGTCCGTTGTAAAGTGAAAGGAGTTCTTTGATATGCCAGACCGCACACGACCCATCCGCAAGGAAATCTGCCTGAATGAGCAGGAACTGAATCTCATCCAGCACAAGATGCGCCAGTTGGGGACGCACAACTTCGGCGCGTATGCCCGGAAAATGCTGATTGACGGGTACATCATCAAGGTCGATTACGCCGAGCAGAAAAAGTTAGCTGCCGCTGTCAGCAGAATTGCCACAAACATCAACCACGTCTGCCGCCGCATTAACAGCACCGGGCATTTCTACGATGCCGACGTTGCCGAGCTGAAAGAACGGATGGCTGACGTATGGGAACTGCTGAAAGTACAGCAGAGAAACGAATTGTAATTCGGGAAAGGAGTACAGATATGCCGCGCATGAGCAAATCAAAAAAGCTGGATTGGTCGTTCTTCCTGAATGACCGGGGACGCAAGGCGTACAACACGCTCTGCCGTCGCTGCGTCCACGACTGCAAGCAGAGTTTCCGGGCGGTTGTCGTTATTTGTCCGCATTATCAGTCAAAGAGGGCAAAAAAGGGTGGTACATCTGCGTACTCCCCTCGCGGACCTGACAGAAAACCGCCATAGCAGCCGTATCACACCAGACCAGATAGGATGTGATGAAAAATCTATTTGAAACTGAACACCGCATTGCCGCCGTTCATTCCCTTGCCGCGCTTCATGCTGGCGGGCGAATATTCCATCAACGCCAAGCTGCTATATGGGCTGCTGCTTAACCGCACTACGCTTTCCCAGAAAAGCGGCTGGGTGTCCGAGGATGGGAATGTGTATGTGATCTATACGATCAAGCAGATGGCAAACGATCTTGACCGGAGTGAGCGGACGGTCAAGACCGCCCTGCGGGAGCTGGAAAATGCCGGAATGATCACCCGCGTCCGTCAGGGATGGAATCAGGCGAACCGCATCTTTCTGCAAATCCCGGACAGGGTGCAGGTTTCTTCCCGTCCAGCGGGCAATACCTGCCCAATGGATGTGCAGGATCCTTCCCCTTGCATGGGGCAAAAATTGCCTACAAGTAATACTGATACAGAATATAAAGAACATAGTAAGACTGAAAAAGTAGAGAGTACGCGCCGCCGGTTTGGAGAGTTTCAAAATGTTTTCCTGTCAGACGAGGAATGTACCCGGCTGGAGACGGCTTATCTCGGCAAAGCTGCCGAATACATTGAGCGGCTGTCCCGGTATATGGCTTCCAATGACAGGCACTATGCCAATCACTATGCCACCATCAAGAAGTGGTTGGACGAGGACAGCAAGGGCAGGAGCGCGAAAAACTACACCTACGACGATAACGAGGGAGAGTGTCTATGAATCCGATTTTTACGAAAATGGTTGATGCTGTTGAAGCGGCTAATGCCGCACCTGACGATTACATCAATTCCGCTGATGGGCTGAAATACTGCGGCAAGTGCCGCACGCCGAAAGAAGCCTTTTACCCCGCTGACCTTCAGGCACAGGGCTTTACCAAGCACCCGGTTATGTGCAAGTGCGCTGCCGAGCGCCGTGAGCGGGAAGAGGCGGAGCGTCGGGAATATGAGAGAATGTCTTACATGACGATGCTCCGCAGCGAAGCGTTCCGCGATATGCCCGCCGCTGACTGGCGGTTTGAGTCAGCCGCAGTTACGACACCCCAGCTTGAAAAGGTGAGGGGCTACGCGCAGAACTGGGACGAGTTCAAAAAAGCGGGGATCGGGCTGCTCCTGTTCGGGAATGTCGGCACGGGAAAGTCCTATGCCGCTGGCTGTATTGCCAACGCTCTGATTGACCGTCTGGAGTCTGTCCTCTTTGTGGGAATGTCCGATGTGGTCAACCGTATGCAGGGTAATTTCGGCACGGACCGTGACCACTACATGAAATCGCTTATGCGTCCCGACCTCCTCATTCTGGACGATTTGGGGGCAGAGCGTAACACCAGTTTCGGCAAGGAGCGCGTATTCGATGTGGTTGACAAGCGGTTGCTGTCAGGCAAGCCCATGATCGTCACCACGAACATCCCACTTTCCGTTATGAAGCAAGCTGTCGAGCTGGATGACCGCCGCATTTTTGACCGCATCTTGGAGGTCTGCGTCCCGATCCGCTTCGACGGAGAGAACTTTCGCAAAGGCAATGCCAGGGCGAATATCAAAAAAGCCGCAGAAATGCTGAATGGGTAAACTGTTGCAGCAGCTTACCCATTCATAAGACAGGGATGTTATTCAACCGGCTTTCCTGTTTCTTCTGAAATAAAACGACCCTCAAACCGACAGCCGATAGCCGCCGCTATTTCCTGCAACTCGCTTTCCCTGAAATTGTCACGGCGTATTTTGCCGCTGATATTTTGGGTTGTGCAGCCAAGCTGCCTTGAAAGCTGACTGACAGTTACGCCTTGCTTCTTCATAGCAGCCCGGATAACCTGAGCCATACTCATTGACTTCACCTCCGGGGATTTTCAAAGTAATTATACATGAGAGCAAGCAGAAATGTCAATTCAGGAGTTACCGGAGAATCGCTCCGGAGCTATTGACCCAAGACTGGAAATAGCATATAATAGTAACTGCTGAGTTACCGTTGAAAGAGCGGCACTTCATTCGGCTGACGAACATAATGTCAAATGGAGTGATTATATGGTAGAAAACGAAAACTACAAGAGCTACACTGCAAACAATGGAACTGAGCTTCGCTTTCCCAAGGAGAGCGTGATTCAGATGACAGCAGAGCAGAGAGACTGCTACCAGAACTTTATCAATGTTCTGGCACAAATCCTGATTAAATATGCTGCCGCAGAAAAGGAAAATCAGAAAATCTGAGCAGAGTATTCCGGGCGGTCGATGACCGCCCGGTCCTGCAATAGGAGGAAATCTATGTATAATACGAAAGAGGGCAAATCGTGTGTTATCTATATCCGCGTCAGCAGTGAGCGTCAGGTAAAGGGGTATAGTCTGGATGGGCAAAAACACTATCTGGCTGAATGCGCCGAGCGTCGGGGTATGACCGTTCTTGATACCTACGTTGAAGAAGGCAAAAGTGGCAAGAGTATCGAGGGGCGGACGGAGTTCCAGCGGATGCTGGATGACATTCAGAGCGGAAAGGTACATACGGACTATGTGCTGGTTTTCAAATTATCGCGGTTTGGCAGAAACGCGCGGGACGTGCTGAACTCCCTTGAGTTTATTATGAAATATGGCGTTCACCTGATGTGTGTAGAAGATGGGCTTGATTTCTCAACCTCTATGGGAAAAATGATGATTACCATTCTCGGTGCGGTAGCTGAGTTGGAACGTGAGAACATCATTGCACAGAGCCTTTTGGGGCGCGAGGAAAAAGCAAAGTCCGGCGGCTGGAACGGCGGCTTTGCACCCTATGGGTATCGTCTGGTAAGGGGCGTTGACAAGAGTAAAGGGAAATTGGAGACCGTCCCGGAAGAAAAGGCTGTCGTGCAACTGGTTTTTGATATGTTCCTGAACCGAAATATGGGCTACACGGCAATTTCGGGCTATCTCAATCGAAACGGTTATACTCGCCCACCGGCAAAGAATGCCATCCGCCCCAGCTATGGAGAGTGGAGTTCTGACCACATCAAGAGAATGCTTAGCAATCCAGTTTATACGGGGCGCGTGGCATGGGGCAAACGACGGACGGAAAAAGTGCCCGGCAGTGACAACGAATATCGACTGGTAAAACAGGACGAATATATTTTGAGCGAAGTTATTTCTCACGAAGAATTTGTTTCCAAAGAAGATTTTGACAAGGTTCAGGAGATCAAAGCCATTCGTGGAAAAAAGGGTAATCACAACATTGGCCAGTATAACGCGCATCTGTTGTCCGGTATCGTAAAATGTCCGCAATGCGGCGCACCTATGTATATTGGCATGACCAAGTGGACAAATCAGGACGGCACAGAGCGTCGCACAGAATCTTATGTCTGTTCTTATGCGACTAAACATAGGGGGACTTCGGTATGCCGCAGAAATGGCGTGGTAGCCAGTCAGGTTGAGGACGAGGTGATGGAGTACACCCGGAAGATTGTCCGCAATCCGCAGTTTATCAAGGATTTGCAGGAAAAGGTGATGACCGCTGTGGACATGACCGAGGTTGAAAATGATATTACCGCCTATAAAAAGCAGCTATCCGCTTTACAGCGCAGCCGTGACAGTTTGGAACAGGATATTGACCGCATTGCCCCGGATGACAAGTATGCAGAACGCCGCCGCGCAGACATGACCCGCCGCCTGAATGATCTCTATGACCAGATTTATAAGGCCGAGGATCTGCTTCAAGAGAGCATGATGAAAAAGACAACTCTGGAAAGTGAACAAATGTCGGTGCAATCTATGATCGGAATCCTCTCATCTTTTGACGCAATCTATGATAGAATGAATGCAGCAGAGCGGCGCGATCTTGTGAAATACCTGATTTCCGAGGTTGAATTGTTCCCGCGTGAGGAGCAAAAGACGCAGAAACGCTTTGTAAAGGCGATTGCGTATAAGTTTCCCATTGAGCAAAAGGTGCTCACGCAATTTGACGAATGCGGGGCATCTATCGAGACGGTGGTCCTGCTTTCCAAGGATATGCTCTGAATAAACAAGCCGAGGCTTCTTCGGAAGTCTCGGCTTGTTTATGGTATGGGCAGCTGCCGGGAGGGGCGCTTACTCCTTCTCGCAGATCACGTTGCTCTCATAGGGGCGCTGGCCGGAGAGAATTTCGTCATAGAAATTCTGCTTCCAGTCGATATAGGCCACGCTGTCCTCCAGCTCCCGGATGGAGCGGCGCAGCTCCTCCTGCTTCCGGGCCAGCATCTCCTTGCGCTGGGGGATCGTTGACTCTCCCATCAGACACAGGGACAGATATTCCTTCATCTCCTGAATGCTCATGCCGCACTTTTTCAGGCAGATCAGGCTGCTGATCCAGGCGATGTCCCGGTCATCAAACACCCGGCGGTTGTTTTTGTCCCGCTTGACGTTGGGGACAAGCCCCTGGTTGCAGTAAAATTTCAGGGACTGGTAGGTCATGTTGGTCTCCTTGCAGGCCTGCATCATGGTGTGCAGCATAACAGACTCCCTCGCAATTTACAGAATGTTCAAATATTTTCACATGAAAGCTCTTGACCGGTTGCAGCAACCGGTTATTATAATCGACCGTATCAACCGGAAGGAACAACCGGATCATAGCACAGGGCTCCCTCCTGCGCAACCGGAAAAATTCAGAAAGGACGATACCATGAAAGAACTGACCGCCTTACTTCTGAGCCTGGCGCTGGTGCTGGACCTTGCCGCCTGCGGCAGCACCACCCCGGAGGTCCCCAAGGACGATCCCCAGACCCCGGCCGAAACTCCCGTCCAGGACCCCGCCGCGCCGGAGGAGCCCCACGCCGGCAAGACCCTGGTGGTCTATTACTCCGCCAGCGGCCACACCCGGCAGGTGGCCCAGGCCATCGCCCAGGCGGCGGAGCTGAACAAGGGAGTCTAAAGATCCGGGCAAAAAAATTTATCGCCGAAACCCCAGTAAAATGGGCAATGGTTACCTCCGGGTACCCTTGGTTACCGAAAAGTCACTGCTACAATTGGATCATGAAGAGGAAACACCCCTTCGAAAAAATCACCCTGGAGGTAAATATCATGAACAAAGTCGCTGCATTTCTGAATGCCAATCCCGTGCAGTATCTGGCCACCGTGGGCCGGGACGGCAAGGCCAAGTGCCGCCCCTTTATGTTCGCCGGCGAGCTGGAGGGCAAGCTCTGGTTCTGCACCAACAACCAGAAGGACGTGTACAAGGACATGCAGGCCAATCCCGAGATCGAGATCTCCGTCTCCAGCCCGGAGTACGCCTGGATCCGGCTCCACGGCAAGGCTGTCTTTGAGAACAACATGGCCGCCAAGGAGATGTGCATCCGGAACCCCATCGTGAAGGGTCAGTACCAGACCGCCGCCAACCCCATCTTTGAGGTGTTCTATCTGGACGCCCCCCACGGCGTCATCGCCGACTTCTCCGGCAATCCCCCCTATCAGTTCTGAAAAAATGCCCCCGGCAGGTGATCGAAAGGAGGGGCTGACCATGACCCAAAGCGAAAAGCGGCTGTTTCTTATCCAATCGCTGCTGAAGGAGCGGCCGGAGTACCGGCAGGTGGAGACGCCCCAGGACCCGGAGGGCCAGCGGCAGCTGCTGCGGGGCCTGATGAACGTCCGGCCGCCCCAGGCGGCGGACCCGGACTTTCTGCGGGTGCAGGACGCGTATCTGCAGGCGGAGCGGTATGAAAGCTTCCTCCGCACCCGTCAGGGGCAGAAGCTCCTATTTCTGGAGCTGGGGGTGGGGTACAACACCCCGGTGATCATCAAGTATCCCTTCTGGCGGATGACCGCCGCCAACCCCCGGGCGGTGTATGCCTGCCTGAACCTGGGCCAGGCCGCCGCCCCCCGGGAAATTCAGAAGCAATCCATCTGCATCGACGGGGACATCGGAGCCGTGCTGGCCGGTCTGGGCGAAAATACTTCTCAGTCTGCAAGTGTGGAATTTGTTCGCTTTCGGCGAACAAATTCTGCGCGCGGCTGACTGCAAGCCTTCTGTCAAAAAAGGCGAAGCCCTTTTTTGACAGTCTCAAGCGCCCGGAGCCAAGTGCTCCGAGCGCTTTTCTGCCTTATTTTCCCGTTTCCGGCAGGGGGAACAGGGTCCAGGGCCAGGCCGCCGGGGGCTGGTGGGTGAACACCATATCCCGGCCCGTCTCCGGATGGGTGAAGCCCAGCCGCCAGGCCCACAGGGCCAGGGCCTCGCCGTCTCCGGCCCCGCCGTATTTCCGGTCCCCTACCAGGGGGAAGCCCCGCCCGGCGAACTGCACCCGGATCTGGTGGGTGCGGCCGGTGTGCAGAGTCACCCGCACCAGGGACAGCCCCTCCCGGACGGCCAGCGTCTCATAGGACAGCTCCGCCGGGCGAACGTCCTTCCCCGGCTCCCGGGCGATATATGTCACCCGGCGTACCGGGTCTCTCCCAAGCATGTCCCGCCATATCCCGCCTTGTCCCGGGTCACCCCGGACCACCGCCAGATAGATTTTCCGGAACCGGTGCTCCCGGACCTGGCCGGACAGGATGGAGGCCGCGGCGGCGGACCGGGCAAACACCATGACCCCGCCGGTGGCGGCGTCCAGCCGGTGCACCGTCCGGATGCAGGGGGTGCCCAGCTGGGCCCGCAGCAGCTCCGGCATGCCGCCGGGCTCGTCGGTGCTGAGGACCCCCGGGGGCTTCACCGCCACGGCAATGCGCTTATCTGCGTACAGAAGCTCCATATCACCGGGCACCTTCACCGGTGCAGACGCTTTCGCCCACGGTTCCGTCCCAGGCGTCCAGGCTCTCGCTGTACTCCACCCGTCCGATGGAGCAGCCCTCGCCGATGCGGACCCGGCGGCCCCGGACCACGTCGGCCTGGGTGTATTCCAGGTCCACGTCGTCGCCCTCGATGTCCCCCACCTGGGCGCAGGAAACGCTGCCGTGGAACAGGCCCAGCAGGGAGATCTGGGTGGGCTTATAGATGCGGATGCTGCTGCCGCCGATGCTGCCGATGCGGATGCCCCGGCTGGCGGAGATCTCCACGGTTTCGGCGTTCAGCAGGCCCTGGATCACGGCGCTGCCGGTGAGATGGACGCTTTCGGCCTCCAGGCCGCCGGACACCCTGGCCCCGCCGGAGCAGTGCAGTCGTCCGCAGTGGATCTCTCCCGCCTCCAGGCCGCCGGACACGTCTACCTCGCCGCCCTCCAGGCTGCCGTCCACCTTCAGCGCGCCGGAGCTGTGGACCCGGCCATTGGCCCGGAGACTGCCCTCGCACCGGGTGGAGCCGGAGCATCCCAGCTCCTGGCAGGCGATGTCGCCGGTGACACGGCTGCTGCCGCTGCACCGGATCTCCCCGGCGCAGTCCACGTCCCCTTGGACCCTGGCGCTGCCGGAGCAGCGCAGGCTCTCGCAGCGCAGACTACCCTGGACCTTGCCCGATCCGCTGATGGAAACCGTGCGGTATTCGCCGCCGGGCATGGCGCTGCTGCCGGAAATTTTCATATCCATGATGTCGTTCATAATGTGATCTCCTTTAATAATTGCAGTATGTCCTCTTGGTGCGTCCCCTCCGCCACCACGGCGCTGCGGACCTCCTCCAGGGGAAATTCCCTGCGGCCATAGGCCGTTTCGATGATGAGCTTTCGCCGGGCCAGCACCGTCTGGCCCTTTTCCGCCAGGCTGGCCGCCAGCTCATCCAGCGTCTGGTGCTCCTTGTTATCCAGGATCAGCCGGATCCGCTGGCAGATCTGGTCCCGGCGGAAAAATGTCTCCTGTCCGGTGGAAGTGGAGCGGCGCAGAAACCACGCCTCCGGGATCAGTCCCATCCGCTTCCACCGATACAGGGCCCCGTAGGAGATGCCGAACGTCTCCAGCAGCTCCTTCTTGGAAATCAACTCCTCGTCCATACCCTTCCTCCCATCCGTCAAAAGATTATCGTGCGGCGTTGCGTAACAATGTTCCGTAACACTGTTACGATAATAGCATAACAGTGTTACGTTGTCAATAGGGGCAGGAAAAATTTTTGAAAAGACCAAAAAATCCCGGTGCCGAAGCACCGGGATTTTTCGTTATAGCAAGCCCCTTCGGGCATTTTCACTTTACCGCTCCATAATGGGATAGCCCTGGGCACGCAGAGTCTCATATATCTGCTGCACATGGAGGGCGTCCCGGGTCTCCACCAGCAGGTGCACCACGCAGGAGCCCACCGGGGCCTTCAGGTTGCCCCGCTCGTGGTTCACCTCCAGCACGTTCACGCCCATGTCGGACATAATGTTCAGCAGAGTGGCCAGGGTTTTGGGCTGATCCGGCAGCACCGTGGCGAAGTTGGCGGTGCGCCCGGCCTTGGCCAGGCCCCGGGTGATGATCCGCTCCAGCATGGTCACGTCCACATTGCCGCCGGACAGCAGGGCGCACACGGTCTTGCCCCGCAGGTCCACCTTGCCGTACATGGCGGCGGCGATGCCCACGGCGCCTGCGCCCTCGGCCACCAGCTTCTGCTTCTCCAGCACCGACAGGATGGCCCCGGCGATCTCGTTTTCGCTGACGGCCACCACCTTGTCCACATACTGGCGGCACATCTCAAAGGTCAGGTCCCCGGGGGTCTTGACCTGGATGCCATCGGCAATGGTGTGCACGCTGGGCAGGGTCAGGATATGCCCGGCCTCCAGGGAGTCCACCATGCTGGCGGCTCCGGCGGCCTGTACGCCGATAACCTGGCAGGAGGGCTTCAGATGCTTCACGGCATAGGCCAGACCCGAGATCAGTCCGCCGCCGCCGATGGGCACCAGGATCACGTCCACATCCGGCAGCTGCTCCAGAATCTCCAGACCGATGGTGCCCTGACCGGCCATGACCCGATAGTCGTCAAAGGGATGGATAAAGGTCAGCCCCTGCTCATCCCGCAGGCGCACGGCCTCGGCATAGGCGTCGTCATACACGCCGTCCACCAGCACCACGTTGGCCCCATAGCTGCGGGTGGCCTGGATCTTGGAGATAGGAGCCCCGGCGGGGATGCAGATGGTGGCGGGAATCTTCATATCCCGGGAGGCAAAGCCCACGCCCTGGGCATGGTTGCCTGCGGAGCAGGCGATAACGCCCCGGCGCTTCTCCTCGTCGGACAGGGTGGCGATCTTATAGTACGCGCCCCGCAGCTTGAAGGCCCCCGTCTTCTGCAGGCAGTCCGCCTTCAGATAAAAGTCGCAGTCCGGCACCAGGCCCGGCGCGTGCAGCACAGGGGTCTGGTTGATAACGGGGGACAGCACCCGGCGTGCGTCCTGGAGCATTTCCATAGAGATCATATTGTTGCCTCCTTGATTCTGTTCTATATACAAAATCCTATTTTTTGTTCCTATGCCATGTACTACCATGATACCCTCTCCCGCCGCGATTGTCAATTCCTCTTTGGGCAGAGAGCCGCTTTTTTCGCAATATAGACGGAAAAAAGTGACCCGTCCGGCCCTTAAGAGCCGGACGGGAGGGACAAATCACCGGTTTATCTTCTGTCCATGGGCACATAGGCCCGGCCTGCCAGCAGGTCCGTCAGATACTGCCGCACCTGCTCCGGGTCGGCGGGGTCCCGGACCCGGCTCCGCAGGTCCGCCATCATCTGCACCACCTTGGTGTTGGCTCCGCCGTGGCGGGGATCCTTCAGGGAGCACAGGGAGGCCGTCATGGCGGAATAGGTGTCGGTGCCGGTGGAGGTGGTACATGGTTGGTGAAGGTGGAGTTGTTGCTGCCGTGGTCGGCGTGGAGGATCAGCGCCGCGTCCAGGGCCCGGGCCTCCAGGTCCCGGACGTCATAGCCCCGGTAGTACAGCACACCGGGGCATGGGATGGTGTCCTGACCGTCCACGGTGCAGCCCTTTACCTCGGATATGCGGGTGAGGCTGGTGAGGACGCCCCGGCCCGTGGCGTCCCGCAGTCCCCGCTTCACATCATATTTTTCATAGAGCTGCCGGTCAATGTGGGCGTTTTTGCAATTCTAACATGATAAACTTGCAAAATCAATACGTAGAATGAAAATATTTCCGCCAATATGCAGGATTCAATGAGTAATTATGCAAAAATTCCGCGGCAGAGGCCCTCCCCTGCCGCGGAATTGAAAACCGGGCAAAACTGTGCTATACTACGTTACAACTGTGCGAATATCTCGCCGATGGGGCCGTCGATGGTCAGGTCCGCTCCCACGCCGCTGCCGGTCTGGCCCTTGTTCACCACCACCAGGTGGCGGCCCCGGAAATACTGCACCAGCCCCGCTGCCGGATACACCACCAGGGACGTGCCGCCGATGATCATTAGGTCCGCCTGGCGGATATAGTGGACGGCCCTGGCCAGCACGTCCTGGTCCAGGCTCTCCTCATACAGCACCACATCGGGCTTGATGTCCCCGCCGCAGGCGGGGCACCTGGGGACGCCGGTGGTAGAGAGGATGGTGTCCAGGCCGTAAAAGGCCCCGCATTTTTCGCAGTAGTTCCGCAGAACGCTGCCGTGCAGCTCCAGCACCTCCCGGCTTCCCGCCTTCTGGTGCAGGCCGTCGATGTTCTGGGTGATCACGGCCTTCAGCTTCCCCTCCTGTTCCCACTGGGCCAGCTTCCGGTGGGCGGCGTTGGGCTGGGCCCAGGGGGCCAGCATCTTGGCCCGGTAAAAGTCGTAAAACTCCGCCTTGTGGCGGACATAGAAGCTGTGGCTGAGGATGGTTTCCGGCGGGTATTGGAACTTCTGGTGATACAGGCCGTCCACACTGCGGAAATCCGGGATCCCGGACTCCGTGGACACTCCGGCCCCGCCGAAAAACACCATGTTGTCCGATTCCGCCATCCACTGCCGCAGCTTTTCGATCCATTCCGTCATCCGTAAGACCTCCATTTCTTGAATTTATAAGGAGTATGCCATGAACATTCAGATTTTCGGGGCCCGCAAGTCCTTCGACACCAAGAAGGCGGAGCGCTGGTTCAAGGAGCGCCGCATCAAATACCAGTACATCGACCTGGACAGCAAGGGCCTGTCCCCCGGGGAGTACCGCAGCATCCGGGCCGCCGTGGGCTATGACGCCCTGGTGGACCGGGACAGCCCCGACTACCGGGAGCTGGGGATTGACTATCTTCTGCCCCAGGCGGCGGAGGAGAAGCTGCTGGAAAACCCCTGGCTGTTCCGGGCGCCCATCGTCCGCAACGGCCGCCAGGCCACCGTGGGCTACTGCCCCGACGTGTGGAAAACCTGGGAATAGGGGCATTATACCACAAAAATCTGCTGGGGGACAGCCCCGGCGGAAAAATGCGCAAAAAAACAGGTCCGCTCCAGCGGACCTGTTTTTTTTATGGAGTGAGGCGATTACTTGTTGGCCAGAGCCTTGTCGGCAGCAGCCATTTCCTGGAAGATGCCCTGGTGCTTCTTGGCGGTGATTGCCTTGATCACCAGCAGGGTGCCGATCATCAGGACGATGGCGATGATCATGCAGACCACGACGTTCTGCACCAGACCGGCGATGATGAAGCTGACGAAGGACACGGCAGCCACGGTGACGCCATAGGGGATCTGGGTGGCCACGTGGTTCAGGTGGAAGCAGTGGGCACCGGCGGAAGCCATGATGGTGGTGTCGGAGATGGGGGACAGGTGGTCGCCGCACACACCGCCGGCGCAGGAGGCAGCCAGGCCGATGGACAGCAGGGTGGACTGATCATACCAGTCAAACACGGCGCAGACCAGGGGGACCATGATGCCGATGGTACCCCAGGAGGTACCGGTGGCGAAGCCGATGAAGCAGGCCACGATGAAGATCACGGCAGGCAGGAACTTGGCCAGGCTGCCGGTGCCTTCCATAATGCCGCCGACGAAGTCGCCTACCATCAGGCCATTGTCACGGCACAGACCGCACAGGGTCCAGGCAAAGCACAGGATCAGAATGGGGGAGATCATCTGGATGAAGCCATTGGGGATGGACTCCATCTCAGATTTGGTTCTTTTATGTTACCGTTTTTGGGCCGGATTGTCAAGATTTCAGCAATGGGATTCTGAATGGGAATTTGAACAAATTATGAACTCGCAATTTGTTCGTTCCGTCAAATATTCCAGTACTTCTCACTTTCTTTATGCCAAAAGCGTCGTTTTTTATAAGAACTATATAAAAGACGTGTTAATTTTTCAAATTATCTTAACGCGTTCTTAGCGGTAAAAATCCCGTTTTTGCGAGGAACGGCTCCCTTCTCCGGCCCGAAACATGAACCAAATTTCGTTTATGTCCTCATTTCGACAGTCACGCCGCACCCAGAGGCGCGGTCCCGCCAAAAGCGCATAAGCATACAAAAAACGGGCAGGAAGCGCACAGCGCTCCCTGCCCGCAAGGGTCAGGCTTCAGAAGTTGAACATCACGCCCACCACGGCGGAGGCCAGGATGAACACGATGGGGTGCAGGCCCTTGGTGGGCTTGACCCACCGGGTCAGCACCAGGATCACCGCCGCCAGGGCCAGGGCCTTCCAGTTGACGATGGCCAGGCCCGCTGCCCCGGTGTTCAGCAAGGTGATGGCCACCACCGACAGGCCCGCCGCCGCCACCATAGCCGTGGACGCCGGGCGCAGACCGTAAAACGCCGCCTCCACATAGCGGTTGTGGCGGAAGGCCTTCAGAAAGGCCGCGATGATCAGAATCACGATGACGGACGGCGTCACCAGGCCCAGGGTGGAAATAATGGCCCCGGGAATGCCCCGGGTGACAAAGCCCACATAGGTGGCCATGTTCACGCCGATGGGGCCAGGGGTGGACTCGCTGACCGCCAGCATATCCGCCAGCTGGGGCCGGGTGAACCAGCCGGTGCGGTCCGCCATATCGTACAGAAACGGCAGAGTGGCCAGGCCGCCGCCTACGGCGAACAGGCCGGTTTTGAAAAATTCGTAAAACAGCTGCAGATAGATCATGACCGCTTCGCCCCCAGATTCTTGATCAGCAGCCCCGCCACGGCTGCCGCCAACACATAGATAATGGGCGAGAGCTTGGTGAACACCGACAGTGCCAGGATCACCAGGAAGATCACCAGGCCCCACACGTCCTTCACCGCGCCCTTCCACAGCTTCAGCACGGCGTTGAAAATCAGCACGCACACGCACACCCGGATGCCGGCAAAGGCGTGCTGCACCCAGGCCAGATGGGAAAACGCGTCGATGACCCCGGCCAGGGCTGCAATGATGATAAGAGACGGGAACACCACGCCCAGGGTGGCCACGATGCCGCCGATGATGCCCCGGCGCTTCTGGCCGATAAACGTGGCGGTGTTCACGGCGATGACGCCGGGGGTACACTGGCCGATGGCAAAGTAATCGGTCAGCTCCTCATCGGTGGCCCAGCCCTTGTTCTCCACCACCTCCCGCTGCAGGATCGGCAGCATGGCATAGCCGCCGCCGAAGGTCATGACCCCCACCTTAGCGAAGGTCAGAAACAGAGAAAGCATTTCCTTCAACAAACACACCTCCCGAGATAAGCGAACAGCCGCCATTTTCCGGGGAAGACGGCTCCCGGCGATACTATACCCCTTTCCCCTGCGGCTGTCAATCGCCGGGGCATAAAACTTCATGCACTGTGCGGCGCACCGCGAAAACAGGCAAACTCTTCTGTGCATGAAGTTTTGTGCATCATTCCCGGTTGCCCCGAAGGGGCGAGGGAATGGCACATTCTATTTTTTGCTATGCTTTTGCATAGCAAAATTGCGTTATAAACGCTCTTACTTCCGCTTACGGCTCCCGGACGGTTTTCCCATAGTCGCACAGGTCCCGCAGGGTACAGCCGGCGCAGTCGGGCCGCCGGGCCACGCACACCGCCCGGCCATGGAGCACCATCCGGTGGCAGAAATTGCTGGACTCCTCCGGCGGGATGCAGGCCCGCAGCTGCTGCTCCACCTTCAGGGGGTCCTTGGACCCGTCCGTCAGCCCCAGCAGGCCGGTGATCCGGATGCAGTGGGTGTCGCAGACGTAGCCCGCCTGGCCGTACACGTCCCCCAGGATCAGGTTGGCGGTTTTGCGGCCCACGCCGGGCAGCCGCAGCAGGTCCTCCATATTGTCCGGCACCCGGCCGCCGAAATCCGACAGCAGCATCTGCGCCGAGGCCACGATATCCCGGGCCTTGGCCCGCCAGAAGCCGCAGGAGTGGACGTATTCCCCCACCTCCTCCGGGCTGGCGGCGGCAAAGGCCTCCAGGGTAGGAAACCGGGCAAACAGCGCCGGGGTCACCTGGTTCACCCGGGCGTCGGTGCACTGGGCCGCCAGGCGCACGGAAAACAGCAGCTCATAGTCCTTTCCATAGTCCAGGGAACACGCCGCGTCTGGATACAGCTCCTTCAGCCGCCGGATGATGGCGGCCACCTCCTGGGGAGATTTCATAACAGATCACCTCGCCCCCTATTGTACCAGACCCCCGGGAAAAATGCAAATCGGGGGTGCAAAAGCCGCCGGAGTGTGGTATAATACCTGAGGATTTCCCCGGCAGGGGCCTTGCGCCCCGGGCCACACGAAAGGAGGCTGCCGCCATGCGGCCATTGGCAGACGAAATACGGCCCCAGACCCTGGATCAGGTGGCGGGGCAGAAGCACCTGTTGGGTCCCGGTGCCCTGCTGCGGCGGCTCATCGAGGGCGGGACCTCCGCCAACATGATCTTCTACGGCCCCTCCGGCACCGGCAAAACCACCATCGCCTCCATCATCGCCAAGCGCACGGAGAAGGCCCTGTATCACCTGAACGCCACCACGGCGTCCCTGCAGGACGTGAAGGCCATCATCGCCGATGTGGACACCATGCTGGCCCCCAACGGGGTGCTGCTGTACCTGGACGAGATCCAGTATTTCAACAAGAAGCAACAGCAGAGCCTGCTGGAGTTCATGGAAAACGGCAAGATCACCCTCATCGCCTCCACCACGGAGAATCCCTATTTCTATGTGTACAACGCCCTGCTGTCCCGCAGCACGGTGTTCGAGTTCAAGGCCCTGACGGCGGAGGAGACTCTGCCCGCCGTGCTGCGGGCCCTGGACATTGTCCGCAGCCGCAGTCCCCTGCCCCTGACCTGGGAGGAGGAGGTGCCGGGGCTTATCGCCGCCGGGTGCGGCGGCGACGTGCGCAAGGCCGTCAACGCCGTGGAGCTGCTGGACCGGGCCGCCCGGCCGGTGGACGGAGGTCTGCGCATCACGGCGGCGGACGCCGCCCAGGCCTCCCAGCGCAGCGCCATGCGCTATGACCGGGAGGGGGACGAGCATTACGACCTGCTGTCCGCCTTGCAGAAGTCCATCCGGGGCTCCGACCCGGACGCGGCGGTGTATTACCTGGGGCGGCTGCTGGAGGCCGGGGACCTGCTGTCCCCCTGCCGGCGGCTGCTGGTCATGGCCGCCGAGGACGTGGGGCTGGCTTATCCCCAGGCCATGGCCGTTACCAAGGCCTGCGTGGACGCCGCCCGGGAGCTGGGCCTGCCGGAGGCCAGACTGCCTCTGGCGGAGGCGGCCATTCTGCTGGCCACGGCTCCCAAGTCCAACTCCGCCCACAACGCCATCATCGCCGCCATGGACGACATCCGCCGGGGCAGGGTGGGTCAGGTGCCCCGGCACCTGCAGAACGTCCACGCCGACAGCACCGGCAGTGGCAAGGCCCCGGCCTATCGCTATCCCCACGACTACCCCCACCACTATGTGGCCCAGCGGTATCTGCCGGAGGCCCTGGGGGACGTGACCTATTACCAATACGGCGACAACAAGACCGAGCAGGCCGCCCGGCGGTACTGGGAGGATATCAAAAAATCATAGACCGGAAAGGCGGGCAGGCAATGGACCTGAAGCTCCATGATATCGTTGAACTGAAAAAGGACCACCCCTGCGGCAGCCGCCGGTGGGAGGTGCTGCGGGTGGGGATGGACATCCGCCTGCGGTGCGCCGGATGCGGCCACGAGGTGCTGGCCCCCCGGCGCAAGGTGGAAAAAAGCATCAAGCGTGTGATTCCAAAGGAGGAAACCCCATGAAAAAGCAAAACTGGACCCGGTATGTGGCCATGGGCGTGGCCCTTTTGATGGCCATTGTCATGATCCTGGGCCTGATCCTGCCGTATGTCGGCCTGTAAGGGGGCTGCGGCATGAAGCACTGCATTCTGGCCCGGTTCCGGGCTGACGCCGGGGACTGGCGGGCGTATCTGCCGGAGATCCGGGAGATTTTTTCCGCAGCCGGGGACATTCCCGGCGTCCGGGGCGCGGAGGTATTCCCCAACTGCGTGGACCGGGAGAACCGGTATCACGTGCTGATCCGGCTGGACATGGATCCGGCGGCCCTGGCGGCCTATGACGTGTCCCCCATGCACCACCGGTGGAAGGACCGCTTCGGCCCTCTGCTGGAAAAGAAGGCCATTTTCGATTTTGAGGAATAACCGCACCAGTGAAAAACTCAGGGACCCCGCCAAATGGCGGGGTCCCTGAGTTTATTAAAAAAGGGCATAGCCCTTTTTTAATAAAAGGCTTGCAGACTGAGAAGAATTTTCGCCCAGGTATACGCCCCGGGCGAAAATGATCTCACTTGATTTGCCGCCTGCGGGCGGCAAACTCTGCGAGGCTTCTATAGCCTGTCAGTTTTTCTTGGGGTGATAGGTGGGCACCATGTCCGCCACACAGCGGCGGATGTCCGGGCTGTTGTGCCGGCAGGCCCGCTCCAGGACCCCCAGCTGGCGGCAGAAGGCCTCGTCGTCCATGTCGATGGGGCGTCCCACATGGATGAGCCGGTTAGCAGTATCCTGCAGGCCCTCCTCGTCCATCAGCAGTTCCTCATACAGCTTCTCCCCCGGCCGCAGACCGGTGTAGATAATGGGGATGTCCACATCCGGCTCGAAGCCGGACAGGCGGATCAGCTGCCGGGCCATGTCGTCGATCTTCACCGGCTGGCCCATATCCAGCACGAAAATCTCCCCGCCCTTGGCATAGTATCCCGTCTGCAGCACCAGGGACACCGCCTCGGGGATGTTCATGAAGAACCGGGTGATCTCCGGATGGGTCACGGTCACCGGCCCGCCGCAGGCGATCTGCCGCTCAAACAGCGGCACCACGCTGCCGTTGCTGCCCAGGACGTTGCCGAACCGCACCGCCACGAACTCCGTGTCGCTGCGCCGGTCCATCATCTGCACCACCATCTCACACAGGCGCTTGGAGGCCCCCATGATGTTGGTGGGGTTCACGGCCTTGTCCGTGGAGATCAGCACGAAGCGCTTCACCCCGTGGGCCGCGGCGGACTGGGCCATGTTGTATGTACCGAATACGTTGTTCTTGATGGCCTCGTTGGGGCTGTCCTCCATCAGCGGCACATGCTTGTGGGCCGCCGCGTGGAAGATCAGGTCCGGCTGATAGGTGTCCAGCAGATCATCCACCCGTCCCCGGTCCCGGACGGAACCGATGCACACGTCCAGCGTCAGCTCCGGGTGCTCCCGGCGCAGCTCCATCTGGATGTCGTAGGCGTTGTTTTCGTAGATGTCGAAGATCACCAGCCTCCGGGGCTTGTGCCGGGCGATCTGGCGGCACAGCTCGCTGCCGATGGACCCGCCGCCGCCGGTGATCAGCACCGTTTTGTCGTTGATATAGCCGCAGATCTCCCCCAGGTTCACCCGGATGGGATCCCGGCCCAGCAGGTCCTGCAGCTCCACCCGGCGGAGCTTGCTGATGGTGACCTCGCCCTTGACCAACTGATAGATGCCCGGCACCACCTGGATCTGGCACCCGGTTTTGCTGCATATGTTCAGAATTTCCTGCCGCCCGGCCCCCTGCAGGGACGGGATGGCGAAGATGATCTTGCGGATGTCGTACCGTTTCACAGCCTGGGGAATGTCCCGGCGGCCGCCCACAATGCGCACGCCCTCCAGAATCCGGCCGCGCTTGGCGGGGTTGTCGTCGATGAGACAGGCCACCCGGCTGTTGAGATGACTGCTGACGGCGTATTCCCGGATCAGCTGCCGCCCGGCCTGGCCCGCGCCGATGATCATCACGTTTTCGGTTCCCTTCTGGCTGCCGGGCACCCGGTTGCGCAGATACCGCACGCCCCGATAGAAAAATCGGATACCGGCGGTGATAAAGAAGCTGCACAGCAGGCCCCACACATAGTACGACCGGGGCATCACAATGTGGAACAGCTTCACGCACCCGAAGCTCAGCCCGCCCAGGATGACATAGGCCAGGATGATCCGCATCAGCGCGTCCACGCTGACAAACCGCCAGATGCTGTTATAGAGGTTGCATAACCAGAACACCGCCAGGCAGATCAGTACCCACCACCAGATGGTGCTCAGATATCCCTGCAGAAACTCCGGCGGAATATCCATGAAGTGGAGGTCGAACCGGGCCCACAGGGCCAGCAGATACGACCCCAGAATCCCCAGAATATCCGCCAGCATGATGATAAGCACCCGCGACAGCCATTTGCGGTCCATTTTTCCGATGTACAAGCCCACGCCGGCGCCCCCTCCCAAAGGCGGAATCCGTTCTTCTCCGCCCTTACTTCCTTACGTGCTAATATAGCATAAAAACCCGAAAAAATCAAGTCGAAAAAACGCTGTTTCGATAACGATAATCATTGGTAACATTTTCGGTATTTCGTTCGGCTTATGGCTGGCAGTTTTCGATTTTATGTCATGACAGATGCCTTGTTGCCGTAAAAATGCCAAAAAACGGGCGGACATGTCGTCCGCCCGATGAAACCAGTGTGAACGCGGCCCGCCGCCGGTCAACGCGCCCTACTTGGCTCTCCCTCTGGGAGAGCTGTCACCGAAGGTGACTGAGAGGGCCTGTAGGGGCTTCCGATTTTCCCTCTCAGTCGGCTGCGCCGACAGCTCCCCCAAAGGGGGAGCCAAGGGTCAACGGGGGAACGGCGTTTCCGCCGTTCCCCGCCTGAATCTTATCCTCCCTGCAGCAGACTTCCAACCTCCAGCACCACCACGGCCACGGCCTCCCGGGCCCAATAGCCCGGACCCAGGGGCCACCAGCTGGCGCAGCCCAGGGACTCCGCCTCCAGGCCGCAGCGCCTGGCCCATACCGAGGCCCGCAGCTGGTGAAAATTATCCGATGCGATGGCCACCCGGGGGTTAAGCCCCTGCTGCCGGATGATCTCCGCCGTGAAGCGCAGATTCTCCTCCGTGGACCGGGACCGGTCCTCCAGCAGGATGCGGTCCGGGTCAATGCCACGGGCCGCCAGGGTGTTGCGGATGCAGGCCGCCTCGGAGATGGGCTCGTTGTCGTTCTGCCCGCCGGAGGCCACGCACCGGCTTTCCGGATGGGCGGTCAGATAGTCATACGCTGCGTCGATGCGGTCCCGGAGCATCACCGTGGGCTCGCCGTTGGCGGACACCTGGCACCCCAGCACCACCACGGTGCAGTCCTCCGGCCCGGGCCGGTTCCCGGCCTGGACGGCCATCATCACCAGCACCGCCGCCAGCAGGGCCAGTCCCGCCCCCAGCAAGGCCCCGCCGGTGCGCCGCAGCCACCGGGGAAGCCGCCGGAACCACCGGGGCCGCAGGAGCATAGCCGCCGCCAGGGCCAGCAGCGCCGCCGGATACACCATGCCGATGTGCAGGATGCCCATGACCAGCGGGGCCATGAAATACGCCGCCAGAGCCAGGCACACAGCCGCCCCGGCGTAACGGATCGCCTTCATGTCAGTTCTCCGCGATGTGGTTGGCGATGCGCTGCATGATCAGATCCAGGGCCACCAGGTTGTGGCCCCCCTCCAGCACCACGATGTCGGCATACTTCCGGGTGGGCTCCACGAACTGCTCGTGCATGGGCTTCACCGTGGTCAGATACTGGGTCACCACCGACTGCATGGAGCGGCCCCGCTCCTCCACGTCCCGCAGGGCCCGGCGGAGAATGCGCACGTCGGCGTCGGTCTCCACGAAGATCTTGATATCCAGCAGGTCCCGCAGCTCTTTATTCTGGAAAATCAGGATGCCCTCCACGATGATCACCTTGGCGGGCCTGATCTCCACGGTCTAATCGGTGCGGTTGTGCAGCGCGTAGTCATACACGGGGCAGTAGATGGTCTGGCCCGCCTTCAGCTTTTTCAGGTCCTGGATCATCAGGTCCGTGTCGAAGGCGTCCGGGTGGTCGTAATTCTGCTTGCAGCGCTCCTCGAAGGAGCAGTCCTGCCGCTTATAGTAGTTGTCGTGGTGCACCACGGCGATATCGTCGCCGAACCGGGACACCAGGTGCTCCGTGAGGGTGGTTTTGCCGCTGCCGGTGCCCCCGGCGATGCCGATGAAGATGGTGTTCATATCTCTGCCTCCCGCATAAGCGCATATTCTGCATACATTATAAAAAACTTCCCGGCATATTGCAAGGGAACTTGTAAAAAAAGCATGAACTTCCAAGGATTTCAGTTGACGCGGCCCGGGAAAATGAGTATGATAATAGGGTATAATTTTCGCCCACTTTCGGTGTTTTCCAACGGAGGATATAGATCATGAAGCTCATCAAGTGCCCCAAATGCGGAGAAATGTACTCCGACAGCTATAGAACCTGCCCCTTCTGCCAGGAGGACGAGGCCCTGAAGGGCCGGAGCGCCGCGCCCCGCCGCAAGGTCACCCGCCGCCGCCGTGCCCCCAGCATCCTGGGCCCGGCCATGGTGCTGGTGGTGGTGCTGGCCGCGGTGCTGGTGGGCGTGCTGCTGTTCGGCGGCAAGGGCAATGCCGAAAAGCCCGATGATCCCGCCGTGGTGGAGCCGGATCCCGCGCCCACAACGCCCCTGACCCTGGACCAGACCACCCTGAACCTGAACCAGGCGGAAACCGCCACCCTCACCGTCACCGGCGCAGAGGACGTCCTCTGGACCAGCAGCGACACCAACGTGGCCACCGTGGACGACACCGGCCTGGTCACCGCCGGAATCCCCGGCACCGCCACCATCACCGTCACCACCGCCGACGGCTCCCAGTCCGCCGCCTGCACCGTCAACGTGGCCACTCCCCTGCCGGAGCCGCCTAAGGAGGAGCTGGGCCTGCGCTCCATCTATCAGAACAAGGGCGAGACCATCAACGAGTTCTCCACCAAGGTCGGCTCCACCGTCCAGATGCGCGTGGACGGCACGGAGCAGACCGTCACCCGGACCATTGAGGACACCAAGATCGCCACCGTGGACGCCAACGGGCTGGTCACAGCCGTCTCTAAGGGTAAGACCATCCTGAAGGCCACCGTAGGCGACCAGAGCGTCAGCTGCTTTGTCATCGTCAACTGAATCACCGCCTCTCCCCCGCCCCGCAGACTACTTCTGCGGGGCGGTTTTCTTGTCCCCCAAAGCCCCGCAAGGCTTGCCGCCAGCGGGCGGCAAATACCCTTTTGGAACAAGCTGAAGCGCCCCATGCGGCAAAGCCGCATGGGGCGCTTATGACAGCTACGGGGATAATTACTCAGCCTTCTCGGCGGCAGCTTTCTCGGCAGCAGCCTTGGCGGCAGCGGCCTTCTTCTCGGCGGCAGCCTTCTGAGCGGCCTTGAACTTCTCCTTCTCCTCGGGAGTGGGGATAGGCTCAATGGCGTTGCGGGGGCAGGCCTTGGCGCACATGGTGCAGCCCTTGCACTTGGTATAGTCGATGACGGCCACGTTGTTGACCACGTGGATGGCGTCGAACTTACAGGTGCGCTGGCACAGGCCGCAGCCGATGCAGGAGTTGGCGCAGACCTTGGTGACGGCGGGACCCTTGTCCTTGTTGGAGCAGTTGACAAACACCTTCTTGGAATAGGGGACCTCCACGATCAGCTTCCGGGGGCAGGCCTCGCGGCAGGCGCCGCAGTTGGTGCACTTTTCCTTGTCCACCACGGCCGCGCCGTTTTCACCCACATGGATGGCGTCGAACTTACAGGCGGCCACGCAGGAGCCGAAGCCCAGGCAGCCGTACTTACAGGCCAGAGCGTCGCCGGCCAGGACCTTAGTGGCGGCCAGACAGTCGTTGACGCCGCGATACTCGAAGTTCTTCACCGCATTGACGCCGCCGTTGCACAGCACGTGAGCCACCATCTTTTCGCCGGTGGGAGCCTCCATGCCCATGATGGCAGCGATCTTGGCAGCGCCCTCGGCCCCGGCAGGGGCGCAGGCGTTGATGGGAGCCTTACCGGCCAGGATGGCCTCGGCGCAGCCGCCGCAGCCGGGATAGCCGCAGCCGCCGCAGTTGGCGCCGGCCAGACAGGCCTGGATCTCGGGCAGGCGGGGGTCCACCTCCACCTCAAAGACCTTGGCGGCCACCGCCAGGATCAGGCCGAACACAATGGCAAGGGCGCCAAGGACCACAACGGCCCAAATGACAGTAGTAAAATCCATAATTCTTCCTCCTTACCAGACCTTCAGGCCGCTGAAGCCCATGAAAGCCAGAGCCATCAGACCGGCGGTGACCAGCGCGATGGGGAAGCCCTCAAAGGACTTGGGGATGTCACTGGAGACCTCCAGCTGCTCGCGGACGGCGGCAAACAGGAAGATGGCCAGCAGGAAGCCCAGACCGCCGGTGATGCCGTAAACCACGGAGCTGATGAAATTGTAGTCGTTCTGCACGTTCAGCAGGGCCACGCCCAGCACGGCGCAGTTGGTGGTGATCAGGGGCAGGTACACGCCCAGGGCGGTGTACAGGGTGGGGATGTTCTTCTTCAGGAACATTTCCACAAACTGCACCAGGCCGGCGATGACCAGGATGAAGGCCACGGTCTGCATGAACTCCAGGTGCAGCGGCACCAGAATCAGGTTCACCAGATAGCAGAAAGCGGAGGCCAGACCCATAACGAAGGTCACGGCGGCGCCCATGCCCACTGCGGTGTCGATCTTCTTGGACACGCCCAGGAAGGGGCAGATGCCCAGGAACTGGGAGAAAATAAAGTTATTGGTCAGAATAGCGCCAAGGGAGATGGCGAGCAGAGTCGTAACAGACATAGCTTACTTGACCTCCTTTTTCTTTTCGCTCTTGGCCAGGGCCCACTGCATCGCAGCGATGAGAGCGCCCAGGGTCAGGAAGCCGCCCACCGGCAGGGTCAGCAGCTTGATGCCGAATTCCTCGGGGAAGATGACGATGCCGGGCGCGCTGCCCAGTCCGCCGCCGCCCAGCAGGCCGCCGCCGAACTTGCCGGAGCCCAGCAGCTCACGGACCACGCACATGACGATCAGGACCAGCGTATAGCCGACGCCCTGGCAGATGCCGTCCACGGCGGAGGCGCCGATGCCGTTCTTGGAGGCGAAGCCCTCGGCACGGCCCAGGATGATGCAGTTCACCACGATCAGGGGGATAAACACGCCCAGGGAGTTGGACAGGGCGGGAACGAAGGCCTTCAGCAGCAGGTCCACGCAGGTGACGAAGCCGGCGATGACCACGATGAAGCAGGCGATACGGACCTCATTGGGGATGATCTTGCGCAGCAGCGCGATGAAGATGTTGGAAAGGGTCAGGATGATCAGAACGGAAATGCCCATGCCCAGGCCGTTGAAGAACGACGTGGTGATGGCCATGGTGGAGCACATACCCAGCAGCTGCACCAGCACGGGGTTCTGGGTGATCAGGCCCTCCTTGAATTGCTTGCCAAAGTTCATATTGCAGCTCCTCCTTTCTTAGCCCAGAGCTTCCACGGCAGCCAGGGCGGCGTTAGCGCCCATGGTGATGCCCTTGGTGGAAACGGTGGCGCCGGAGATGGCAGTGATGTTGCTGCCCACCGCCAGGGTGCCGGCGCCGGACATACCGACGAACTGATCCAGCACGGGGGTACCGGCGGCATTGGGCTTGTTCTCGACCACCTTGGTGCCGATGCCGGAGGTCTCGGAGTGGCTGACCACGGAGATGCCGGTGATGGCGCCGTTGGCGTCGATGCCCACCATCATGGTGATGGTGCCCTGGGAGCCGGAAGCGGCAACCTTGGCCACATAGCCGGCCTCTGCGCCGCCGTTGGTGACGCCGTACAGCTCGCTGACGGTGCCGCCCTGTGCCTTGGCGGCATCAATAGCGGCCTGGGGAATTTCCAGGGCGTCGGTGAACTCGCTGCCCTCGGGGACAACGGCGCTCATGGCCACCCGGGTCTTTTCCGCTTCGATGGCGGCGATCTTGTCCTTGGTGACGCCGTTGACCAGGCCCAGCAGCAAGGCCACCACCAGGGAGATAACGGTCAGGGTGCCGGCGACCTTCAGAATAAACTTACCGGAGATCTTCATTTTGCAGCCGCCTCCTTCTTTTCTTTCTTGGGAGCACCGTAGATGGTGGGCCGGATGTACTTATCCAGCAGCCAGGTGGTGCAGTTCATGATCAGGATGGAATAGCAGACGCCCTCGGGATAGGAGCCGAAGCGGCGGATGAAGCAGGTCAGCAGGCCGCAGCCGATGCCGAAGATGATCTGGCCGGGCTTGGTAACGGGAGAGGTGGCATAGTCGGTGGCCATGAAGATGGCGCCCAGCATCAGGCCGCCGCCGAAGACGCTATAGAGCATGTAGTCCACGGCGGAGATACCGGCGGGAGCGGAGATCAGGCACAGGACGGCCACGGTGGCGATGAAGGCCACGGGGGTGTGCCAGGAGATGACCTTGCGGATCACCAGGTACACGCCGCCCAGCAGCAGCATCAGCGCGGAAACCTCGCCCAGGGAGCCGCCGATGCGGCCCAGGAACATATCCACCACGGAGTAGTTGCTGGTCAGGGAGGCCAGGTCGCCGCCCTTCATAATGGCCAGGGGGGTGGAGGAGGTAACGGCGTCAGCGTTGGAGCCGAAAATGGACAGCTTGCTCATGGGCACGGCCCAGGTGGTCATGGCGGTGGCATAGCTGGCCAGCAGAACGGCACGGCCCACCAGAGCGGGGTTCATGAAGTTGCAGCCGATGCCGCCGAACAGCTGCTTGACCACCACGATGGCGAAGAACGCGCCGATGATGATCATCCAATAGGGCAGCGTGGGGGGGCACACAAAGGCCAGCAGCATACCGGTGACCACGGCGGACAGGTCGCCGATGGACTGGGGCTTCTTCAGGAGCTTGCGATAGCCCCACTCCCAGAACACGCAGGCGGCCACGGACACCAGGGTCAGGGCCAGGGCCCGGAAGCCAAAGACGAACACGCTCATGATCAGAGCGGGGATCATGGCAATGATCACGTCCATCATGATGGTCCGGGTGCTCTCGTTGGACCGGATGTGGGGGGAGGAGGACGCGATCAGCTTCAAATTCTTGTAATCGGTCATGGTTTACGCCTCCTTCTTTTCGGCGGCGGCCTTCTCGGCCTCTGCCTTGGCCTTGGCGGCCATTCTTGCATTGTTGACTTTCTGCTTGCCCATGCGGAAGGCGTGGGTCAGGGGCAGACGGGCGGGGCAGGTATAGGCGCAGGCGCCGCACTCGATGCAGTCCATGCCGTGGAGGGTGTTCTGCCAGGTGTCCACGTCGCCCTTCATCAGGTACTTATACATGAACACGGGCTCCAGCCGCATGGGACACACGCCCACGCACTTGCCGCAGCGGATGCACTGGGGATTCTCCTCGTACTGCTCCTCGTCACCGGCGAAGGCCAGCATAGCGCCGGTGCCCTTGCCCACGGTGACGTCCAGGTTATACTGGGCAAGACCCATCATGGGGCCGCCCATGATCAGCTTGTAGGTTTCTTCCTTCAGGCCGCCGCAGGCATCGAACAGGGCGGTGATGGGGGTGCCGATGGGGCACTCGAGGTTCTTGGGGTCGATGACGCCGGAGCCGGACACGGTGACCACCTTGCTGACAACGGGCATACCGGTGTAAACGGCCTTATAGATGGCGCAGGTGGTGTTCAGGTTGAAGATGCAGCAGCCTGCGTCGGCAGGCAGCTTGCCGGAGGGAACCTGACGGCCGGAGATGGCCTGGCACAGCTGCTTTTCAGCGCCCTGGGGGTAACGGGTGTGCAGCACCTCCACCACCACGGGGGCCTTCAGCTCGTCGATGGTCTTATTCAGCACGTCGGCCGCGTTCTGCTTGTTGGCCTCCACGCCGATGTACACGTGCTCCACACCGAAGCACTTGGCCAGCAGGGTGGCGCCCTTGATGACCTGCTCGGGCCGCTCCAGCATGGTGCGGTGGTCGCCGGTGATGTAGGGCTCGCACTCGGCGGCGTTGATGATGACATAGTCCACCTTGCCGAGGCCGGAGCTGATCTTCACGTGGGTGGGGAAGGTTGCGCCGCCCTGGCCCACGATACCGGCGTTCTTGACGATTTCCACCAGCTGCTCGGGAGTCAGGCTGTCAGGGTCGTCCACGGGATGAATGTCCGGACACACGGTGTTCTGGAAGTCGTTCTCGATGACCACGGACATCATGGTCCCGCCCATGGAGAAGGGACGGGGCTCCACTGCCTTCACCGTGCCGGACACGCTGGCATGGATGGGAGCGGACACGAAACCGCCGGGTTCACCGATCTTCTGACCGATGGTCACCTTGTCGCCCACCGCAACGATGGGCTTGCAGGGTGCACCGATGTGCATAGACATGGGAATGACCACCTCAGCCGGGGCTGCCAGCTGTTCGATGGCCTTTTCATTGGTTGCGGCCTTCATATCATTGGGATGAACGCCGCCAAAGAAAGCTTGTGCCATTGTCTTCACCTCATCTTACTACTGGGTGGCCCTATGCCACCACACACTGCCCTAAATTCTACACCAGATTTGGCTTCTTGTCCACCCCCTGTATTCCGGTTTTCTGCAAAAATTATAGGTTTTTGTCTTATTCTTAGCTTTTCGGAGGGAATCCGGCGGAATCTTTATCCAAAAATACCCGAAATTTCTCGTTCTTGTGTTTGGGGGCGGCATATGGTATACTATGCGCAGAAAAGCGGACATATGGCCGCCTGCGGGGCGGCGTGTCACAAGAAAGGAAGTGCTTTCATGCCCGATCGCATTCAGATTAAAGAAGAAGCCAAGCAGGTGCTGCGGGGCGCCCGGGTGAACCCCTACCTGGTGTCACTGATCGTTGTGGGGGTTCTGGGCCTGCTGGGCGGGCTGGACTCCTATGTGGGGGCGTCCCAGACCGTGGACCAGATGGCAGGCTATGACCCCGACCTGGCGGCGATGCTGCCCAGCTTTCCGGAGTTCCCGGTGCTGCTGGTGGCCTTTGTGGCGGCGGTAAACTGGCTGGCCCAGGCAATTCTCAGCGCCGGCTGGTCCATCTATCACCTGGGCGTGCGCCGGGGCAAGGAAATGCCCTTCTCCTGCCTGCTGGACGGGTTCAGCTTCCTGGGGAAGCTGATCCTGCTGAACATCGTTATGAGCATCTTCGTGTTCCTGTGGTCCCTGCTGTTCTATATCCCCGGCCTCATCGCCCAGTACCGGTACCGCTTCGCGGTGTATAACCTGTGCGAAAATCCCGACATCGGCATCATGGAGGCCATCAGCATGAGCAAGGCCCAGACGGCGGGCTTCAAGTGGACGCTGTTTGTGCTGGACCTGTCCTTCATCGGGTGGATTCTGCTGTCCGGCCTGACCCTGGGCATTTTGGACATCTGGCTGGCCCCCTATCGGGAGCAGGCCAACGTGGGCTATTTCCAGGAGATCAAGCGGGTGAAAGGCATCGGCTTCCAGTCCGGCCCCGACGGCGGCGATGACGATCCCTTCCGGCCCATCGACCCCTTCGGCCCCAACGAATAAGCAAAAAAATCCTGCGGCAGCGCCGCAGGATTTTTTCTTACTTGTAGTAATCCGTTTCGTCGGTGAGGGCCATAGGCAGGCCGTTGTGATACACCGGCAGGGTCTGGAACTTGAAGCGGCTGGTGCGGTGCTTCCGGTCGATCTGCTCCCGGATGGCGGGGTCGCAGACGCCCCGGCGGACATACTCGTTGACGGCGTGATAGGTGAAGCCCAGGTTGTCCTCGTCGGTGAGGCCGGTGAGGCCGTCGGAGGGGGCCTTCACCAGGAACTTTTCCGGCAGGCCCAGCACACGGCCCAGGGCGATGACCTCCTCGGTGGTGTACATGCCCAGCGGGGAGAAGGCTCCGGCGGAGTCGCCGTAAATGGTGCAGTAGCCCACCCAGTCCTCGGAGAGGTTGCTGGTGTTGATGACAATGCCGGCGGGCAGCGTCTGGGCCACGGCATACAGGGTGGCCATGCGGACGCGGGAGGGCAGGTTCACGGCGGTCTGGCGGCTGGGGGTCAGGCCCGCCTTCTCCATCTCCTGCAGAACGCCCTGAACGGCGTCGTGGATGTTGATGGTGCAGTGGGGGATCTGCAAGTGCTCCACCAGGGCCTGGGAATAGTCGATGTCCGGCTGGACGCCGTTGGGCATCAGCACGCCGTATACGTTCTCCCGGCCATAGGCAGCCACAGCCAGCGCCGCCACGGTGCTGCTGTCCTTGCCGCCGGAAATGCCGATGACGGCGGTTTTGCCGCCGCACTGGGTCATCTGCTGGTCCATCCACTCCAACAGGCCCGCCAGCTGCTTCTGGGGATTAAATTCCATAGGAATGCGCCTCCTGTCTTTCAATTGGTGTTATTTTACCCCCCCGGGGGTCCCGATGGCAAGCATTTTTTCCGCTGATGAGGGTGGCTTCCGCGGGGATATGCGGTGCATCATACGGCTCTCTTCCGTGCTGCAAATGTTTATTGGGGCTTTACGCCGTCAATGGTCAGCACCGTGACGGTGCCGCCGGGGGCGTATGGCTCCAATGCCCGCCGGAAATCGTCGATAGTTTCCATTTCCTTGCTGCCCACATAGTAGCGCTTATCGAAAAAACCCTTCTGGGGCGTGTAGTCGGAGCTGGACCCGGCGGTGACAGTCCGGCTGCCGTGAAGCAGGCGAAGCTCCACAATGTCATTCTCCTCCGCCAGCGCCGCCAGCTGCTCCAGGGAAAAGGGCTTTCCGGCAGCCTTCTCCCGGCCCGATACCGGCTGCCTGGTCTTGGGGGATCTGCGGTGCTTCCGGACGATGCTGATCTCCACCAGTGCGCATATAACGCCGTAAAAGAGTCCCCAGGTCAGCACGATCAGCAGCACGAACACCACCGCCCGGGGCGTACTCATGGGCCGACTTCCGTTGACCACTGTCAAAAGCCAGTAGGACAATAGACACAGCAGTATCCGGCAAATGGGCCAGGTGTAGCCGGTAGCGTTTTTGTTCACGCGGAACAGTGCGCACCATAGGGCTTCCAGACGCTTCTTCATAGAGCTTCCCCTCCTTTTTTCTCATTGTATCCCATCTCACGGACTGCCGTCAACACAATTATGATATGTTCCTGTTTTCAACGGAGCGGTGAGACGGCTCCACATACACGGCGCAGACATTGCAGCCCGGGGCGCAAGCGGGAAAATTTTGATTTCCCGACAGGGTGCGGCCTTTTTTGCTCCCTCCGGCGGATAAAATGGGGGAAAGGAGGTCGAACGCCATGAAATTGCAGCGAAAAGGTGAGTTTCTATCCACCCGGGTCCAGTACATCCCCCTGGGCCGCATCCGGCCCAACCCCCAGCAGCCCCGCCGCAGCTTCGATGAGGAGGGCCTGGCGGAGCTGGCGGCCAGCATCCGCTCCTGCGGCATTCTGCAGCCCCTGACCGTCCGCCGGGCCAGGGAGGGCTATGAGCTGGTGGCCGGGGAGCGGCGGCTGCGGGCCGCCCGGATCGCCGGACTGCGGGAGGTGCCGTGTCTGGTGGCCCAGGTAGGGGAGGAGGACTCCGCCCTGCTGGCCCTGATGGAGAATCTCCAGCGCCGGGACTTGGACTGCTGGGAGGAGGCGCAGGCCATCGCCCGGCTGATCTCCCGCTATGGGCTCAGCCAGGAGGAGGCCGCCCGGCGGCTGGGCCGGGCCCAGCCCACCGTGGCCAACAAGCTGCGCCTGCTGCGTCTGCCGGAGGACGTGCGGGCCCTGCTGCGGGAAAACGGCCTGACGGAGCGCCACGCCCGGGCGCTGCTGCGGCTCCAGGACCCGGAGGTCCAGCGCCGGGCCGCCGGGGACATGGTGCGCCGGGGGATGAACGTGGCCCAGGCAGAGGCCTATGTGGAAAAGCTCCTGCAATCGGCCCAGGTCACCCCGCCCCGGGGCCGGAGCACCTACATCATCAAGGACGTGCGGCTGTTTCTTAACAGCGTGGACCGGGGGCTGCACCTGATGCGGCAGGCCGGGGTGGACGCCGGATGGAATCGCCAGGATACGGACCGGGAGATTCTTCTGACCATCCGCATCCCCAAGCGCGCATCGGGAAAAATCGATAGTGTGTCCGAAAGTTGCTGATTGTTACCGGATTGTAACTTTTTTCCGCCGGGGTTGTAGTATACTGTAAAGACGCGCATTGGCGCGGTTATACAGAAACAAGGAGGGGCATCCATGGAACAGACCAACCAGAAGCCCTTACAGAAGGAAAAGAAACCCCGGTCCCTGGGCCGCACCGCGGGCCTGATTGCCGGCATCGCCGTGGGCGTGCTGGCGGCGGCGTACATAGCCGTCTGCGCGGCGGCCGCCGCCGGAGGGACCACCCTGCGGGGCACCCAGGTGCTGGGGGTGGACGTAGGCGGCCTTACGGCGCAGCAGGTCCAGGACAAATGGCAGCAGGAGGGCGACGCCGCCTGCCGGAAGGAGACCATCGACCTGACCCTGGAGGATCAGGTCATCGGCACGGTGAACCTGACGGAGCTGGGGGTGTCCGTGACGCCCCAGGAGGCGGCCCAGGCCGCCTGGAACGCGGCCCACGGCGGCAATTTCTTCGTCAACGGCTATCACCTGATCCGCAGCTGGTTCGGGGACACCCAGGCGCAGGTCCAGTGGGACCTGGACGCCGGGCAGCTGTCCCAGCGGGCAGAAAGCCTCAGCCGGGAGCTGAGCCTTGACCCGGTGGACGGTGCGTACCGCATGGAGGAGGGCAAGGGCGACGGTTTCTACGTCATCAAGGCCGCCGACGGCCGCACCATCGACGGGGACAAGCTGGCCCGGGCCCTGCACCAGGCAGTGACCACCCGGTGCATGGACCCCATCCCCTGCGTCAGCACCACCACCCAGGGCAAGCCCCTGGACCTGGCGGCCCTGGAGCAGGAGATCGGCGGCCAGGGAAAGAACGCCTCCTATGACCGGTCCACCGGCCAGGTGGTGGAGGGGCGCGTAGGCGTCACCTTCGACGTGGCCGGGGCCGAAAAGCTGGTGGAGGACGCCCAGCCCGGCCAGGAGATCGTCATCCCCGCCCAGATCACCTATCCCACCGTCACCAAGGCGGAGCTGGAGAAGGTGCTGTTCCGGGACGTGCTGGGACAGTACACCTCCTATGTCTCCGGTACCAGCGACCGGATTTTCAACGTCCGCAAGGCCGCCGGAAACATCAGCGGCTCCGTGGTCAACAGCGGCGAGAACTTCAGCTATAACAATGCCGTGGGCCCCACCACCAAGGAGGCCGGATTCAAGATCGGCACCGCCTATGTGGGCGGCAAGGCCGTGCCCTCCTATGGCGGCGGCGTGTGCCAGGTGTCGTCCACCCTGTACTATTCGGCCCTGCTGGCCAACCTGAAGATCGTGTCCCGGGCCTGCCACATGTACGCCCAGGATTATGTCCCCTCCGGGTGCGACGCCACGGTGTTCTGGCCGTATCTGGACTTTGTTCTGCAGAACAACACGGACTATCCCATCAAGATCGTCACCTATTGGTACAACAACAACGTCACGGTGAAGATCTTCGGCACCAAAACCGACAGCAGCTTCGTGAAGATCACCAGCAAAACCGTGTCCACCACCCCCTGGAAGACCATCTATAAAGAGGTGGACAGCCTGGCCCCCGGCGCGGAGCGGGTGACCCAGTATCCCATCACTGGGTTCACCGTGCAGACCTGGCGGAATGTGTACGACGGCAACGGAAATCTGATCTCCAGCAGTTTCGAGGCGGAGAGCAATTATGACAGCCGGGACAAGATCGTGGAGGTGGGCAAGCAGGAGCCCCAGCCGGAGCCCAAGCCCGACCCC